>WBZV01000300.1_pt1 | contig 31942 bp, 24 predicted proteins | sample 5204221 | NCBI WGS metagenome assembly WBZV01 (sample SAMN12344360, study PRJNA552823) | activated sludge metagenome | biome: Activated sludge suspended growth; feature: Nitrification reactor; material: Wastewater; isolation source: activated sludge from nitrification reactor of wastewater...
TGAACCTGCGCCATCGCACCGTCTCTTGCACCGGTGCAAACACCAGCGTTTGCACCACTGCAAAATTAAGCCACATCACCCCGTCGCGCAGAAGACGGCCCTCGGCGGATGGTTACGCTCTATCAGCGGCTTGATAACAATCCCCGGCATCGTCACGGAGAATTCGGAAAAGAAGCCAAATCCGAGGCCCGCCAGGATCATCGCCTGGACCCAGTCGTCCCGCTCGCTGCGCATGACGACGTCCACATAGACGCCCATCGCGCGCAAGATATTGCCAGCGTATTCGTAGTACTCACAGTTATAGCGGTTCACATAGCGTTCCTGATGCAAGTCGCTACAGCGAACCACGTCCATCGCGGCGAAACGATGCGTCTGTGAACATGCAACGACGAAGCGCTCGTTGAACAGCGGCAGCGCGTGAAACTGGTCTGCAATCCCTTCGGGGAGGCCGTAAATGGCTACCTCAATCTTGCCCGAGAGCAGCATTTCGGACAGCGCATAGCCTGGCGCGTCGAGTAGCTGCACCTCGATCCCCGGATAGCGGGAGCGGAAGCTGCCGAAGAAGTCGCCCAGGATGGTCGGGCCGATCGTGCACATGACGCCGATCTTCAACGGGGCTTCGTCGAGCTTGGCGAAGGTCTTTGCGGCATCCTTCGCCGCCTGGGCTTGCGAATAGACCTGTTCGAAGTGCGGCTGCATCAGCCGGCCGAGCTCGGTAAGGTGGGTGCGTTGCCGCTCGCGGTGGAACAGGGGCCCGCCCAACTCACCCTCAAGATTCTGGATGGCGCGGGTCAGGCTCGGCTGTGAAACCGCACATTTCTCTGCTGCCCTCGTGAAGTTAAGCGTTTCGCAAAGGGCTAGAAAGTACTTGACCTGGTACAGCTCCATCCCCGCCTCCCCAAGACATGCCGCGCGACTCTGAGCCCGATCCCGCTTTGCATGCAAGGGGCAAGCGTAGCGCAATAGGAAGAGAACGGATAGCGTGTATTGAGGTACCTTCGGCCGAGCCCGAACGGGCGCTCAATCCGCGCTGCCTTCGGATCCTGTAATCAGCCGCATGCTGCGGTTGTAGGTCAGATACGACCAGAACCAGTCGAACATCACCGCAATCCGGCTGCGCAGATCCACCAGGAAGGCGAGGTGCACGACACCCCAGAGCCACCAGGCGAGAATGCCACTGAGCCGCAGCCCTGGAAGATCGGCGACCGCCGCCTTGCGGCCGATCGTCGCCATCGAGCCCAGATTGTGATAGCGGAACGGGCCGGGGTCGCGCCGGTCTTCGATCCGCGCGCGGATCACTTTCGCGACGTGATGACCCTGCTGCTTGGCGACCGCGGCTAGTCCCGGGAGAGATCGACCGTCCGTCCCATCGCAGGCGGCGGTATCGCCGATGGCAAAGATATTTCGCGTTTCGGGCACGGAGAGATCCGGCGCGACGACGATGCGGCCGGCGCCATCGCGTTTTGCATTGATCCAGCGTCCGGCCGGCGACGCCATCACGCCAGCCGTCCACAGCACGGTTCGCGCCTCGATCCGCTGATTGCCGATCTGCACTCCACCCTCGTCCACCTTGTCCACGCGCCTGTTGGTCAGCACCTCGACGCCGAGACGCTGCAAAGATCGCGCGGCGGCAGCGGAAAGGCTTTCCGGAAGTGCGGGCAGAATGCGAGGGGCCGACTGAATGAGCATCACACGGGCGGACGTCGGATCCGCGATCCTGAATTCCTCGCGCAGGCTCTGCCTCGCCAGTTCGGCAATCGCTCCCGCCAGCTCGACCCCTGTCGGACCGGCACCAACCAGGACAAACGTCAGCAGCCGCCTCCGCTCTGCCTCGTCGTCGCACGCTTCAGCCCGTTCGAACGCCGCAAGGACGCGGCTGCGCATGGCGGTCGCGTCATCAATTTTCTTCAATCCTGGTGCGAAGGGTTCCCACTCGTCCTTGCCGAAATAGCTGTGCCGTGCGCCTGTCGCCAGCACCAGGTGGTCATAAGCGATCCGCTGATCATCGATGATGACGTCATGGCCCTGGGTATCGATGCCGCTGACGCGTCCCATCAGCACGCGGCAGTTCCGCTGATCACGCACCAGCGTCCGGATCGGCACGGCAATGTCGGCGGGAGAGAGCGTCGCGGTCGCCACCTGGTACAGGAGTGGCTGGAACAGATGGTAGTTGCGCCGGTCAATGAGGGTGATCCTCGCCCAGGCGTGTCGCAGCGCCCGCGCCGCAGCGATTCCGCCGAAGCCGGCGCCGACAATGACGACGCGGGGTGCATCGGCCAACCAGCCGGGATCCTTTGACAGGCTGGGGCAGAGGCGATGGACGTGGCGGACGATCAGAGAATCAAAGGCGAATATACCCGCGCCATGCAGCACGAACATTGCGAGCAGGAACAGCCGCAACACTGGATCGCCCAATTCCGGAAGGTTCAGCAGGCTCGCGGCGGTCAGTACCGCCAGGAAAAGTGCTGAGGCCCGCGTCGCCAGGCCCATCGCCAGCAATCCGCAAAGGATGACGCCGGCCGCCTGCCATGTCTCCGAACCGTCCCGAAACCCGAGGCTCCACAGCAGCCAGGCAAACCACACCCGAACCGCCAGCTCGCACGGAGGAAGGGCGTACCGCTGGAGCCAATCGGCCAGCGTTCGCAGGGCAGCGCCAAAGGGAAGCGCCGAGCGGGCCAGATGGGGCGCGATAAAATGATCAAGGGAGAGGGCCCCGGGGCCCCGGAGCACCAGAAATCCCAGGAGAGCCATCCAATAAAGGTGATCGGAAAGCTCCTTATAGGTCAGCTGCAGAAATGCCGTGGTCAGCAGCAACGGAACAGCGGCAAAGCGCGTCGCCAGTCCGAACGCCAGCAGCAGGGGGCAAACCAGCTCGATGCCCGTTCCGATGGCGGCGGCTACCGGCGGGGACAGCCCCGGAACCGGATGCTCGTAGGTGTAGAGAAAGACCGTAACATCCCAGTTCGTCGTCTTGAGGACGCCCGAGACAAAGAAGATCTGGGCGAGCCAGAGCCGAACGGCCAGGTCCAGCAAGGGACCCAATCCGCGCGTAAGGACGGAGGCCACGTCGTCCCACGCCTCGAACAACGGCGCCAACTTGGACCCAATTCCGACAGGGGTAGCGCGGCTGGTCATCCTCTCCTCCCCGCGTCTGGCAAATGGCAAATTCCGCTGTCGATGATGCCGAACCCGGGTGGCTCCGGGAAATGCGGTCTCGCTAGCAATTCAATACGCGGGAGTTATGAGGTGCGGCATCGGATCCGAGCAGATGCTGTCAGCGGCATCGCGATGTACGGGCAACATCGAGGCATCCGTCAAATGTGCGACGCATCGTTCTGAAACTGTCGGAGGCCATACGGTAAAGCGCGTCCGAAGCCCTACATACACCGACGACCGTCAACGTCAGGTAAGGCAGGCTTGGGAAGATCGCGTCGTTCGTCTGGAGAGAATTGCTGGCCTGGATTACGGTCTTCCGGGATGCCGTTTCAAAGACGCCAGCATGACTTAGCGCCTGGCGCCGGCAGAGTTCGTGTCTTCCGTGTCGGCGACCCAATCGCCCTGCCGGGGTCGCAAGCGGTTTGGTGGCACAAGTTTTGCTCATCGGCAGCCAAATCCGGCGCGATCGGGAAGATCGTGCGGAAATCAAGTGTTCGAAATCGGGGATGAACGTCGCTCGCTAACTGGTTTTGGTTGAGTGAGGGCAGAAAAATGATGATTTCGCAAGCGCGCGAAACGGCTTGCCGCGGTATGGATCTCCTTCGCAATCCCCGGCTCAATAAGCTGACGAGCTTTTCCGAAGAAGAACGAGAGACGCTCGGCCTCCTCGGCTTGGTCCCCGAGGGCGTGGACACCGAGGCAACCCAGGTGGCGCGCGTTCTGCACCAGATCGGTCGGAAGCCCACGGATCTCGGCAAGTATATCTATCTTACGTCGCTGCTCGATAACGACGAGACGCTGTTCTTTCGCGTCTTGATGTCCGATCCCGCCCGTTTCATGCCCATCGTCTATACGCCGACGGTTGGTCAAGCCTGCCAGGAGTACGGCCATATCCTGCGCCGGCCGCGGGGGCTCTACGTTTCGATCAAACGGCGTGGGCGCATCCGCGACATCCTGCGAAACTGGCCCGAACGGGACGTGCGCTTCATCGTTGTTACAGACGGGGAGCGGATTCTCGGACTGGGCGATCTCGGCGCCAACGGTATGGGCATTCCCATTGGCAAGCTCGCCCTCTACACGTCGTGCGCAGGCGTGCCGCCGCAAGTAACACTCCCGGTTCAGCTCGATGTCGGGACCAACAATGAGGAGTTGCTTGCCGACCCGCTCTACCTCGGGCTGCGTCACAAGCGCGTTCGCGGCGAGGAATACGATGCCTTCGTCGAGGAGTTTGTTGAGGCGGTTCAGGAGGTCTTCCCAAAGTGCTGCATTCAATTCGAGGACTTTGCCAATAGTCATTCGGTGCCAATTCTCGCCAAGTACCGTGATCGTGTTTGCTGTTTCAACGATGACATCCAAGGTACGGCGGCCGTCGCGGTAGCAGGAATCTTCGGTGCGCTGCGAATTCTGAAAAGTCGCATGGTGGATCAGAAGTTCCTGATTTTGGGTGCCGGCTCAGCGGGAACGGGCATCGCAGATCTGCTCACCCAGACAATGATGCGCGATGGCGTGCCGGAAGGAGAGGCGCGCACCCGCTGCTGGCTGTTCGACAGCAAGGGGCTCGTCGTGTCGAGCCGCCAGGATCTCGCTGAATTTAAGGAGCCGTACGCGCACGACCATCCGCCGGTGCGCGGATTTGTGGATGCCATCGAAGCAATTCGGCCAACCGCGATCATCGGCGTCAGCACCATCCCCAAGGCGTTCAATCAGCAGGTGATCGAGGCGATGGCACGGATCAACGAGCGGCCGATCATCTTCCCGTATTCGAATCCCACGTCGCACGCCGAATGCTCAGCGGAAGAAGCGTACAAATGGTCCGGCGGCCGCGCCATCTTCGCCAGCGGGAGCCCGTTCGATCCGGTGACCTATAACGGCAAGACCTTCATCCCGGGGCAAGGCAACAACGTCTACATCTTTCCTGCCGTGGGTATGGCGGTTTACGCAACCGAGGCGAAGCGTGTGACGGACGAGATGTTCATCACTGCCGCGAAAGCGGTCGCAGAACAAGTGACCGGGGCCAATCTCGACTCCGGCCTGATCTATCCACCACAAGCGACGATCTTCGAAGCGTCGATCCACGTCGCTTGTCGGGTCGCCGAGAACATTTTCGACGCAGGCCTATCCGACCTCACGCGGCCAAACGACCTCCACGCGTTCATTCAAGAGAGGGCATATCGGCCACAGTACATAAGCGAGGCTTAAGGCCAAGTCCGGCCCGCCAGGTCATGAGCAGCAACGTTGCAGCGAATGGTTGGCGGTTCGATCCGGGACACCACCTCTTTGGGGACGACGCGAGGTTTGTGAAACGGAGTCAAAGCATGCGTGCTTCAGAGTCGCCCCGGTCCGGCGATCAGCTTACCAAATCCGACGACGCGACCGCCGGTGGAGCGGTCGTCACGGTTCGGCTACCAGCGGAGGTTATGACAAAGCAGCGGGTGCCGTACTTCCTGGGAATTTCGGCGGCCACCGCCGGCGCCCGCAGCCTTTGCATGCACCTCATTTCAATCCCTCCCGGAGCGGCCGCCGAGCCGCACGTCCATCGTGGCTACGAGACGGCCATCTACCTGCTGGAAGGGCGTGTTTTGACCCGCTATGGCCCGGGACTGGCTCAGTCCGTGATCAACGAGGCCGGCGACTTCGTTTACATCCCGCCCGACGTGCCGCATCAGCCGGTCAATCTGAGCAGCACAGAGCCGGCGCGCGCGATCGTTGCCCGCAACGATCCGAACGAGCAGGAGAACGTCGTTCTCTACGATCCGGGCGACGCCAGAGCAGACGGATGACCCGGTCGCCCTGAGGGCGGCCCGGGTCGATCAGAACTCGCGGCCGATCACGGCGTCGACGGAGTACCGGCAGCCTCCGAGGATAACGAACGCAACGGCCACGGCAATGAAGCCGGCGAGCGCCGCGGCGGGTCGTATCAGGAGCGCCGGATAGAGACCGCCGCCAAGTTCGGTCAGAGCGACCACGCGGCCGGAAAAGGAGGAGCGGCACGGTTGCCCGTGCCGCTCCTGACGATGACCGGTGTTGACGCGCCACCGCGCCTGCTTAGCTGTTGGTGCGGCTGGCCGCGAGACCAATGAACTCCGAGCCGGGGCTGGATCGGAAGTTGCTGATCCGTGCCGTGTAGGTTCCCGTCACCGGAGCAGTGAACTCGACGATCTCGTAAGAGTTGTCGAAACTGAGGGACCCGGCGACGAAGGCGCCGCTCGGGCTCAAGACAGTGAGATCCAGATCCGTGGTCGGTTCGGTCGCCGTGCTGCCGAGCGGCATCTTGTGTGCCCAGACAACGACGAAGCGGACCTTCTGGCCCGCATTCGCCACGAAAGTCTGGTCGTGCGGAAATCCTGTCAAGTCGCCTGACGTACTGAACCACCACGACTGGTTATTGATCAACACGCGATCGGCGGCGGCAGTCATCAGCGCGCCGGCGCCGTCTCGTTCGCTCAACCGGGTCGCGCCCTCGATGTTGTGCCTTGCCGATGCCATGAGGATCGCTCGCGCTCGTTCGCCCTGAGCGTTGAAAACCGGGGAGCGATCCTGCAGCAGGCCCACCGCTCCGGTGACGTGAGGTGCGGCAAAGCTGGTGCCGGAAACGCAGGAGAAGCCGCCGCCCGCGGTTGTCGTGCAGATGCTATGGCCGGGGGCCACGAGGTCCGGCTCCTCGCGATCGTTGTTAGGCGACAGCGGGTCGAGGAAGGCGCTATGCGCCGGTACGATAGCCGGGGCACAGGAATGAAGGTCGTCACCAAAGCCTTTGGTATTGCGGTCCGAGAAGGAGCCGACTGCAATGGCATTGAACGCGATCTCGGGGCTGCCCATCCGATTGGCGCAGATATTGGAAATGGCGACAACAATCGTCCGGCCGGTGTTGTACGAGACAGTATCGACGTAACGGGCAAAGGCGTCGAATACCCCATTGGTCTCGGAGCCGAAGCTCATGTTGATCGCGGTCGCATTCTGAGTGATGACGCAATCGGTGGCGGCCATCATCTCGGCGTCGCTGAAATCGGCGCCGATTCCGTCGACGAGCGTGATATTCGGCGAAACGCCCTTGTTCGTTGCGTTGTTGCTCTGGATGACGCCCGCCGCATTCGTCTTGTGTCCGCTGACGGTGGAGGATGCGGTCGGCCGGCACAGAATGCGCCGCGCTGCGGGAAGGTTGGGATGAGCGCCGATGCGGCCCGCCTCGACGATTCCGACCCGCTCACCGGTGCCCCGGATGCCGCGCCCATGCACGGTTGTCGCCTGAACCACAACCTTCGAAATGTTCAGTCGGGGTTCGTGCACGCGTTCCAGATAAACGCGGCTGACGCCGGGGACCGCTTCCATGGCCCGGATCGCCTGGGTGGCGCCCGACGCCACCACCACCGGAGCGTACTCCGCCTGGTAGATCACCTGATGGCCCGTCTCGGCCAGCCTGGCGAGTACGGGCTGCTGCACAGCGGCAACATGAGCCCGGATCGCGGCAAAGCGGGCTTCCCGCGCGCTTTCGGTTTCCGTCTCCTCCCTGATCGGCAGATCCGTTGCGTCGTCCGCCAACCAGTACACCACGTTGAGCGGCTGTCCGTCGCGCGTCGCAAGAGCGTCGGCCAGTTCCTTCTCCAGTTTGCCGACAAAGCCGCGCTCGTCCGCTTCAGCAAGCGCCTTTTCGACGGCGGTGTCGCTGAGGCGATTCCCGGAGGCGTCCAATGTCACGCCGTGCACATTGCCCTGCGGGTCAGCGACCTTGAAACGCCGCATGGCTCCGTCCTGGAGAACAGAGGCGCCGCTGATGGTGAGTTCCTCGGCCGGCACTCCGGCTTCCTGTGCCAGCACTTGTTTCGCCCGTTCCGCGACGTCCTCGGCCGCAGCCGCCCGCAGCGTCCAGCCGGAGGCCGCAAGCGCGATGATCGATACGAAGGCCGCAGCATGCCCCGCGCGGCAAAATCCATAACTCATTGTAGAACCCCAAAAATGTGAAAAATAAAAACCCTCAGTTCAGTAAAGACTCGACCTCACCCCCTTTCGTCTGCGTCGTCCATGTCTTGCAAGCTGTCCATCAACTCCTCTGCCATGGCGCGCACGTTGGCGTCGCCATCCTTCAGGGCGCGCTCGACAGTGGTACGTGCGCTCTCGCCGGGCACGTCGTAGGCAATGGCGGAAAGCGCGGCCATTCGCACGGAAGGCTCTGTGTCCTGTGCCGCCCGCCTCAGGATGTCGCTCGCCATCGGATGGTCCTGCCGGCTCATGGCTTCGACCACCGCGATCCGGACAGCCGGATCGCGGTCCTGCACCAGGCGGGCAAGCACTTCCGTGCGCCCCTCGTCCGTCATTTCGCCCAACAGGCGGATCGCGGCGATGCGAACGTCCGCGACCTTCTCGCGCGCCAGAACGTCCTCGATGTCTCGCAGTGCCACGCCTTCGGTGTAGGCGAGCGCGGACAAGGCTTGCTCGCGGACCTGCGGATCCGGATCGTCGAGCGCGCCGCGGGCCGCACCGATGGTATCCGGGTCGGTTCGTCCGCTCAGGCTCTGGAGTGCCCACCGACGCGCGCTCGCATCGGAATCCGAGGCCAACTGCGTCAGCGCTCGCGTGCTTGCACGGTCGCTGCTGCGCGGCTTCGGAGCAGAGACGGCGTCGCCCCGACCTTCGGAGCCGGCCGCGGAAGCATCGGAAGCCAGCACCACGACGCGACTGACTTGCGGAGAACGGCGAGAGCCGGTGGTCCACAGCAGGACGTGGTTCACCCTCTTGAGAATTTCGCGGAGGGCTTCTGGCAGCGGTCGCTCGGTGAAATCCACGGAGATCGGAGCGCGCAGGCCGGCGGCACCGACGAAGGACACAGCGGTTTGCCGCTGCACCTCGTCCAGCAGGCTGACCAGCGGCACGCCCTTCGCGTGGACAGAAAGTTTCCCGTCGCTGACCTGCACCGTCGGGTGCGTCAGCGGGACGGCCTCCGGCTGGGTTGCGCCGGCTGGGCTGCAAAGAAGTGAGAGCACAAAGGGCACGGCAAGCAACGCTCCCGCGGGGGACCGCGTTCGATGCCACGCGCCTTTGTTGGGCGAAACAGCAGCAAAATTGACCCACCTGGGTGCGCCAATAGCGATGCGTTGCCAATTCCGGCAAATAAAGCGCCGCTTCGGGTACATAAAACCACCCCCCGCCGGTCATTAAGACTAGCGCCACCCCGAACTAAAATTTCTGTGAGTCCCCCGACCCGCTGAGTAATTTCTCAGATCTACAGAAGAGTAACAGATCAAGAGCGGGGAAGCAATACGGATCGATTTGCGCAGAATAACGTCTGCCTCCGGATGGCACCCCGGTCGGGGCCCGGCGTCCGAGCCCCCGTTCAGGCTTTTCCACCTCCACACCGGGCATGTCGGCGGCAGGGTGCCGGTGTGGCAATTGGCGCACAGTGCGAGATCACCCCCTGCCATCGGGGCGAAGGCGACGATTCCTCGTGTACTGTGTGAGGAAAGTGTCGTAACATACTGTCGTTCTTATCTTCTATCTTCGTGGTCGCGAAGAGGGACGTAACCGTCTTTGTCGCAAGTGGGCGGGGCTTGGAGCTGATGACACGAGAATGGACACCGGAGCGGACGGCAGTACTCATCACATTGTGGAACGAGGGGATCTGCGCAAGCGAAATCGGCCGTCGCTTGAGCGTTACGAAGAACGCCGTTATCGGCAAGGCGTTTCGCCTCCAGCTCGCCAAGCGTCGGCCAACGCCGGCGGATCAATCGGAGGAGGAGAGCGTTGTTCGCCTGGACGGGCTAAGCGCGGGCATGTGTAGCTGGCCGCTCAGCGCCTCCGATAACGTCCAGGTTCACTTCTGCGGCGCGGCCGCCGTGCCAGGCAAACCCTATTGCGAGACGCACTGTCGCCAGGCCTACCTGCCCGCGACAAAGGTGCGGAAGGTCGCGGTGGCCTGACCCTGAGTGTGCCCCTCGGCGCCCCATGAAAAAGGACTGATTGCCCGTCCGCAGCGTCCTGCGTTTCCCACCAGGGCCGTTTTTCTTCGCAGGCAATTGGGAGCCGGGTGTCTTTTCGCTGTTGTTTCGTGTATGCTCAACACCTTGCGCATTATCGGCGCAGGAGTGGTGAGCACAGTTGTGGCCGAAGCGCGTCCGATTGTCGGCTCGCCTCTCGCGTTGTTTGCGGGAAAACGCTTTCGACTTTGATAATGCACGGACGGCCGGAACAGCGATGAATCAAATCGTCTTGCCGACAAAGGATCCGTTCGCAGGCTTTTGGGCGATCAGCGCGCAGAACGGCTACGACGTCCGATCCGTCTGGGTGATGGCCAGCAAGGCGCTGGCCAACATCTTCGCCCTGAATTCCCTGGAAGTTCGGGACTTTCTCGACAGTAGTGCCGGCCATCTCCTGGCCAACGACCTTGGCTTCATCGAAGGCGGGCCGACCGACGTCGCCGCCATCGAGGCCCTGATCGAGGCGCGCCTGCGCCATCTGGGTTGGCAGCGCCTCTATCAGCAGGCGATCTTGCAGGCTCGCAGGACCGGATATTCCGAACCGGCGCAAACTCTTCATAGATAGGCTGGGCGTTCGCGCGCCGAGCGCGATTTCTCCGGGCCCATCCAAGGCCCGGCTGATGAGGGGCGTCGCACCTCCGGTGTGTTTGTAACTTGCGAAATCTACCGAGCTGTGGCCTTTGGCCTTCGAGCGCGGCCAAAAAGAGTGCCTGCGCCGCAACGAAGAAGCTGCGGGATATCTTGCCAGATGCGCATTGTGTCGATTCTAGCTGCGGTCGTCCTGGTCGCGCTGACCGCGTTGGCCCTCGTGCCCGAGGTAAGCGCTTTCCAGAAGGAACTGTCGGTTGCCGCGGTTGCGGTCGCGGTCGTCGTGCTCTTGACCCTGCTCGCCACCCGGAGCGGAAACGTCGAGACATCCGCCCCGGGTGCGGCCCCAGCCGCACCCGAGCCGGCGGCTTTCCCCGAAGTGACCAACCGGGCGGACGCCGAGGTCGTCAGCTTTCTCGCGACGTTTCAGGAGCGCGGCCGGCTGGTGGACTTCCTGATGGACGACATAACGCCGTATGCCGACGCTCAAGTGGGGGCTGCTGCGCGGGTCGTCCACGAGGGGTGCAAAGCGGCCCTGGTCGAGCATTTCGGCATCCGGCCCGTTCGGGAAGAGCGCGAGGGCGCGCGCGTGGAGGTCCCGGCCGGATTTGCCGCTGACGACTATCGCCTGACCGGCGTGATCTCCGGAGAAGCACCGTTTACCGGAACGCTCGTTCACCGCGGCTGGAGAGCCGAGTGGGTCAAGTTGCCGCGTGCGCTGAGGGCGGCTGACGACCGGCTGCCGACGATCGCACCCGCCGAGGTGGACCTCAAGTGAGCACGCGGTTTCGATCCTGAGACGTCGTTCCTCTGCAAATCACACAGGCATCTCTGCTCATGACGCCCAAGTACAGTCTCGGCATCGATCTCGGGACGAGCAACAGTGCGGTTGCACTCACCGATCTGGAGACCGATCAGACCGAGGTCGTCGAAGTGACGCAGATACTCGGTCCGAACAAGGTCGGGGAGAAACCGATCCTGCCGTCGGCGCTCTATATCCCGCATCCCGATGAATTCCCCCGGGAGGCTTGCGCTCTGCCGTGGGCCGGGGATCGCGGCGTCGATGCGATCGTCGGATCCTTTGCGCGCGATCACGGCGCGCTGGTGTCCGATCGCCTCATCACCTCCGCCAAGTCGTGGCTGTCCAATCCGCACATCGATCCACGGCAGCCGGTGCTGCCGTGGAAATCGTCGATCAAGGAGGCAAAACTTTCGGCGTTCGAGTGCTCGCGACTTTATCTCGAGCACCTGCGGGAAGGCATCCTCTATGCCGAGCACCGTGAGGGGCGGGACTGGCAAATTCCGGAGTGCCAGGTCGTCCTCACCGTGCCTGCGTCGTTCGACGAGGTTGCCCGCAATCTGACCGCGGAAGCGGCGGCCGCCGCCGGGCTCGGCAAGGTGACCCTTCTCGAGGAGCCGCTGGCGGCGTTCTACGCCTGGACGGCGCAAGCGGGTCGGGAATGGCGGTCCCAGGTGAGTCCAGGCGACATTGTCCTCGTCTGCGACGTCGGTGGCGGCACCGCCGACTTCAGCCTGATCGCCGTCGCCGACCGTGAGGGCGATCTGGAGCTCGAACGGATCAGCGTCGGCGAGCACATCCTGCTGGGCGGCGACAACATGGATCTGGCGCTGGCCTATACGCTGCAATCAGCGCTGGAAGCCGAAGGCAAGTCGATCGACCACTGGCAGTTTCTCGCTCTCGTTCACGCCACTTCGCAAGCCAAGGTGACGATGCTGGAAGACAGTGCGATTGCCGAGGTGCCGATAGCGCTGCCTTCCCGCGGCTCCAGTCTGCTTGCGGGAACGGTGTCGACGAAGCTGGATCGGGCGACGCTCGAGCAGGTGGTCCTGGAGGGATTTTTCCCGCTGACCGCCGCGAGCGACCTGCCGAAGGACGCACGCCGCTCGGGGCTCCAGGAATTCGGCCTGCCTTATGCTGCCGATCCCGTGGTCAGCAAGCATCTCGCGCGCTTCCTGCACCGAAGTCTTGGCAACGTTCAGGCGAGCGAGGCCCTGAGCCGCCTGGTCGGCGACAAGGCCCAGTCCGAAGGACTGCTCATGCCGACGGCGGTGCTGTTCAACGGCGGCGTGTTCCGGGCCGATCCCATCCGCCGGCGCATCCTCGATCTGCTGACGTCATGGAACAAGGAACCTCCCGTCCGCGAACTCGAAGGCTTCCAGCCGGATCTGGCGGTAGCCAAGGGCGCCTCGCTTTACGGCCGCAACCGGGCGACCGGAAAGGGACTCCGCATCAAGGCGGGGGCCGCCCGCTCGTACTACATCGGGCTGGAAAGCTCGATGCCGGCGGTGCCGGGGTTCAAGCCGCGGGTCAAGGCCCTATGTGTGGTGCCACAGGGGATGGAGGAGGGATCGGAACTGTTGATCGAGGGACAGGAGTTCGGGCTGATCACCGGCCAGCCGACCGACTTCCGGTTCTTCTCGTCGGAGGTCCGCAGCGGTGATACCGCCGGGCAGATCCTTCCGGATGCCGAGAGCGCGCTGGAGGAGACCAGTCTGCTCGAGGTCGATCTGCCGTCCCTCGACGGGTTTCCGGCCGGAGAGGCGGTCCCGGTTCAGATCAACGTGACCGTGACCGAGCTCGGCACGCTGGAGCTGTGGATGAAGCACACCAAATCCGATCGCCGCTGGAAAGTTGAATTCCGGGTGCGGACGGAATAAGGCACCTTCCCTGTATGGGAACTCACCGGGTCAGCATCGGCATCGACCTCGGCACCACCAACTCCGCGATGGCGTACGCTCCGATCGAGCGAGACGCGGCGTCCGAGGTGCTGGCGATCCCGCAGTTGCACTCATACGCCACGCTCGTCCATCGGCCCACGCTTCCCTCGTTCCTGTATCTTCCGGAAGACGCCATCGCCGCCCAGGTGCGGGAAATATCGCTCGGTCGGGGAGGATGGATCGCAGGGCTGCTCGCGGCAAAAAAGGCACAGGAAGTCCCGGGGCGGGTGGTCCATTCGGCCAAGTCCTGGCTCTGCCACCACTCAGTCGATCGCGAGGCGCCGTTTCTGCCTTGGGGATCGGAGGACATTTCTCCGCCAGCGAAGATTTCTCCTGTGCGGGCGGCGGCGCTGATCCTCGGGCATCTGCGGGCGGCCTGGAACGAGAGAAACGCAGCGTCCGGCAGCGACTTCGCGTTCGATGCACAGGACATCACGATTACCGTTCCGGCCTCGTTTGACGCGGCGGCGCAGCGCCTGACCCTTGCCGCGGCGCACGAAGCCGGTTTTCCGGACACGGTCCGTCTGCTGGAGGAGCCGCAGGCAGCCTTCTATCGCTGGCTGGAAGAGCACGACCAGGGGACGGATCTGTGGAACCACCTTCCCGGCGACGACGGTGGCAACAGGCACGTCCTGGTCGTGGACGTGGGCGGCGGCACCTCCGATTTCAGCCTGTTCAAAGTGCGGCCCGTCGCGGCGACCGCGGAGATCGAACGCGTGGCGGTCAGCGACCACATCCTGCTGGGCGGCGACAACATCGATCTGGCAATGGCGCACCTAGCGGAGCCGCGGCTGGTTCACGGCGATGGCAGGCTGTCCGGCTCACCGTGGGACCATCTCGTCGCGCGGTGCCGGGTGATCAAGGAGCTGGCCCTGTCCAGCGAGGGGCCCCCGGACGAAGCATTCTCCGTCTCCGTTCCCGGCCGAGGCTCGAGCCTGATCGCTGAAGCGCGCTCCGCGCGGGTAACACGAGAAGAAATAGAGCGCCTCCTGCTCGAGGGATTTTTCCCCGAGTGCAATGCCGACGCGCGTGTCCGGCGCACCCAGCTCGGCCTCAGGGAATTGGGCCTTCCTTACGCGACCGACACGGCAATCACGCGCCATCTCGCCATGTTCCTGCGAGATCGCCCCCCGATCGACGCCGTGCTGTTCAATGGCGGCTCGCTCTCTCCCCGGCCTTTGCGACAGCGGCTCTGCGGCGAGATCGGGAAGTGGCAGGGAACCCCCCCGCCATCGGCGCTGGTTAGCAGCGAACCCGATCTCGCCGTCGCGCGCGGCGCCGCGCACTTTGGCAGGCTGGCGCATCGCAAAGCCGGGCGGCGGATCAAGGCTGGCTCTGCCCATGCGGTCTTCGTCGAAGCCTATGGCAAAGCAGCGGCCGAAGGCGAAAAGAAACCGGAGCCGGCTCTCGTTTGCATCCTGCCGCACGGTGCCGTCGCCGGGGAAACCTTTGAGATCAGCAATCTTCCGCTCGAGCTGCGGATCAATCGTCCGGTCCGCTTTCAAACCTACATCTCGACCCGCCACGATGACAGCAAGGCTGGCGACCTCCTGTCCGCAAGCGCGGAGGACCTGCGGCCGCTGCCGCCGTTGCAGGCGATCGCGCGGGTCGATAAAGCGCAGCGGATGGCCGAGCGATCGATCCCCGTGATCTTGACCACGCGGCTGAACGAGCTTGGTCTGCTGCAGGTCTCCTGCCGGAGTACGCACCCGCGCATCCGCCAGTCGCTGCCACTGGATTTCAACCTGCGCCGGCAGGCACAGGCCGATCCGGAAGCGTCGGCGTCGGGGAATGCCGCGAGCGAACCCATCGCGGTGGAACTTAACGTCGCGCCGGAGTCGCTGGCCGCGGCCCGGGAAAGAATCGCCTCTCTACTGACCCAGCCCCTCCGGCCACGGGATAAGTTGACCGCCGCGCGGGTGATCCAGAACCTGGAGAAAATCCTCGGGCTTTCGAAGGGCGACTGGAATGGACCTCTTGTCCGCGCGCTGTGGCCGGCCGTGGAAGCCTGCGCCGCTCAGCGGCGCCAATCGGTCGAACATGAGGAGAGCTGGCTCATTCTTGCCGGCTTCCTGCTGCGTCCCGGCTTCGGCGCGGCGTCAGACGAGCAACGCATCGACAGCCTGTGGGACGCGACCTTCGGCCGCCTCTATTTCCCGAACAAACGCGTCAAATTGCAGGAATATATTCTCTGGAGGCGGGTCGCGGGCGGCCTCTCGCAGGAGCGACAGGAGCGGGTACTGACCGCCGAGCTCGACAACATCCGGCGACAGAAGAGCCCAGCACCGGAACTGATCCGCCTGGCCGGCTCCCTGGAGCGCATCGGCCCGGACACCAAGGCGGAGCTGATTCGGCGGTTCATCGACGTGGCCGCGGAGCTTGCACGCAGCGGCGGGCACTGTGCGCCGTACCTGGCGGCATTGGCCTCGCTGTTGAGTCGCGCGCCGGTCTATGCCGGACAGGAGGCCGTCGTGGCGCCGAAGATGGTGGAGCAGGCTTACGACGCCTTCTCTGGCCTCGATTGGAAGGCGACCGAGCTGACCGAGCTGCAGACGCTCTTCCTCCGGGCCGCCCGGGTTGTGGGCGATCGTGGCCTTGATGTGGCCCCCTCCCAGCGGTCGCGGATCGCGGATCGGCTGGAGAAGGCTGGCGTTGCTCCGGTCAGGACCGCCCGGCTGAGGGGGTTTGTCCCGGTTCCCGCCTCGGAGCGGCTGGGCCTGTTCGGGGAATCCCTTCCCGCCGGCCTGATCCTGAGCCATGAACCGGCCGGGGCGTGAGCGGGAAACCGGAGATGTTCCAATGGCGGCAAAGATGGGGTGAACACTTGGTTGTGGCCGGCTTCTGCGTCGTGCGCTATGCGTGTGTCGGACGCTGGGCACCGCCCGCTGGACGTTGATCGCTCTCCTTGCGACAAGGCTACAAGATGTCCCGACCGACCTCGCCGCTGAAAATCCTTCTTCTCGCATCCGAAGCCGTTCCGTTCGTCAAGTCAGGGGGGCTGGCGGACGTGGCCGGTGCCCTTCCCAAGGCTCTTCGCGCCCTCGGCCATGAGGTCATTGTCGTTCTGCCGAAGTATTCCGAGATTGATCGGACGAAATTCAGTCTGCACCCCTTCCTCAACCCTCTCGGGGTGTGGATGGGAAACACCGAAGAGTGGGCTGCGGTCGATACAGCGACATACTCCGGAATCCAGTTCTATTTCATAGAGTCCAACAAATATTTCGACAGGTCCGGTCTCTATCACGATCGGGACCTTGAGAAGTACAGCGATAACGGATGCAGGTTCGGGTTCTTCACGCGCGCGGCTCTGCAGCTTTGCCGCGATATGGGGTTCGCGCCGGACATCGTTCATGCCCACGACTGGCCGACGGCGCTGGCGCCGGCCTATCTCAAGATCTGGCACTGGAACGACTCGGTTCTCGGGGCTGCCGCCAGTGTTCTCACCATCCACAACCTTGCCCACCAGGGGAAGTGGCCGGCCGCTGACTGCGATTATCTCGGGCTGCAGTGGTCGAACTTTACCGAAGAGAAGTTCGAAGACTTCGGAGAGATCAATTTTCTCAAGGGCGGCATGCATTACGCCGACCTGGTGACCACCGTGAGCCCCACCTACGCGGCCGAGACCCGAACGGCAGTGGGTGGCGAAGGTCTCGCCGGCTGTCTGAGCAGGAAGGGAGACGACTACTGGGGGATCATCAACGGCGTGGACGACGATGAATGGAATCCGGCGACCGACCCGCTGATCCCGGCCCGATACGGCAATGGGGTGGGCATGGAGGGGAAAGCCATCTGCAAACGGGAACTGCAGCGCCGCCTGATGCTGGAAGAGAGAGCCGATGTTCCCCTGATCGGCGTCGTCAGTCGCTTCTCGCTGCAGAAGGGGCTCGACCTCCTCGCCCACTCCATCGAGCGGATCGTGGGCGATATGCAGGTCCAGTTTGCGATCCTCGGCAGCGGGGACAAGGGCCTCGAATGGGTTTTCGGCCCCTTGCCCGGCCGGTATCCGGGCCGGATCGGCAGCTATATTGGCTACAGCGAGGAACTGGCCCACCGGGTCGAGGCGGGCGCCGACTTCTTCCTTATGCCGTCGCGCTTCGAGCCCTGCGGCCTCAATCAGATGTATTCACTGAGGTATGGCACCCTGCCGATCGTCCGGGCTACGGGTGGGCTGAACGATACGGTAAAGCAGTATGACGAACGCACGGGGGAGGGGACCGGCTTCAAGTTCTCGGAGCCCAGCGCGAATGCCGTGTACTACACGGTCGGCTGGGCGGTCAGCACCTACTACGATCGCAAGGACCACATGCGAAAGATGATCGCAGCGGCGATGGCCGAAGACTTCTCGTGGGAGCACAGCGCCAAGCTGTATCTGCAAGCCTACGAGCGTGCCATCGCCAACAAGCGGGCGCTGGATTGACCGAAGCCGCTTCGCCAGTGCGCCGTAGCTTTCCGGCGATCCTCGACTCAGGCCCGCCCATTGCGTCGTTCGCTTCGCAGAACCGCCGCGGCGAGCAGCAGCACGATCACCGGGTAGAGTGCCGACAACCGGTACAGGTCATCGAACGACAGTGTTTCGTGCAGCATGCCGACAGCAAACGAGCCGATGCCGACACCGAGCATCAGGGCGGCCACCATCATCGACGACACCCAGGCCACATCGCGCGGGAAGCGGTGTGACGCCAGCGTGATGCTGAGCGGCAGGAAGCCGGAACAGGCAAGGCCGGCGAACGCGAACAGCGCAATTCCGGAGGCGGGCCCCGACGTCGCCGGCACCAGCAGAAATGCCGCAATCATCAGCAGAGGCAAACTCACCCAGACGATCGCCGGCGCAACCCAGGCGACCAGTGCAGAGATCGCCAGCCGACCAAACACCAGGGCGCCCCAGAACGCCGAGAGGGCCCAGTTGGCCGTGGTTTCCGGCAGGTTGCGAGCGTCGCGCAGGAAAATCACCACCCAGCTCGAGAACGTCCCCTCGGCGACGGCGTAAACAGCGAGGATGGCAACGAACAACCAGAACGCCGGACTTGTCGCTGGCCGCTCGCGCGAGCCCTGCGTGCCGGCAGACACGAGCGGTCTACCGGCTGGCAGCGGGGAGGCGATCGCCGTCGCCGCCAGTCCGAGGGCGAGCCCAGTCAGCAGGACCGGATAGGCCGGCCAGTGCCCGGCCGCGACAAGCGGTCCTGCCAGCAGCGGACCTGCCGCGAGGCCGAGACCCACCATCGAATGTGCGGCGACGACGGCCGTATGCGCGCGTCGAGGGAAGAGGAGGCGAGGATAACTGTTGATCGGCGCGCCCGAGAGGCCGAAGCCCAACCCGAGAGCCGCCGCTGCGGCCAACACGCAAGCAAACCGCCAGCTAGCAGGAACCAATCCGACCAGCGCCAGCAACGCCTGCGAGCCCGCCGCTGCCAACAGTGACAGGGCGAGCAAGCGGTTAAGCCCCAGCCTTCGGGCCATGCCGCCGCCCAGCAACGCCCCGAGCACCGCACAGGCGACTTGCGGCAGGAAACTCGCGCCGTACTGGGCGTCCGTAAGCCCGTAGGCACGGGTGAGGACCGCGCTCAGCGCCGGGAAGCTCACCAGCGCCAGGCCATGCATCAAGGCGGTGGCGTAGACCACCAGGAACGCAAACCGGGAAGGACGGATGGTGGTGGCCGGCGCGCTTGCGCCGCCGCCGCTGCGCATCGTCCGCAACGTCTACTCGGCAGCGCGTTGGGCCGGCTTTCTCCGGCTCCAGTAGCTGGGGATGTCCCGGCGGTAACGCCGCGTCACGAGATTGGCGAGAAGGCCGGTCCAGCCGGTCTGATGACAGGCGCCAAGTCCCTGACCGGTGTCGGCGTGGAAGTACTCGAAGAACAGCAGCGGCTCCTGCCAGTGCGGGTCACCTTGGAAGGGCGGCCTTCCCTGCAGCGCCGGGATCTGCCCATTCTGGTCACGGCGGTACAGGTCTACGACCCGCTCGGCGATCAGCGTCGCGATCTCGTTGAGGGTCAGTTCCTGGCCGCCGAGACAGGGCGCCGCCACCCGGAAATCGTCGCCAAGAAAGCGGTGAAACTTTTCGATCGACTGGATCAGCAGGTAGTTGACCGGCAGCCAGATGGGCCCGCGCCAGTTGGAATTGCCGCCGAACAGCGGCGAATTGGACTCGCCCGGAAGGTATTCGATCATCGCCTGGCCGATCCCCGGCAGATAGCCCAGGTCGCGATGCTCGGCGTGGACGCGACTGACGCTGCGCACCCCGTAGTCGGAGAGGAACTGCTGTTCGTCGAGGAGCCGCTGAAGAATTGCCGGGAGCATCGTGTGATCCACCAGAGCACAAAGATGCTCGCCGCGGTCGTTCTCCCAGTCGGGGCAGGCACAGACGTAGTGCCCCTGGAAAAGTCCGCCGCGGTGGGCGCGCAACTTTTCGCGGAAGCGCGGCGCGGCCTTCATCAGCCGCTGGTCGATCACCTCGGTCGCGAACATCGGGATCAGCCCGACCATCGAATAGACGTCGATCCGGTGATGCATGCCGTCCGGCGTGACGATCAGGTCCTTGAAGAAGCCATCGTCGGGATCCCACAGCGAGACGCCGGTGCCGGAATGACCGCCGATGGTGCCGGCGATCGCAAGGAACTGCTCGTAGCACTGGATGGCGATGTCCTCGTAGGCTGCGTCCTCCACCGTCAGCTCGAGCGCGATCACCGTCATGTTGAGAGCGAACATTGCCACCCAGCCGGTGGCGTCAGCCTGCTTCAGACTGTAGCCGGGCGGCAGCGGCTGGGATCGATCGAACACCGAGATATTGTCGAGGCCGAGGAAACCGCCCTCGAACACGTTCTGGCCGTCGGCGTCCTTGCGGTTGATCCACCACGCGTAGTTCAGCAGCAGCTTGTTGAACACGCGCTTGAGGAAGGCCGCATCTGTCTTGCCGCGCTGCACCCGCTCCGCGCGGAAGGCCTTTAATGCACCCAGCGCGTGCACCGGGGGATTGACGTCGGAGAAATTCCATTCGTAGGCGGGTATCTGGCCGTTGGGGTGCAGGTAACGTTCGTTCAACACTAGCTCGATCTGATGCTTGGCGAAATCGACGTCGACCAGCGCCAGGGCGCCACAATGAAAGGCCAGGTCCCAGGCGGCGAACCAGGGGTATTCCCAGCTGTCGGGCATCGACAGCACATCGTGTGCCCTCATGTGCTTCCAGCCGGAGTTGCGGCTGGCCTTGTGTCCGGCCGGCGGCGGCAGCAGGTCACCCTTCAGCCAGCGCTCGACGTCGTAGTGAAAGAACTGCTTGCACCAGATCATTCCCGCCAGCGACTGACGCAGGATCCGATGGTCGTCTGGCGAGGCATCCGGCAACAGCTCATGGTAGAAGGCGTCCGCTTCGGCGCGGCGGCTTGAAAACACCACCTCGGCGCGGTTGAAGGGGGTCGCCAGGGGTTCGCTGGAAAGGACCAGATCGAGCCGGACCTGCTGGCCGGCAGGAACATCGTAGACATGCCACGCGGCAAACTTGGTCCCCTGTCCCCGTTGCGGATCGACCGCGCTGTTTTCTCCTCCGGCGATCAGCCGGTGAAACGCGTCCTTCGCCGGCGCGACGCCCTTCTCGCCCCACAGCCGCGCCCCGTTGCTGTCGTTCTCGGTGAAGAGTTGTTGTGCCGGCTGCCGGCCGTAGAGCCACCAGTGGCCGAGGTCGGCCTGTTCGGCGCGCACGCACCAAGCGGCGCCGAGCGGGGCCGTCTCCGATCGCAGCTTCGGCCGCACGGGCTCGGCTTCCCACGACCACGTATTGCGGAACCACAGGGTCGGCAGCAGGTGGAGCGGCGCCGCCTCGGGACCCCGGTTGTGAGCCAGAATGCGCATGTGGATCTCGCGGGGCGAGGCTTTCGCGTACTGCACTTCGACGTCGAAGTAGCGGTCGTCGGCAAGCGCGCCCGTGTCCAGCAACCCGAACGGCGGCTCATCGCGCGAGCGTCGGGCATTCTCGTCGAGCAGGCGCTGGTAGGGGAACGCGGTCTGCGGATATTTGTAGGACCAGCGCAGCCAGCTATGGCTCGGCGTTGCGTCCAGATAGAAATAGTACTCCTTGACGTCCTCGCCGCGGTTACCTTGCGGTCCGGTCAGTCCGAAGGCGCGTTCCTTTAGAAACGGATCGTGGCCGTTCCAGAGGGCCAGCGCGAGGCAGAGCAACTGACGGTCGTCGGAAATGCCGGCGAGCCCGTCCTCGCTCCACCGGTAGGCGCGGGAGCGGGCCTGATCGTGGGGCAGGAAGTCCCACGCGTTGCCGTCGGCACTGTAGTCCTCACGAACTGTGCCCCAGGCGCGCTCCGAGAGGTAGGGACCCCACTGCAGCCAGCCGTGCGTGCCTGCGCGCTGCTCTTCCAGGCGCCGGCGCTCGCCTTCGAGCGTCGTTTTCTCGGCCATTCCTGCTACTCCTCGTGTCGGCGGCCGTACGGACGGGCCACCCTGCCGTTACGCCTCATTCTGAATCGGTGGCGCCGGCCGGGGAAATGCCGTACCGCGATCATTTCGATAGCGCTTCGGCATCGGCAGCCACCGGATCCGCAGGTTCGGTGCGCGGCTATCGTCTCTATGCGCTTCCGGCATTTCCACATCCCGACAGGTTGTGGACAATAGAGTGGCGCCGTGCAGGATGCGAAGGCGAAGCGGGCGCGCGCCGCGGAGTTCACCGGGGAGAGCAACAGCATGAGCCAGACATTCGATGTCATCATCGTGGGATCGGGAGCAGGGGGCGCTTCCGCCGCGTGGCGCCTGGTCCAGGCCGGCCGCCGCGTGCTGATGCTGGAAAAGGGGACGGCCCTGCCGCGCGATCGGTCAACACTGGATGTCAAACAGGTCTTCAAGGAAGGGCGGTTCAAGAACAAGGAACTGTGGGTCGACGGATACAACAAGCAGTTCATTCCCGGGGAATACTACAACGTGGGCGGAAAAACCAAATGGTACGGCGCGGCGTTGCTGCGCTTCTCGCCGCACGAGTTCGAGGCGGACCCGACGCACCAGTGCCTGGGCTGGCCCTTCGGCTATGACGAACTCGCCCCGTGGTACGACGAGGCGGAGCGGCTCTTAGCAGTGCATCGCTTCGACAATGAACCGGAACTGCAGGCGCTGCTCGACCGGATTACGACCGCTGACCCGGCGTGGCGCGTCGAGCAGTTGCCGTTGGGATTGAAGCGGGAAATCCTGCAGGACCCGGAAGAGGCGAAGCACTTCGACGGCTATGCCTCCCCCAGCGGATATAAGTCCGACGCTGAGTGCAATCTGCTTGACCCGATGCAGGGCAACCCGCTGTTCACCCTGATGCCGGGCGAGACGGTGGCGGCGCTGGCGAGCGCGCCCGATAACCCGCTGGTGATCACCGGCGTCCACTGCACCGACGGGTCGCTCTATACGGCGCCAGCGGTCGTACTTGCCGCCGGTGCGATGTCTTCGCCGCGCATTCTGCAGGATCATATGGCGGCGACCGGCCTGGATCGGTCGTTGCCATCAGCGCCGGTGGTCGGTGGTAACTTCAAGATGCACATCAACAGCGCGCTGCTGGGCTTCTCGGCATTCAAGGACGAGGATGTGCTGCGTAAGACGGCGATTCTCTACAACGACGCCTTTCCCCATTCGACGGTGCAATGCCTTGGATGGATTGACGGCGACATCCTCGAAACGCAGCTGCCGGCGGCGGTGCCGAAGTTCGTGACCCATGCCATCGGCCGCCGGGCTATCGGCTTCTTCGTGACCACCGAGGACGGCTCCGATCCGCATAACCGCATCGTCTCCGGGGGGCAGGGCGGGCTGCCGATGATGAACTACGACCTGCGGCGGCTAAAGCCCGCGGACAAAGAACACCGACGGCTGATCCGGGCCTTTATCGCCCGACTGATCCGCGAGGGGCTGGTCGGTGTCGACCGCTACGTCGGGATGGCGGGCACCGCCCATGCGCTCGGCAGCATGGTGATGGGCGATGATCCCCGCACCAGCGTCGTTGATGGCCACGGTCGGGTACACGGTATGCAGGGCCTTTGGGTCGGCGACGGCAGCGTGCTGCCCCGCGCATCGCGGGTCAATCCGGCGCTGAGCATTTATGCCCTGGGCCTGAGGCTCGGCGCGCATTTGGCCGAAGCGCTCTGAAAAATCTGGCCCCCGCCTCCTGTCGCGACTTGCCTTCGCGCGCGATTTTGCAGGCGACCCGGAGAGCGCCGGTCTTCAGGCGGAGGCTGGTCTTGAAGGCAAGAAGGTTGAGACCGGAATACGGGCCGCCTGTGCGGTTTCGCGGCCAATGTTTGCGGCCCTCTGTCCGGATGGACGACAGAAAGCGGCTGCGCCAGCGGGCACGGCAAGGACTTGGCGCAGGTGGTCGGCGGTTCGCAGCGCCAGCGCGATAATGGTCAGCGTCGGGGTGTGGTTCCCGGCGGTGGGGAACACCGACGATCCGGCAATGTAGAGATTGCCGACACCATGCACCCGGCAATCGGCATCGACGACGCCGTGCCGCGGATTTTCATGCATGCGGGTGGTGCCGATGTGGTGCCAGTTCCAGCGGGGCCCCTCGACGCAATCGTCGTCGAATAGCAACGCGGAAGCTTCGACAATGCCCGATCGACGGAGATCTTCCTGCAGGACTTCCGCTGTGCGGCTCATGGTGTGCCGGTCGAGCGCATTCAGCCGCCAGTCGAGACGCACCCTCGGCATGCCAAGCGCGTCGCGCTCATCCGACAGCGTGATCCGGCTGTCCGGGTTCGGGCACTGTTCGGTGGAGACGACGAGACGCCGCCGCTTTACCAGCGCGTTGGCAGCGGTGAACAGGCCGCCGGCGAAGGCGAGACCGGCCAGCGGGTCTGACATCAAAGCCCGCAGCCGCTGCACCGGTTCTCTCGGCGGGCAGCCGCGCCATAGGTCACCGAAGATTTCCTTTGCTGCCGCGGTGCTGGGGGAGTTTTCGCCGATCAGCTCCAACTCGACATGCATGGCGGAATCGAGCATTTGCTCGCGTTGCTGCGTGGCGAAGGGAATGTTCAGCTCCGCGGCCACCGGCAGTCGCATCAGCGCGAAGCGGTCAATGTAGGCGGTGACGGACTGCCGAGCGTCCGGGTTCAGCGTGACCTCCGCCACCGGGCGCGTGGGATGTTCCATGAAATAGCGGCCGACCAGGTCGTGGCGGTTACCAACGCCTGCGGTCTCGACGGCATTCGAAGCGAGCAGCAGGCGGGCGTTATCGATGGCGCCGCAGGCGAGCACGTAGATCCGTGCGTCTACCTGAAAGGTATTCCCGCTCAGGCAGGCCACGCGGAGCTTCTGGATGGCGCCCCCGCCTGCGGACGGCCGCAGCTCGACGGCGTTGGCGTAAAGGTACACCGCGATGTTCGGCGCATCCTTCAATGCTTGCCGGTAGAAGCTGCCAAGCCGGCGGCGCTCCTTGTTGAGCTGTGCGAGGCTGGTGATCAACCGATCGTTTCCCAGCCGCATGGGCCGCAGGTGGTGGCCACGGACGGCCGCGAGGCGCTCTTCGACGTCATATCCCTTGGGGTCAAGCCCGCACAACCGATGCGCGCGCTCGTAGTACTCCTCCATCATCGCGGCGTTGATTGGCCAGCCGCTGTCCGGAACCCACGACCGTGCTTCGAAGAGATGCGGCTCGAACGGCCGGCAAAAGCCGCCCCAGCAGTTGCTGCTGCCGCCAAGGAAGCGGGAACGGGTTGCCATCAGGTCATACGGCAGACCGATGATCTCGCCCTCATAAAGCCCCTGGGTCGCCTCATCGCGCTGCAGTCCGCCGCTCTCTAGCAGGCAGACCTGGAGGTGGGAGTTGGCAAGCTCGTTGGCCAGTGTAATGCCGGCGGCGCCCCCTCCAACAATGCAAACATCGGTCTTGATAACGGTTTCCGGAGCGACGCATCGGGCATCGTTGATCATTGGCTGTCTCACCGTAGCGTGTCGAACAGTCGTCTCAACAGCGACCTGGAGCGGTTGGGCCGGGAAGCCCGATTCCGCCGTCGCCCGATCGAAGAGTGACTCAGAGCGGTGCATTGCACAGTGATTATGCTCACGTTAGGGTTGTTTTAACCCAGAAATAAACACGCGGGCCGCTCCGACACCAGCGATCAGGGGCCGGCTCTTCCTGTCGACTTGATCTGGCGCGAATAGCGAATACGTCTGCCATCGATAGCGCACGCGTATCGCGGTTCAGGGCAGAATGCTTTGCCCATGGAGCGCGACGAAGGGACCAATCAATGAGCGAGATGTCGAATAAGCAGGCAGCGGAACGGTCGGACGCGGAGTGGCAGGCGGAGCTGACGCCCGAGCAGTACCGGGTCTGTCGCAAGCATGGGACGGAGGCGCCGTTCTCCGGAGCCTACTGGAATACCAAAGCCAAGGGGATGTACCTGTGCGCCTGCTGCGGCCAGGAACTGTTCCACTCCGAAACGAAGTTTGACAGCGGCTCCGGCTGGCCCAGTTTCTGGAAACCGGTTGACGCGGCGGCCGTGGCCACCGAGACCGACCGCAGCTTTTTCATGACGCGCACCGAGGTGCACTGCAGCCGCTGTGGAGCACACCTTGGCCATGTGTTCCCCGACGGCCCGGCCCCCACCGGCGACCGCTACTGCATCAACTCAGTGTCGCTGAAGCTGTCCCCCGAGGACGGGGGTGGCGAGGCCGCGTGAAGGCCCGAGAACCAGAGCCTACAGAACAGAATGTAGATCATTTTTTCCCGATGGTCAGTGTGACCTTTATCTCCGCTCCACCCTGTGGCTGACCTCCGCTCTGCTTTACTGTACCCTCTGCCGCCAGCGTGAGTTTAACCGATTTCCCGCTAAGTTCACCTCCAACTTTGGCTGAGATCTCCTTGTTCCCGTCTAGACCAATCTTGGCAGCGACTTCCGCCGTTAGGTTTAAATTGGGTGCAAATACGGGGCCTGGGAACCCGCTTTGCCCAAGTACAAACTCTGCCGAAATATTTTCCCAGTCATACTCAACACGACCCGTATCGAAGCCAGTCGCTACAATATCTTCTATAGATTGACGAATTCTGATCGTTGGCTCACCAATGTCAGTTGAAAACTGCCTTACAACAGTTGGAGAATTAGCGGCTTCGCTAAACACTGTTTCAGTTGTACGCTGCAACTCGCTCAATAGCGTCTGATTATTCATCTGCGATGTAATTGCAGTAGCAGCCTCCCTTGATAATTCAATACTAGCGCGCCTGAGTTGTTGTCTGGCGCGGTTGATTACGTTAGAATCAGAATTAATTTGTTCCAAGGTTTTTATAATTGGATTTCTTACTTGTTTGTTGAACGCCACCTGAAATGCCGTTACCAAAGCGGGGTTTAGTTGGCCAATCGCAAGATTTAGACTTGTGTCGAACGCTCGTGCAGTCGTTGACTGTACCTGAGTGACAGTTCCAGTAGTTACTAAGAAAATATCCGTATTTCCTGCAATAACGCCGAAGTCACGTATGTCAAACGTTATGGTAGATTTCCCAATTGGAATAAATTTTGTTACTGGAAAGGCGTTCACTGATGATAAAACAGCGCCAATTGGCATGCCAACCACTTCAGGACTCAGAGGATCCATTAGGAAATCCCTGAAGCAGCTTTCTGTATGGGCAGTACTTAATCCTTCACAGGCGTTAACTCCATTGATCGCAATGAAGTTGTCAATCACAAGTGGGCCATTTCCGTCCGGCGTCGAGGAAAGTCGGGCTGTATCGTTCGGCCCGAATTCGAGCTCTAATGATATGCCAGAAAATAGAACCGCGTCTGCCGGAGAAGTAGGTTCGCCTGTACTGAATGTGGGAGTAGCATTAAATAACTTGATACTGGTTTGATGGGCAAATGCAACCGTTGAAAAGGTAAGTATATAACCGAATGAAATCGCATAAATCGCGCATATTGCATGCGGAAGTCGTGCGAACGCGGAGAAATTATACATAATCAACTCCATTGGGCATGACACTAAGGCCGTTCTCGCTAGGCAAAGCCGTCTCGGCATTACGTAATACTGCACTCATCAATAGTACCATAGCTTATGAGAATTTATTTGACTTACTATGTCGTAGTGTAATGTAATCTTAGCCTTGATACGGCGCGTAGCACATAACCGTTGAACTGATATGTTACTAGTCATTCATAGCAATATGATTCTTGCACCATCGCTTAATCGCGATCACGCAAGAAGAAAACGGATAATCTGGGCTGGTGTGCACCGGTGGGCGGCCCCAGTCCCTCCACCAAATAAGCTACAAAGCGGTACGTGATGGTTTGACCTGCGGTGCAGATATCGAAGCGCTGCAGGCCTCCTGGGTTGGAGACGACGCCGTCTACGGGGTCGCGCCCTTCTATGAAGTGGTAATTGTTGAAGTCTAACGTGGTGGTGCGGCTGATCCCGTACGCCAGAGTGCCGTCGGCATTCAGATTGGTCATACCCAACCCAAACTCGGCGTCCGCATTTGCAATCAAAAATCCTGCGACAGGGCACTTTACAGTGACAGATCTCAGGATCGTCGGAGCTGTGCTGCTTGAGCTGGTAATATTGACGATGCCAAATGTTTGGGAATAATCGCCGCCAGCTTCGGGATTCGCCAGGGCGATCCCATTTACGAAAATCGCAAGCAGCACGGCGGACAAGCCAACAGGCCTGGACGATTGGACAGCCATCCCGACGCCTCGCGGCCGTGTCGAAGATTGATCTTTAAGGTCCGTCCCGACGAACTTACTTTATGGCAATTTTGCGTCTTTGTCAATATATATGTACCTAATATGGGCGATATATGAAATTATACTGCATCCGTGAATGCAATATCGCAGAATTAATAGCTGATTCCGCGCCTATATTAGGCGTCATTAATATTAGGGATTACCACATATATTAATTAATCTATTAATTGATTCTGGGAAACATTGGTAATTGTCGCGCTCATGTAAAGCGAATTCTTTGTCTCTGGGCGAAGCTATGCTAACCTGAGCGTCGGGAGAGATGATCGCCAGGGCGCATACGGGTCATGGCAGGCGCGATCTGGAGAAATAAGAACCTGCGGAACGCTCCTTCCCGAAGGCTCCATGTCGCGATGCTGCGCCTCAATGAGGCCGGGTGCGGCCCTGAACGTGAGCGTGGCGAACGGTTCATACTCCGTGGAATGCGCCATGCCTCAAAACGTATATCTGGTGTCCGTCCTGTGGGCGGAACCATGATCAGCTTTTGTTGACCGTCTCACGCCGGCGCTGGACGTCTCGGTGTCGAACCGTTCGTACCCAAACGGTAGGCCGACCGGCTCGCATGTCTGACGACTTGCACCGGACAAGGCTGGCTCAGATCGACATCCCTACTTGGCCCCCGGTTTGCCGTCGCCGTCCGGGTCCAACTGGTCGGCGGTGGCTTCGATGCGCACCTTGGCGGTCCCATCGTCGAGAACACCCAGTCGCCGGGCCGCTTCCTTGGAGAGGTCGATCTTGCGGCCTGGGACGTATGGTCCGCGATCGTTGATTTCCACTTCGACCGATTTGCCGGTTTCCACGTTGGTCACCGTGGCTTCCGAGCCGAGCGGCAGTTTCTTGTGGGCGGCGGTCAGGTCGTTCTGGTCATAGCGCTCGCCGCTCGCCGTCTTCCTGCCGTGAAAGCCTGGGCCGTACCAGGACGCGGTTCCATTCTCGATAAATTTCAGTTCACCTCCGCCGCGTCCGCCATAGCGCCAGCCGGCGAGGACGATCACCGTCAGCAAACCGATTGCGACGGCGATGGTCGTCCAGCGAGATATTCTGCTCATCCCAAACCTCCTCCCGCCAGGCGTCGATTGGCCGATGGGGTATCCCTTGCGCTTTTGCAGCGCGCGATGATCAGTTCATCGGAAACGCAACGTGCCCGGGGGGATTCGGTTCCCGACCTACGCGAAAGCATCACAAATGTATCGCGTTTCCCGCTATTTTGGGGCAATCGGCGTGCGGCGACGCGTGGTAACCTCAGCCGGCGACGGCAATGCGGTTGACGGCGGGGCTGACGTCGCGCGAGGGCTCGAAGGGTGGAGGCATGGGATCCAGGGTCTGATCGATGGATCCCACAGCGCCATCGCCGATCGCCTGACTGATCACCGTCGCGAGTTGCCCGACACACTTGCGCAGGCGTGCCGACTGAAACGGTTCGTTGCCGAAGGTGGCGCCGTGCAGGGTTGCCTCGGTGAAGCCCTGTCGGGTGGAGGCCAGCACGATGGCGACACGAACCGGGCTTACCGCGAATAGGCTTTCATCCAGCAGCTCTTGGCAGGTGATGCGCGTCTCTGAGATCCCGGCGACAATCCATTCGGAGCGGCCGATCGCGGCGAGGCAGGCGGCGTGGACACACGAGAGCTCCGATTGACAACTGATGGTCAGGCGAACTCTCGACATAGCCCCTCTCCGAGCTTATTACGCGCACCCGCTTTGCCCAAACCGGCGAGCCGCTGCTCCAATTCACGACGTAATATGAAGAGTTTTCTTTGCCTACTCCACAAAGATTTTGCAAATAGGCGTATCCCCCGTTTCCGGTACGGCCCGGCCTCATCGCCCCGCGGCAACGGGGACGCTTTGCATTGTTCCCGCGAGAGGCAGCAAAGGGTGTGCAAACCACGCCGGGCGGCTTAGATTAGGTTGGGCGGTGGCTGCGGGGTGCGTCCAGGCCCATGCGTCCCTCCGGCCAACAGTGACCTCACGGGAGCTGTCCCTGCCCGGCTCGAGGGCCTGGCACACGGCGCCCACCTGCGCGAGCAGGCCAGAGAGGATCACCGGGCCGACGGCCTTTGCGGCGCCGCCCTTGTGCTCTTTGTGGTCCATGCCGGTTCAAGACCAATCGCTGGGATCAGGCCATTCAATGCGTGCTGAAACGCCGCCTTCGCAACTCGATGCCCAGAAACAGGCGCTGCGCAAGCGCATGCGCGCGATGCGGCTGGTCGCCGAACAGAAAGAGGGACCGGACGCAGCACTGGCCGTGGCGCGTCTGGGCTTGGCACGCAGGGATGAGCTTGGACTGGTTGCCGGTTCCTGCGTCGCCGGCTACTGGCCCATTGCCACGGAGCTCGATGTCCGGCCGTTGCTGGCCCGACTGGAAGCCGCCGGCCTCTGCTGTGCATTGCCGGCGGTGGAGGACGGCCGCGACGTCCTCGTCTTCCGCCGGTGGCGGCCAGGGGAGGAACTGCAGCCCGGCATCTTCGAAACCCGTCAGCCGTCACCGGAGGCGCCACCCGCTGTCCCCGATGTGATGCTGGTTCCGCTTCTGGCGGTCGACCCGGCTGGCCGCCGCCTGGGCCATGGACGCGGCTGGTATGACCGGACGCTGACCGCCTTGCGGCGGGGAGGTGACAGGCCCCCGCCGACGACGGTCGCCGTGTGCTTTGCCTCGCAGGTGATCGGCTCGGTGCCGCATGACGGGCGGGATGAGCCCGTGGACTGGATCCTGACCGGCGACCGGTTGGTTCGCTGCCGGCCGTCGTCATGATCCGCAGCTGGTAAGGTTTCTCAATGAAGCTTCTGTTTTGCGGCGACGTGGTCGGCCGCGCCGGCCGGCGGGCCATTTGCGATCGCGTTCCGCAGCTTCGCCGGCATCTCGATCTCGATTTCGTCATCGTCAATGGCGAGAACGCAGCGCACGGCTTCGGTATCACGCCCGAGATCTGCCGGGAGTTCTACCAGTCGGGCGTCGATGTGGTGACCACCGGCAACCACGCCTGGGACCGCCGCGAGATCCTCGACTACATCGGCAGGGACGAGCGGCTCCTGCGTCCGCTCAATTATCCCGAGGGCGCCCCCGGCCTGGGCGCCAATGTCTATTCGGCCAATGGCGGACGCCGCGTGCTGGTCCTTCAGGTGATGGGGCGGCTGTTCATGGATCCGCTCGACGACCCGTTCGCCGCCGCGGAGCGCGCGCTGCTGAACCACCGCCTGGGCAATTCGGTGGACTGCATCGTCGCCGATATCCACGCCGAAGCGACGAGCGAGAAGATGGCGCTCGGCCATGTTCTCGACGGCCGGGTCAGCCTCGTCGTCGGCACCCACAGCCACGTGCCAACGGCGGACGCGCACATCCTGCGCGGCGGCACGGCCTACATCACCGACCTTGGCATGTGCGGCGACTACGACTCGGTCATCGGCATGGAGAAAACCGGGGCGATCGCGCGGTTCGTCTCGAAGCTGCCGGCCGGCCGGCTCGAACCGGCCGAGGGCGACGCCACGCTGTGCGCCGTCTATGTGGAGACGGACGACAACACCGGCCTTGCCCAGCGCGTCTCTCCCCTGCGCATCGGCGGCCGCCTGGCACCGGTCTGGCCGATGTGAGCCGCGGTAGCACCCCGCCAGGGTCCAGAACGAGCCAATTCTTTTGCTTAACTTATTGAAATAATTGAATTTAGCGAATGTCGCCTGCAAATTTGTCGTCAAATCGCGTCATTTGTCGTCAAAGGGAGAAGTCGGGCGGGCTCTGGGCCTGATCGCGAAGCCCAAACCTTGCGGCTTCTAGCATCAAACGGGCGAGGCGTTGAACCC
>WBZV01000304.1_pt1 | contig 31719 bp, 29 predicted proteins | sample 5204221 | NCBI WGS metagenome assembly WBZV01 (sample SAMN12344360, study PRJNA552823) | activated sludge metagenome | biome: Activated sludge suspended growth; feature: Nitrification reactor; material: Wastewater; isolation source: activated sludge from nitrification reactor of wastewater...
AGGACGTCGAGGCGCTCAAGTCAATGGACATCGTCATCACCTGTCAGGGCGGTGACTACACCAACGAGGTGTACCCCAAGCTGCGCGCTGCCGGCTGGAATGGTCACTGGATCGACGCTGCGTCCGCCCTTCGGATGGACCCGAAGGCCGTGATCATCCTCGACCCGGTCAACCTCAATGTCATCAAGGATTCCCTGGCCAAGGGCGGCCGTGACTGGATCGGCGGCAACTGTACCGTGTCCCTGATGCTGATGGCGCTCGGTGGCCTGTTCCAGCGCGATCTGGTCGAATGGGCAACCTCCATGACCTACCAGGCCGCTTCCGGTGCCGGTGCCCAGAACATGCGCGAGCTCTTGTCCCAGATGGGCGAGTTGAACCGCTCCGTCAAGGAACTGCTGGACGACCCCGCTTCCGCGATTCTCGACATCGACCGCGAAGTCGCCGGCACCATGCGCGACGACGCCTTCCCGGCCTCCAACTTCGGCGTGCCCCTGGCGGGCTCCCTGATCCCCTGGATCGACAAGGATCTTGGAAATGGCCAGTCGAAGGAAGAGTGGAAGGGTGGTGTCGAAACCAACAAGATTCTGGGGCGTGGTGAAGGCTTCGGTTCGCCAGCCGTGCCCATTGATGGCCTGTGTGTGCGTATCGGTGCGATGCGTTGCCACAGCCAGGCGCTGACCCTGAAGCTGCGCAAGGACATCCCGATCGATGAAATTGAAGGCATGCTTGCCACCGCAAACGACTGGGTCAAGGTCGTACCCAATCAGCGCGATGTCACCATGCGTGAGCTGACCCCGACGGCGGTCACCGGCACCCTGACCGTTCCGGTTGGTCGCCTGCGTAAGCTGGCCATGGGCGGTGAATACCTGTCTGCCTTCACTGTGGGTGACCAGCTACTGTGGGGGGCTGCGGAGCCTCTGCGCCGCATGTTGCGCGTCCTCCTGGAGGACTGAGTCGAAAAAGGCGGCCTTGGCCGCCTTTTTTCCATGGGTCGCAGGTGTGAGGCAAGTTCAAACATGGCTTGAACTTGCCTCACCAAACCCATGATGTTATGTTCATCAGCAACTCGATTTCGACGACAAGCCTTCGTGCCCAAGAACCTCGTGAAAAGCCGGCTCAAACGCACCCTGATTGCAGCATCCATCAGCGCCCTGTCTTTCGGCGCCAATGCTGCTGGTCTCGGACGCATCACCGTTCTCAGCGGACTCGGACAGCCTCTTCGTGCGGAAGTGGATATTTCCGCCACGCCTGAAGAACTTCAAAACATGACCGCGCGACTCGCCTCTGCCGAAGCATTCAGGCAGGCCGGTATCGATTTCGCACCATCGGTCAATGGCTTGCGCATGTCCATTGAGCGCAGGGGCGGGGGGGCGGTGGTGCGGGTCACCAGTGATCGTCCGATCAACGAACCCTTCGTGGACATGCTTGTTGAACTCAACTGGTCTGCAGGCCGGCTGATCCGCGAATACACTTTCCTGCTTGATCCGCCCGATCTGGGTTCGAGTCGGGTGGCTGCACCACCTGTCGCCTCTCCGGAAATGCGCCCGGGGGTTTCAAGCAGTGGTTTTGCTGCGTCGCCCAAGCGTCCGTCCGTTGCGAGGGTCGCTCGCGCTGCCGCTGCATCTGGCGGAGCTGGGCGTACGTATATGGTGCAGCCCGGTGATACGCTGAATCGCATTGCTGCCGAAAATCGCCCTGAAGGTGTGTCGATGGAGCAGATGCTCCTTGCTCTGTTTCAGGGCAATCGTTCGGCCTTTGATGCGGACGACATGAATCGTCTTCAGGCAGGCAAGATTCTCCGTATCCCCGATGCCGAGAGCGCCAGGCAGCTCGCAGGGGGGGCGCCCAGGCCGCAGGTTGTCGCCCATTCGTCCGATTTTGGCCGCTACCGTCAGAAGCTTGCCGAGCAGGCCGCGGGCATGCCTGCGAAGGAGGCGCAGGTCCAGCAAGGCAGTAGTGGGCGGATTGGTGCGAAGGTGGAGGACCGGGCTCCGGCAGCTACCGGAGTGGCTGACCAGCTAAAGGTCTCCAAGAGCGAAGAGGGGTTGAAGGCCGGTTCGACAGCTGGCAATGAGAAGTCGGTCGCCCGCTTGCAGGCACTGGAAGAAGATCTTGTCTCCCGCGACAAGGCCCTGCGAGAGGCGAATACTCGCCTGGCTGAACTCGAGAAGAGCATCAAGGAGCTTCAGCGCCTGGTTGAGCTCAAGAGCCAGGGTATGGCACAGGCCCAGCCGGAGCCGGCCCGAGTTGATGCGCCGGTCACTGCGCCTCCGGTCGCCGAGCCGGCACCGCAGGTGCAGACGCCAGCGCCTGCGGTGGCTCAGGAAGCACCCAAGCCGCAGGAGCCAGTACCCGAGGTCAAGCCCGCGCCGCAAGTCGTCGCCGAGCCCAAGCCTGCAACGCCGGAGCCGCCAAAGGCTCCCCCGGTTCAGGCCAGCGCACCGGAAGACATGTCCCTGCTATTGGGTGGCGGTGGGATTCTTGCCCTGTTGCTTGGCTGGGGCGGATACAAGATCTATCAGCGCCGCACCGCGGGCGGGGCACCGACAACGACTCCGGCACTGTCGGAGTTTGGTGACGGATCGAATTCGGTGTTCGGTAGCGCGGGCGGTCAGAGCGTTGATACCGGCAGCACCAGTCAAATTCAGACGGATTTCAGCCAGTCAGGCCTTTCGTCCATTGACACGGATGAGGGTGTGGATCCGGTGGCTGAGGCCGATGTGTACATGGCTTATGGGCGTGATGCCCAGGCCGAGGAAATTCTGCTTGACGCACTGAAAACCGATCCGGGGCGTACCGGGGTGCATCTCAAGTTGCTTGAGATCTATGCTCAAAGGAAGAATCTCAAGCAGTTTGAGACGACAGCCACCGAGTTGTATTCGCTGACCGGTGGCAATGGTCCCGACTGGGAGAAGGCGGCGTCCCTTGGCAGAAAGTTTGATCCCGAGAGCCCGCTGTATCGAATCCCCGCAGTCGGAGCTGTTGCTCAGGTCGCCCCTGTGGCAAGAGCTGCGGCAATGGGTGGTGCGGCGGCTGTCGCGGCGGGAGAGACCGGTTTTGTTCAGGCAGGTCAGGCGCGCCCGGCTGCCAGGGAGTCGACTCCCATGCCGGCGGCGGATTTCATGGCAACTGCTGCGGTGTCCGACGATCCCCTGGAGTCTCCGTCGCAACTGAAGGACACCTGGGCCTTGCCTGGCGAGCTCAATCAGTACGCAAGCCTTGAGGATATCGAGCGGGCGGTCTCGCCGGCACCGGTGCAGGGGCTTTCAACCGGTATTCCGGACACTTCGGTTCTCGACTTCGATCTCGATCTGAATTCGGACGTCCATGCCTCTACCGTAACGGCGTCGCCTGCAGGCGGTACCCTGAGCAGCGGGCTTGATTTTGATCTTGGGCTTGATATCGACACGACCTCCGCAGTGTCACCGGGGGCTGGAGCGACGCTGGTTGCGGGTGATGCAATGGCTCGCAGTTTCGAGGAAACCTCCACCCGACCGCAGCGACTTTCCGAAGATTTCAGTCTTCCTGATCCCAGCGATCTGGATTTCGAGATAAGTTCCGAGTTTGGTGAAAGGCAAGCCTCTCCAGGTTCCGATGCGACGGTCGACGTTGATCTCACGGCGACGCTCGCTGATGACGCCCTCAGGATGCCTGTTGATGCGGCCACCGTTGATCTCGAGAAGACCAGTTTTGACAGCAGCTTGCTTGATTTTGATTTCGAGCTTGACGAGAAGTCCACCGTCAGTCCGACTCCGTCGACGGCCTTCACACAGGTGGCGGATCTCGCAGACATAGACCTTGATCTCAAGGCCTCGGCTTCAATGCCGCAGGAGATGCCGGATGCCGGCCCGCCGACCGAGCCGCCGCTTGACCTTGATCTGCAGCAGGAGGTGGCGACAAAACTGGAGTTGGCGCGCGCCTATGAAGAAATGGGTGACAAGGATGGTGCCCGCGAGTTGGTCGAGGAGGTCTTGCGCGAAGGTTCGGGTCGCCAGAAAGATGAGGCTCGAGTCATTCTTGCCCGCCTCTCCTGAGTTCTAGAGGAACTTCATAGTACGGCGATAGATGCCTGATTTTCATCCAGCGACCCGACTGATTGTCTGGGGGGCGTTGGTTGTCTTGGTGCAGTCGGCCCGAGGCCCTTTGTTGTGGGGTTTCGGGCTTTTCATTGGGGCGGTGGCGATCATGTTCGCCAGCAGACGTGCCTGGGTACTGGTTCGTCGCATCCGTTATCTTCTTCTGGCTTTGCTCGTGCTCTTCGGATTCTTCACTCCGGGAGAGGCGGTTTTGCCGGCGCTTGGGCAGGCAGGTCCGAGTGTTGAGGGCTTGGCTCTTGCGCTGACCCACGCGTGGCGACTGCTGGCGGTGGTGTTGCTGGTTGCGATCCTCCTTGAGTTTTCCAATGAAGCCTTACTGGTTTCGGGGATCGCTACCTTGGCAAGACCTCTGACCTTCCTTGGGGTGTGCTCCGAGCGTCTGGCTGTTCGTCTGTTGCTTGTCTTTCGTTACGCTGAAGCATCACCGCCAGGGGGATGGAGGGCGTTGCTTGTCGCTCGCTCCCATCTGAGTGATGAGGTCTTGGTGCTGCAGCGTGTTGCAATGGCCTGGTGGGACTGGGTGGCTGTGGGCACGGTGATCATGCTCGGGGTGTGGGGGATTTTTCGGTGAGGGTGGCGATAGGGGTCGAGTATGCGGGGAACGCGTTCGAGGGGTGGCAGACACAGCCTCACAGGCGAACCGTGCAGGACGTATTGGAAGCGGCGCTTGCCACGATTGCAGGCGAGTCGGTCAAGCTCGTCTGTGCAGGTCGGACAGATACGGGCGTACACGCGACGGCACAAGTGGCCCATTTCGATACGTCCGCTGACCGGCCGCTTGAGGCTTGGGTGCGGGGTGTCAACAGTCACGCACCAGCAAGCGTTGGTGTGTTGTGGGCTGTGGTGGTGGACGACGACTTTCATGCCCGCTTCAGTGCCATGTCCCGTCGCTACCGGTACGTGCTGCTGAATCGCCGAGTACGGCCTGGTGTGCTCCAAGGGAGGGTCGGGTGGGCCCATGGACTGCTGAACGTCGCGGCGATGAACGAGGCGGCGCAGTGTCTTCTCGGAGTGCACGATTTCACCTCCTTTCGGGCTGCCCAGTGCCAAGCCAAGTCTCCCGTGCGCCATATGCACAGTGTTTCGGTGAAGCGGTTTGGTGAAGTGATCGTGTTTGACTTCCATGCCAACGCCTTTCTTCATCATATGATCCGCAATCTTGTCGGCTCGCTGGTGTATGTCGGCAAGGGGCGCTATCCGGTGACGTGGATGGCGGAGCTTCTTGCCGCCCGCCAGCGTAGTCTGGCGGCCCCAACATTTGCCCCTGATGGCCTTTACCTCTGTGGTGTCGAGTACCCGGAGCGGTGGCCGCTGCCCGATGGGGGGCGTATCATCGCGCCTCCGCAACTCCTTGTGACGTGATCGCCGTGCATCGCACCCGAATCAAGATCTGTGGTCTTACCCGCGAGGATGATGTCCGTGCCGCTGTGAATGCCGGTGCCGACGCCATCGGTTTTGTCTTCTATCCCCCGAGTCCGCGGTACGTTACGCCTGCTCGTGCAGCAGCGCTCGCTCGTTTGCTGCCGCCATTCGTGACTGCGGTTGGGCTGTTCGTGAACCCATCGCGGGAGGAGGTGGCACGGGTGCTGGACGCGGTTCCTCTGCAATTACTGCAGTTTCACGGGGATGAGATGGAACCCGATTGTCTCGGGTACGGTCTGCCTTACATCAAGGCGGCACGGATGCGGCAAGGGATTGATCTGTTAAAATACGCGGCTTCCTTTGCGAGCGCCCAGGGATTGCTCCTCGACGCTTTTGTCGAAGGTTATGGTGGTGGTGGCGAGACCTTTGACTGGTCGCTGATTCCTTCCGTGCTGCCCTTGCCCTTGATTCTGTCCGGTGGCCTGCATGCCGGGAATGTTGCTGAGGCAATCAGGCGTGTCCGGCCCTGGGCGGTGGACGTGTCCAGCGGTGTTGAAGCCGCAAAGGGAATCAAGGATGCCGCCCGGATCACCGAGTTTGTTGCCGGAGTTCAAAATGCACATGGCTGATGCCCCCTACGATCTTCCCGATGCGCGCGGACACTTTGGTCCCTACGGCGGTATCTTTGTCGCCGAGACATTGATTCCGGCATTGACCGAGCTGCGCGAGGCTTACGAAGAGGCCCAGCGTGATCCGGCCTTCGTGGCGGAGTTCGAGTACGAACTCAAGCATTATGTCGGGCGCCCGAGCCCGATTTACCATGCCAAGCGCTGGTCCGGCCTCCTTGGCGGAGCCCAGATCTACCTGAAACGTGAAGACCTGAATCACACGGGCGCCCACAAGGTTAACAACTGTATTGGTCAGGCCATGCTTGCCCGCAGGATGGGCAAGCCGCGCGTAATCGCCGAGACCGGTGCTGGTCAGCATGGCGTTGCAACGGCTACCGTGGCGGCGCGCTATGGCATGAAGTGCGTGGTCTACATGGGCTCCGAGGACGTCCGTCGTCAGGCGGCGAACGTGTACCGGATGAAACTGCTGGGTGCGACCGTGGTGCCGGTAGAGAGCGGCTCAAAGACCCTCAAGGATGCCCTTAATGAGGCCATGCGTGACTGGGTCACCAACATCAATGACACCTTCTACATCATTGGCACGGTGGCAGGTCCGCACCCTTACCCGATGATGGTCAGGGACTTTCAGGCCGTGATCGGCAAGGAATGTATCGAGCAGATGCCCGACATGACTGGTCGTCAGCCGGATTATGTGATTGCCTGTGTTGGTGGTGGCTCCAATGCCATGGGGATTTTCCATCCATACATTGGCCACGGGGATGTACGCCTGGTGGGCGTTGAAGCGGCAGGTAGCGGGATCGAGACGGGCCAGCATGCGGCATCCCTGTCGGCGGGCCGGCCTGGAGTCCTGCATGGAAACCGTACTTATCTGCTGCAGAACGAGGATGGCCAGATCATTGAGACGCACTCGATCTCGGCGGGCCTTGACTATCCCGGCGTGGGCCCCGAGCATGCCTGGCTGAAGGACATCCAGCGTGCCGAGTACGTCGGGATCACCGATGCCGAGGCGCTCCAGGCCTTTCATGATCTGTGCCGCTTCGAGGGCATCATCCCGGCGCTGGAGTCATCCCACGCCCTGGCTTATGCCGCCAAGCTCGCCCCGACGCTCCCCAAGGACAAGATCCTGCTGGTGAATCTGTCCGGTCGTGGCGACAAGGACATGCACACCGTTGCCGAGAAGTCCGGCATCCAGTTCTGATTTTCGCGGCCCCTTCCGGGTTTCCGGATGGGGCCGCAGACCATTGATAGCCATCCATGTCCAGAATCCAACAGACTTTCAAGCGGCTTGAGAGCGAGGGGCGCAAGGCGCTGATTCCCTTCATCACCGCTGGTGATCCAGCCCCCGAAATGACCCTGCCCCTGATGAAGGCGCTCGTGGCAGGCGGGGCCGACATCATTGAGCTTGGCGTGCCTTTTTCCGATCCCATGGCCGATGGCCCCACCATCCAGCGTGCTTCCGAGCGCGCCCTGGCGGCCGGTATGAGCATGCGCAAGGTGCTTGATATTGTGCGCAGCTTCCGTGCGACGGGGGATCAGACGCCTGTCGTGCTCATGGGCTACGCCAATCCCATCGAAGCCATGGGGGCCGAGCGCTTTGCCAGGGCCAGTGCCGAGGCGGGGGCGGATGGGGTCCTGGTGGTGGACTATCCCCCAGAGGAATGCCGGGATTTCGCCGAGATCTGCAGGGCTTCAGGCCTGGACCCGGTTTTTCTGCTTGCTCCCACATCCACGGAGCAGCGTTTCGATGATGTGGCTGCGGTGGGCAGCGGCTACATCTACTATGTCTCGCTCAAGGGTGTCACGGGTTCGGCTGCGCTGGATCTGGACGAGGTCGCCCGTCGTATTCCGGCGATTCGTCAGCGTGTAGGCATGCCTGTCGGGGTCGGTTTCGGTATCCGCGATGGCGCAACTGCAGCGAAGATTGCTGCGCTGGCCGACGCTGTGGTGATCGGTAGCCGGATCATTGAGGAAATCGAGGGCAGTACTTCCGAAGACGCTCCCGCCAAAGTGGAGGCCTTCATGCGGAGTATCCGGCATGCCATCGACTCTGCAGGGGGGCACCCATGAGCTGGCTGAAGAAACTGCTGCCGCCGAAGATCAAGCGCGAGACGCCGTCTGCACGCAAGTCCATTCCAGAGGGCTTGTGGAGCAAGTGTCCGGCCTGTGAGGCCGTGCTGTATCGTTCGGACCTCGAAAGCAATCTTAACGTCTGCCCCAAGTGTGGACATCATCAGCGGATTCGGGCGCGTCAGCGCATTGATGTTCTGCTCGACGCCGAAGGGCGTTTCGAAATCGGTGCCGAGGTGGTGCCGGTTGACCCGCTAAAATTCAAGGACTCCAAGCGCTATCCGGATCGTCTGGCTGCAGCCAACGAGGATACGGGTGAAGCCGACGCCCTCGTGGTGGTGCAGGGGGCAATCAAGACGGTCCCGGTGGTTGTGGCCTGCTTCGAGTTTGAGTTTCTGGGTGGATCCATGGGCTCGGTGGTGGGCGAGCGTTTTGTTCGAGGTGTGAAGGCTGCGCTTGAGCAGCGCCTGCCCTTCATCTGCGTGACCGCCACGGGTGGTGCGCGCATGCAGGAGGGCTTGTTTTCGCTGATGCAGATGGCCAAGACGACCGCGGCCATCACACGGCTCGCGGAGCGCCGGTTGCCCTTCATCACCTTGCTGACCGATCCGACCATGGGCGGGGTTTCGGCAAGTTTCGCCTTCATGGGTGACCTCGTGATCGGTGAGCCCGGTGCCCTGATCGGTTTTGCCGGGCCGCGGGTGATCGAACAGACCGTGAGGGAGACGCTTCCGTCTGGATTCCAGCGCTCGGAGTTCCTGCTTGAGAAGGGGGCGCTGGATATGATCATTGATCGCAGGGAGCTGCGTGACCGCTTGGCCGAGCTCCTCACCTTGCTGACTCGCCAGGCCTCTGTTGCCACCGCGTCCTGAACATGCAGCTACCAGAGACTCTCGATGGATGGTTGAACGTCCTTGAGGCGCGTCATACCCAGACCATTCAGCTTGGGCTTGATCGTGTTCGGGCGGTCCGGGATGCCCTGCAGCTTCCTCAAACTTGCCCGGTGATCACGGTGGGTGGCACGAACGGCAAGGGGTCAACCTGTGCCCTGCTTGAGTCCGTGCTGCTTGCAGCTGGCTATCGGGTTGGTGTGTATACGTCGCCGCATCTGCTGCGTTACAACGAGCGGGTCCGCATTGACGGTCGAGATGCACCCGATGCACTTCTCGTGGATGCTTTCGGCGAGGTTGAGCGTGCCCGGGGTGAGATACCCCTGACCTATTTCGAGCATGGAACCCTGGCCGCATGGGCGGCGTTCAGTCGCTCCGGGCTGGATGCAATCATCCTCGAAGTGGGGTTGGGCGGGCGCCTTGATGCGGTCAATGTCTTCGAACCCGACTGTGCCATTGTCACCAGTGTTGCCATGGACCACATGGACTTCCTCGGCGATACCCGTGAGGCCATTGGGTTCGAGAAGGCCGGTATCTTCCGCGGTGGCCGGCCTGCCATCTGCAGTGATCCCATGCCACCCGAATCCCTCATTGCGCATGCGGAGGCGATTGGCGCGAACTTGTGGGTGAGCGGGCGGGATTTCGGCTTTTCCGGGGACCAGAATCAATGGGCTTTCTGGATTGCCGGGGGGAGCAGACGGGGAGGGTTGGCCTATCCCGCGCTGCGTGGTACCAATCAGTTGCTGAATGCTGCCGCGGTGATGGCTGCCTGTGAGGCCTTGCGCGACGTCCTTCCTGTGCCGATGCAGGCGGTGCGCCAGGGTTTCATGCTCGTTGATCTTCCGGGGCGCTTCCAGGTCTTGCCGGGTCGTCCCACGGTCGTCCTCGACGTGGCTCACAATCCACAGGCTGCGGGTGTCTTGGGCGAGAACCTTGCCAGCATGGGCTTCTTTCCGGAGACCTGGGCGGTGATGGGAATGCTCGCCGACAAGGATGTGGCCGGCGTGGTTCGCTTGTTGAAAGATCGGGTTGATCACTGGATGGTCGCGAGTCTGCCCGGGCCTCGGGGCTTGGGCGCGGACGCACTGGCGGCGATCCTCAGGGAGTGCGGCGCTGGCGGTGACATCCATGAGTGCGCCTCGCCGCGAGAGGCTTACGCTCACACGCGTGAGCGGGCGGCCGAGGGTGATAGAATTGTGGTCTTTGGCTCATTCCTGACCGTGGCAGATGTGCTTGCCGCCCGGAAAGCCCAGTAATTGGTATAGCGGCAAGATGGCGGAAAACGATTCCCAGGTCGACCTTAAAAAGCGTGCCCGCAGACGCCTTGTCGGATCCGCAGCGCTCGCTCTTGCGGCAGCCATCGTGCTTCCGATGGTGATGGATCACGAGCCGCGTACCCCCCCTCAGGATGTCCAGATACGAATCCCCGGGCAGGAAGGGAGCAATTTCACGTCCCGCGTGATTACCGGGAAGGGGCCTGCACCCGCCCAGCCGGTTGCAGGTGCGGTGGCGGAAGAAACCGCTCCACCGGTCGCCGATGAGCCCCTTCGTCCGAAGGCTGAGCCTGAGCTGGACAGTCCTGTTTTCAAGCCTGGTGAGGAGCTCATTCCTCCCCCCCGCAAGCCGGACCCATCCAAGGCCGATGCTCGCCCCGAAGCCCCCAAGCCTGACCCGAAGATCGAAGCAGCACGGTTGAAGGAAAAGGAGAAAGAGCGGGAACGGGAGAAGGAGCGGGAAAGGGAAAAAGCGGAAGCTGCGCGTGCCAAGGCGCTGCTGGCGGGCAGCACGCCCAAGCCTGGCGGGGCAGATGCGCCACATGTGGTGATGCTGGGGGCCTACCGCGAGGCGGGCAACGTTAGCGGGCTTCGTGCCAAGCTTAAGGCCGAGGGTTACGCTTCGTATACCGAGCCGTTGGGTGACAAAGTGCGGGTCAGGGCTGGTCCGTTTCCGAACAAGGCCGCGGCCGACAAGGCCGCTGCGCGGATCAGCAAGATTCTTGGCGTCCAGGCCTCTGTGGCGGCCAAACCCTGAGTCGTCTGTCTCTTGAACGGTTTCGATTTCACCCTTCTGGGCCTGCTGGGATTGTCGGCTTTGCTGGGCTTCTGGCGTGGCCTGCTTTCCGAGATCGTGGCCCTGGGAGCCTGGATTCTGGCTTTCGTGACGGCGAGGATGTTTGCCGGCGACGTTCAGCCCCTTGCGGCGACATGGGTCAAAGAGCCTGTGCTGCAGGGAGTTGCCGCATTCCTGATGGTGTTTGTTGCGGTGTTGATATTGATTGCACTGGCGCGTTGGCTGTTGAGCGAGCTGATTCGTGCAGCCGGCCTGGGGGTGGCAGACCGCTTTCTTGGCGCGTGTTTTGGGTTGTTGCGTGGGGGCCTGATCATTTTTGCGGTTGCCTTGTTCGTTGGCATCGGTGGCTTCGCCAAGGAAGCATGGTGGCAGGCGTCCCAGTTGTCCGCCCCCCTTGAAACTGCCGTGATGGCTTCAAGACCGTGGCTCCCGGAGCTTCTGTCAAATAGACTTAGATACCGATAGGTGGTTTGAAATGTGTGGGATTCTGGGCGTAGTAGCGACGACACCCGTCAATCAGCTTCTTTATGATGGTCTGCAGGTGCTTCAGCACAGGGGGCAGGATGCAGCGGGTATTGCCACTGCGGAAGGGGGCAAGTTTCACATGCACAAGGCTTCGGGCCTTGTTCGTGATGTGTTCCGCACACGCAACATGCGAGATCTTCCCGGGAACTGGGGTATTGCCCATGTTCGCTACCCGACCGCAGGTTCCGCGTCGGCTGCTGCGGAGGCCCAGCCTTTCTACGTGAATTCGCCGTTTGGACTGATGTTGGCTCACAACGGCAACCTCACGAATTCCGAAGAGCTCAAGCGGGAGATGTTCCTTTCCGACCTGCGGCACATCAACACCAATTCCGATTCGGAAGTGCTGCTGAATGTGCTTGCCCACGAGTTGCAGGCTGCAGCGAAGAGCTTCCGTCTGGACGAGGAGACCGTCTTCACGGCGGTCGCCGGGGTTCATCGCCGTTGCCGTGGCGCCTACGCCACGGTGGCCATGATTTCCGGTACCGGTCTGTTGGCCTTCCGCGATCCGTATGGCATCCGCCCGCTGGTCATTGGGCGCAACGATACGCCCAAAGGCACCGAATGGCTGGTGGCGTCGGAGAGCGTGGCCCTTGATGTGATGGGCTTTAAGCTGGTCCGTGATGTGGCGCCCGGTGAGGCGATCCTCATTGATACGGAAGGGCGTTTCCATAGCCGTCAGTGCGCCAGCCACACGGTGCACGCGCCCTGCATGTTCGAGTTTGTCTATCTCGCCCGTCCCGATTCGCTGATTGACGGGATCTCGGTATACGACGCACGCATCAAGATGGGGGAGTTCCTGGCCCGCAAGCTGCGTTCCACGATGCCGCACCTGAAGGTTGACGTGGTGATTCCCATCCCGGATTCCAGCCGCCCGTCGGCCATGGAGATGGCACACCAGTTGAATGTCCCTTACCGCGAAGGCTTCGTCAAGAACCGCTACATCGGCCGTACCTTCATCATGCCCGGGCAGGCGATCCGGCGTAAGTCCGTGCGGCAGAAGCTCAATACGATCCACCAGGAATTCAAGGGCAAGAACGTGCTGCTGGTGGACGACTCCATCGTGCGTGGCACCACCAGCCGCGAGATTGTCCAGATGGCCCGGGATGCGGGAGCAAGCAAGGTCTTCATGGCGTCCGCTGCGCCTCCGGTGCGCTACGCCAACGTGTACGGCATTGACATGCCGACCAAGGGTGAGCTGATTGCGAGTGACCGTACCGAGGAGGAAATCTGTGCTGAAATCGGTGCCGACGCCCTGATCTATCAGGATCTCAATGATCTGAAGCTCGCCGTCCAGGCCATCAATCCGGCCATCTCCGTGTTCGAGACATCCTGTTTTGATGGCTGCTATGTGACGGGTGACGTGACCCAGGAATATCTTTCCGGGGTGGAGACCCAGCGTAACGACGCAGCGGGCAAACCGGTCAATGATGAGGGTGGTGGTCAGATGGATCTCAATCTTGTTTCCCGGAGCGAAAGTTGAGCCAGCCTTTACTGGATGGATTGGACATTGACACGCTGGCTGTCAGGTCGGGGATTGAACGAAGCCAGTTCAATGAGCACTCAGAGGCGCTGTATCTGACGTCCAGCTTTGTGTTCGACAGCGCAGCCCAGGCGGCGGCTCGTTTTTCCGGTGAAGAGGACGGGAACGTCTACGCGCGTTTCACCAATCCGACCGTTACCGCAATGCAGCAGCGCCTGGCGGCACTCGAGGGGGCGGAGGCGTGTGTTGCCACGGCATCGGGTATGGCGGCGATCATGTCCACTGTGATGGCGTTGCTCAGTGCCGGTGATCACATCGTGGCGTCACGCGGCCTGTTTGGTGCCACACAGCAACTGTTCGGCAATATCCTGTCCCGTTTCGGCATCGAGACGACCTTTGTGCCTGCGACGGATCTGGATGCCTACCGTGCTGCGGTGACGCCGAAAACACGTTTGTTCTTTGTCGAATCGCCGTCCAATCCGCTCACCGAGTTGGTGGATATTGCAGCGGTTGCCGCCATCGCCCATGACGCAGGTGTGTTGCTGGCGGTCGACAATTGCTTTTGCTCGCCAGCCCTGCAGAGGCCCCTCACGCTTGGGGCTGATCTGGTGATTCACTCCGCCACCAAGTATCTGGATGGCCAGGGGCGAGTGCTGGGTGGTGCGGTATGTGGCAGCAAGGCATTGGTGGACGAGGTGTTCAAGTTCCTGCGTACGGCGGGGCCGTGCATTTCGCCATTCAATGCTTGGGTGATTCTCAAGGGCCTTGAGACCCTCAGGATCCGTATGGCAGCCCAGTCTGTTGCAGCCCTTGAACTGGCGGCTTGGCTTGAAGCCCAGCCCCAGGTCGCCCGTGTGTACTATCCGGGTCTGCCATCCCATCCCCAGTACGATCTGGCATGTCGGCAGCAGAGCAGCGGTGGTGCGATCGTCAGCTTCGAAGTGCGCGGTGGGCGGGAAGAGGCCTGGACGGTGGTGGATGCGACGCGTGTCGTGTCGATTACTGCCAATCTCGGCGATACCAAGACCACTTTGACCCATCCGGCGTCCACCACCCATGGCCGAATCTCTCCGGAGGCGCGTGAGGCATCGGGAATTCGTGAGAGCCTGCTACGTATTGCGGTGGGGCTGGAGTCTGTTGAAGACCTCAAGGCCGATCTGGCCCGCGGTCTTGCGCTGATCGCCTGAGTCGTCACTCAAGGGGCTGACGGGAGAGTACCCCGTCGGCCCACACGAGCACTTCCCCGCTTGCCTTTCCCGCACTTTCCCTCCAGTCGGCAAGGACCCAGCGTTCGCACTTGTGGCCATCCACCATGAGCTGATGGCAGGCTGGCCGATGCGTATGGCCGTGGATCAGGCATGGATATCCGTGCTCGCGGAGCAGGGTGGCAATGGCGTCGCCGTTTGCATCCATGATTTCGGCGTCCTTGCCGGCCTTTGCTGCTTCACTCTTTCGGCGTATGTCGGCGATGAACTGCTTGCGGGCAGCAAGGGGCTGGCCGAGGAATTGCTCCTGGTATGCCGGTGAGCGGACTTGCTTGCGAAACGCCTGGTAGCCTACGTCATCGGTGCACAGGCTGTCGCCATGACACAGCAACACGGCTTGTGTGCCGAGGTGAATCAGTGAGGGCTCTGGCAGGATTGTCAGGCGACACCGACGGGCAAAGTCTGCTCCGATCAGGAAATCCCTGTTGCCAGGCATGAAATGGATCCGGGTGCCGGCCTCGGCGAGGGCGGCCAGTTGCCGCTCCAGGCCGCTGCTCAGGGGGTCGTCATGATCGTCGTCACCCGCCCAGTATTCGTAAAGATCACCCAATATGTAGAGTGCTTCCGCATTCCGGGCGGGGCCTGCGAGATATCGCTCGAAGACCGCGGTCAACGCGGGGCGGTCAACCGAAAGATGCAGATCGGAAATGAAATGAACTTGCATGCGCGGTGTGCCCCGGTGACGCTGTCAAATGATCTCGGCGCTCTGGATGATCACGTCTTCCTTCGGCACATCCTGATGGAAACCGCTGCTGCCGGTCTTGACACCCTTGATCTTGTCGACCACATCCATGCCTTCGCTGACCTTGCCGAATACGCAGTAACCCCAGCCCTGGATGTCGGGGGAGCGGTGATTGAGGAAGTCATTGTCGGCCACGTTGATGAAAAACTGGGCCGTGGCTGAGTGAGGGGCGTTGGTGCGGGCCATGGCAACGGTGCCGGCAACGTTCTTGAGGCCGTTGTTGGCCTCGTTCTGGATCGGCTCGCCGCAGGGCTTTTGCTTCATGCCGGGCTCAAAGCCACCACCCTGGATCATGAAGCCGTTGATGACGCGATGGAAGACCGTGTTGTTGTAATGACCGGCTTCCACGTAAGCCAGAAAGTTCTTTACCGTTTCGGGTGCCTTTTCGGCGTCCAGCTCGAGAACGATGTCGCCGTGGTTAGTAGTGAGTTTGACAGCCATGGGGTGCTCCTGTTGGAAAGTTGGGGTGTTACTTGGTCGCTTTTTCGGGCAACTGGCGTGCTGATTCAATGAGGATCGGCGTCGTCGGTACATCCCGATGGTAACCCCGGGTGGTCGTGGGTTCCTTGGCGATCTTGCGAACCACCTCCATCCCGTCGGTCACCTTGCCGAAGACGGTGTAGCCCCAGCCGTCCGGCGAGGGGTAGTTGAGAGAGCGATTGTCTTCAAGGTTGATAAAGAACTGGGCGGTCGCCGAGTGAGGATTTTGGGTGCGGGCCATGGCAATCGTCCCTGCATCGTTCCTGAGGCCGTTCTTGCCTTCGTTCTCGATTGGTGCGCGGGTTGCCTTCTCTTCCATGGCGCTATTCATGCCGCCGCCCTGGATCATGAAGCCGTTGATCACGCGGTGGAAGATCAGGCCGTTGTAGTGACCGCCTTTCACGTAGTCAAGAAAGTTGGCGACGGTCTTCGGCGCCTTTTCGGGATAGAGTTCCAGCACGATGTTACCGGCGCTGGTCTTCAGTTCGACCATGGGGTTGGCGGCTGCAGCAATAAGGGCATTGGCGGCCAGGGCGACTGCAAGAAGGGCTTTTTTCATGGAGGTCCTGTGAGAAAACGGCTTCGCGCTCAGGCGAAACCTTCATAGATGATCTTCCAGCGTCCACCTTCCTTCACCCAATACTGTCGTTTCTTGAGGACGTTGGAAAGGTTGTTGCTGCGGTAATCCTGTTCGAAGGTCACGACAATCATGTCTTGCTTGCCAGGGTTGCGAAAAACGCTCAGTTTGCTCAGATCGACCTTGACCCAGGACTTTCCTGCTGCAACCAGCCGTTTTTGCTGCGCCCACTGGCCATAGTCGCCTTCGTTGTTGCGGAAGGAGCGGGAGTAGTGGGCCAGGTAGCGATCCACGTCACGACTTTCCCAGTCCTTCCGCCAGGCTTCTATTTCGCGGTTGAGTGCTGTGCGTTCGCTAGCCCAGTCGTCCAGGCTCAGCCACTCGATGGTGTTACTGATGATGACCGGGGTCAAGCCGACTTGAAGATAGCCGGAGAGGGTATCCAGATCCTGGTTGGTCAGCACTACGCAGCCGTCGGATGCGCGGGGAGGGCGCGAGTAGGTGTCGCTGGGCGTGCCATGGAGCCAGATACCGTGGCCATTGCGGCCCTGCTGCCTGTCCCACTCGTTTGGGTAGTTGATTGGAAAGGCGCCGCTACCGTAGAAATCCGAAAGTTTCTGGCGTGGCAGATTGGCCGTCACGTGGTACACGCCTACCGGCGTGCGCTTGTCGCCTTCGCGGGTCTTTTCCGCACCCAACTTGCCATGGGCAATGTAGTAGTCTGCAACGAAACGGGGGCGCCCATTGTCGTTCTGGTAGATGTAGAGCCGGGAGCGCTGGGTGTCCACGACGATCGCAAACTTTTGATCGGGCTCCATCTGCAGCAGGTAGCGCGGGACGTAATTGCTGGGCGGCCTGTTGCGATAGGCCTTGAGACGGGCGATAGCCTCTTCACGAAGGTCGGCGAGCTTCTCTGCGGGGGCTTCCGGCGAGTCGCCAAATGCACTCAGTGGTCGCGTACGGGCAAGAAGAAGGTCGCCACGGATCAGATGGGCAAGGCGAAAATTGGGGTAGCGCAGCAGTAGCGCATCAACCTTCTTGAGTGCGTCATCCGTCCTGCGGTGTTCGATATCACGAATCACCTCACCGAGGGCCATGTCGGCGTCGGCCGCGGCTGCCCGCAGGCCTCCAGAGGCCGACGCCACGAGCGGGAAGCAGACGAAGGCGAGGGCAAACCCCCTGTGCAAGGCGGCCTTCAAGCGACGCATCAACCGCCTACCCGCTCCTGCTGGATGACCCACTTGCCGTCCTGATGGATGAGATTGAGTGTCTTGTTGGAAGAGGTTGACAGGTTGGCTGAGCGATAGTGCTGACGAAGCTTGACGGTAGCCCGATCCCCCGCCACGGAGACAACCTTGATGTTCTCAAGATCAACTTCGATGGCGCCGGGTTTGGTGAGCCGCTGGGTGCGTTCTTCTTCCCAAGCCTTGCGGTTGAGCCCCTTCGGAGGCTCAAAGTCACGCGCATAGTGGCCGAGATAGGATTTGACATCCTTGCGGGACCAGGCGCCAGCCCAGTTCTGCACCGCTTTGGAGATCGCCGCCGCCTGCGGTGGCGTATCGTCCTTGGGTTCGGGTCGTTTCGCGACGGGTTTCGGCTCTTCCTTGATAACGGGGGTGGGAGCAACGGCAACGGGTGTTGGGGGGGCGCTCGGTTTGGCTGCAGCAGGCGCCGGTGCCGTGGCAGCGGGAGTCGGAGCAGGGGCTGGAGCAGGCGCAGGTTTCACGGGGGCGGCCGCGACCGTTACCGGGGGCGGTGCTGCAGGCTTGTTCGCCTGGGGGGCTGCCGCTACCGGGGCGGGGGCAACTGGGCGGCCGGGCTTGCCTGCGACGCTGATCATTTCCCGAATGAGGGCGAGCTTGTTCTGGGCCGCCACGTTGGACGAGTCCAGGGCGAGCGCTTTGTCGTAGGCCTGGCTGGCCAGGCGAGCATAGATGTCACCGAGGTTCTCGTGGGCAGTCGCGTAGCTCGGATGGGTGCGGATGGCCATCTCGAGAGCGATGCGAGCCTTGTCGTACTGGCGCTGTTGGGCGTAAAGCACGGCCAGATTGTTGTAAGGCTCCGGGAGTTCCGGAAAATCCTCGGTCAATTTCTGAAAAACGGCGATGGCCTCGGCGCTGCGGTTAAGCTCGGACAGCACCACCCCTTTCAGAAAACGAACTTGAGCGTCCCGGGGCTTGGAGGCCAGAATGCTGTCGGCGCGTTCGAGTGCCTGGGAGAACTGTCCCTGTTTGACCAGGGTCTGAAGATCCTGGATGGGATCCGCCCGAACGGGGCTGCAGATCAGGCTTGCGAGGAGCAGGGAGGCGACCAGGGCTCGTTTTGACATGTGGTATGATCCGCAAGTACGCGCAAGCACGCACTAGCGCTCGTTATTGGTGGGATTGCTATCTCCGCATTTTATCAAGAAGCGTTGCTGCCTACCATGAGCACTTCCCTATTTCTTCGCTGCACGGGCTCACGCAGCCCGAGCAATTCGGGGCCGGCCTGCGCCGTTTTCTGATTGCGTTCTGGCTTGATCCTTTTTCCATGGTTTCAGTTCAGTCTTCCTCATGTTGAAAATTCATAACTCCCTCTCCCGAAAGAAAGAGCGGTTCGTCCCCATAGAGCCTGGCAAGGTCCGCATGTACGTATGTGGAATGACGGTGTACGACTATTGCCACCTCGGGCATGCACGGGTGATGGTGGTATTCGACATGGTGGTGCGCTGGTTGCGGGCGAGCGACTATGAGGTCACGTATGTTCGCAATATCACCGACATTGATGACAAGATCATCAAGCGCGCGGGGGAGAACGGGGAGAGCATTCGCGCCTTGACCGATCGTTTCATTGCCGCGATGCATGACGATGCGGATGCACTCGGTGTCCAGCGGCCTGATCATGAGCCCCGGGCGACCGAGTATGTCTTGCCAATGCAGAAGCTCATTGGCGAACTGATGGGGCACGGCCTGGCCTACAAGGCGGACAATGAAGACGTCTGCTTTGCCGTGCGCAAATTTGAGGGTTACGGCAAGCTTTCTGGCAAGTCTCTGGATGAATTGCGTGCTGGGGAACGGGTTGAGGTGGCCGGCGGAAAGCAGGATCCCCTTGATTTCGTACTATGGAAGCACGCACGGGCCGACGAGCCCGAGGAAGTCAAATGGGCTTCACCCTGGGGAGCGGGACGCCCCGGGTGGCACATTGAGTGCTCTGCAATGAGTTCGGAATTGCTGGGCGCCCAGTTCGATATTCATGGGGGTGGGGCCGACCTGCAGTTTCCCCATCATGAGAACGAGATCGCCCAGAGTGAGGGGGCCCATCAGTGCTCCTTCGTGAATTACTGGATGCACAACGGATTTGTGCGTGTTGACGATGAAAAGATGTCCAAGAGTCTGGGCAACTTTTTCACCATTCGTGACGTGCTCAAGGAGTATGCGCCGGAAGTGGTCCGTTTCTTCATTTTGCGCGCCCACTATAGAAGTCCGCTCAACTACTCTGACGCTCATCTCGTGGATGCGCGAAATGCGCTTTCGCGCCTATACACGGCTTTGCGCAACGTGCCGCCCGTTCCCCTGCCCGTGGTGGACTGGTCGTCACCCATGGCCGCGCGTTTCAAGGTGGCCATGGATGATGACTTCAATACGGCAGAGGCGCTGTCCGTCCTATTCGATCTGGCTGCAGAAGCAAATCGGAGTCAGTCGGCCGAGGCCTCCGGCCTGCTCAAGGAGTTGGGGGGCGTGTTGGGGCTGCTCGAGCAGGATCCTACGGCCTTCCTGCAGGGTGGGGCTGAAAGCGCCGGTGATGACTCTGCTTCAGTCAATGCCAGGATTGAGGCACGGATTGCTGCCAAGAAGGCGCGTAACTTTGCCGAGGCTGACCGGATCCGCGCTGAATTGCTGGCCGAGGGGATTGCCCTTGAAGATACGGCCCAGGGGACGATCTGGCGTCGTGCCTGATCTTCTCTTCGCAAAAAAATGAGGCCACGAGAGTGGCCTCATTGACGTCCAAGGGGCCGTTGAATCAGCGCAGAACCCGCCCGTCCCGACCAAGAACGGTCAGGTCCACGAAGCGCGATCCGTTGTGGCTGGTGGGGGAATAGCCGACCCGGTAGCCGCCAAGGTCGAAAGTGCCATTCTCGAGGGTGCTTACGAGCTTCTCACGGGTTGGATCCTTGCCCACCTTCTTCAGGGCATCCGCCACCAGTTTGGCATTCAGGAATCCCTCGATACCGTAGTAGCTGTAGTTGCCATGCTTGGCATGGGCCTGAATGGCCTTGTGGTATTCCTTGACAGCCGGGATGGTGTCGTTCCAGGGGTAGGGCATGACCTGGGATATGCCAATGCCGTGCGCCTCCTTGGCTCCCATCTCTGCGACAAGCAGATCGGCACCAATGGGCGAGAGCGTTGAGAACTGGGGAACCTGGCCGGCCTTGCGCATCTGCCGGATAAACTCCGCGGTCGGCTTGTAGAGCGTGGCCATGATGACGGCCTGGGGATTGCCTTTGGCAATCTGGGTGACAGCGGCGGCGACGTCCAGTGAATTGCGCTCCACGGAGCCTACCGCAACGGGCTTCAATTTGTGGCGGGCGAGGGTCGCTACCACGCCGTCCAGCCCGGACTTGCCGAATCCATCGTTTTGGTAGAACACGGCGATCTGGGTGATGCCAAGACCGACCAGATGATTGACGATGGCTTCGGTTTCGTCGGCATAGCTCGCGCGCAGATGAAACATGTAGCGATTGACCGGTGTGCGCAGGCTGCCGGCACCGCTGATGGTGCCGATAAGGGGAACCCGCGCTTCGGCGAAGACCTTCATTGCCTCGGTGGTGGGGGAGGAGCCGTAGTACGCCATTAGGGCAAAGATCTTTTGCTCATTGATCAGTTTTCGGGTGTTGGCGACCGTCTTATCCGTTTCGTACCCATCATCCAGTGCAAGAAGCTCGACTTTCCGGCCGTGAATACCACCTGTCGCATTCAATTGTGCGAAGTACGCCATCGCGCCTTCTTTCATCTCCTTGCCATAGGCGCCGTTGGGGCCGGAAAAGGGGGCAGACATGCCCAGTGTGATGGTGCTCTCGCCGATACCGGGATCGGCAGCCTGAACCGAGTCCGCGACCGTAAACATCAATCCGACGCTTAGGGTGGCGATCAGCGACTTGAGGGTGTGGATAAGCATGATCGGCGACTCTTTTTAGTTTGGAGGAGGGGCGAAGCCGAGTATAGGTCAAAAGGAAAGTGTTTCGGAAAGGACGCTGGCCGATGCTCCTGAAGGAGCATCGGCCAGCATTTTGTGTCGCAATGCAGCAAAATATCAGGTTCAGGCGCTAAAGAAATCCTTCACCTTGTCCATCCAGGATTTGGCTTTCGGATTATGACGCTCGGCGTTGCTGGACGCGATCTCGTCGAATTCCCGGAGCAGTTCCTTTTGACGTTCAGTCAGTTTGACCGGTGTCTCGACGATGACATGGACCATCAAGTCACCCGGAGCGTGACTGCGGACATTGCGGATGCCCTTGCCCCGCAGGCGGAATACCTTGGCACTCTGCGTCTCTGCGGGAATCCGGATATTGGCGGCGCCGTCGAGGGTCGGGATCTCGATTTCACCACCCAGGGCTGCGGTGGTGAAACTGATCGGCATCTCGCAATGCAGATCGTCGCCGTCGCGCTGAAATACGGGGTGCTGCTTGATGTGGATCTCCACGTAGAGATCCCCGGCCGGTCCACCATTGACACCTGGCTCGCCATGACCACCATGACGCAGTCGCATGCCATCGTCGATTCCCGCCGGAATTTTGACTTCCAGGGTCTTCTGCCGCTTGACGCGTCCCGCACCACCGCAGGACGGGCAGGGCTCCGGAATGATGCGGCCGCTGCCGTGGCACTTGGGGCAGGTCTGCTGAATGGAGAAGAAACCCTGCTGAATGCGAACCTGACCGGCGCCACCACATGTCGGACAGGTCTTGGGCTGGGTGCCCGGTTTTGCGCCACTGCCGTGGCAGGTGTCGCACTCTTCCAGTGCCGGAATGCGGATCGTCTTCTCCGCACCACGGGCAGCTTCTTCCAGGGTGATCTCAAGGTTGTAGCGTAGATCGGCACCCCGGTAGACATTGGAGCGACCCCGTCCGCCTCCGCCGCCTCCAAAAATGTCGCCAAAGATATCGCCGAACGCGTCAGCGAAGCCATCGAAGCCCTGACCGCCACCGCCGCCGCCGCCCATGGAGGGGTCGACGCCTGCGTGACCGTAGCGGTCGTAGGCGGCGCGCTTGTTGGCATCCGTCAGGATCTCGTAGGCTTCCTTGGCCTCCTTGAATTTGTCCTCGGCGTCCTTGCTGTCCGGATTGCGGTCCGGATGGTATTTCATGGCCAGCTTTCGGTAGGCCTTCTTCAACTCGTCCTCAGAGGCGTCGCGATTGACGCCGAGGATCTCGTATAAATCCCGTTTCGCCATTTTTGGGTGCTCTGGCTTTCTTGCGTAAAGGCCGAGCCGAGCGGTGCGGATGCACCGGCAGGGGCTCGGCCGGGTCTGTCGGGTCGGCTGACTGGCTGTTCGACAGGTTTACTTCTTGTCCTTCACTTCGGTGAACTCGGCATCGACCACATCCGGTTCGTTGGCCTTGGTGCCACTGGCAGAGGCGCCTGCGCCGCCCGCCGGGCCGGCAGCACCAGCCTCGGCCTGAGCCTGGGCATAGATGTGCTCGCCAAGCTTCTGGCTGACCGCACCCAGGGCTTCACTCTTGGCATCAATGGCCGCCTTGTCACCAGACTTGATGGCTTCTTCGGCTTCGGCGATGGCGGCTTCGATCTTGGCCTTGTCGTCGCCGATCTTGTCGCCGTGCTCGGCCAGTGCCTTCTTCACGGAATGAACCAGCGTATCAAGGTGGTTGCGTGCGTCGACCAACTCGTGAGCCTTCTTGTCTTCCTCGGCGTGGGCTTCCGCGTCGCGCACCATACGCTGGATTTCGTCGTCCGACAGGCCGGAGTTGGCCTTGATGGTGATCTTGTTTTCCTTGCCGGTGGCCTTGTCCTTGGCGGACACGTGCAGGATGCCGTTGGCGTCGATGTCAAAAGTGACTTCGATCTGCGGCATGCCGCGCGGGGCTGGCGGGATGTCGGAGAGGTTGAACTGACCGAGGCTCTTGTTGCCTGAGGCCATTTCGCGCTCACCCTGCAGCACATGAATGGTCACAGCGGACTGGTTGTCGTCAGCAGTGGAGAACACTTGGGAGGCCTTGGTGGGGATCGTGGTGTTCTTCTGGATCAGCTTCGTCATCACGCCACCCAGGGTTTCAATGCCCAGGGACAGCGGGGAGACGTCGAGGAGCAGAACGTCCTTCACTTCGCCCTGGAGCACGCCACCCTGGATGGAGGCGCCGACGGCAACGGCTTCATCCGGGTTCACATCGCGACGCGGATCCTTGCCGAAGAACTCCTTCACCCGTTCGATGACCTTGGGCATGCGGGTCTGACCACCGACGAGGATCACGTCGTCAATGTCGGAAACCTTCACGCCGGCGTCCTTCAGGGCCACACGGCAGGGCTCGATGGTGCGCTCGACCAGATCTTCGACCAGCGACTCGAATTTGGCACGGGTGATCTTGAGTGCCAGGTGCTTCGGACCGGTGGCGTCGGCGGTGATGTAGGGCAGGTTGATTTCGGTCTGCTGGCCGGAGGACAGCTCAATCTTGGCCTTTTCGGCAGCTTCCTTGAGACGCTGCAGGGCCAGCACGTCGTTCTTCAGATCGACGCCCTGTTCCTTTTTGAACTCGGTGACGATGTAGTCGATGATGCGTTGGTCGAAGTCTTCGCCGCCCAGGAAGGTGTCGCCGTTGGTGGCCAGCACTTCAAACTGGTGCTCGCCGTCAATGTCGGCGATCTCGATCACGGAGATGTCGAAGGTGCCGCCGCCAAGGTCGAACACGGCGATCTTGGAGTCGCCCGGCTTCTTGTCCATGCCGAAGGCCAGCGCCGCCGCAGTGGGCTCATTGATGATGCGCTTGACTTCGAGCCCGGCAATGCGGCCGGCGTCCTTGGTGGCCTGACGCTGACTGTCGTTGAAATAGGCCGGTACGGTGATGACGGCTTCGGTGACTTCTTCACCGAGGTAGTCTTCGGCGGTCTTCTTCATCTTGCGCAGCACTTCGGCGGAGACCTGCGGCGGGGCAATTTTCTTGCCGCGTACTTCGACCCAGGCGTCGCCGTTGTCAGCCTTGCAGATGGTGAAGGGCATCAGGTCAATGTCCTTCTGGACTTCCTTTTCCTCGAAGCGACGGCCGATCAGGCGCTTGACGGCGTAGAGGGTGTTTCTGGCGTTGGTGACGGCCTGACGCTTGGCCGGGGCGCCGCACAGGATCTCGCCATCGTCGGCGTAGGCAACGACGGACGGGGTGGTGCGCGCACCTTCGGAGTTCTCGATGACCTTGGGCTTGCCGCCTTCCATCACGGAAACGCAGCTATTGGTGGTGCCGAGGTCGATGCCGATGATCTTGCCCATGAGTTTTCCTTCAGTTCGAATTCTGTTTGTCAGTGGGGAGGGAAGCTCCCGCCCCTTGGCTTGCTATGGAATATGGGGATGCCGGAACGGGTTTCAAGCGGTAGTTTTGGCCTTTGAGACCACGACCAAGGCTGGACGCATCGTACGCTCGTTGAGCAGATAGCCCTTTTGCAGCACGGTGATCACCGTATTCGGCTCGCCATCGGCCTCAAGGGCACTGATGGCCTGGTGCTTGTTCGGATCGAACTTCTCGCCAACCGGGTTGACTTCAGTGATGTTGGCGCTCGTGAAGGCCGATACCAGTTGTTTGAGGGTTAGCTCAACACCCTCCCTCAAGGTTTCGAGGGTGGCGTTTTCGGTAGCGAGTGCTGCTTCAAGGCTGTCCTTGACCGGGAGCATCGACTGGGCAAACTTGTCCGCGGCGAATTTACCCGCCTTGATGATGTCCTCCTGGGCGCGGCGGCGGACGTTCTCTGTCTCCGCTTTTGCACGTAGCCAAGCATCGTGGTGCTCGGCGGCCTTCAGTTCGGCTGCGCGAAGCTGCTCTGCGAGGGACGGCAGGGTATCGATGCCCGCTGTGTCCTGGGCCGCGTCCTGGACGGTTGCCGTCCTGTCAGCGCTGTTCTCGACAAGTTCGACGTCGGCCTTAACTTCGGCGCCCAGGGTGGGATCTTGGTCTTGCATGGGTAACGGCTCCTTTTTTTGACTCGCATTAGCTGGGGGCGCAAGATAAGATTTCAAGAGGGGGGGTGCCACCACGGGAAAGTTCCCCCGTCGCGTGTAAAATCGGCAGGTCCCGGCAAGGTCCGGTCATCGTTGCAACCTCTGCGGTGCAGTGCGGGTATGGATAATTCACCAGAGAAAATCGGCAAGTACAAGCTGATCCGTGAGGTCGGTCGCGGGGCGACTGCGACGGTGTATCTCGCCGAGCATCCCCAGTATCCCGATCCGGTGGCGCTCAAACTTGTGCGCTTCGACGACAAGTCCAAGGACGAAGCCAAGTGGAACCGGCGGCTGATGAAGCTCCTGCGGGCCGAGCGTGACGTATCGAGCCGCCTGGATCACCCCAACATCATCAAGATCTTCGACACGACGGTTGAGAAGGACTACGCGTACATCGTGATGGAGTACTTCCCGGGGACAACCCTGGAGCAGTACTGCTCATTCCAGAGTCTCCTTCCCCTGCACAGGGTGATCGGCATGGTCTTCAAGTGCGCGATGGCCCTGGATTACGCATACCGTCAGGGCATCGTGCATCGGGACATCAAGCCCGCCAACATCCTGGTGGATGAGCACGATAACGTGAAGATCACCGATTTCGGCTTGGCGCTCAACATCAGCAAGAAGAGCGCATCGGACTCGACCTTCATCATGGGCGTGGGCTCTCCGGCCTACATGAGCCCTGAGCAGATCAAAGGCTATCCACTCAACCAGAAGACCGATCTGTTCTCTCTGGGTGTGGTGCTTTTTCACATGCTGACGGGCCGGCTCCCCTTCCGGGCGAAGAATCCGGCCCAGTTGATCTACAAGATCATCAACACCGAGCCCCCTATGGTCTCGCAGATCAATTCGGAACTGCCCGAACAACTTGATGGTGTTATCCGTCGGGCTCTTGAGAAGGATCTTTACTCGCGCTACAAGAATGGCGCGGATTTCGCGAAGGATCTATCGGCGGTCCGCTACAAGATCCTGGATGACAGCTCGCTGCCGGTCGACAACACGCGTTACTCGATTCTGCGCAAGATGCCCTTCTTCACCGAGTTTGAAGATGTGGAGATCTGGGAAATCTTGCGGATCTCCCGGTGGCGGAAGGTGGAGGCGAATACCCTGCTGATCCGGGAGGGGGATGCCGACCAGCGCTTCGGGATCATCATCGAGGGCAGGGTTGAGATGTCGGTGGATGGTCACCGGGTGTGTGAGCTTGCCTATGGCGAGGTCTTCGGCGAACTGGCCTTCCTGGATCAGCAGGAGCACCGGCACACCAGTACGGCGGTGGCCACCACCAGTACCGTGTTCCTGGAAATCAATCCGTCGGCCCTGTCCCTGGCCACCGACGAGTGTCAGGAGGCTTTTCGCAGCCGGCTTGTCACAGTGGTGGCGCGCCGCCTGGGGCAGGCCTATCGCGAGCTCTCAAAAGACGGACCTCCGGCCGAAAGGATCACCGTGAGCGGCTTCGGCATGGAACTCCAACTCGTAGACAATTGAGTATCGCGTAGAGGTCCGGGGGCGCAGCCCAGGGTCATCGCCCCGCGTGGTGCCGGACCCACCGTACGATTTCATCTGTTCCCATGGCGCCTGACTGGCGCGCCAGTTCTCTACCTCGATGGAAGAGCGCCAGGGTTGGGATGCTGCGGATCGCGTAGTGTGCGGCGATCTGGTTTTCTTCTTCGGTATTCAGTTTTCCAAGCCTGAATTCGGGTTCCAGGATGGCGGCGGCAGACGAGAAGGCGGGTGCCATGCTTCTGCATGGTCCGCACCAGGGTGCCCAGAAGTCCACGACCAATGGTAGGTCGCTGCGTGCTGCGTGCATGTCGAAATTTGCCATTCCCAGTTCGACCGGGTGTCCGTCAAAGAGTGCTTTCTTGCAGCGTCCGCACATGCCATGGTCGTGAAGTCTGTCGGCAGGAATTCGATTGATTGCCGAACAGTTGGGGCAGGGGATGAGCATGCTGTCAGTCATGATTGTGTCTCCACAGGATTCAAGGAGTGATGTGGGGGAGGGCGACGTACTTTCAAGGGGCGTGCTCAGCCCGGTTCTCGGTGGTCCGTTTCGGAAGCTAAAGTTTCGACAACGCCGGCCGAAATCCTCCCTGAAGCCGCGATATCTTCGCGGATCGGACAGGAGGTGGCTTGTGAGCCGAGGCAGCACTTATGGAATCAGCCGGGTCGACAACGAGACCAGCCGGACTCATGGATGGCTTGTGACCATCCAGCGTCGTGGTGTGATCTATCGCAAGCACTTCAGTGATGGGGTGTTTGGCGGAAAGCAGAGGTCATTTGGTGCTGCGAAGGAGTACCGGGATCAGATCATCGCTGAACATCCGCCGTTGTCGATGCAGGAGTATTCCAACATCGTCAAGAAGAACAATCGTTCCGGGGTGGTGGGTGTGTGCCGCTACTGTGCTTCAGAGACGCGGGATCTGCCCGAGGACAAGCAGCGCTGGTTCTGGGTGGCGTCGTGGCCGCTCCCGGACGGGCGTCGTAAACGGGTCAAGTTCTCGGTCAAGAAGTATGGCGAAGACGGCGCCTTCAGGATGGCCATGGATGCCCGTTCTGCGGCACTTGGAAAGCTTGTCGGCGCTTTTGACCCAGGTGCGGTCAGACGTCGAGCCCCGCGCCGACGCAGTGCTCAGGCAACAGCCCCGGGCTGACACGCGGTCACTGACAATGCTGGATCAGTCCTTGTCACTCAGCGCAAGGCTGACCATCCACGTGAGGATGCTGTAGAGCAGTGCGCCCCAGAAGGCCGTCCAGAAGTCAGGTACGACAAATCCCTGGACGAGGCCTGATACCGACCAGAACATCAGCGCATTGATCACCAGTGTGAAAAGGCCAAGGGTGAGAATGGTGATGGGGAGGGTGATCAGGATAAGCAGCGGCCTGATGATGGCGTTCACAAAGCCCAGTAGCAGGGCGCTCAGCAAGGCCGCCGTATAGCCTTCCACCCTTATGCTGGTGAGGATTTCCGGAATCAGCATCAAGGCGACGGCATTGAGTATCCAGCGAAGAATCAGTTTCATGGGACCTGCCTCCTGCAGTCGTTTCCTGACTTGGGCTCAGTTGTCGGCACCGAGTTTCCTGGCTGCGGTCTGCTGAAGCGAAAGGATCGCCCGGTCGGGCTGCGCATCGGTTAGCCAGTTGCCCAGATGGGTTATCGAGAGCTGCATGAGGGCATTGATCCAGTCATCGTTCTCGTTCAGGCAGGGAATATAGCCGAAGCGCTCACCACCAGCGTGAAGGAAGGCCTCCCGACACTCCATGTTGATTTCCTCAAGGGTTTCGAGACAGTCCGAAACGAAACCCGGACACATCACGTCAACGGAGCGGATGCCCTGCTTCGCCAGGGACTCCAGGCTGGGTTGGGTGTAGGGCTGGAGCCATTCAGCCTTGCCGAAACGGGACTGAAAGCTGATCATCAGTCGCTCCGGGGGCAGTTTCAGGGCTTCGCCGAGAAGGCGGGCGGTCTTGTGGCATTCGCAGTGGTAAGGGTCACCCAGATCAAGGGCGCGTCGCGGGATACCATGGAAGCTCAGGACCAGCCTTTCCGCCTGCCCGTGTCGCTGCCAGTGTGCGCTCACCGCATTGGCCAGTGCCTGGATATATCCCGGGTTGTCGCCAAAGCTCCTGATGAATCTGATCTCTGGCAGATTGCGCCAGTGGCGCAGGCACTCGGCGACCTCGTCAATGACCGTAGCCGTCGTACTCGCCGAAAACTGCGGGTACAGCGGGACGACGAGGATTCGTGTACAGCCTTGGGTACGCATGTCATCCAGTCGGCTCCGGATGGATGGCGCGCCGTAGCGCATGGCCCAACTCACCAACAGATCCCCTTGCCCGGCATTGGTCAGAAAGCCGGCCAGCAGCTTCGCCTGCTTTTCAGTATGTGCCTTCAGGGGCGAGCCTTCCGCTGTCCACACGCTGGCGTATTTTTTGGCTGATTTTGCGGGGCGGGTGCGCAGGATGATGCCGTGGAGTATGGGCCACCAGATCAAGCGGGGGATCTCGACGACGCGCGGGTCCGAGAGGAATTGACGCAGGTAAGGGCGTAGGGCATCTGCCGTCGGCGCAGCGGGGGTGCCGAGGTTGACCAGCAGGATTCCCGTCCTGGGCGGTGTGCCGTGGACGTAAGCTGGCTCTTGCCAGAATCGGGTCATGGAGGGCTTTCAGGTGTTCTGGCCAGAGAGGGCGCTGGTCAAGAGGCGGGCGGTGATATCGACTATCGGGATCACGCGCTCATATGCCATTCTGGTTGGGCCGATGACCCCCACGGATCCGACAACCTGGCCATCAACCTGGTACGGCGCTGTGACAACACTGCAATCGTCCAGCGGGCTGAGCCCGCTCTCGCCGCCAATGAAGATCTGCACCCCTTTGGCCCGGTTGGAGATGTCGAGTAGCTGCATCAGGCCGGTCTTTTGCTCGAACAACTTGAATAGTTCGCGCAGTCGCGCCATGTTCGAGGACAGATCTTCCGCATCCAGAAGATTGGTCTCCCCAGAGATGACATAGGTGCTTTGCGTATCCTCGAGCGCCGCGCTGCCGGCTTCGACCGCCGCAGTCATGAGTTCGGTCATGTCGGAGCGAAGCTGCTTCAGTTCGTCCTGGATCCGGGAACGGATCTCGGGAAAGGCGAGCCCGGCAAAGTGCTGATTCAGATAAGTGGCCGCATTTGACAATTCGGATGACGAGTAGGGGCGCTTGGTGAACAGAATCCGGTTCTGCACATCTCCGGTCGTTGTGACAAGGATGAGCAGGACACGGGTATCGGACAGGCTGACGAACTCGATTTGGCGGATCTTGATCGCATCCTTCTTGGGAGAAATGACGACCCCTGCAAAGTGGGTCAGGCCGGAGAGCATCTGTGATGCCGCGCTGATGACTCGTTGCGGCTCTCCGGGCTGGATGTGACCCTTGATCTCCTGGAGCTGACCGATGCCGAGGGGCTGCACCGTGAGCAGGCTGTCCACGAAGAAACGATAGCCGCGTGCAGTCGGAATCCGACCCGCCGAGGTGTGGGGGCTGGAAATGAAGCCCAGTTCCTCGAGGTCAGACATGACGTTGCGCACGGTTGCCGGCGAAAGCTTGAGCCCGGAATGGCGAGACAGTGCCCGAGAGCCCACAGGTTGCCCTTCGGTGATGTAGTGCTCTACAAGTGTCTTGAGCAGGACTTGAGAGCGTAGATCGAGGCTGGTCATGGTGTTGGGCTCGTTGAGACGCCCCAATTCTAAGGAAGGGCGAAGGCCGTGAGAAGCGCCGGTTGTATGTGGACTGCGTGTTTTGCGGCGGCAGACTGCGGCACCGAGGAAGAATGTGGTTTAATCAAATCCATGACCTGCGAGTTCAAGACAATAGCGCTGATAGGCAAGTATCAGAGCCCTGAAGTGGCGGAGGCTGTCTTCCGCCTTGCTTGTTATTTGAGAAGCCTCGGACTCGGTGTTCTGATTGAACAGGGTACCGCAAGTTCCACCGGCCTGACGGCCGGTTTCTCTGTGGCGAGCTACGAAGAGATCGGCGGCCGGGCTGATCTGGCCGTTGTTCTCGGAGGCGACGGGTCTCTGCTCAATAGTGCCTGCCGCTTGGCGGAATACAACGTGCCACTGGTTGGCGTCAATCAGGGGCGGCTGGGCTTTCTGACTGACATCTCTCGCGAGGTTGCGCTGGAGAAAGTGGGGGAGATACTTGAAGGGCGCTTCACCGAGGAAAGCCGGGTACTGCTGGATGCGGAGGTGGTGCGCAGTGGCAGGCGGGTGTTCCATACGGTGGCCTTGAACGACGTCGTTGTGAACAAGGGTGATCTGGGGAGGATGATTGAGTTTGATCTGCGCATTGACGGGGAGTTCGTCTATACCCAACGTTCTGATGGCATGATCATTTCGACCCCCACGGGTTCAACGGCCTATGCACTTTCGGCAAATGGGCCGATCCTTCATCCAAGCGTCGATGGAATCGCCTTGGTGCCCATGTGCCCCCACACGCTGACGGCCCGCCCGATTACCTTGCCCGACCGTTGCCAGATCGAGATTGTCCTTCTCCCGCCCCACGATTCAAGAGTCCATTTTGATGGGCAGACCCGTTACGATACGCGTGCCGGTGACTGTGTCCGCATCACCCGGTCGCCCCACAGGGTGCGTTTGTTGCATCCGGTTGGCTACAGCTATTTCGCGATGCTGCGGGAGAAGCTGCACTGGAGCTCAACGCCCCGTCATAGCTGATTTTTTGTCCTTTCCCGCTTTTTCTCCCCATGCTGCGCCACCTCACCATCCGTGATTTCGTGATTGTCGACCACCTCGAGCTGGACTTCGGTGCGGGTTTTGGGGCGCTCACCGGTGAAACCGGCGCGGGCAAG
>WBZV01000305.1_pt1 | contig 31687 bp, 29 predicted proteins | sample 5204221 | NCBI WGS metagenome assembly WBZV01 (sample SAMN12344360, study PRJNA552823) | activated sludge metagenome | biome: Activated sludge suspended growth; feature: Nitrification reactor; material: Wastewater; isolation source: activated sludge from nitrification reactor of wastewater...
GTCAGAGCCGAGACGTAGTACGAGCGGTCACCCTGTATGGCACAGACAACCAAATCGACGGTCTGGTTCTCGAGATTCTGCTGCGCAAGCACAACGCCATCCGGCGGGCCACAGGTGTGAGCGTGCCGGTTCCAGACACCAGCGACAACGTCATGAACGCAGTGCTCGAGGGATTGCTCCTGCGTGGCCGGGACTACAACCCCGAACAGTTGATCCTCGACGGCCTGGCCGAACCTGCGCGGGAAGCCCTCGATGAAGCGTGGACCTCGGCAGCGGAGAAAGAGAAGGCCAGCCGCACCCGATACGCCCAAGAGGGGATCAAGCCCGACGAGGTCGCCCGTGAGGTTGATGAGGTCCGCGCCGCCCTCGGAGATGCCGCCGACATTGAGACGTTCGTGTACTCCACGATGGCCGCCCTCGGCTCCACCGTGAACCCGACTGACAAGGCTCTGATTGCCTCAACGACCCCGCTGCCCCGCGCACTGGCAGAGAGCCTCACACCCGGACACCGGGAACCCCTTCCCTTCCACCGCGAACCACCATCGCCCGCAAAGGAAGCAGTCCTCGCCCGTACCGACCCCGACGTCGAGGCACTTGCCCGATACGTCCTCGACGCGGCACTGGACCCAGAGGCGTTACCCGACGACCTCTCCAGGCGACTGGCGCGCCGAGCCGGCGTATTCCGCAGCGGTGCCGTCGAGACGCGGACCTCTGTGTTGCTGCTGCGCTATCGCATGAACCTGACCCTCCCAGGCCGCGACGCCACGACCACCCAGGTGGTCGAACACGCCGAGATCGTCGCCTACAGCGGGAACGGATCGAGCCCACAGTGGCTCCCCCCAGATCAGGCCGCGACCATCTTCACCGCAAGCGCGGCATCCATCGGCGCCGGTCCGCTGGCCGAGCAGTCACTGCAACGCACGCTCGATGATCTCCCTGCCCTGGCCGCGCAACTCGACCTTTTCGCGTCGCAGCAGGCCCAACAAGTCCTGGAGTCCCACCGCCGAGTTCGCAAGGCAAGCGGCGACCGCTTGCGCGGTTTGGCAGTCGAACCGATCCTGCCTGTCGACGTTCTCGGAACGTGGGTCTACCTGCCGGAGGCCAGCGCATGACGCTTGCTATGGGTGGGGTGTCCACCGTGCGAGTGGTCGGCGGCGTGCTGCCGTCGGACGTGGTCGGTCGAGCACTGGCCGGGGACCTTCCTGGAATGGCTGCGGGCGACTACCACCTCGCATCTGGCGAACGAATCTCCGCGGGGGCAGCCAGGTCATGGGACTACCTCCTGGGCGCCTACGCCTCCTTTCGTTCCACGTTGTCGGCGCAGCCCGACCGGGTGGCGACCGGCCTGACGCGTGAGAAGTGGCTGCTGCTCCTGCTGCGAGAGCTCGGCTACGGACGCGTACCGACCACGTCGGGCGGCCACATGACTGCCGGTGCAGACGGTGACGTGCGGCAATACCCCATCAGTCACCTGTGGGCCGACGTCCCGATCCACCTCATGGGCTGGGGGATTGACCTGGACCGCCGCACCGAGGGCGTCGCCGGCGCTGCCCGAGCTCCGCAAGCCATGGTCCAGGAGTTCCTCAACAGAAGCGGCGAGCATCTATGGGCGCTGGTATCCAACGGCCGGGTTCTACGGATGCTGCGTGACTCGTCGGCCCTGGTCGGCCAGGCCTATGTCGAATTCGATCTCGAAGCGATGTTCGACGGCGAACTGTTCAGCGACTTCGTGGCGCTCTACACGATGTGCCACCAGTCCCGGCTCGAGCGACTCCCGGGCGAGGAACCCGTTCCTGTCACTAACCGCTGGATCGAACGGTGGCGCGACAACGCCATCTCCACGGGAACCCGCGCATTGCAGGACCTGCGACGCGGTGTCGAGCAGGCGATCGAAGTTCTCGGCACGGGCTTCTACCAGAACCCGGCAAACTCTGAGTTGCGGGATCGGCTCGCAAGCGGGGATATCTCGGCAAACGACTACCAGCGTGCATTGTTGAGGCAGGCCTACCGCTTGTTGTTCTGGTTTGTCGTCGAAGACCGAGGACTGCTTTTCGACCCCGACGCCCCAGAGGATGCCCGCGCCCGGTACATCCGCTACTTCAGCTCCACTCGGCTACGACAGCAGGCACGGCGATCGCCCGGGAGCCGCCACCACGACCTCTGGCGCCAGGTGCAGTTGGTTCAGCACGGACTGTCATCTGTCGACGGGTTGCCCGAACTGGGGCTCCCCGCCATGGGCGGCCTATTCGACAAGACCCCCCTCGACGTCACTGATGCTTGCGATCTCGCCAACAGCCATCTGTTGACTGCCGTGCGACTCTTGTCGACCACGCGCGACAAGTCAGGAACCCGCATAGTCGACTTCACCCACCTCGGTGCCGAGGAACTCGGTGGCATCTACGAAGGCTTGCTTGAACTGCACCCGAGCCTTGATGCCGGCACCGGCGAGTTCCGGCTGACTACCGGCGCCGGCAATGAGCGTAAGACCAGTGGTTCCTACTACACGCCGTCCGACCTGATCGCCCTCGTCCTCGATGAAGCACTCGACCCGGTTCTCGACGATGCGGGTCACGACGAACAGGCCCTACTTTCCGTCACGGTCTGCGACCCCGCGTGTGGCTCGGGACACTTCCTGGTCGCCGCAGCCCGACGCATCGCAGTACGACTGGCAGCTGTGCGGTCGGGTGAATCGGAACCCACCCCCTCCGCGGTACAAGTAGCCTTGCGGGACGTCGTGGCTCACTGCATCTACGGCGTGGACCTGAACCCGATGGCGGCCGAACTGGCGAAGGTGTCGCTGTGGTTGGAGGCCGTGGAACCGGGCAAGCCCATGGCCTTCCTGGACGCGAACTTCCGGGTCGGCAACGCGCTGCTGGGCACAACTCCGGCACGCATGACCGCAGGAGTGCCGGATGAGGCTTTCGTAGCGCTCACTGGTGACGACAAGAAGATCGTCGCGGCGCTGAAGAAGGAGAACAAGCGGCAACGACAACAGGCTGAGCGCGGTGAGCAGCACGACACGCTCTTCGGCGAGGCAGCGGAATCGAAGACCAACCGTGGGCTGGCAGCGGAACTCTCGGCGATCACCTATGGCCTGACCGACGCGAGTCTCAGTGATATCCATCAAGCTGCGAAGCGGCTGGCGGACTTTGAAGGCTCGCCCGAGCGTCAGCAGGCCATTACCGCGGCAGACGCCTGGTGCGCGGCCTTCACCCAGCCCAAGACCGCCGGGACGGAGCAGATCGCGGTGACCGATGAGGTTGTGCGAGCGCTTGCAGAAGGGTCGGTCGGGTCACCAGCAAGCATGGCGCTGATCAACTCTGAATCCGTTCAGCACCGCTACTTCCACTGGCATCTGGAGTTTCCGCAGATATTCGATTCCGGTGGCACGACATCACCACAGGGTTGGTCTGGTGGCTTCAGCGTGATGGTCGGGAACCCACCATGGGAACGAGTCAAGCTACAGGAGAAGGAGTACTTCGACGACGTTCCAGAAATAGCGGCCGCCCCTAACGCTGCTGCACGGAAGAAGTTGATCAAGGCTCTCCCAGAGACTGATCCAGCCCTATGGGACTCGTGGCAACTTGCATCCAGAAAGGCAGAAGCAACCAGCCACTTCCTGCGAGTGTCGGGTCGATATCCGCTCACAGGTGCAGGCGACGTGAACACCTACCAAGTGTTCGCCGAAACGTTCCGCGGGCTCATTCGTCAGGACGGTCGCTGTGGCTTCATAACCCCCACTGGTCTGGCCACCGATGCAACCACGGCACCATTCTTCGCCGACACACTACGGACAAAGCGATTGGTTGCGTTCTACGACTTCGAAAACGAAGCGAAGATCTTCACCGGTGTCCACCACGCGTTCCGGTTCGCTGTGTCATGCATGACCGGTGGCACACTGTCTGCCAGGACCCGCCTTGCATTCGTCGTCCGGCACATCCACGACGTTCCCGAACGCCGCTTTTCTCTGGACCCGGAGGAGGTGCTGCTGCTCAACCCGAACACCGGAACTCTGCCCGTGTTCCGATCGCGCCGAGACGCTGAGATCACGATCGGCATCTACCGCCGCCATCCGGTCCTGATTCGTGAGGGCGATCCAGACGGCAACCCGTGGGGACTGTCCTTCAAGCGCATGTTCGACATGGCCAACGACTCGAACCTTTTCCATACGGCGGAGCAGTTGGAATCCCTCGGTGCGCAGTTCGACGGCTGGGCCTGGGCGAAGGGAGACAAGCGGTGGCTTCCGCTGTACGAGGCAAAGATGGTCAACATCTACGATCACCGCTTCTCGACCTATGCTGGCGCGACTCAGGCACAACTGAACGTCGGTTCTCTGCCTCGCCTGACCGATCAGCAGCACGCTGACCCGTCATGTGAGCCGCTTGCTCGGTACTGGGTCGCAGGTCAAGAGGTCGAGAGGGCTCGTGCTGATTTCGGGTCACAGGGGTGGCTATTGGGGTGGCGAGATATCGCCAGGGCCAGTGACGTGCGGACACTTGTCGCGTCGACCTTCCCGTTAGCGGCAGTTGGCAACAAGTTGCCCCTCGCGCTACTCGCGGAACCCAGAAGTGCGGCAATCCTGCAGGCAACGTGGTCCTCGCTGGCGATGGACTATGTAGCCCGGCAGAAGTTGAGTGGAACGGGGATGACCTACTTCATCCTGAAGCAGTTGGCCTGCCCCTCTCCTGGGGTGTTCGAATCTCCCGCCCCGTGGTCTGAAGAGACGCTCGGCGACTGGCTCGTCTCCCGAGTCATCGAGTTGACATATACGTCACACCTGATGAGCCCCTATGTACGATCCCTCGGTTATGGGGGCGCGCCCTTCGGGTGGAACCCCGAGCGTCGCGCCATCCTACGTGCTGAGATCGACGCCGCCATGATGCGCCTATACGGCTTGAATCGTGACGAGGTCGAGCATGTTCTCGACTCGTTTCCGGTGCTGCGCAAGTACGAGGAGCGGGATTTCGGTGAGTTCCGCACGAGAAGATTGGTTTTGGAAGTCTGGGACGCCTGGAGACTGTGAGTTAGTGGATGCGACTCTTGAAGCTGCGCTTGGAGAACATCGGTGGCTACGGTACTGCCGAGTTGGACACCGTCGGGAACCGCGTGCTGATTGGTGAGAACAACTCGGGAAAGACCGCGCTCTTGCGCGTCCTGAACTGGGTGTTCAACGAAGCGGACCGGGAACTCCTCGGCAATCGCCGTATTTTGACTGAGGCGGAACTGGCGTTACTCGTACCCGCCAGAGAAACGCGCAATCGTGCCAGGCGCATTGTCCTGACTATCGAGGTGGCCGACGGGCGCTCACGCCGCAAGTACTGTCGCTCCGACGGTCCGGCCGAGCTGAGGATTCAGTTCCGCTCGGATGCGGTCTACGCCAGGCTGACACCGCCCAAGCGGGGTGAGAAACCTGAATCGGAGAAGAATGCGTTGGATCTACTCCGCGCTTTGCAGGAGGCGTACTGCGCGGTCTACATCGGCGCTGCGCGGGATTCCGGATCTACCCTATTCCGCTCCTCGCTTGAAGAAGCACTGCGGGCGAGGTTCGTCGCTGAGTTGATCCAGCGTGGCTCGGGGCGCAGTTCACGGAAAGTCGCCGCCCTTCGAGACAACACAACGAAACTCAATGGGGCGGGTCAACTCGAGGCGAACCAGGTTTGGACCGATATTCGCGAACTCCTCGGCGGGCTCTTCCAGCTTGACGCTCAGTTTGAACTAAACATCTCCCCCGAGGAGATGATCGAGCACCTCATTCCCCGTGTCCACCCGACGTTCGCGGTCGGTGATCACGATGCGGGAAGGGTTCCTATCGAGCAGCTCGGAGCCGGTACGCAAAGCGCCTTGGCCATCTCCCTGATGCAACTTGCCATGAGGCACGCTGAGCAACGGTTGCTGTTGATTGAGGAACCCGAAGCGTTTCTTCATCCGAGTGCTCAGCAGGGGATTGCGGGGAACGTGCTGCACCCTCGCGGCATGCAGGTAATCGCCACAACCCATAGCGCTCATGTACTGGCAGAAGCCAAGCCCTCTGAAGTGGTGGTTCTTCGTAACCACGGTGTTTACACCGCTATCCCAATGTCCGATCTTCAAGAAGAGAAGGACGAGTTCTTGCTGCGGAGTGCGGCTGGCTCAATGTTCGACAGAAGTTTGCTCATAGTTGAGGGCCCAGGAGATGCTGCCTTCATGGACGGCGTGAGACGTCGACTCACCGATCTTCTCCCTGCCGACGTTGTATGCCGTATGAGGGTGGTTTGGGTTGGCAGCAACACCAGTTTTGGTCCCTGGCTACGACTCCTGGGCCGATACAAGGATCCGAACTCGGGGGAGGCTGCGTACCGGGTCATAGTCTGCGCGGACTCGAAAGATGCCACCTCGCCAGTCCTAAGGGCTTTCAGGGAGTCCGATATCGCTGTCAGTACGGAACTCAAGACGGCGATCCGACAGATTCCAGAAGTCAACGGGGACGACGACCCGACAGTGACCATCGCGCAGCGGACGATTCAGGTCAATCAGATGGCTTCAGAGCATTCTCTGCCGCTCCATTTCTCGCTGGTTGACCTCGAATACGCCATCACCGCCGGGCTCTCCAATCGGCGGGCGGCGGAGTTTGGCCGTGAGATTGGCGTAGAGGCTGCCAATGCCGTCGAACTTGCTGAAAAGTTGGGGTCGAGCAACCTGAAGAAGCCCTACATCCGAAGCAAGTTGGCGCGTTTCCTCACCTGGGAGGAACTATCGGACGATATGAAGAGCCTAATTGTCCGATGGATCGCGCCTGCCTGGAATGGTGACCAGTTCGAACCCCCCGCAGAACTGCATCTGCGGTCTATGAGTAGTCGAATCGGAGTGAGTCCATGACACGCGTCTGGGTAGTGAGAGCCGGCTCGCAGGGATCACTGATCGAGTTGGTGCAGCGCGAGTCGGTCGTAGTCATCGGATGGGGGGAACTCGGAGACCTCGCGGCCATTCCTGATCAGGAGACGCTGCGTGCCCGGGTCGATGAGATCTATGCGGGCGACACGGGGGCGAGTCGCTCGAAACATTTCTCTCAGACGCGCGCGTTTCGCTTCGACATGGAGCAAGGCGACCTCGTTATTGCGCCCGGACCGCAGGGCCGAGACCTCCTGGTGGGACGGGTTGTAGGCGACTGTGAGTACCGTCCAAGGCTCCCACCCGAGGCGCAACAGGTCCGGCCCGTTGAGTGGTTGGGCTCGTTTCGCCGCCACGACGTCAAGGAAGACCTGCAGAACACCTTGGGCAGCCTCCTCACCGTCTTCGAGGTCAAACAGGCCGGCGCCAGCGACCGCTTCCTGGCTGTGATCGCAGGCGGATCAGATCCGGGGTCGCTCGTGGGTGAGACAACTGAGAAGAGACAGGCCCAATTGAAGCGTCTTCGCGCCGCACTGCAGACGCTGGCAGATGAACCCATGGGACTGCACAAGGACGAGGTCTACCGCCGGGCCGTGGAGGTGGTGCCCCTGGTCGAGGGCGAAGAGGGGACCGTGACTGGTGGTCGGCCTGCCGCTCAGGTGACGTTGGAGTGGATGAGCACCAACCTTGCGTTCGCTGCCTGGATGACCAAGTTCAACGGCCAGTGGAGGATCACTCGCTCAGGGAGGCAGGCACTGGAGGACTACCGCGACCCGGTCGCGATGTGGGATGCCACTGAGTCGTTGGCTGAAGAACTGGGCCTGAAGACTCCTGACCCGGAGCCCACAGCGGACGAACTGGCGGCACGGATCCAGCCTCAACACGACGACTACCGAGTCAGGCGGCTCGCCAGAGCGATGCTGGTCAGCGGTCTTGGTTCCGGGAGGTCGACCATCGATCCCCAGGTTCATGCCTGGTCGGGGCAGACAGTGGATGAACTGTATGGCCTCTACAGCCTTCACCCCGATGAGTCGGACCGGAAGTTCCTCGAGAAGCTACGCGACCAACTGGCCGAGGCCTCGGACGCAGCGATCCTGCTGGCAGCAGAACTCCTGACACTGCACCAACTGCCCCTTGTCAACCTGACCGACAGCACGAAGCGTGACCGGGTCCGAACGATCCTCTCGTGGGCGGACGAGGTGTACTCGCCAACGACTGAGATGTACTGGGCCTTCCAGCAGGGCAGTTGGAGCGGTGGTCAGGGCGCTCACACCCTCATCTTCCGAGTCCTGCACGACTGGATCGACTTCCTGCGGGAATGGTGGACCCGCGACGAAACCGTGCGCGCCCAAGCCTTGGCCGACCCCTGGGCCTGGAACGCGCTGATCGAGAACTCGGGCGCGCTCACCATGGCCAGCCAGCGTGAAGCCCTGCGTTATCTCGCGTTCCCGCACCATTTCCTTTCCATCACCAGCATTCAGCACAAGACCCTGATCGCGGAGGCCTTCCGCTACGAGGTGGGGGCCGCGTCCGGGGATCTGAACCGAGATCTCTTCGACATCACCGTCGCCTTGCAGAAGGACTCTGGTGGGGGCGTCGAGTACTACAAGTCGCCATGGCTGGAACTGTGGACCCCGCCTCCTCGCACAGGGCGGGCTTGGCTTGTCCGCGGATCGGGAGTCAGCGGACGCAACCTGATCCCCGACTGGATCAAGGATGGCTTCGTCTCGTTGCCGGCGGCGAACCTCCCGCACATCCAGCCCCCTTACGACAGAAGGACGGTCCACGAAGCGATCGGCGAAGCCCACTCGACGCGCAACGCTGACTATCGCCGCCGCAAGACGCTCGACTACTCGATGTTCCTGCATGACATGAAGGCCGAGGACATCGTCGTCACGCAGGCAGAGGGCCAGGTCTGGGTGGGGACTGTCACGGGTGAGCCTGTGTGGGACGACGACAACAGGGCGGTTTCTGGCCTGCGCCGGAGTGTGACCTGGGAGAAGCAGGGGTATGTGCGCAGCGAGTTGTCGGAGAGCCTTAGCGAGCGCCTGAAGGGCATTCAGAACGATGTCACGGATATCAGCGACGGCCGGGACGCCCTTGCGCAACTGATCGTCGAGACAGGCGGAGACGATGCGACAGACGACACCGTCGTCGAGCTCCCGCCAGCGGACTTAAGCGCTCCGTCCCAGGCGGTTGCTGACTCGCTGTACATGCCGCTGGACTGGCTGGAACGCTTCACCGCCACCATGCGCCGACGCAAGCAGGCGATTCTTTTCGGGCCGCCAGGTACAGGCAAGACCTACTTGGCCCGCAAACTGGCTGAACACTGGGCGGACGCCGACAATGTGACGCTCGTGCAGTTCCACCCGTCGGTGTCGTACGAAGACTTCATCGCCGGCTACCGACCTGAAGCCGGGGATGGGGGCGGGGTGGGCTTTGTCCTGCGGCAAGGGCCGTTCATGCGCCTTGCGGAGCGAGCCAAGGACGATCCTGGGAACCCCTATGTCCTGATCATCGATGAGATCAACCGCGCCAACTTGGCCAAGGTCTTCGGCGAGTTGTACTTCCTCCTCGAATATCGGGACGCGCCGATCGAGCCGTTGTACGCCGACGACAGCAGCAAACAGTTCACGCTGCCGCCCAACGTGTACATCATCGGCACGATGAACACAGCTGACCGGTCCATCGCACTGGTGGATGCGGCGATGCGCCGCCGGTTCGCCTTCCTCGAGATGCATCCGGACAGTCCGCCCGTCCAGGGGGTCCTGCGTGACTGGTTGGCAGCGAACGAACTGCCCGGTGAGTCAGCGGAACTGCTGGATGCACTCAACGCACGCATCCCGCACAGGGACTTCGCGATCGGGCCTTCGTACTTCATGCGTGACTGGATCTACTCCGAAGACGGTGGCCTTGACGAGGTGTGGGAGACCGACCTGCTGCCTCTGCTGGAGGAGCACCACGCTGGCGAGGATCTCGACGTGCGTGCGCTCTACGGACTGGCGGTTCTCAGACGCGCCATCGGTTCGGCCCAGGACGAGCACGAGTAGACGCCGATGCGTCTCGACCTCAAGGAGATCGACGACTGGCGAGTGGCGCGCCTGTCGGCGGCCCAGGCCGACTTGCTGGCGGCCAGTGAGGCGGTACAACTCAGACCCGCCGGACGCGGTGCGTGGGAGGTTAAGGCCAGCGGTGTGGTCGGAGCGGCGGTGCTCGGAAACCGTGCCGAAGCCTGGGTCGATCTGAGGGTGCAACCCAAGGTTTCGATCGACCGGTTGCTGTTTCTGATGACCTTCGCCCACAGTCCCGGCGCATGGCGAGAGGAATCCGTCGATCTTCCCCCTGCGCTTGACTTGCCTGCAGGCGTGGCCGAGGTATTCGTGCGCGTGGCCGACCGAGCATTGCGCCAAGGGGTGCTGGCGGGGTACCGGACCCTCGAAGAAGCATCAATGACTTTCCGTGGGCGTTTGCGCGAGTCCGACCAGATCCGTCGAAGGTTCGGAATGGCCCTTCCCACCGAGATCGTCTATGACGACTACGGTCCCGACATCGCGGAGAACCAGATCCTACGTGCGGCGCTTTGGCGGGTCATGTCAATCCCGGGTGTCCCACCCAGGACACGTCGGCGACTGCTGCGACTCAGGCAGCGCCTCGTGGGCGTTACAGATCTCACCGGAGGCCAGCGTCTGCCTGCGTGGCAGCCCGGTCGGCTCAACGCCCGATACCAACCGGCGCTGCGTCTGGCGGAGTTGATCCTGCGCTCCTCCTCGTTTGACCTGGGCCGCGGCGCCGTGCCCGCCGTCGGCTTCCTCGTTTCCATGCCCACGGTCTTCGAGGCTTTCGTGACGGTCGCTCTGGGGCGGGAAATGGAGCGGCGCTTCGGTGGTCGCGCCGTCATGCAGGACAAGGCCTGGTTCCTCGACGCCGAGCGTGAGATCTCCCTGCGACCTGACCTCGTTTGGTACCCGTCGCCAGGACATCCCGGGGTCGTGGTCGACGCCAAGTACAAGGCAGAGTCTGTCGCCGGTTTCCCGAATGCGGACGCGTACCAGATGCTCGCCTACTGTTCGGCGCTTCGATTGCCGGTTGGCCACTTGGTCTACGCAAAGGGGTTCGACAAGATTCGTGGCTATCGGCTGCCGTACACAGGTCTGGACGGTGCTGGGGTGGAGGTCGTGGCCCATGCCCTGGACCTCTCCAAGGAGCCCGAGGGATTGCTCCGGCAGGTGGAAGAACTGGCAGCCAGGATCAGCACCGTCATCCAGCCGGCTTGAGCGACTTTTCCGGGTTCACGGCCGCTCTTCGGCAAGGCGATAGGCCGTCCCTCATACACCGGGCCCAGGGCGTAACAGGCCCATCTCGACGGCGCAGAGTTAGCACAGAAAAGCACAAAAAGCACAGCTTCCTGACAACGTTTGACAACAGTTGACGACTCCTGAGGAATCCTTGTCAAGAAATGTCCGATAAGTACGAATTCTTGAGGCGAATTCAGGCTTCGCCGTTCGAAGGCATTTCCGAACGAAATGCCTGATCAGAGCCATATTTGAGCCCCGTGTCCGGATTGAACGGACGACCGCTCGCTTACAAGGCGAGTGCTCTACCACTGAGCTAACGGGGCGATGGCTCCACGATAGCGAGCGAGGACACCCCACTTCGCCGGTGGATGTCGGCGTGACAGGGGCGTGACGCCGTGACGTTGCCCACACCTGGGTGGGAAACCCGCCGTTCGGCGGGGACACTGGATGCATGCCCTTCACCGTCAGTCACGCAGCGGCCGTCCTGCCGTTCGGTGGTCGGCTGTCCGCTTCAGCGTTGGTGATCGGGGCGATGACGCCGGACCTGCCGCTGTTCGCGCCCTTCCTGCCCTACACGACCGATGCGACTCACACCGTGCTGGGCACATTCGTGACCAACATCCTGGTGGGGTTCGTGCTGTTCGTTGTGTGGCACGGCTTCTTCGCCCGTCCGGCGGACTGGTTCGCTCCGTCGGCCGTCCGGGCGCGACTCACCGTGCAGCAGCAGCCAGGGCTTCGACGGCGACTGGCACGCCCAGTTCAGGTCGCGGGGGTGCTGTTCTCCCTGTTCCTCGGCGGGCTCACCCATCAGGTCCTCGACTGGTTCACCCATGACGGCACGGTGCTGACGGATCGGTTCGCGCTCTTCCACACCTCGGTGCTGGGCATGCCGGTCTACTACTTCCTGCAGATCGCGCTGTCGGTGGTGGGCCTGGTCCTCCTCGCGGACTGGGGGTTGCGCTGGTACCGGCACGCGCCCGTCTCGCCGATCGTCCGGCAGCCCTCACGCTTGGGCAAGGTCGCCGCCCGCGGCGCCGTCGTCGGTTCGGCCGCCGTGGCTGCGGTGGCCGCAGGTGCGCTGGTGGCCGGAACCGGGGAGTCGCCGGTGTTCCTCATGTCGGTGGCGCCGGTGGTCGCGCTGACCCTGGTGAGTACGGTGATCGCCGCGATCTGGCATCTGGGATCCGACGCCCGCTGACGCAGCGCGCGCCGTGGGGCAGGATCGCCCTATGAGTGCATTGGCAGTCTCCGCCGCCGACGACGAGAAGTTGCGCGGCCTGCGACGCATGAAACTGGTGGCCGTCGGGGCCCTGGTCGCCGCGGCGATCATTTACGTGATCGCGTTCGTGCTCGAGCGCGATGGCGTCGGGTGGGCCGGATATGTGCGAGCCGCGGCCGAGGCCGGCATGGTGGGTGCGCTGGCCGACTGGTTCGCGGTCACGGCGTTGTTCAAGCGTCCGCTCGGACTGCCCATCCCGCACACGGCCATCATCCCCACGCGCAAGAACGCGATCGGTCGCAACCTCGGAGACTTCGTGGGGACGAACTTCCTCGCCGAGGACGTCGTCCGTCAGCGCATCCGATCGCTCGACGTCGGTCTTCGGGTGGGCCGCTGGATCAGCGATTACGACAATGCGCGCCGGGTCTCCGCAGAGATCGCCATCGGCATCAGGGCCGGCATCGGGCTGCTCGACGACGAGCAGGTGCGCGCCGCGGTGGGGGAGTTCCTGCGCCGCCGGGCGGAGGAGTTCCCGATCGCCGAACCCGCCGGGAACCTCCTCGGGGAGGTCGTGGCGGACCAGGCGCACGTGCCGTTGATCGATCTGGTGGCCGGTTCCCTTCACGACTGGCTCATCGAGAACCGGGGCCGGGTGGTCGACGTCGTGGAGCGCCAGGCGCCCGGATGGTCACCCAAGTGGGCCGACGACATGGTCGCCAGCAAGGTATACCGGGAGGCGGTGCGGTTCGCACAGGACGTGCGCGACAACCCGCACCACCCGCTGCGCAAGTCCATCGACGAGGCCCTCATCAAACTGTCGAACGACCTGCGCTTCGATCCGGACATGCAGTTCCGCGCCGAGCAGGCGAAACTGCGGGTCCTCGATCACCCGGAGGTCACCCGCACCCTGAACACGACCGGCACGGTGGCCAAGGAGATGCTCCTTCGCGCCGTCGATGACCCGACCTCCGACCTGCGGGTGCGCATCGTCGATTCGCTGGTGTCGATCGGCCGCAACCTCGTGGACAACGAGGAGACCCGAGCGCGTGTGAACACGTGGGTGGAGGACGCGGCGGTCCACGTGGTGAAGAACAACCGCGACGAGATCACCGCGCTGATCACCGAGACTGTCGACCGGTGGGATGCCCAGGAGACTTCACGCAAGATCGAGATCCAGGTCGGTCGGGACCTGCAGTTCATCCGGCTCAACGGCACCCTGGTCGGTGCGCTGGCGGGGCTGGCCATTTACACGATCAGTCACCTGGTGCTGGTCTAGCGTGTCTGCCATGACTCTGCCCGTCGGGACCAAGACCGTGATCGGGGCCTTCGCCCTCAGTGGCGTGGTGCACCTCGTGAAGCCGCAGGTGTTCGAACCCATGATCCCGGAACGGCTGGGAGCCCCGCGGCGATGGGTGTACGCCAGCGGGGCGCTCGAGTTGGCGTGCGCCGCCGGGCTGGCCACGCGGCAGAGGTGGGCGCCTGCGGTGACGACGGCGACGCTGGCGGGTATCTGGGTGGGCAACCTGCAGATGGCCCTCGATGTGCAGCACAGTCGGCGTCCCGCGTGGCAGAAGGCGGCGGTATGGGCACGGATGCCGCTTCAGGTGCCGATGATGAAGGCGGCGTGGACCTCACCGACGCGCTGATCCCGTATCCGTGAGCGTTAGGGAGCCTCCGGACCGCTCACGGATCTCCCAGTGCTCACGGATGATGCCTCAGACCCCCAGGACGTCGGCGGCCTCGCGGGAACTGTCGCGCAGGAACGTGCGGGTCCGTTCGGCCTCGTCGGTCTCCCCTATCGCCTGCGCTGCCAGCGACAGTTCGTACAGGCACTCCAGGAACCCCCGGTTGGGCTCGTGCTCCCAGGGGATCGGGCCGTGGCCCTTCCAGCCGTTGCGGCGCAGGGCGTCGAGGCCGCGGTGGTACCCCACCCTGGCGAAGGCGTACGACTCAAGGGTCTGGCCGTGTTCCCGCGCCTGCCGCGCCGCGCCGGCCCAGGCCAAGCTTGAGGCCGGATAACGCGCTGCGGCTTCCCGCGGATCGGTGCCGGCCGCCAGAGCGGCAGCGGCAGGGTCTTCGGGAAGGAGAGTGGCGGGAGGCTCCGGGAGCAGGTTCATGGATTCATTGTGCGCAGATGTCACCAGGCCCGCAGACCCCGGCACGCGCGTTGGCCCGTGCTTGCGCGTGGGGGTCTGCGGGCCGGTGGTCAGCGGGTCCTGGTGAGCGCGACCCGTCCGTGTTCGGCAAGCGTCCCGTCCGGCACGACGGAGACGAAGCCACCCTTCTGCAGAACCTTCTCGATCAGGTCATCCACGGCGTCGTCGATGACCTCCGGGTGCTCGTCGTCGTCGCTGGGTTCCACGTAGCGGCCGTCGGCCACCATCCGGACGGGCATCGCGAAGTGCTGCTCGACCACCAGCAGTTCAGGATCGCCGGTGGCTGCGGCATGCCAGCAGCCGAGCAGTCCGGTCACTGCCTGCCGCGTACGCAGGCGCGCCTGCAGGGTGTCGTGTGCGGCCGCCCTCAGATCGGCCACGTGGTCGGCCATGACCGAGCGGCCGATGTCCTCGAGTTCGGTCAGCGCCGGACGGGAGTGGATACCGCGCGCCATCCCCGCGATACGACCGCCGTGGCGGGTGAGACGCAGGTACTCCCCGAGGACACGCTCACCGCCGACGAGCACCACGGGAAGCGGGGTCTCGGCCAGATGCCTGCCGAGGCCAACATCGACGGCGCGCAGGAAGCGCCGCTGCTGCTCGAGATCACGCCCGGTGCGCACCCGACCTTCTCGCAGGGCCGGGAAGTCCGGCGACAGTTGCGGCTCGAGGTACTTCTGGTTGTAACGGAAGAGGCTGGCGGAGCGGTGATCCATGTGCAGAAGCAGGAACTTGGGGTTGGACTGTACCGCTCGTACGAGATCCCGGGTGGCGAAGGTGGGATCGATCACGACGCGATCCTCGACCTGCACCGGGAGGTGGAACACCCTGATCGTCGCGTCCGCCACGTAGATCGCCAAGGCGGCGTCGGCGGGCATCCGGGAGGCGCGGTCGACGGCGGTGCGCATGCGCGATGCCAGCACCGCAGCCTGGCCCTGGTCGGGTTCGAGTTCCAAGCGCCGCACGACGTCGCGCACGTGGGCCTGGATCCGCTGGCGGTCGGCCTCGCTCAGGCGAGGTCCGGGTGAGGTGGTCACGAGAATCGAGACGCATAGTCCGCGCACCGACATCAAGGCGGCGAGGTCGTCCTCGTCCGGGCGTGAGAGCATGGGGCGTGGCGGTGTGAGCAGGCTGTTCACAGATGACTCCTGGTGGTTTCCAGAGGTCTCTCCCGGCCCTGTGGGCCCCCTCCGACCGGGCGGCTACGCTGCCGCCGTATTGACGATCGGAGGGTTGTTGGGGTACTCCCCTCACGTGTCTTCATCCTTACCCAGCCACCCGGACATGTCAAGAGCAATTCAGGTAACGAAATGCATCTATAAGAGAAAGGTGGGAAGCAAATGTCCATCGGGGAAGGAAGACCAACGTGCTCATCCTTCCCCGCTGTGCTCTTGCTTCCCGCCTTGCGCCAAAGGCGGATACGCTCGCGCCATGCATTCGCACATCCTGTGGTCACCCGGACGAACCCTCGAGCACGAGCCGCTGCCCGACGATCAGGTCCGTGAGGGCAGTCCGACCACCGCGGTGTGGGAGGCTCCCGTCGCCGACGTCGCCTGTGGTCTGTGGGAGCACACAGTCGGAGTGTCGACCGACGTCGAGTCGGCCGAGGTGTTCGTGGTGCTTTCCGGACGGGCCACCATCGAGATCGAGGGGGAGCCGACACTCGAGGTCGGTCCCGGGGACGTGGTCGAACTCGCCGCCGGCGCGCGCACGGTGTGGCACGTCACGCAGACGTTGCGCAAGTTCTGGGTGATGCCTGGTTGATCAGCCCACCGTGGCGCAGACCGCGGTGACCTTCAGATCGATGCTGGTGTCGAACGAGGTGGAGTTGTTGAACAGCTGCACCGACCACCCCGACCCGTCCGCACTCGGTTGGGATGAGCTGGCTGTGACCTGTCGTGCTTGACCGTTCTGGGACGGGTTCGTGCCCAGATCGAACCCTCCGGAGATCGCGGTCTTGCCTGCCGGGCAGGAGACGGTCTTCACCTCGCTGAGCCCGCGCTGGCCCCCACTGTTGATGACGAACACCCCGGGGAATGTCTGCGACACGGACTCCAAGCCACTCACCCCCGGGGAACCCTGTGGCCCCTGCGGTCCGGTCGGTCCCTGCACCGAGCCCGAGAAGTCCGACGGCGACAAGGATCCGTCCTTGACCTTGGCGCCGGTGATCGTGCCGTCCTTGATCTTCTTGTTGGTGATGGTCTTGTTCTTGAGATCCTTGGCCGTGATGCTGCCGTCTTTGATGTCTTTGCCGGTGATCAGTTTGGCGGCGGTGGCCGCGCCTGCGGACCCGGCGAAGGCGATTGCGGTGACGATGGCGATGGGTACGAGGTAGCGTCTGCGGGTTTCGGACATGAGGGGCTCCCATGCTCAGGTGAGCCCAACGTAGGTCGATCAGGCGGGTCCCGACAATGAGCCGTTCGCAGCACGTTCGGTGATCAGACGGCTGATCATCTTCCGCGCCCTGGGAACGAATGCAGTGCTGTCGCCGCCCACGTGTGGCGTGATCAGCAGTCCAGGTGCGCGCCACAACGGATGATCGGCGGGAAGGGGCTCGGGATCGGTGACGTCGAGCGCTGCGCGAAGTCGTCCCGACGAGAGGTGGGTCAGCAGCGCGTCCTGATCGACCAATCCGCCTCGACCGACATTGACCAGCAACGCGCCGTCCTTCATGCGCGCCAATCGTTCCCGGTGCATGAACGGCCCGCTGTCTGTCAGCGGGAGAGCGAGGATGACGATGTCGAAACCGGGGAGCAATCCGTCGAACTCCTCGACGGGCCGGGCGTCGATCCCGCGGCGGGAGAAGGGGGTCACGGTCGCCTCGAAGGGCTCCAGTCGCGCCCCGATGGCCCGGCCCACACCACCCCAGCCGACGATCGCGACGTCGGAATCGGCGAGTGCGCGGCGTCGCTCGTGGCGCCACGTCCCCGCAACCGTGTCGCGGGCGGCCACGTCGATACCCCGTTGGGAGGCGATCGCCAGGCCCACCGCGAGTTCGGCCGTGCTCGTGTCGTGTACACCCACCGCAGGCAGTACCGGGATGTCGGCAGGCACGTGAGGGCGGATGCCGTCGATGCCGGCCATCAGGGCCTGTACAAGAGCCAGGCGGGGCATGTCGCCCACGAATCGCAGATCATCGGGCACCGGCATGTACGGCGGCACGAAGAGGGTCACGGAGGCGAGCACGTGAGCAGGTGGGTCGGGCTGTCCGTGATCCCACCAGTGATACTCGACGCCGGCGATGCGAGGAGGCTGCAGCCACTGCGGCAGCAGCACGACCTCGGGCATCCCCCAGTGGTACCACGCGTCACGCGCTCATGACATGTTCCCGGACCGCCTGCTCGCGCAATGCCCGGCGGCGCTGGGCTTCGAACACCGCCGCCACCAACCAGAGTTGTCCGACGATGATCCAGGTGCGCTGGGCCAATCCGGCGGGCCAGACGAGCATGCCGCCGAATCCGAGCGCGAACAGCGCTGCCGCGACCAAACCAGGTATCCCGACAAGGTTGTGATGTCCGCGGGTGATGGACACGATGCCCAACGCGATCATGGCGATCATCGTCGCGACCGCGTAGACGATCACGGCGTTGTTGTGGACGGCTTCTGCAGGGGTGTCGTCGACGGTGTAGGTGCAGAACTGCGCGCGTGGTGGGCAGGGCACCCGGAAGAGCGCGACGGCGACCAATGCGCCGCCAGCCACGATCAGCAGCAGCGAGACCAGGCGGTTGACGCGCCAGAAGATGCGCGCCGCGACCCACTGCGCCATGGCGGTGAGCAGGATCGCCACCGTGGTCAGCCAGATCAGACGCGCACCGTCAGCGGCGAGCAGGCTCACGTGGTAGCGGTAGTGCTGGTAGCCGGGATTGGCCAGACCGGTCACGAAGATCATGGCCCAGAAACCGGCGAAGAGCGCGACCACCGTCTTCATGCAATCAGTCTCGCCCCCCAGCGCCCGACTTGGCGAGGGGTTTGGGTCTGCGGATTCTTACCCTGCTCACACCCTCTTCATAGTTGAAACGAAGATCGACTGCCGACCATTGCAGACATGCAGACATCATCAGAGGAGCCGCAGCGCAGCGGATCACGGTGGGAACCGGCCGAGGACGAGCAGGTCACTGAGGTCCTGACCCCACCTCCGGCCGCACCCTCCACGCCGGCCGCTTCTGCGCCGGCAAGGCGTGGCATCTCGACAACGGCGGCGGTGCTCATCGCAGTGCTCGTCGGCGCTCTCGGGGGAGCTGTGGCCGGCGTCGCCCTCACCGGTGACCGAGGTGAGCAACCCGTGTCCGGCGTGGTCAGCGAGCAGGGCCAGGTGCCCGGTGCTGAGGGCCAGGTGCCCGGTGCTGAGGGCCAGGTGCCCGGTGCTGAGGGCCAGTTCGGAGGGCCCGGGCAGGGCCACCACGGCTTCGATGGCGATCACGAGGGTGAGTTCCGATGACCCTGTTGGCGCAGCCCTCCACATCCGCTCCGGTCGCTGTGTCCGCCGACACCGCCCGGTTCGACGCGCGGGTCCGGATCGCAGCCGTCGCCGCACTGTGGGCGAGCCTGCTGTTCGTCACATACCTGTGGGTTTCCGGCGGCGGTGTCCAGGACCTCGGCTCCTGGGAGACCGGCCTCAACTCCCTCGGGCGCATCACAGGCTTGGTCGCCTCGGATCTGTTGCTCGTGCAGGTACTTCTGATCGCCCGCATCCCACTGCTCGAGCGGGCCTTCGGGCAGGACCGGATCCTGCGGCAGCACCGGATCATCGGATTCACGTCCTTCTCGCTGATGCTGGCCCACATCATCCTCAACACATGGGGGTACGCCGGTGGTGCACTGACGGCGATCCCGGGAACCTTCTGGGACCTGACCACGACCTATCCCGGCATGCTGCTGGCCGTGGCCGGCACGGCCTGCCTGGTCATGGTGGTCGTCACCAGCGTCAAGGCCGCACGCCGCCGACTGCGCTACGAATCGTGGCATCTGCTGCACCTGTACGCCTACCTCGGCGCCGGGCTCGCCCTGCCCCATCAGTTGTGGACGGGACAGCAGTTCCTCGACTCCACGGCGGCCACCGTCTTCTGGTGGACCTTCTGGGCCCTGGCCGCACTCGCTGTGCTGGTCTACCGGATCGCTTTCCCGCTCTGGCGGACGTACCACCACGACCTGCGGGTCACGTCGGTCGTGGCCGAAGGGGACGGCGTGACGTCGGTGTACATGAAGGGCCGGGCGATGGACCGGTTGCGCGCGGATGCGGGCCAGTTCTTCATCTGGCGGTTCCTCGGCCGCGACGGATGGACCCGGGGAAACCCGTACTCGCTCTCGGCGGCGCCGGATGGTCGCAGCCTGCGGATCTCGGTGAAGGCCCTCGGCGACAACAGCGCGCGCACCCCGGCGATCAGGCGGGGCACCGCGGTGCAGGTCGAGGGTCCGTACGGCCGGCTCTCGCAGCGGGCCCGGACCCGCGCGAAGGTGGCCTTCATCGGTGCCGGCGTCGGGATCGCGCCGCTGCGGGCATTGGCGGAGGGGCTCGACTACGCCCCTGGCGATGCAGTGCTGCTCTACCGCTACACGACAGCTGCGATCTTCCAGCGTGAGTTCGCGGTCCTCGCGCAGGAGAAGGGCTTGGTCGTCAACTACCTGGCCGGACACCGGCGATCCGCCGATTCCTGGCTCGGGGTCAGCGCTGGAAGCCTCAGCGATGTCGAGGCACTGCGACACCTGCTTCCCGACCTCGCGGAGCGGGATGTCTTCGTCTGCGGACCGCAGGCCTGGACCGACGCAGTGCGCGATTGTGCGCTTGCTGCCGGCCTGCCCGCCGAACAATTCCACGTCGAATCCTTCGGATGGTGATTCATGAAACGCATCGTTTTCGCATTGATGACGACAGTGACGATCGTCGTGCTTCTGTTCGGCTACAACACCTCCACGATGGGGGCCATGACCGGCGGTGACACCGTGATCGCGGCCGGCGGCCAAGACACCTCGTCGCCGCAGGCGCAAACGGTGACCGGCCCGGCGGTGAACACCGAGTGGGGCCCGGTCCAGGTCCAGGTCACGGTGGCCGGATCCGAGATCACCGATGTGCAGGTGCTGCAGTATCCGAACAACAACCCCAAGGATCAGCAGATCAACGGGTACGCCCTACCGATCCTGGTCGACGAGACGATCGAGGCCCAGAGTTCCGACATCGCGATGATCAGCGGGGCGACGGTCACCAGCAACGGGTACATCCAGTCTCTGCAGGCGGCGCTGGACGAGGCGGGGCTGTGAAGGTCCACCGCCGCGTGGAGCATGTCATGGGCATGCCGGTGAGCGTGGCTCTGCGAGGCCGCCATGCGACTGACGAACGTGCCGACATGGCGTGGGACGCCGTGATGTCCGAACTGCGCTGGGTGGACCGGGTGTTCAGCACCTACCGCGACGACTCGTTCGTGTGCCGCCTGGACCGCGGTGAGATCGCCCGTGAACAGTGCCCCCCGGAAATGGCTGAGGTGCTGGAACTCGGGCGGCTCGCCGAGGCCGCGTCGGACGGGGCCTTCAGCATCTGGCGACCCGGGCTGGACCCCTCCGGCGTCGTGAAGGGCTGGGCGGTCGAGCGTGCCGCCGAGCACCTGCGGGCGCTGCCGGAAACGGACTTCTGTCTGTCCGCCGGTGGTGACATGGTCTGCCACGCATCCGTGGGGCCCGCCTGGGAGATCGGCATCGAGAACCCGTTCGACCCATCGCGGCTCATCGCCCGGGTTCCGGTCAGCCACGGGGCGGTGGCCACCAGCGGTACAGCCCACCGCGGAGAGCACCTCGTCGATGCCCGCGACGGCAGCCTCCCGGAAGGGGTGGCGGCCGTGACCGTGATCGCCGCGTCTCTGACGTGGGCGGACATCGATGCCACAGCCGCGTACGCCCTCGGTGAGCGGGCGCCGGCCTGGCTCAGCACACGTGTCGGCCGGATGGGACTGGTGGTGTGGGCTGACGGCAGCACCACCCGCGTGCAGGGACCGAGTGACGCACTCGGGGCTGCGCGCCTTGCTGGCTGAGTGGCGGCCTAGACCTTCGTCCACGTGATCAGTTTGAGCAGTTCCTTCGGCGCCTCGGACACCTTCTTTGGGCGCCGGCCCAGCATCACGCGCACGCCGTCCTTGCGGGTGCGGTACGCCGTCCACACGGCCGGCCCGTCGTGGGTGCGGGGATCGACGCGCTTGACGGAAATCGCGGCCGGTGCGTACACCACGACATGATCCGACTGCTTCACGCGTGCCCGGGGCCCGACATTGGCGGCCCCGCCGATCGTTGTTGCGCCGGAGACAACGGCATCACCGAAGATGCAGGCGTTGTCGGTGATGTGGGCGGTCCCTTTCACAAGGGCGTTCTCGTACACCCAGGCGTTGCCGCTGATCACAGCCTGTTCGCGTACCTCCGCCTGTCCGGCCACGCGAGCCTCGTCCTTGACGCACGCCTGTTCGCCGACCTGGCTTCGTCCCGACACCCGCCCGTGGTCGAGGACCTGGGCTTCCCCACTGAGCACGGCGTCGCCGGTGACGCGGGCATCGGGTCCCACCTGCGTCTTCGACGGTTTCGCCTTCTTACCCATGAGCGCTCCCTCCGCGGGTCCGGCACCCCCTGACTCCCGGTGCTGAGCCCTTGACGCCATTGTGGCCGTCGGGACCGGCTGCGCGCGTGGCGACGCCCCCGACGAACACCCAGTGCCCCCGAGAGGATTCGAACCTCCGACACGCGGTTTAGGAAACCACTGCTCTATCCCCTGAGCTACGGGGGCGGGGATGCTCCGAGTCTACGGAAGAACCCCCTGGCACACGGTGGCGCGTGGGGCTGATCGGCATCAGTGTGTGAATATTGCGCCGTTGAGCGCACAGATCTTCACACGCTAATGGGCTGGGTGCGTGGCACGGCGCCGGTATCTCAACTGTCGGCGCCGTCTGCGGTGGCGTCATCTTCCACCGGATACGGCCGGCTCGCCCAGAACTTCCGGGGCCGCGGCCCGCTGGCCAAGGCCTTCACCCATGCCCTGCCGTCGTACTTCGCGGGTTTGGTGTCCAGGATGAAGTCGATCATCGCGGAGGCGAAATGCTCGGGGTCATCCTCGTGCGGGAAGTGCCCGGCGTGGGGGATCACCTCCAGCTGGGATCCCGGTAGGACCGAGTGGGCCGCGTAGGCGTGCTTCACCGGAATCACGGTGTCCTGCTCGCCCCACACCACCAGGCACGGCATGGACTCAGCGAGGTAGGCGCGGTCCAGCATCGTGATGACCTGTCCCCGCCAGTCGACAGCCGCGCGCAGAACGTGGTGGAAGGCTTTTCGGCGGCCGTTGTCGCCCAGAGACTCGTAGACATCGGCCAGACCGCCGAAATCGATCGTCCCCGGCACCCCGAGCCGGTGCAACTGTCGCATGGCGGCTGCCGCAGGCACGCGCACCGGCGGCGTGGTGACTGCCTTGAGGGCGGTGCTGCCGCCGGGCATCGTCAGCGTCCGCAGCAGCGGGTTCACGCTGCGGCCCAGACCGCCGGAGCCGACCAGTACGAGTCGCTGGGTGCTGCGGGGGAATTGGTAGGCGAACTGCATCGCGATGCCGCCGCCGAGGCTGTGCCCGACGATCGTGGCCGAGGAGATGCCGTTCAGCGCCAGAAGATCGCGCACGCCGTTCGCGTAGCCGCCGACGCTGTAGTCCGCGCGCGGCGCGTCGGACTGGCCGTGGCCCAGCAGGTCGGGTGCGATCACAGTGAAGTGACGGCTCAGGGGGCGCAGTACCGGTAGCCAGGTGCGGTGGTCGCAGCCGATGCCGTGGATGAGCACCAGCGCGGGGCCCCGGCCGACCTTGACGAAGGCGCGCCGGTGTCCGTGGATGGTCACCACCTGCACTTCGGGCACGGCGGACAAGGGCATCGGGCATCTCCCTTCGGGCACGTCCACTATGCCGTCCGCCGTCGGTCTGTGGTGGGGAAAGTCACGAATCGGATCCTGCGACATGTGACGTAGGACACGCTTGTGTGACGCGAGCATAGGGGATGATGGAGGAAGCCACGTACCCGAAGTGGCCGAAGAACTTGGAGGTCCCATGGCCCACTACAAACTCCCGATGCTCGAGGAAACCGGCTACGCCGTGCTCGACAGCTATGGCGAGCCGGTCGACCCGCAGGAGTGGATGTCGCTGGAGTACGTCGACTGGAAGTCCGGCGGCGACACCCGTTTCGCCCCGCTGGCCAGCGCGTACGGCGAGATCGAGTGCAACGGTTTCTGGCACTTCGACCCGCCCAAGGCCGACAAGGACGGCGTGTGGATCGACAGCCAGGTGGAGAAGGCCCCGACCCTGGTGAAGCGTGCTCAGGAGAGCGGCGCGAACGTCGGTCGCTGCCGCATCATCGAGTTGCAGCCGAACACCTACGCGGACGCGCTGTACAACTCCCACCAGGACGACAACAACCGCCTCAACCCCGATGGCGAGGGCTGGGTCGTCCGCTGCTTCATGAACCTCACCGACGACCAGGACACCTACATGATCCTGCGTGAGGACATCAACGACCCCAGCACCGAGGTGCGCATCAAGCTGCCCGCCGGCGCCCAGCTGGTCGTCGACTCCGAGCGCCTGTGGCACTCCGTGTGGCACGGTGGCGACGAGCCCCGTTACTGCCTGATCACGTCCTTCGAGTCCGGCCCCGAACTCGAGAAGTGGATGTGGGAGAACAACCCGCGGTTCGACGTCAACGACCTCGAACTCGACGAGGAGTTCCAGAAGGAGGGTGAGCTCGAGGCCCACGAGCGCCGCGACGCCCGCACCGCCTACTACGGCTACGACCCGACAGCGGTCAAGTCAGAGGCCTGATCCCATCGAAACCCCCGGTCGTTCGGCCGGGGGTTTCGCTATGGGCGCTCCCGGGTGGGCTTGAGGTCTGGCACGAGGTTGACCATCGCCCTGGCCATGGAGCGCTGCCGGGCCTTCGAGATCCGCGGCGGCAACTCCACGGTGACCGCCCAGCCCTTGTAGTTGCCGTTGAACCACCCGGTCATCGTGCCGGCACACTTGGTCACACAGCTGATGCGGCGCACAGGCAGGTTCAGATCCCGGCTCAGGCGCCGGACCCATTTGCGGGTCTTCTTGGCGGTGCCACGGTCGATCAGGTTGGCCCGCTGGTGGTAGCTGACGATCGCATCCGGACGGATCTGCTCCACGCCGGTCATGAACGCCTTCGTCTCGGGTTCGCTGGCAGCCCGCGGGCCTGAGTAGTACAGCGAACCGGGGGTCCCCGGCAGCCACCCCTCCGGGAAGTTCCGGTTGAGGTCCACGCGGTTGGCGTTGCGGCGGGTACGCAGGGCGGCCCCGTCGGGATTCATGGTCCGGACGGTCCAGATCGCGGTGTCCTTGCGGGGGGTCAGTGTGCGCAATGCGTCCACGACGTACCGGCCGTAGGGCTCATCCCCGTGCATCTGCCCCAGGACCAACAGCACCCGTTTGGCGTCCGGCTCGCCCTGGCGGGTGGCGACGATGGGCGTGCCTTTGCGGGACTCCCCGAACACCAGGCGCTTGGGAAGCCCCGTGGGGGTCGGCGTCGGGGTGGGCGTGGGCTCGGTAGGGGCCGGGGTGGGCGCCGTCTCGCTTGGCGTCGGCACGGGTTCGTCGGCCCACGCTGCGGTGCCGGAGCCGCACAGGACACCGGTGACGCAGACGCTCACGATCGCTTGACGCACCATTCGAGGTTAACCCGACGTCGTTCGGGCGTACCCTGGGCAGGTGGCACGCAAGCTCAATCTGGAGATTGACCTCGACCCTTCCGTCACCACCGATGAAGCCGGAGGGCACGAGTCGACCGACCGTGATCTGCTCGCCGAGCGGCCGCCCCACCACGACCGGGACTGACGGTCGCTGACTGACGAACGGGGCTGCGGCGACCGGCGTCTTCGTGGCACTCGCAGCCGAGTGTGATCGGGCCGGAAGCCCCTACGCCGGCAGTGAGACCGCGCCCCCGGCGGCGCTGGGAGCTGTCGGATCGGCCTCGGCGCCCTTGTTCTCCCTCGCCAGGTAGTCCTCGAGCAGCATCAGGTTGTCACCGCACCGTTGGGCGACCTGCAGCAGCGTCGACATGCTCGCCACCTCTTCGATCTGCTCCTTGAGGAACCAATGGGTGAACTGCTCGGCCAGGTAGTCCCCGTCGCTGCGGGCCGCGGCCATGATCCGCTCGAACTGGCCGGTGACGATCTGTTCCTGCTCGACCGAGAACCCAAGAACTCCGGTGACCGAATCGGGCACATCGGCCAGGGCTGGAACCGCAGGAACTGTGACTTCGATACCGCGGTCCATCAGGTACTGCACGATCATCATCGCGTGGTTGCGCTCCTCGAGGGCCTGCGCGTAGAAGTGCTGGGCCATCCTCGGCAGCGCCTGCTGGTCGAACCACACGGCGAAGGCCGTGTACTGCTGGGAGGCGGTGAACTCGTGCTGGATCTGACTGATGAGCAAGTCATTCGTGGCGGACACGCGATCACCCTACGCCTGGGCCAGAACCAGCGCGATCGCATCGGCACCGGCCGCGGACACAACGTTCGGGGCGACGCTGGCAGGCACCGCGAGCACCGTTCCGGTCTCCTGACTGACGGTCAGTACCGGTGCTCCGGACACCAGCACCGCACCCCTGCCGCCGATGACGTCGACCCGGTCCCCGGGGCGGACCAGACCCGAGGCCGACAGCGGGTCGGCAGGTAGGGAGACCGCCACGGAGTCGGCGCCCGCCGTGGCGAGCAGAGACGGCCCGATCACCCGCTGATCCGTCAATGGCTCGCCGGCCCGGATCGCGCTTGCCGCGCGTCGCCCGGTGATCGTCGCCGGGTCCGCGGCGGCCGGAGGTGGACGCGATTCCGCGGGCCAGGCCACCACCTCGACGTCATCGGGCCCCACGACGTCGCCGACCGCAACGTCTGCTGTGGCCACAACCGTCGGCAGCGTCGCGATCGGCGCGTGTTCGCGGCTCCACAGCAGTAGTGCGCCCACACCGATGAGAAGGACGGCCAGCGGGCGCCGTATCCGCTGCCAACGGCGGTCGAGGGACCACGATGTGATGACCACACCTGCGACGCTAGAACGAGGTCAGGACGGGCGCGTCGCCTCATGCACAGGCTACGTGCTTGTGGACGAACCGCCCGTTGACTTGGGAGCCGGGCTGTCCTTCTTCGCGGGGGCGGCCTCCGACGACGACGTACTGCCCTCCGACTTCTTGGGCGCGCTCGGCGCGCTCGACTTCGTGGAGCGGGAGTCCGTGCGGTAGAAGCCCGAGCCCTTGAACGTCACGCCCACGTTGCCGATCACGCGCTGCACCTGACCGCCGCAGTCGGGGCAGGTCTGGACCGGGTCGTCGTGGAAACCCTGGACCTCTTCGAACCGGTGACCGCAGTCTCGGCACTTGTACATGTACGTGGGCATGTATACCTTCCGGGGGTGTGTTCTCCCCATGAATCTTCGCAAAGGCCACGCAACGATCAGGCACGCGGGGCGTGGTGATCCCGTCGGGGCGCGGTGTTCGGATAGCGTGCGAACCGATGAAGCGTCCACTTCGAGGGAGTCGGCTGTGATCGTCACTGCGTCGAATCTCCACAAGGTCTACGGCAATACGGTGGCTGTCGACGATCTGAGTTTCCAGGTCGTGCCGGGGCAGGTGACTGGTTTCCTGGGGCCCAATGGTTCCGGGAAGTCGACCTCTCTGCGTCTGATGCTCGGGCTCGATCACGGACGCGGCACGACGCTGTGGGGCGGCAAGCCCCTGCATCTGCACCGCCACGCACCAGCGGTGGTGGGAGCGCACCTCGACGCCAAGTTCTTCCACCCGAACCGCACCGCCCGCGCCCACCTGCAGATGATGGCGGCCGCGAGTCGCACGACCTCCAAGCGCGTCGACGAGGTCATCTCGCTGATGGGGCTGGAGTCGGTGGCCAAGAAGCGCCCCAAGGGCTTCTCCCTGGGGATGGGGCAACGGCTCGGGCTGGCCACGGCGATCCTGGCCGAGCCGCAGGTGCTACTGCTCGATGAGCCGGCGAACGGCCTCGACCCGCAGTCCATCCACTGGCTGCGGGACTACTTGAAGTACTACGCGTCGCAGGGCCGGACGGTCTTCGTGTCCAGCCACCTGCTCAGCGAGATGGAGATCATGGCCGACCACGTCGTCGTGATCGCCAAGGGGCGTCTGCTGGCCGACGAGTCGATCTCCGACTTCGTCAACCGTTCGACGACGAATGACGTGCTCGTGCGCTCGCCGCAGATCCAAGCGCTGGTCGCGGCGCTGGCCGGTGAGATCCCCGGCGTGCAGCCACGGCCGGAGCCACCGGACGGGCTGTCGGTCTCCGGGCTGACGACCGACCAGATCGGTGACATCGCCTTCCGGCACGGGGTGCCGCTGTACGAACTCACCAAACGCACCGCGAGTCTCGAACAGGCCTTCCTCGAGATGACCCAGGCGGGTCAGGAGTACGAAATGGGCAGGGTGCGCTGATGGAACTCCTCACGTTCGAGTGGCGACGGGCGCGCAGCATCCGCACGACGTGGATCACGTCACTGTTCGTGATCCTCGGGGCACTGTTCTTCGCCTTCCTGGGCACGGTGTCAGTCGTGGACGAGGATGGGACAGCGCTCCGGCTGCCTGCCACGGACTTGATCAAGACCGCCGTCGTCGACAACCCGATCGCCATGGTGCTGATCGCCAGCCTGGGTGCCATGGCCTTCGGTCACGAGTATCGGTACGGCACCATCCGCTTGACGCTCACGGCGTTCCCCCGTCGTCCCGCGGTCTTCTTCGCCAAGTTCGCTATGACTGTGGTCATCGCGCTCGTGGTGTCTGCGATCGCGGTCGTCGCGTCATACGCTCTGCTGCTCGCGCTCGGCGCGGGCGAACCCGGCGGATTGACCTGGGCGCAGGTGGCGTTCCAGGTCGCGGTATTCGCCGTGACCTATGCGTTGCTCGCCTTCTCGCTCACCGTGATCACCCGCAACCACCCACTGGGGATCATCGGCCCGCTGCTGCTGTACCTGCTGGAGTTGACGCTGGTGGGCTTCCTGGGGGAGCGGCTCCAGTGGTTGCCGAAGGCCCTCCCGCTCACCGCGATGCAGACCTGGTTCGCCGGAGAGGCCGGGCTGCGTCCGGTCGCGGTGTGGGCTGCCTGGATCGTGGGCCTGCTGATCGTCGGGTTCGTGCTGCTGCGCCGACGGGATGCCTGAGCCTGAGAGGCGCCCGGCGCACTAGTGTCATTCGTATGTCGAGGAATCGTGTGACCAAGGCGGTGATCCCGGCCGCGGGGCTGGGCACCCGCTTCCTGCCCGCAACCAAGGCGACCCCGAAGGAGATGCTGCCGGTCGTCGACCGACCGGCCATCCAGTACGTCGTGGAGGAGGCGGTGGACGCCGGCTTGGACGACGTGCTGATCATCACCGGGCGCAACAAGACCTCCCTGGAGGATCACTTCGACCGCGCGCCAATGCTCGAGCGGACCCTCTCGACGAAGAACGACCACGACCGGTTGGCCGCCGTCATGGAAGCTGCCGAACTCGCCCAAGTCCACTACACACGGCAGGGTGAGCCGCGCGGTCTCGGGCACGCCGTGCTCTGCGCCGACATGCATGTCGGGGACGAACCCTTCGCGGTCCTCCTCGGCGACGACCTGATCGACACCCGCAACTACGTGCTTTCCGAGATGCTGAAGGTCCGCGAAGAGCTCGGTGGCAGCGTCCTGTGTCTGATGGAGGTGCACGAGTCGCAGATCCACCTCTACGGGTGCGCGGACGTCACGCCGGTCCCAGGGCTGGATGCGGTGAAGGTGACCGACCTTGTGGAGAAGCCGGACACCGATTCGGCGCCGTCGAACCTCGCCGTTATCGGACGCTACGTCCTCGACCCGGCGGTCTTCGAGGTGCTGCGCAACACCGCGCCCGGACGCGGTGACGAGATCCAACTGACCGACGCCTTGAAGACGTTGGCACACATGGATCCGGCCGAGGGCGGCGGCGTGCACGGCGTGGTGTTCAAGGGCCGCCGCTATGACACGGGGGACAAGCAGTCCTACCTGCAGGCGACCGTCCGGCTGGCAAGCGCCCGTGAGGACCTCGGTCCGGAGTTCCGTACCTGGCTGCGTGAGTTCGTGGGCTCCAAGGAGTTCGCGGAGGACTGATGCGCAGCCTCGCCGAGCATCTGCAGATGGTGATGGGCCGCGTCCGGCCCTTGGAACCGCTGGCACTGCCGCTGCTCGATGCCAATGGGTGTGTCCTGGCCGCTGACGTCGAGGCGCCCAGCGATGTGCCGGCTTTCCACTCCAGCGCTGTGGTCGGCTACGCGGCACGGGCCGCCGACATCGCGATGGCCTCGCCGCAGGCGGTGCTGCCCGTGCGTGAGCTCCCGATCGGCTCACAGGTGTCGCCCGGCTGTGTCGTGCCGGTCGGGGTGGGGACGCCGCTTCCCTACGGCAGCGACTGTGTGATCCCTGCGGAGTACACAGACCGAGGCGCCCCGATCGTCCGCGTGGGCCGCGCGGTGGCGCGTGCCGAGAATGTGTCCCTGGCCGGAAGCCAGGTCCGGAAGGGCACCACTCTGCTCACCGTCGGGCAGACGCTGGGATCGCGAGAGATCGCGCTGCTCGCAGCCGTCGGGATCGGCAAGGTCCCCGCCTACCCGAGGCCCCGCATCGCTGTGCTCACCACCGGTACCGAATTGATCGACACCGGGCGCATCCGGCCTGTGCCGGTGGGTCCGATGAGCAAGCCGGACATCAACGGAGTGTCGCTGGCGTGTGCCGTTGTGGAGGCGGGCGCACTCTCGTACCGCGTGGGACCCGTGGCCGACGATCCTGTGAGGCTGCGCAAGATCCTCGATGACCAACTCGGCAGGGCCGACATGGTGGTGACCACTGGGGGGATCGGCACCGAACCCGACGATGTCCTCCGTCCGGTGCTCGCGACCATGGGCACCGTAGACTTCGCGTTCGTGGCGATGGAACCGGGTCGGGTCCAGGGGACGGGTTCGCTGGGCGCTTCGAACGTCCCCCTGATCGCCCTGCCGGGGGAGCCGACGGCCGCATTCGTGGGTTTCGAGATGTTCGTGCGGCCGGTGGTGCGCAGGCTGATGGGCCACTCGGAGGTGTTCGCACCGCGGATCCGTGCGGCTCTCACCGAGCCGTTCGCCGGTGGTCCCGATGTGACGACGGTGGTTCCGGTCGAGGTCGACGACGGTCGTGCCACACCTGTGGGACGTGGCATGCGTGCGCTTGTGCGGGCTAACGGACTGGCGGTGGTGGCGTCCCCCCACGCGGATCTTGCGGCCGGTGATGAAGTCACGGTGATGATGCTGGAGACCCCCGGATGAGCATGTGGCCGGCCACCGTGCAGCGGGGACCGATCTGCCTGCGCCCGTTGAATCACCGGGACCGGCATGCCTGGCAGAGCGTGCGTGCCCGGAACGTGGAGTGGTTGAAGCCGTGGGACGCGACCCTGCCCCCCGGGGCCAACGATGCGGCGACGACCTTCCGGGGGATGGTGCGCGCTCTGCGCGCGTCCGCACGGGCCGGAACCACGATGCCCTTCGCCCTCGACGTGGACGGCAAGTTGCGGGGGCAGGTGACTGTGGGCGGGATCCACTTGGGGTCGCTTCGGGGCGGGCATATCGGCTACTGGATCGATCGGGAGGTCGCCGGGTTGGGCATCATGCCGATGGCGGTGGCTATGGCCACCGACTACTGCTTCGGCGCCGGGCTACATCGCATCGAGATCAACATCCGGCCCGAGAACCGGCCCAGCATCCGGGTGGTGGAGAAGCTCGGATTCCGGTACGAGGGCCTGCGGGAACGCTACCTGCACATCGACGGGGACTGGCGCGACCATGTCTCCTACGCCCTGACCGCCGACGAGGTCGAGGAACCGCTCGCTGAGCGCTTCGCGCGGCTCTACGGCGAACCGCGCAGCGGACATGACCGAACACGCCGGGCAAATCCGGGCTCTGGAGATGGCCGGACCGTAGGCTAAAGCCCGTGCTCACAGGCCTTCTCTACGCTGCAGTCATCGCTATGTGGGCGGTTGTTCTCCTTCCCCGGTGGCTCGGGACGTCCGACAAGTACCGTGACTCCCGCTCCGCTCAGCGCTTCCGCCGTTCCCTGCAATCGGTCTCTGCCCGGCGTCATCGCTCCCACGA
>WBZV01000306.1_pt1 | contig 31663 bp, 37 predicted proteins | sample 5204221 | NCBI WGS metagenome assembly WBZV01 (sample SAMN12344360, study PRJNA552823) | activated sludge metagenome | biome: Activated sludge suspended growth; feature: Nitrification reactor; material: Wastewater; isolation source: activated sludge from nitrification reactor of wastewater...
CCCCCCGTTTGACTAATAGAAAAATATGATTATAATTAAAAATGTAATAATTCATAAAAACATTTACCTTTGGAGGTATCAATGAATAAGGTTAAATCTATCGTTTTAATGGCATTGATGGCGCCTATGAGTATGGGCTATGCAATGAATGCGCAAGATGCCCAGAAATTGGCTATCGAGCATGAAAAAAATGAAAAATCTGTATCTCGTCAAGTGGCGTACGCAGGTTTAGGGTATGCGGTAGCGGGTACTGCTTTGCGAGGAATTGGGCATGCTTTTCATAAAGCATCAGGGGCTCCAGAGTATAAATTTTCTCATTTACATCTTGAGCCGAAATTTAATACGTTAGTTGAATATCCAAAGTATTATGACCGTTCTATGGTGAAGCATTATAGCGCAAAAGTGGCACGAGGATTATTAACTGCTAGCTCAGTGGTTCATGCGCCTCTACGTTCTGCTGTTGCATCTGTAGGAATACCTATCGAGCTGGTACGGGAATATATAAAGACTTCTCATGCGTTAAAAAATCCTAATATTGATAGAGATACGTATTATTGTTATTCTGTGAGATTGGGCGATCTAAAAACAGAAGGGGTAAGAAGTGTTTTAAGAGCTCCACGACCGGCACTTGTTGGTTTTGTTCCAGTAGCGGCGTACGCTGCGTACAAAAATAGGCAACAAGAACAGCAAAACGATTAATTAATTAATCTGATAATTTTTTTAAAAAAGAAAAAAGAAGCGGTGATTGTTTACAGCCATCGCTTCTTTTTTTGATGAGTTTCTTGTATAAAAAAGAAAGAGTTTTGTACTCTTTATTCATGTAAAAAAATAAACCCAGAACTTTTTCCCGTTGCGCCTGAACCACAGTAGTATGCTTCTAATACAATGACCTTTTTCCTTTTTGAGCAAATGCCTGGGCAGCACTCAAACCCGCCATGCCGCCGCCAACAACAACAACTTCAGTTTCTTTGTTTCCATGCAATGGAAATGTGTCAGGACGTTTGAGATACCAAAAATTTTGGTCTTGAGGAAAGAGTGTTTTTTCATACATGTTACTCGTTTGGCCACCATGGAATAAAACAACTTGTTTTACGTTTATATTCTTGATATTCGCTATTATTTGCCATTGCTTTTTCAAGAAGTGGCACGCCAGTAATAAAGACTAAGAAAATAGTAATTGTTGCGGGAGCTATGATTGCAGTCCAACCACCTGGTAGAGAAAAAGCGAGTAAAAAAATACCAAACCACATGGTACTTTCACCAAAATAATTAGGGTGACGTGCATAGCGCCATAAACCAGAACTCATGACATGACCTTTGTTTACAGGATTTTTTCTGAAAATAAATAGTTGATAATCACTGGCAGCTTCAAGGTAAAATCCGAGTATCCAGATTGTAAGTCCACATATATCAAATAAGGTGAGTGTGCGTGGCATATTATAGGTGTTTATCAAAAATGCAGGATAACTCATAATGGCGATCATAATGAGTTGCCCAAAAACCCATATAATATTAATGAAAAGAGTTTGTATTCCCTCCCATTTCCAGGTTACAAAACGTGGATCATTGCCATCATACCGTATGTACGCATAACCAATAAGGCGAGCCGCCCACACAACAATTAACCTAGTTACCAGTATTTGTTGTGGTAAATAGGTGCTCATGCGGAAAAATGTATATAAAGTAACAAGCAACACACCGCCACTCCAGGTAAGATTTGCAATACTTGTGTCTTTTTTAAAAGATGCGATTGCAACCATGGTAGAAAGATAGACAAATAAAAGAGCTCCTAGTTCAATGCTATAGGTCATAAAATAATCCTTTTTTTTATTATTTTTTTATTACAGGGTATTATAGAAAAAAATAAAACGGCAATAGTTTTTTGATTCTCAATAATGATATTTTTTAAGTGAGGAAAATGTTATGGCTATTAATTCGACATATATTATCAGTACACTCTGTGTTATTGCGGGGATCGCAATTATTATTTTTGCGCTAGGAGATTTACTTTTACGAGTTCTTATTGCGCTGATGGCGTTATCATTAATTAATTATGGATTGCGTTTGCGTGGTTTGCCACCACTACAAATGCTGATTCCTTTATTGATAAGTCGGCAGCGATTTTTTTAGTAAAAAGGATGGCGGATGAATAGTATGCTATGGTTTGATTTTTGTATGAGTAGCACTGTACGTATTATTTTATTGATAGTTGTCGGCTTTCCCGTATTGAGTTGTGTGAGTAGATTTTTTACGACACTGTGCATGCATCGTTTTTCTCGTCACATTGGCCTTCTTGTGGGAAATTTTATTTTTTATGGTGGAGTTGTTTTTATTGGCGTCAATATTTTACATGAATTTGGTTTTAATGTAACAGCGTTACTCGGAGCAGCTGGTGTGATTGGTGTTGCCATTGGTTTTGCGTCGCAAACGAGTGTTTCTAATATTATTAGTGGATTTTTTCTCTTGTTAGAGCGGCCGTTTTTTGTAGGTGATACCATTAAAACTGGCGATGTATTGGGTGCTGTTGAATCAATTGATTTACTTGCTGTGCGCGTGCGTACATTTGATAATAAATTAATTCGTGTTCCTAATGAGGCTGTTTTAAAACAATCTCTGGTAAATCTTACTTTTTACCCAGTCAAGCGTGTAGATCTTATTTTATCTATTTTATATACCGATGATATTGCGGTGGTAAGAGAGATTGTTGCAAATATCATTGCTCACAATACACTATTTTTAAAAAATCCTGAACCGATAATAAAAATGAATAAAATAGCGCAACCAGATTTTGCAACAGAGACGCGTTTGTATATAGCGGTACGAGTGTGGGTGAATAAGGATAAATTCTTTACGGCGGGTTCTGTTTTTATTGAGTTATTAAAAAATGAGTTTGATAAAAAAGGGATTATGATTACAATATCTCAGGTGAATTGATTAAGAAGGGGAAGGTATAATGGAAGGAAAAAGAATCTCTGTAATTGAAGCGATAAAGTTTGGGTTTAAAGCAATACTTGAACACATACGCTTATTTTTCTTTGTTTTTATGATAGGGTCTGGTCTGATTGTGTTGGTGGTGGGCGTTCTTGGATTTTTAAATATGGGTCTTTTTTCATCATTCATGAGTATGCCTGCATTTCAGACATTACAAGAATGCATAGGTTCTAATTGTTTAACAATTGCGTATCATTCTGGTGGACCGCTTTTGGAATTTGTTGCCAGTAATTTTCTTCAGTTTATTATTTCGTTTGTAATGGGGGCTCTTTTTTTGATTGGTCTTGATTTTGGTCTTAAAACAATAGCGCTTTCTATTTATGATACGCGTGAAAGCACTGTTAAAACATTGTGGTCACGGTTTAGTCTGGTTGGCACAGGTTTTCTTTCATGGATGCTATATTGTATTATGGTCTGGGTAGGTTTTATGTTTTTTATTATTCCAGGGTTTATTTTATTGCTCCGCTTTGGTTTTTTTCCTTTTTTTATCATAGATAAAAATATGAATACTCTTGATGCATTAAAAGAAAGCTATGAAGTTACGCGAGAACCTGTATGGGATATTTTTGCGTTTTGGATGATTGTTAAAATTATTATGAGCATAGGTTATTTTAGTATTTTTGGCATTATCCTAACGTGGCCATTGTCAACACTTGCATATGCACATGTGTATAGACAACTAGTGCCATGTACACGAGTTTCATAACTTTCTTCTAAATTTTTTTTCAATTTCATTGAGTGAAATCAGCCAGCCGGTTGGTCTGCCATGAGGACAGGAAAAACGGTTGGCTGATTTGTTTAAATCTGTTAGGAGTTGCTTCATTTTTTCTTGCGTCAGTTCATCACCAGCTTTTACTGCCGCTTTGCATGCCATTTGTGCTTGCAGGGCGTGATGTATACTTTTTTTAAATTCGCCAGCATCAATTGTTTTATTTTCAATAATCCAGTTAACCATTTCTTTAATGAGTGTCTCAAAAGAAATGTTTTTTAGGTAAACAGGTAATGATTGAATCATCAGTTGGTTGGTAGCGCATTGTTCAAGGAGAATGCCATGTTCTTGAAAGATGCCAAAATGTGGAATAAGAATATCAATTTCATTTGATGAGAGATATATTATTTGTGGAAAAAGAAGAGCAACTGTTTCTGTTTGCTGAAATTTTTTTGCAAAAAGTTCATACAAAATACGCTCATGCGCAGCATGTTGATCGACAAGAAAAAGACCATCTTCTTTTTCTATCAAGAGGTATGTTTTGTTGTATTGGCCGATTAAGTTAAAATTGTGTTGGTCCGTATATGATAACGTGTTGTTAATCTCAGATTCATTCTTCGATACACTGACTCCCTCCTTCGCCAAGGCTTTGGAGGACAGGTCGGCAGCACTTCCAACGTCGCCAAGGCTATGTTGAACAGGCAGGACGAGTGAAGAAGGAGCACTGTTTGATAAAAAAAATGTATCAAAATTAAAAGGCGTAAAATGAGAAGAAGCCATATTATTCAGCCGTTCCTCCTGACCTGTCCGACGAAGCTTTAGCGAAGGAGGAGCATGTTGTGATGCGGACTGAAATGTAACTTCTTTTTTGATTTGCCGGGACAAATTTTCTTCCAAAGCAGCTTTTACTAACTGTTGTAATGCCTGTTCTATTTTACGTGGATGTAAAAATTTTACTTCTTCTTTACGTGGATGAATATTAATATCTACTTCACTAGCAGGAATGGTGATATGTATGGCAGCAAGAGGATAGCGACCTTCTGGAATTACGTTAGTGTACCCCTTGATGAGTGCATTATTCAGTTGATAGTTTTTTATCCAGCGTTTATTGACAAAAAAATAGATAGCACTTTTGTCGTAGCGATAGCTTTGATGATCAGAAATTATTCCTTCTACAATCAAATGAGGAGCGTCATTTTTTTGTATAACCAAAACATGATTATGTAAAGACGCCTCCCACACTTGCAAAGCTCGCTTGTGCAATAAATTAACAGCAGGATGATTGTGTATAAGCTTATTGTTATTAAATAAAGAAAAACGAATATGTGGATAATCAAAACAAAATGCATTAAAAAGAAGTTGAATTGCACGCCATTCTGTTTCAGATGATTTGAGGAATTTTTTGCGCGCAGGAACATTAAAAAAAAGATTTTCGATCGTTATATCGGTCCCTGTTGTACATGCGACATTTTTTATATTTTCAATTGTTCCGGCAGTGTTGATAATACAAATGCCTTCGGGGCTGTGTTCTTCTTTGGTAGTTAATGTTATCTTGCTCACCGCCGCGATGCTTGCAAGAGCTTCTCCTCTAAAACCAAAGCTTGTGATAGTTTCAAGATCGTCAACTTGTGTTATTTTACTTGTTGCATGACGATCAAAACAGATGCGCGCATCTTGACTATCCATACCGCAACCATTATCCACAATTCGAATACATTTTTTTCCTGCATCTTCAATATAAACACTGATGTTGTTTGCTCCAGCATCAATTGAATTTTCTATTAATTCTTTAACAATATTTGCGGGGCGCTCTACGACCTCACCGGCGGCAATTTTTTGCGCTTCATGGTGTGAGAGTTGTTTTATTTTTGCCATTATACTCTCAAGTTTGTCGTGCTCGTTTTTAAATATTCTTGTATGAGTTGTTTATGGCGCGTACAGAGCTCAGGTGCTGGTTGCTGTAAGAGACTATATATAATAACTCCATGTTCCAGATCAAAATAAAGAGCTTTATTTTGACGTAATGCTTCCACAACTTCATGATGTTTGTTCTTATTAAATGTTCCAAGATTTTCTAATGAACCATCTTTAGATTCCTTCACTATTAGTGGGTGAAATCTGGTGCAAGGACCATTCATGCTAAGTGGAAAATCTAGCTCGTTATAATACATTAAGTTGATGAGTGAATCGTGTTTTTGTTCTAGGCCTATAATTTTTTTTTTTACGCATGAAAATCCAATGGAATCACGTTCAGCACACACAGTTTTTGCAACAGTTGCTTTCAGTTCTGTTAATAACCCGTTATTAATAGGAGTTATTGTAGCTTGCCCTTCCATAGCGATACATGTTGAAGAGATAAAAGCAAAAAAAAGCAGTTTTTTCATAATTATTTCCTTATAAAATACAAACCAGACCTCTTTCGAAACTAATTTAATACTTTTTATCCAACCCGTTCGCCCTGAGCTTGTCGAAGGGTCAATTCGAACGGTCTTAATGCTTAAGGCGTTCGGTTAACCCTTCGACAAGCTCAGGGCGAACGGAATTGGTATTTTTCAAATTATATTGCAGTATCGAACTAAGTTTACGATTATTTTGTGACGTATTATGTTCTTTACGTATGTATATTATTCTACTTTAGTGTTTCGCAAAGAGCAAATACCTTTAATTGTGCATAAAAACTGATTTTTTTGTTCATGTTTTTGTAATGAGGTGATGTGTGTGTCTTTAAAATATTCCGTTTGCGCAAGGCGGTGTGCAAACTTTGTTGCATGCTCTGTTGTAGGGCAGATAAGAGTAATTTCAATATTTTTTTTATTAGTACGAATTGATTGGATGATTGTTTTATCATCGCCTGCATTAATAATTGTTGTAAGATACGTAAGAGGGTTTTTCGGATGAGTGATATAGTTATTTAGGTGAGTTCTTTTTTTTTGCAACTCACCATTTTCTTTTTTTAGTCTATTTTTTGTATTAGTTAGGTCTGTGTGCGTTGTTGTTTTTTCTCTTAAAAGAGCAATCTCTTTTTTGAGAGTATAAAGATTGTAGAAGTCTGGTCCTAAATAACAGGTAATACCTGTTATTATGAGTAATATTAGAGCGCAAGAGTACAAAAACCACCGACGAATTTCATGCTGTTGTTGTGGTGACAGTGTTGCGATAAAAGAAAAATGTTTCATTATTGTAATCCTTGATTTTTATAGAGGCCATAACTTGCAGCAAGATACGGTAATTCTTTTTCACTGTCTATATAAGGAGGAATGGTCAGGAGTTTGTGGAGTGTGTCAGTAGATACTAGTTTATGTATGTTATTGTTCTGATTCATCATGTCAACAGCGAGCTTGCTGTGCCTAAAAGCTTGCCCAACGCTATGTTTGTAATACTCTAACAGAGCAATTGTTTGAGTTGTCATCATGATAACATTACTCTTTGTTGCAATAGCAAGAAGTGAGTATTGCAAAATGAGTGAGCGTGGAATTTTGTAAACATAAAAAACAAATTGTCCTTCATCATTTTGATAAAGATAATGATAATTCCATAGGATGCTGCGTGAAGGAGGTATACCAAAATCTTCTCTTTTTGGCGCTGAAGTGGGAAATGACACATACGGTTCACTAATACTTGAGCCCTCAAGTATTAGTGAAGTAAATGAGTTATGCAATGAATAACGTGAAAAAAAAGCGTTGATATCTTTTTTTATTTCGGTTGGATTAAAGGGCACAAGATTTTCTAGTTCAAAGTTATCGTATACGATATGTTGATGGGCTTGTACTTGTATTTTTTGATCAGTAGTTTTATGTAGCCAAGTCAGGATAAGGTTATTATCAGAAAAAGAAATAGTAACGAATTCATTTTTGAGCAGTGGAATTGGCCACATAATCTATTCTCCCAACAGCAACGCGGTCGTTTGAGTGCAAATCTTTATAGATTTGCACTGCATTATAATGTCCTTTATTCATATACTTTTTCACAATGCTTCCTTGCTGATAATCTATTTCAATAGCTAACTGTGGAATAGCAAGTGATTTCATTTCATTGTTTTCCCGTAGATATGCAGGTGCACAATCTATTATTTTTTTAATCAAAGTAAGGCCATTATCTGGCGCAAAGAGCGCATTGTTATCTTCCCACTGCGTGACAGATCTATCAAGTTCTTTTTTTTCTGATTCTGCAATGTAAGGAGGGTTTGCAACAATAAGATCGAATTGTTTTTTAGGGTGAATAGCAGAAAATAAATCTGATTTTATAAGATGTATATTATATATTTTGTTGTAGGTGCTGTTTTCTTGTGCAAGTGTGAGTGCCGTTTGAGAAATGTCGGTTGCGGTAACTAATGATTTTGGTAAATGTTGCGCAAAAGTAAGCGCGATGCACCCTGAACCTGTTGCAAGATCTAAAATCTGAAGACTTTTATTTTTTAAATTTTTAAGTTGTTGTACCACATTAATTGTCCATTCTTCTGTCTCTGGTCGGGGAATGAGTATGGGTGGTTTGACCAAAATGGTCAGGTCATTGAATGGCACAGAGCCGAGTATGTATTGAATGGGCATATTTTTTTGTGTTAACAAATAAATCCATTCTTCGAGTTGATTATGCTGTTTTGGCGTGAGGGTAAAATGTTCAATCATAATAAGTTGCGTTTTTGTTGCATTGCAGAGCTTTTCTAACAAATTCCACGCGTAGTGCTCACAAAGACTGCTGTCTTTGTAATACGAAAGTAGTTGTTTGCTGATGTGCTCTATGTAAGATATAACATTCATTGTATTCATGGAATTGAGTGTACCATATATTTTTTTAATGAGGGAAGAACATATATATCTCTCCCTGGAAGATATTCAATTTGTATAAAAATATTTATTTACATCGCTTCTTTATGCTAAAATTACAATAAAAATATGGGGGGTTATATATTATGATTATGATGAAAAAACAGAATTTATGCCTACTGGTGGCGCTTTTTACCATATCAAATGGGCTTTTAGGTCTTGTTGAACAAGGTGACAGGGATATAGTCCGTGTTTGTACGTATAACATAAGAAGAGGGGCCAAGGAAAAAGAGGCAAAAAATTTGTGGGAAAACCGTAAAGGCCTTGTGTTTGATATGATTCATACGATAAATCCTGATATTATTGGTATGCAGGAGGTGGTGAAGGGGCAGTTTGATGACTTGCGTACTGTTTTGGCTGATTATGGGTCATTTGGCGAACCGAGAAGTTCTAAAATGAAAAGTTGGTGGCAAAAAGCTGTAATGAAGCATCCAGATGCAAAAGATGAGCATAATCCTCTTTTTTATAACAAAAATACAATAAAATTACTCAAACAGGGTAATTTTGGCATAAATCCGCGCGGGCTGATAATGCATGCGAATTTACCGCGAATTTGTACCTGGGGACTATTTGAAGATATTAATACTGGCAAAAAATGTTATGTGTATAATACCCATCTTGATAACGGTAAATCGAGTCTCATTCGTAAAAAACAGATTAATAAAATACTGAAACATGTAAAAAAACATGCAAAAAATGCACTAGTAATGATTATGGGCGATTTTAATATGAATTTTACAGGAAAAGGTGGAAAATATTTTACACAAGCCAAGAGGCTTTTGGCTGATGCAAATTTTGTTGATTCAAGAGGAGTAGCACAAAAGACCGAAGGTCCACCAAAAACACGCACAGGATGGAATAATGACGAACTAAAATTTATTGATTATATTTTTGTTAAGCCAAAAAATACTGTTGTTAAAAAACACGTAGTGGTTGCCAGTCCAGTGGGAGTGTTTCCAAGCGACCACCGGCCAGTGTATGTGGATATTTTATCCCAATAGCTCAGTTACGTATTCTTGCGCGTTAAATTCTTTAATTTGATCAAGCTTCTCACCGAAAGTGAGAAACATAACAGGAATGCCAAGTTCTTGAGCAATAGCAAAGACAATGCCACCTTTGCCGGTGCCATCCATTTTGGTGAGCACTATGCCATTGACATCAGTTGATTCTTTAAAAAGTTTTGCTTGTTCAAATGAATTCTGACCGAGCATGCCGTCAATGGTCAACAATGTAGCGATAGGCATTTTTGGCAGCTGTTTAGATAAAGAACGCTTAATTTTACTTAGCTCATTCATGAGGTTGATTTTTGTTTGTAGGCGTCCTGCTGTGTCGATAATTAAAATGTCATATTTTTCGTTCTTAAATTTTTCACATCCTTGATACACCAATGACGCTGGATCTTGGCCATCTTTGCCGCATAAAATATCAGCATTACTTGAACGTGCCCATTCAGCAAGTTGCTCTGGTGCTGCCGCACGAAAAGTGTCGGCTGCCACTAAAAGAACTTTTTTGCCCTGTTGTGTATAATGATGAGCAAGTTTTCCAATACTTGTTGTTTTACCGCTACCGTTGATGCCTACAAAAAGAAATATCTGTTGATTAGTGTGATGGAGTGTAGAATTTTTTGTCAGAATTGACAGTAGAATTTCGTGAAGTGCTTTTTTGAGTTGGGTGCCATCAGCATGCTGTGAGAGCATTTGTTTCCTGAGTTCGGTGATAATGGTGCGTGTTGTTGTGACGCCAACATCACTTGAAATAAGAAGAACTTCAAGATCTTGGAGTGTTTTTTCATCTACTGTTTTTTGATTAAAGAAAGGACCAAGTTTTGAGGTGATATGAGTGAATATTTTTTGTAATTTGTTTTTGATGAAATTGAACATGAAAATCCTGTGAAATAATAATTAAATATGCGCTAATTCATATTTTATTATAACAAAACTTTATGTTTTGCCGAAATTAGAGTTGATGGGTTATGTATTCGGCCCGTTGCAGGAATAACTTGATTCTGCGATAATCATTACCCGTTAATAAAGAGTATGTTTGCATAAAGGCATGGAACTTTTCTGTGGTAAAAATATTAAGATCAGTGTGATTTTTTATGAGGGAAAGCATCAATTCATCAAGATTAAAAATATGTGCAGAGTGATTAAATAGCAGATGAAGGTAACGGGTATTTGCAAAAAAAAGTTTACTTTTTTCAGTAGTTGGATGACTTATAAAGGCGTGGATTTTGGGTGGTTCTGGTGCAATGAGATAATGCATTGTGTATTTTTCTTCGTATCCGACAACAATACAAGAAAATGTTGTTTTTAAGAATTCAAAAATTTGTGGTTGTTCGCGGAGTAATTCGTCTTCTGTTTTTTGATATGGAAAAGGATAGCGAATGGGGTCCATTGAGCCGGTCTGTACTTGGTGGACAATACCAAATAAGATGCGTTTTTTTTCTTCTATGATAACGAGAGACCCAAAAGAAGGGAAGGTATCCCATTGCCAGCACTGAGCAAGCCACCCGTTAAGTGAACTTTCAATTACTTCCGCAAAATATGTCTCCTGCTTCATGGCTATCAATCTCCTCAATAAGTATGTTTTCCTCTTGTAAGGTTTGACCTAAAGAATCAAGTGATAGCTGTAAACCAAGATTATTTGTGTGTATGTTTTTTAAAAAACTCATGCGGTGAATAATAGAATGACTTTCTTTTTTTATTGCAGTTCTGTGTACAGCCGTTGCATACCCTTTGTTTTCAGCAAATTTATATCCTGGAATGATGTTATCCAATGATTCCATAAGAGCATCCCTGGTTACCTTAGCAACAATGGATGCGGCTGCGATAGAACTTGATTTTTTTTCACCATAATAAAAGCGATGGACCGGTATATTCTGTAAATGAGTGTCGCTTGTGTCGAGTGGCATGGCGTCAATGAGGATAGCGGATGGGTGCGATTCTGCTACTTCTATTAGATTAATAAGTGCTTTTTTCATGGAAATTAACGTGCTTTGCCAGATGTTATGTTTGTCTATAATTCTGTTGTGGACGATACCTATGCCATAATAACATTTTTTTTGAATCCATCTGAATGCTTTTTCACGTTCCTGAGGGGTCATTATTTTTGAATCTTTCAGATGAGGATAGGTGGTATATGGTGGTAAAATAACAGCAGCAGTGACAAGAGGACCAGCAAGACAACCTCTGCCAACTTCATCAATGCCAGCCACGGTAGAATTAAGTTCCCATGCAGCTATTTCGAAAAAATTTTTTTTTATTGTGGCAGATTGTATGGTGAGTGGCGTTTTTTTCATTTCCATTTGACAAACCAATTTGTTTGAGTACTATTAGAAATAATGTAGCAGGTTTCGATCATACTGTAAATATAACCACCATTCAAGGAGATGAATAGATGGCTTCTTCAACATCAACTCAATTGCGAGTGAAAGAACTTTTAAGAGAAAAAGGCTGGACTACAAAAATACTAGCAGAAAAGACTGGTATGTCCGAAAGTTATTTGACCCACATTAAAAATGGGACACGTCGTTGGAATGAAGATTCTTTGAGAAAATTAGCGCAGGCATTTGAAATTAGTCCAATTGATCTTTTTGCAGAGCATCGTCAACGCACTGATGATATTGACAAAAATGTGAGTATGCCAGAGCAATCAGATTTAGAATTACAAGTTAAAGTGGTTCCGGTTGTTGGGGAAATTCCTTCAAATCCATCACCATACAATAATCAGTTGATGCAGATTACAACCGGGTACAAAGATATATTTGTTCCGGTGTTTAATTCAGTGGATAATGCAATGTTTGCTCTGTGTGTTGAAAATAATGCAATGGCGCCAACGTTTGTTAAAGGTGATTATCTGATTGTATCTCCAGAAGTTTGGGCGCGTTCAGGGGACATCGCAGCAGTAGAATATGGAAACGACACTTCTATTAAAGCAGTTATGCAAGTAACATACACAGAAGATTTTGTAGTTCTTGAGTCTGTTAACCATAAACAACCACCAATAGCATTGGTGCGAGGCAAAGATCATTTCAGAATTATTGGTCGTATTATTCAACGCAGCCAAAAATTTGCGTAATACAGTAAATTGAATAAAAAATAGCAGAAAACCTGGAGTTTTTTAGGTTTTCTGCTATTTTTGTTAATAAGGTTCTTAAATTCCTTGCTAAATAAGGTAAGAGTTTACCTTATAGTTAAATAATTAACTTCCATTTAGTATGAGGTTTCATATGATGCAAAAATACGAGGTTTTATTGCTTACTATTCCAGAAATTACTGGAGATGAGGCAAAAAATCTTGAAATGCAACTGGACAAATTGATTAAAGCTGGTTCCGGTTCAACAGTATCCTTTGAGCGTTGGGGAAAATACAAGCTCGCGTACGATGTTAACAAAAGTGAATATGGTGTCTATTTTCTCATGCGTTTTGAAGCGCCAAAGAAAACAACGCTTGTCAAAGATTTAAAAACATATCTTAGCGTAAAACTAAATTCTATAGTTATGCGTGATATGGTTTCTATTTTAGATCACAAATCTCCACTTGCGTACCAAAAACCGCGTTCATTAGAAGATGCTCCTACGCGTGAGGAAGGTTTTTCACGCAATGATACAAACAAAGGCGCAAGCTATTTTTCAGCTTCTGACAGAAGTGAATTGGGCGAAGATTAAGTATACGTAAGACATAAGGAAAACCATGACAAAGAAAATTAAATTAAAAATCAGTGCTCGTTTGGTCAAGAAACGTTCTCGCAGAGCGGGTAGCTCACGTAAAACATGCCGTTTTTGTTCAGAAAAAGAGCAAGTACACAGCATAGATTATAAAAATTCTACTTTTTTAAGAAACTTTTTAACTGAGCGTGGTAAAATTTTGCCTTCACGCATTTCAGGTGCGTGCGCATGTCACCAGCGTGCTATTGCACAGCAGATTAGAAAGTCTCGCGTAATGGCGTTGTTGCCATACTCGGGATCAGCATTTTAAATAAATAGTATTTATACAGAGGTTTTATTGCATGAAAATATCAAAAAAATTATTAGTTGCTGGATTGTTGGTTGGTGGATTGGCGAATGCTGGTAATGAAAAATATCTCAAACCAGAGCGCATGCTGGCGCGTGATATGCGTCTTAAGGCAGTAAGTGAAGAATTTGAACAATTAAATGCTCAATGCGCAAACTGCCAAGAAGGGTCTTCAGAATATTTGCAACATTGCACCACTGTTGCTAAATACGTGGAAAGATTAAATATTTTAGATGCGCATTACAATGTTTTACGAAAAGGTCAAAAGGAAGCGAAAAAAGAAAAAAGTATACATCCAGATAGCTATGAAAATGCTAAAGCGGATCGTAAGAATTTTAAGGTTGTTGTAGATTATTTTAAAAAATACAAAAAACTACCGGCATTAGAAAAGACAGAAGCATAAAATTTTTGTAAAATTATATAAAAAGGGGCTTTAGTGCAAACTAGAGCTCCTTTTTGTTGAGTTTTTTACCCCTTTTGACCTGCAACCTTCCTGCTGGTACACTGACAATAAGTAAAACAGTTATAAATAAAGGAATTATTATGACTATAACAAAAAAATTACTAGTAACAGGTCTTGTTGCAGCTAGTTTTGTAGGAAGTGCGGCATACGCCATTTCTTCCAAATACACAGCGAGTTTTAATTGGTCATTGCTAAAACCGTTGGTAGAAAGATCAAAAAGGGCTGTTGAAGAAGTTGATGTAGCTTTTAAATATTCTAAACAATTGTATGCTCAGCAAAAAAATGCATTAAAAATCATTGCGAATGAATTAAAGCAAGCATATGAGATAGCAAAATTGAGTGGTAAGGGTACTTGGTTTGCAGATAAACAGTTGTATAAAATGTACAAAAAGTTTGTCTACAAGAGTTGGAAGAAAAACGGCACATTTACCAGCTTTTAAGTTTGCCTAGGTTATTTTTAAAAAAAGCCCCGATCAGATCGGGGCTTTTTTGTTGTATTTTTTTTAAACAGCGATCAGGAGCCTATTTCTTGGGGGGCTTTGAAGTCTTTTTTTGCTTGCGGTAAAATCATAATAGTGTAAAAAATATTACAAAACAGAGGTTATTATGGCAAATTTAAAAAATATATATGCATTATTGATAGTAGGATTGATTGGTAGTACTTTATCTATTCAAGCTTTGCTCCATGTGCAGAGCGATAAAGAAGAAGTTACTTGTGTTGAAAAATGCATGGTGCAATGGGATGCTGATTATGATCAAGAATGGGATGCTGATTATGATCAAGAAGATGTTAAAAATATTATTGCATGGATGAAAAAAAATCTCAATAAACACGATATAACAGAAGCTCGTTTTGTTGAAATTGTAAATGTGCTATCTGATAGATTGACGCAAAACGAACAAAAAATTGTAGCTATACAGAGAATTATAGAAGAAGATAAAGTTGAACGTTATTGGTATAAACAAGAAGAACAAGCAACTAAAGCTCAGGATGAACAGCAAGAAGATAAATGGGAACGGCAACAATTACGTTCTGTTATCATTTCTTGGGTCGCTATTATTGTAGCATTTCCTTTAATGATTGCAGGTGGAATGTATGCTAAAGCTCTTGTGAGGTATCATATTAAAGATTGGAATTATAATAAAGTCGGCGATGCATTGGTAAACAATCAACCTGGTGTATCGGTAAATAATTAACAGAAAAGTAAAGTTGCATCATTGATGTTTGATGATTTGTATGATTGGGGTTTGATTAAGACTAGCGAGTAATAATAAAAAACGGAGGTTTATATTATGACTATTTCAAAAAAACTAATTTCGACGGTGTTAGCATTTACAATGAGTTCTGCAGTTTTTGGATACGAGGTAGTTAATTTTAAAAAGGAACTTGTACGTATACAAAGCTTTTCTCAACTATTGCAAGAGGAACAAAATACTCAATCACAAAAAATTGTTAAATTTTGTGAAAAAATTCTCAATGATAGATTAACATTGTCAGACGAAGAAATGTTAATGCTTGATAGAATTGTGACGTCTGAAAAATCATTAGAGAGTAAAAAATCAGATATTCTTGCCATCGTTTTTAAAAAGGCAAAGAAAAAAGCAAATAAACAACTTAAAAAAGAAGTAAAGAAAACAAAGAAAGCTTATGAAGCAGTGATGAAGTGGGAGTTTATTGATAGTATGCTGGCATATGCTATGTTCTCTGCGGTTAGTTATGTTATTGGTTTTAAAATGGGGTCTGCTCCATCTGTTTAATAATTAAGTTGATTTTTAGAAAAAACCTCGGTGAAAGCCGGGGTTTTTCTGTTTTTTGTGATATGCTAAATAATGAGCATTAAGAAATAATCGATAGTATTTGCAAAGCATACAGATATGCAAAAAAAGACATATAAATTAATTGTAGCATATGATGGTTCTGCGTATGCAGGGTGGCAGGAGCAGAAAGAAAAACCATCTGTTGCGCAAACAATGAATCATATTTTTAAGCGTGTTTTTAAGACTGATATTAAAGTTCTAGGTGCTTCGCGTACTGATGCGGGAGTGCACGCGCTTGGTCAAATTGTTCGTATTAAAACGGATCTTGCTATCCCAACTGAAAAAATGAAATGGGCATGGAATAATAGCTTGCCAGAAGATATTCAAATTCGTTCTTTAGAGGTTGTAAATGATGATTTTAACCCATTTTGTAACGTAGAACAAAAGACGTATTATTACCATTTTTTTCTTGAAAGACCTTCACCATTCATTCAGCGCTATGGGTATTATTATGTGTATCCTACAGATATTCATGTGTTACGCCAAGCATTACAAATTTTTATTGGCACTCACGATTTTTGTTCATTTAGAAGTAGTGAAGATACGCGTACTGACACCGTGCGCACTATAGATGAAATAAAGCTTGAATATTGTAAGCGGTATAACATGTATCGCATTGTAGTAAAAGGGCAAAAATTTTTGCGACATATGATTCGGCGCATTGTTGGAGCAAGTTTGGCAATTGCTTCGCGCCCGGGGACTTCAATACAATTATTGCAGGATGTTTTAAAAAAATGTGATCCGGGGCATACGTTGCCTAACGCTCCTGCAAAAGGCCTGCTATTATATAAAATTATTTACAAAAAAGATGGATCAAAGGATTACTATGCAAATGAATAGAATAAAAATTAGCTTTATTGCGCTTTTATGCGCATTGTTTTGTGGTGTTGGTTATTATTATCACCATTATTATATGCAAGAAAAAGGTCCTATTTATGAATTTGACCCGCAACGCGATACACAACCTATTTTGGCTTTGTTTGATCAAAATTGGCATTGGCTTATTGCAAATGAAGGTTCTTCTCCTGCGTTTTATTTAAAATATAAAACGCCTGACACAAATCCGCTTTATTTTGGAAAATTGAAGATTAAGGTGTTGCGAGAGAACAATGATCTGATTGGTTTTGTTGCATATTTTATGGAATATCCCGATGAATGGCGTCTGTTATTTTTGGCCGTAGATGAAAAATATAGAGGTAAGGGATATGGAACTACCCTTGCACAATACGCAATGAGTGAAATGATTAAGCAGGGTGCGAAAAAAATTATGTTATGGACGCGACTTGCAAATCCTGCGCAGAATATTTATAAAAAACTGGGTTTTGTAGAATCGTACTACACAGAGAGTGGTTTTATATTTTATGAGTTTTATCCATAGCGACCTTTTTTCATTTCCTTGGGTATTGGTAAATCCATATATTTCAAAATAAATGGTGCAATGTCTGCAAGCTCATGAAGTGGTAGGGTGCAATGTGCATATTCATATTTTTTGTTCAGAATAAAAAATGGCACTGGATTTATCGTGTGGGCGGTGCGTGGTTGATGTGTTGTTTCATCAAACATATCTTCTGCTTTGCCATGATCAGCAGTAATAAAGAGTGTGCCATTCATGTGTGTAATGACAGTATCGTAAAGTAGTCCCAGTTGTTTGTCCAAAAAATCTATGGCACGTACGGTAGCATCAAAATCACCAGAATGTCCCACCATATCTGCATTTGCATAATTAATAAGATAGAAATCTTTAGGGTCTGCCTTTAATGATGCAATGACAGCATCAGTAATGTGTTGTGCTGACATATGTGGATAATTTTTATATGACTCAGTTTTGATAGAGTCAACTAAAACGCGAGTTTCTCCTGGTACGCTGCCTTCATTTTTTCCTCTGAAAAAATAAGTGACATGAGCATATTTTTCAGTTTCTGCGATAGAAAAAATTGTTTTGTGTTGTTGTGCAAGCACATCTTTGAGTGTGTTGTTGATAATTGGGCGTTGAAAAAGTGCGGTAGTTGGTACATGTATATCATATTTAACTGGTGTGATAAAAAAAGTAAGATCACGTACCATTGTATTGAAATGGTTAAACGATGGTTGTACAAAGCTTGCGGTAAGTTGACGCGCTCGGTCGGGGCGTATATTGCAAAAAATAATACCGTCTCCATTATTTATTGTGCAGTTAGGTGCAAGCTGTGTTGGTTCAATAAATTCATCGGTAATGGCACGAGTATAATTATCTTTAAGTATTTTTTCCCACGATTGAGATCCATATACATATGTTTGTGTGAGAATGCGGTAGCTTTTTTCTGTGCGATTCCAGTTATTATCTCTGTCCATTGCATAAAAACGACCATGCATTGATCCAATGATTACACCAGGCATATTTTTAATATGTTCTGATAATGTGTGCAGGTAGTGCGTAGCTGATTTGGGGGGGGTGTCCCTGCCGTCAAGAAAGGGGTGAACAACTATTTTTTGTATTTTTGTTTGTACTGCAGCATCAATGCACGCATAAATAAATGCTTCATGACAATGTATACCAGCATCAGATAAAAGACCCATGATATGGAGGGAATGCCCATTTTTTTTGAGGCGATCAAGCTCATTGAGTAATGTTGTATTTTTAAAAAAAGATTTATTTTTTATGGCATTGAGCCATGAAGTGAGTGGTTGCTCAATTATGCGGCCAGCTCCGATGGTTAAATGTCCCACCTCTGAGTTTCCTTGCATGTGATCAGGTAGGCCTACAGCATTTCCAGATGCTTGTAATGAAGTGTGAGGAAAAATTTCCTTCCAATGATCAAAATGAGGTTTTTTTGCAGCAAAAACGGCATTAGAGCATTTTTTTTCTGAAATGCCAAAACCATCAAGAATGATAAGAGCGATTGGATTGTTCATAGGGCCCTATGATTTATATCTTTAAAATGCATAATTCTAAAAAAAAGCTTTTTGTAAAAAAAGAGCTTTTTTTTTAGAATTATTTTATTATTAAACTGATTCTATTGTGCAATGATGTCATTATGTATATATAACAATAAAAGTAATTCAAATTACAAAGGGATGCTTATGAAAAAAACAATTTTTCTTTTGTTACCGTTATTTTCGGCTGTTGTGTGCTATGGTCAGGAAGATGATAGAGTTGCGCCACACGGTGAAGTTCTTGTACAGCAGTGTTTTGCGATGGATGAGTATGAAATGGTATATAAGCCTGAAGATGAAGAAATACAATTGGCTATGCAAGAGGAAAATGCCCTTCAGGAATATGAACAATATATTTGTGATACAGCGATAGTTAAACCTCCCAAGCCCTATTCAATAAGTGCTTTATTTACAAGTTTTGGTTGTACATTATTAATTCAATATATTTCTCTTACAGAAAAAACTAAGGTGTGTCTTGCAAATCTAAAAAATGTTATTACAAAATGGGTGCGTGCTCATTCATAACATGAAGACTGTACCTACATTTCATAAAGATAAACATGAATTTGCTTTACATGTCCCATTCTTGTCATCGCTGGCCAAGCGAAGTGTACCGGGTGATGAGATAGTCATTATCGATGAGCGGTTAGTGCATCGGATGAGCGGTGTGTTGCGCTTGACACCGAAAAAACAGTGCGTATTTTTTGATAAACAAGTACATGTGTATGGTGAGATTCAAGAGTTTAGTAGAAAAAAACAAGTCAGTTGTACGGTGATACGTAAGGAGACAAATACTATTTTTTCTCCTTCTCTTATTTTTTTGTTGCCCATTTTAAAGAGAGAAGATTTTGAACTTGCACTCTATTCTTTAACAGAAATTGGTGTTAATACAATTCAATTAATTATGACAAAAAAAACACACAAGGCTGCATTTAATCAAAAAGATTTTGAACGCTCTCAGCGCATTATTATTGCGGCGGCTGAACAATCAAAAAACTTTGCCTACCCAGAATTAAAATATCCTGTCATGTTATCAGATAGTGTTAATGAACATTTACCAAAAACACGATTATTTTTTGATCAAAAAGGTATCGCTCTTTTTCCTGTTATAGAGAACTTGCAGAGAGATCGTCCCCGGGATATAGTATTGTTAATTGGTCCTGAGGGTGATTTGAGTAGTGAAGAAAAAGAGATGGTCTTGTCAAAAGAATTTATTACATGCTCTCTGACGTCGACAGTATTACGGTCGGTGCAGGCGGCAGCGATAAGTGCTGGATTAATCAGATCTTTAGTGGCTATATAATTTTTCATTTGTATTAAAATAGCGTTTGTGTTTTTGTTGATTTTTGTTATTTTTGATTATTACACTGAGTGTATACTGATTGGGGAGTAGTGTTTTTGTTGGCGTAAGGATGGGGAAGGCGGATGTCATGGAGAAAAAACAGGTGGGTGGCTCATATAGACTGTTTGTAATTATCATTTTTTTTATAGCAAGCGTGTTGTTGCTCAATAATCAGATGCGCAAAATTGTAACAACGACACATATTGATGCAGAATCTGCTACTTCACAGACTATAATCAGTCTTTCTGTTGATCAGGCCTATCATCATATGAGTTCATTGTTTATATCGCATAATATAGATTTGGTTATCACAGTTCTTAATCAGTGTATGCATCAATTTACCATTGAGTTGGTAGAAAAGATTATCTCAGACAAGACCTATTCATTGTCCGGAGAAGAAAAGATTAAAATTATTTTTGGAACAGCGGCTTATTGTAATGCAAAAAAAGCAATGCAATATCGTATTTTAGATTTTTTGCTTGCATATCCAGAATTATATGAGGATATTCCAGCGCTATTGGTATTTATGCGTAGTAGCTATGTCGATAGTATGCCGGCATTTATTAATTGGGGTAAGGACCGTCAAAAAACGGGAACACATAAAAATTTACTTGCTCTGTTTATTGAGCATGCCCTGAATGTGGCAATTAGTACCAATGACTATGCAGTAGTAGAACTTATGTTTAATAAAAAATTGCGCATCTCTCCTGAAAAAGCATCGTATTTTTTGTGGCAAGTTGTTGAAAATAATAAAAGTGACCATTTTGTTCCGTTGCTTGTACGTTATGGCCAGGCAGATGTTAATTATACATCTGATGGAAAAACGCTTTTGATTGAGGCTGTTGAGCATAATAACAAAGCAATGGTTCAGGCATTACTTGATGAAGGAGCCGTTGTTGATCGCATTGTTGATCCAAAAAAAGGGAATGCGTTACAGATTGCTATGCTTCGCCGTTATAGCGACACTGAGATGCTGTTACGAGAGTATGGAGAATAGCGCTAGAGTAATTCAACAGGGTGCTTTTTCAAGTGTAACGGATACAAAAATTCTTGTCTTTTTTGATTCTGTTCAAATTTTTCTAATGCTTTATCTGCAATAGCATGTAAAGAACAAAGATTTGGTATACTTTCAGGAATAACGGCCAGATCATTGCATGTATCCAAAATTACACTTTTGTATAATTCTGTTCCTCGACCAACAAAGTATATTTTTTTTCCCGCATAGTGTTCGGTAAGTTGCTTAAGAAACTCAGTTATATTTTTATATCCTGTTGAAATAACAACATTATTGTGTGTAATTGCATAATATACTTCATGATTAAAAGCATCGAGTAATACCACCGTGTATGGATAGGTAGAGTTATAATATTCATGCGCGGTTACCTCAAGAGCGTCAATACCTATGAGGGGTATGTGTGCAGCAAAGTGTAAACCATTTACCGTAGCAATAATTGATCGTAATGTAGAAAAAAGGCCGGGACCTTGATTAATGCCGATAAATGATAGCTGAGAAAGAGAAAGAGCATTGTCTTCTAGTAGACTCTGCAGGCTAGAGATGAGCATTTTGCTGACAAGGCGCTTTTCATGAGTAATGGAACTGTGTAGTGTGTTGTCCAAAAAAAGCGCCACTTCAACAGATTCGTGTGTGTGATGAATAATGATGTATGAGTACATGAATATAATTAGTTGCGGTTTTTAGATTTTTGTTGTTGATAAAAAAGACTAAACGAATCATATTCGATTCGTTTTTCTTTCTTGAGTACTATTTTACCACAATTTAAACATTTCCACCCCTCAAAATTGAGAGATTGATCGAAAAATGTCTGAAGGACAAGCAGTCCTTCACATTTTTTACACTTCATACTACCCCTTTTAGCTATGAGCCTATCCTTGTAATACAATGATGATAGAGCTTATGCGCTTCAAGTTGTTTTATTCTTTTATTTGTAAAACTAAAGCATGAATATGCTTTTTGTCAATAAGAAACTAGCCCCATCTTCACTGTCGCTCAGCTGGGGGCCCGGTAAAGAATTAGATTCATGGGTAATTTAGATATAAATGCAATAGCATATATTTACTACTTCTTTTTTGCTCGAATTATTCGTGTATCATCATTTTTGTACTGAACTAAAGGCTTTTTAATAATTTTTGGTGTATTTACAATTACATGAGCGATTTTTTTTGATCGCACCTTAGGGGCAATATTAATAATAATATCTTGTCCCAGAATAGTTAAAAATCGAAAAAGTCTTTCTAAGGAAAAGCCAGCAAGTTTTCCCGTAGAAAGAGCAGATATTTTTGGTTGATCTATATCAAGTAATTCAGCAGCCTGTTTTTGAGTAAGTTTTTTGCGTTTAATAAGAGTATTAATTTGTAAAGCAAGATTAACTTTAGCCATTCGTTCTTCGGCATCAGGAAATCCAAGGTCGATAAACAGATTACCACTGCCTATGGTATAATTCTCATTATTCTTCATCTTGTTCCACTTGAAGCCGCTGAGATTCTAAATATCCAGATAATATTAATGCTGCGGCAATAGCATGTGATTGAAGTTTATCAGCTTTTGATTTTGATGGTTTTATGCTTGCAGCTTGCCTACTGGTGAATCGCTCGTCCCACATTTTCCATGTAATTGTTGGAAATAATTTTTCTAAATTTTGCGTTGTTGCAATTATTTTTTTTGTTTGCTCACTTTGTGTGCCACGCAAAGTTGTTGGTAGTCCTACTATAGCAACAGAAATATTTTCTGCCGCAAAAATATTTTCTAAAAATGATAAGAGCTCACTTGTTTTTGTTGTCGTATGTGGTCGAGCAAGAATGCCCAATGGATCTGAAAGCGCCACGCCAGTCCATTTATCGCCAATATCAAGAGCAATGGTTTTCATTGTTTTTCCTAAAGTACAAAATTTAAGTATACTGTACTTACCTATATTGTAAAAAATTATACGAAAGGTTTTTTTATGAATATACCATTGTTAGTTAAACAGATCAGTGATGCTGCAGTTGGTTGGCCATTAATGATTTTTGTTGTAGCAATCAGTCTTGTGTACACCATTGCATTAAAAGGTGTTCAATTTCGTTATTTTTTTACTGCGTGGAAGGCAACGCTCTGTCCTTCTCGTTCAAGTGAAACAAGTGGAGATATGTCTCCATTTCAAGCATTTGTTAATACCATTAATTCTAATTTAGGAAATGGCAGTATTGCTGGTATGGCTACAGCTATTTATGCGGGTGGCCCTGGCGCGGCTTTTTGGGTAATTATTTTTGGTTTTATTTTAATGTCAGTCAGATTTGCAGAAGTGTATATTAGTGCATTATATGGCATGCGAGAAAAAACTACATCAACTCTTGGTGGCCCAATGCTTTATTTAAAAGATGTTGTTGGGGGAAGCGTTTTGCCATATCTGTATGCCGTATTTTGTCTGCTTTTTGGTCTTTTGGGTGGCAATGCAATGCAAGCAAATTCTATTCAGGTGAGTTTGAATGCAACATGGGGAATTGCTCCGCTCGTGAGTGGCGTTGTATTATTTGCGTTTGTTCTTTACATTTTATTCGGTGGTGCACAGCGTATTGTTGCAATATCATTGGCCATTGTTCCGGTGAAAGTTGCAGTATTTGTTATCGCATCAGGAGCTGTTTTATTGTATCACTGCAAAGCAATACCAAGTGCATTGTATATGATCTGTGCCAACGGCCTTGGCATGTCAGCATTTGCAGGAGGCGTTATTGGTTTTTCATTACAACAAATCATTAGTGCGGGCATGACACGTTCTGTTTTTGCAACAGAATCAGGGCTAGGATCAGCTGCAATTTTATTTGGTTCTACCGGAAGCACTGATTCTATTCAGAGTGGTTTGATGGGAATGGTAAGTACTTTTTTAAGTACATGCACAGGTTTTATTGTTGCATTGTGCATAGTTGTTGCAGGAGTGTGGGATTCCGGTCTTAATAGCACGGCATTAACAGTTGCTGCATTCGATACAGTATTTGGTCATTTTGGTGGCTGGATTGTGAGCTTTTTGTCGGTAAGTTTTGGTTTTGGTGTGTTGGTTTCTTATGCGTATATTGCACGAGTTGTATGGTTCTTTTTAACAAACAATCGTTATCCGTTAATGTTTACTGTTGTGTATAGTTTGTGCACTTTTGCAGGAGCGGTGTCTTCAGTAGCTCTTGTATGGGATCTTATTAATATTGCAGTAGCGGGAACATTATTTATTAATATGTGTGGGTTGTTATTCTTATTACCAAAAATAAAAAAAGAATTACTTGAGCAATTACATTCATATAAAGCGTAAGCGTATGATGAAACAAAATCCTATTGCGATGCCCACAGTTTTTCCCGTCACCTGTCATACTGATCATGTGGGAAAAGGTTCAACATTTGTGACCATCGACGGATATGTTGAAAATGGCATTAAGTACATCATAGAGGCGATAGAAAGAGGGGCGCATTGCGTTGTAGTACAACATGATGCACTCCTTGATGGTTATGTAAGTGAATACATTGCTCAGCGTGGTGTTATTGTGCAACGAGTTGAAGACACTAGGCAAGCGCTTGCGCAGTTGAGCGCACAAGCGGCAGGTTTTCCTGCAAAAAAATTAAATATTATAGGAATTACCGGTACCAAAGGAAAGACGACAACATCCTTCTTGCTCGAGCACTTTTTGCGTGCTGCGGGATATAAAACAGGTCTCATTAGCTCTGCAGGGAATAAGATTTGTAATGTTATGATGCCACCCTGTTTGACAACACCACAGCCTGATTATTTGCATCAATTTTTAAAACTATGTATTGATAATCATGTTGAATATGTTGTTATGGAAGTTGCGGCTCAGGCCTTAACGTTGCATAGAGTAAAGGATATTCATTTTTATGGTGTTATTTTTACTAACTTTTCGCATGAACATTTGGAGTTTTATCCTACCTTGGCTGATTATTGTGCAGCAAAGAATCAGATTTTTAGTATGGCATGTCTTGGGGCTCCTTTGGTAGTGAATCTTGATGATGCAGAAGGAATACGCATAAAAGAAAAACTAGCGGGTAAAAATATTATAGGATATGGTTTTGGTGTGCAAGCAGAGCTTGCTCATTACAAAGGTACATATGATAGCGTATCGCATACTTTAACTATGTATACCGCAGATATAGATAAGAGAGTTTTACAATGTCCTGTGTTAATTGGTCAACATAACGGATATAATATACTTGCAGCATCTGCCATGGCGTATGAATTAGGAGTTCCATTTCATGTGCATTGCAGAGCGCTTGCGGAGTTTACCGGTGTTCCTGGGCGTTTGCAACAGATCAATTTACCCAATGGTGCGCGTGCATATATTGATTATGCGCATAACCCATCTTCATTTGAGGCAATTCTTTCTACTTTCCGTCCATTAACTGATCATCTTATTGTAGTTTTTGGAGCAGGTGGTGGTAAAGATGTATTAAAACGTCCTATTATGGGCTACATTGCGTCTGAGTACGCTGATCTTGTTATTTTAACATCGGATAATCCTCGTTTGGAAAATCCAGAAACTATTATTGCAGATATTTGTGAGGGTATAGAAGAAAAAAATAGGTATAAGATAGTACAAATACTTGACCGTGAAAAAGCTATTTGTCAGGCGTATGCATACTCGCAAAAAGGATCAATTATAGCAATTTTAGGAAAAGGGTCGGATGAATATCAAATTATAGGAATGATTAAATATCCGTTTAGTGAACAGACAATTTTACAGCAATTGACATAAACATAAACAATGAAGAAAGGTTTTTCATGCAAAAATATATGCTTATAATGGTATTGTTCTATTCAAGTTTTGGACATTCGATGGAGAATAAAAAGGTTCCTTCAAAGGAAGAATTTGCAAAAGCAGTGGTGGTGGTTGATAATGATTATACTTTAGGTTTACCACACGGCCTTCCATCATATCCGCAAGACGGGGAAAAAAAGAATGCTCAGTCGCTGAAAATTGACGCACCAAGTGAAAAACGTAAGCGCTTTGAGCTTACCTGTCCATAAAATAATAAATATTATTTATTTTCTATCTGCACATTTGCTATCATATTTATAATGATATAAAAAGGATAGCGAATGGTAAGCATTAAGCATATTTTTTTGATAACCATTATATGTTTTTGTGGTTATAGCGTTGCCATGGAGTCTCTGTATCATGGAGAGCGTGCAGAACAGGAACCTATTTGGGTGCACACAAGTGATGGAAGTGTGATCGGCATTGCAAAGTGGAAAGTTAGGCAGATGAAAGCCTTGCAGGTAACCTTGGAACGCCAAGAAGGCACCAATAGTTATGATAATCCAGTGTATGCAACTGAGGTGACGCGATCTGAATTAATTTTATTAAGTGATGCTTTTGATGTTATAAAAATAGGTGATTTTGACAGTTACTTTCACAATCCCGCTCTGTCTGTAGAGGAAAGTGTTGATGGGTTGAGGGTTATAAGTAATGCTGCGCAAAAAGTTGATGCTACAGGCTTATTGTCGCTCTGCGCTTCTTATATTCTTCCGAAAGAAGTGTATCCATGGATAATACAACAGTTAATGTTTCCAGTAACATCATTGTTATTTGCTCCAGAAATAAAAAATTTAGTAAGCGGCAATAACAGCACATTTATTAGAGATATTTCATGTAATTCTTCTGGAACACTGATTGTTTCAGGTGGATCTGGAAAAGGGGGTAATAATTTACTCGTGTGGGATGTTGCAGCTGGTAAGCAGCGCTATTCATTAAAGGGACATCCGCACCCAGGGATGGTTGAAACAGTATCTTTTAGTCCAGATGAAACTAAGCTTGTATCTGGTGGTAGTGGCAATCAGAATAATTTGTTTGTCTGGGATGTAGCAACTGGTAATCAATTGCATAATTTAGTTAGTCATTACAGTGTTGTTTCAGCTGCATTTAGTCCAGATGGAACTAAGATAGTATCTGGCGGCTTTGGCGATCAAAATAATTTGTTTGTCTGGGATGTAGCAACCGGTAATCAATTACATAATTTGGTTGGGCATCAGGATACAGTTACTTCGGTGGCATTTAGTTCAGATGGAACTAAGATAGTATCTGGTGGTAGTGGCCATCAGAATAATTTGTTTGTATGGGATGTGGTAACCGGTAATCAATTACATAATTTGGTTGGGCATCAGAATGCAGTTACTTCGGTGGCATTAGTCCAGATGGAACAAAAATAGTATCTGGTGGTACTGGTGATCAGAATAATTTGTTTGTCTGGGATGTAGCAACGGGTACACAAATTCATAATTTGGTTGGGCATTTTGGTGTTTTGTCAACTGCGTTTAGTGCAGATGGAGCTAAACTTGCATCTGGTGGTTTTGGCGATCAAGATAATTTGTTTGTATGGGACGTGGCAACAGGTCATCAATTGCACAATTTAGCTGGGCATCAAGGTAATATCTATTCAGTGGCATTTAGTCCAGATGGAATGAGATTAGTATCGGGAGGAGAACAACCGAAGAATACTTCAAGTCTATTTGTCTGGGATATTGTTACCGGTAATCAATTGTATAGTATGCAACAAGGAAGAATAATGAGCGTTGCATGGTGTTCAAACCTCATAGTTGCTGGAGGGGATGGAAGTCTTGTGTTGTGGTCATTTGATCCACAGGGTGAAGTGAAAAATTTCTTACAATCGCTTACTATTTCGCAAGCGCGCTTATTATATGAGTTATATTGTGCAAAAGAAAGTGGAACCACTGTGACTCTTCGTTTGGGTACTATTGACTATCAAGAATGGAACAAATTACCCCAAAAAATTAAACAAAAATGTTGCAACATATTCCCCGTTGTTATTGAAGGTTGTGGGATAGAAGAGCAAAAAATAGAAGAAGTTGAAGAACAAATAGAAGAGGCACCGCGCAGCGGTGGATGTTGTATTTCTTAAAATGGAAGCAAACTTCGCCACCAGGAGAAAGCTTTTTGTGCGATTGTGCATCGCACATATCACTAAGATTTATTTATATAACGTGATAGTAGCATTTAACCCGCCATCATTAACTTGTACCATATAATCAGTTTCTGCTATTATTGTGCTACCATATTCGTCATGGGTGGAGTTTTTGGGAGTATTTACAATTGTGCCAAGGGGTGGAAATTCTATGTTGTATTGTGCATCACTGAGATTATTTTTTTCATCTGAATCTATTGTGCTCATTTGTATGTGATAAATGGCATTATCAGCACCTCTACAAAGAACAAATTTAACAAATTTTATTTCCTGTGTTTTATGGTATTCTATCTCACCATAGATTTCAAAAAGATCATCTGCATGTTTTGTTTTTTTATTTGACCAGGTTTTATGTATTCCATGTTTTAGGATAAAAGGAATGGTTATTAAGGTAAACCCATGATAGGGATCGTTTTTGTTATTATTTTGCAATAGAACGCGATTATCATAGATGACCATGCACTCGGTGAGATTGTTTTGTTCAATGATATTATTGAATGTAGGTTGTCTAACTTCAGAATTTGTTATTGGTTTTGCATTAGAGAGTTCTTTTTGTGGTAGAGAATTTTGTATGGGTTCGGTGTTTTTCTGTTTTTGTTTCGCGCCAACGCGACGACTTCTACCCCTTTTTTTTGATGAGAGAGAAGGTGTTGTCTTGGGTTTTTCTGTAAGTGCTTGTGGAATTTCTAGGGGAGTTATACCGGGTAACTCTCCACTTAAGCCATAGTGAGTAAATATTATTTGCAATTCTGGTGCAATATGCAAATATTTTGTGCGTAGCGGGGTAAGAAACTTTTTAAATTCTGCAGGTTTTTTGTGCCTTGCTGGTAATTGTTTGAGCGCATAAGCGGTAAGATTGGTTTGCAGCTCTTGAATAATGGTTTTGTACCATGCAAGAAGATGTGGATCTTCTGTGATCATAGTATCAAATACAGAGCTTGAGCACATGGGTTGTAATTTTTCTATAATAGAAGGAGGAGTTTCTTCGGCCTTATTCCAAACAATTTTAGTTAATGTTAATAATGTATTTTCTTGCAAAAAGAGTTTTTTTAAGCAAAGAGTAGCACAAAAGTTATTGATTTCTTCTGAATTTAAAAGAGATTTAAGTAGTATAAGTTTGGTTGCATGATATAAAAGTTGTTGATTAGAATGGAGATAAGTATAGTTATTTGCTAATACTTTAATAGCCGGATCTTCATCATTACGATACTTATTGAGATATTTTATGCATTTATCTCTGGTAAGTGTATCTGCATTGGAGGTTATTTTTTTGGCGAAAGCACGCTGTTTTGGTGAGGTGGCATAGATGCATAGTTCTTTTCTTCCGTCATGAGTTTCAAAATAAATAAGATTACCCAAATGTGTTGAAATAGAGGGGAGAATAGGTGTCAATTTTTCATATAGTGCATATTTACAACCATTAACATAGGTGCCATTAAAAATGGCATATTCTTCTGTTTTTTTACAAGTGAGGTATTCCTTGTGGAGAAGAAAAAGTTCTTCTCGAGGAAAAGTTACGGCATAAAGAATGTTTGCTAGTCTATTCATATCAGAAAGATACTTTTCGGGCTCAGAATCTTTATATTTCTTTATTTGGTCGTATATTGTGCTTAACAGCTCAATTTTAGGGCTGATGGACACTTCAGACGTATTAGTAGTGATATCCATTGAGAGGCAAAAACTGCCAGCAATAGTGATATTTAAAATAAGTATTGAGAAAAATATTTTTTTCATATCGTTTGTTCTTGTTTGCCGATATAGACATGTTTATTTTTTGCGCAAAGCCTTTATTGTAGCGATAATAACACAATTGAGACAAATAGTCAAATGGAACAGATGAAGAATGAGAAAAAAGTGAAGCAATAGTAGAAGAATCGCTGCTGGACTTAGCAGTGGATGTTGTATTTCTTAAAATGGCAGCCAACTTCGCCACCAGGAGACAGTTTCTTCTATGGTTTTCCACCATGATTTATTGCGATAATTATTTATGGTAGTTTCTAATCGCTTGATAGTGTCATCATTTTTATCAATGAGCTTATTTTTTTTTGCCATTTCAAAATTATTAATAATTTTTCTGTTATGCAGATAATTCAACAGAGTTGTAAAAAAACCCTTTGCTGCAGCAAGATGTGCAATTTTGGCAGTAAGTCTTTTTTGATAGTGGTTAAATGCTTGAAGACACGATTCTTGATTGGAAGTAGGTTTATCATTCGTCAATGGCGGAAGGTTTTCTCTCCAAGATGAAATAGCACGTTCAGATTTTTTGTATGCTGCTATCGCCCGCACTAAAGCCTCATTAAGGCACTGTTTCTGCTTATTTCGGTCGTCCTGATCTCCTTGAGGTCGCGGATATGCATTTTCAATTTCTTGGTTCATATTATGTTGAGCGCTATAAAATGGTTTTTTTAGATTATTGTTAATCGTTAGTCTTTTTTCATATATGTTTTCAGTTATCCATATAAATTCTTTATAATCATCGTATTCTTCTAAAATATTGCATGCTTTTTTCAATTTGTCGTAACGATTTCTGGTTGATATAACTGTATTGGGAGTGTGATATCTTGCATCTTTTAGCAATTGCGCATGTTTTTGATCTTTTAATTCTTGTTTAATCTCATCTGAGACGTCGTTTTTTTTTGTTTGAATGTGTGTCGCTAATAGATATAAATTGTTTACATACGAATCAAGATTACTTTTTGGCATACTATCACTACTGTATTTTCGGCCCTGTATTGGATGAGTTATTTGCTTGATATTTTTTAGGGTAGTGAGTGCGATACGAATTTCTCTTTCTGTTGCTGTTGCTTTTATTTTTTCTATCTCTAACAAAAGCTCTTTCTCTTGTTTTTTTAACTTTTCGACATGTTCTCTTTTTGTTTGTTCTTGTTGTTTTGCGTTGTTGAGTTCGTACTCCAATATTTGCACTTTTTGATTGGCCGCTTCTAATTGTACCCTTGATGGTAAAACGGATGCTATAGCGGAATAAATATTTGTAGGATGATCATCGACTTTAGTCGTCAGTTGATTTTCAGTTGTACATGGCTCTTTTAGTATATCATCTAATTCAGCATCAACGTCTGCTGAGTCGTCAAATGAACCGGGCTTTAAGATTACCCCTCTTGTTAAGTCTACTTTTTGCTCTTGGTCTTGTGTTTTTTGTTTCTTTCGTTGGCCTGATTTTTTGCTCAGTTGTAGTGTTTTGTTTGGTGGTGTACATTTTTTAACCCATTCCTTAAAGTCTTGCACAAAACTTTTATGTACAGATTTTTGAGTTTCATTAAAATTAAGCTTTGGACGGCATATAATATTTTGAAGATATCGGCCCTCTTTGTTTGGAACAAAAAATTTTGGATATTCTTTGTGATCGTTCTTGTGGATGAAACTCTCTGGAGTAATAAGGGAAGTTGTTATGTTTGTTTCATCGTTTTTTATTGTGCGTAATTCAGTGAGAATGGTATTGTTTATATCGTTGTCCTTATAAATCCACCACATATAGCATGATTCATTAAAGTTGGCAGGTCTGTAAATAAAGATTGCATAAAACAAAAATATGTTTACCTTGTTATCCAACAAACTAAAAAGAGGTAATAATGAAAGCATATAGCATGGATCTAAGA
>WBZV01000308.1_pt1 | contig 31529 bp, 27 predicted proteins | sample 5204221 | NCBI WGS metagenome assembly WBZV01 (sample SAMN12344360, study PRJNA552823) | activated sludge metagenome | biome: Activated sludge suspended growth; feature: Nitrification reactor; material: Wastewater; isolation source: activated sludge from nitrification reactor of wastewater...
GGGGCGCTTTCGGGGCGGTGCACGATCTGATCCACCGTGCCGCACCCGGCCAGCAGGGCGACGGCCAGGCTGGCACCGAGGCGGGCTGCGGAACGCAGGGGCATCATGGGGGCCGCCTCAGAAGCCGGCGGGCGCCCGCAGGTGCCAGTCGGTGGTCTGCTGGAACCGGTGGGCCGTGCCCAGCAGCCGCGCTTCGTCGAAGTAGTTGCCGATCAGTTGCAGACCCACCGGCAGGTTGCCGGTGCCGAAGCCGGCGGGGTGGGACAGGGCGGGCAGGCCGGCCAGGTTGACGGCGATGGTGTAGATGTCCGACAGGTACATCTGCACCGGGTCGTCGCTCTTCTCGCCGATGCCGAAGGCTACGGTGGGGCTGACCGGGCCGGCGATCACGTCGCACTGTTCGAAGGCGGCGGCGAAGTCGTTGGCGATCAGGCGGCGCAGCTTCTGGGCCTTGATGTAGTAGGCGTCGTAGTAGCCGTGGGACAGCACATAGGTGCCCACCAGGATGCGCCGCTTCACCTCGCCGCCGAAGCCCTGGGCGCGGCTCTTGCAGTACATGTCGTTGAGGTCGCCGTACTCGGCGGCCCGGTGGCCGTAGCGCACACCGTCGAAGCGGGACAGGTTGGAGCTGGCCTCGGCCGGGGCGATCACGTAGTAGGCGGGGATGGCCAGGCGGGCATTGGGCAGGCTCACCTCGACGGTGGTGGCGCCGAGCTTGCGGTATTCGGCAAGGGCCGCATCCACCGCGGCGCGCACGTCGCCTTCCATGCCTTCTGCGAAGAACTCCTTCGGCAGGCCGATGCGCAGGCCGGCGAGGGGCTGGGCGTCAGCCGGGGTGCATTCGCGGCCGAAGTCTTCGCTGTCGCGCTCCAGGCTGGTGGAGTCGCGCGGGTCGTGGCCGGCCATGGCCGACAGCAGCACGGCGCAGTCCTCCGCCGAACGGGCGAAGGCGCCGCCCTGATCGAGGGACGAGGCGTAAGCGATCATGCCGTAGCGCGACACGGTGCCATACGTGGGTTTGATGCCGGTGATGCCGCACAGGGCGGCCGGCTGGCGGATCGAGCCGCCCGTGTCGGTACCGGTGGCGATGGGCACCAGGCGTGCCGCCACCGCCGCGGCCGAACCGCCTGATGAGCCGCCCGGCACCTTCGTGATGTCCCAGGGGTTGCGGGTGGGGCCGAAATGGGAGTTCTCGTTGGACGAACCCATGGCGAACTCGTCCATGTTGGTCTTGCCGACCATCACCGCACCGGCGGCCTTGAGCAGGCTCACCACGTGGGCGTCGTAGGGGCTGACGAAGTTGGCGAGCATCTTCGAGCCACAGGTGGTCAGCACGCCTTCGGTGCAGAACACGTCCTTGTGGGCCAGGGGGATGCCGGTGAGGGGGCCGCCCTGGCCGGCGGCCAGGCGTTCGTCGGCGGCACGGGCGGCGGCAAGGGCGCCGTCCCGGTCGGTGGTGACGAAGGCGTTGATCTTCGGGTTGCCGGCGTCGATGCGGGCCAGGCTCTCGGTGGCGAGTTCGACGGCGGAGACTTTCCTGTCGCGGAGGGCCGCGGCGATGTCCTTGAGGCTGGAGTCGATCATGGTGCGTGGGCTGTGCGTGGAGCGGTATGGAGGGCGCCGCCGAAGCGGCCGGCCAATGTGGGGAGCGGCTGGGCCTATTCGATGACCTTGGGTACCAGATACAGCCCGGATTCGGTCTGGGGAGCGACGGACTGGTAGGCGGCGCGGCGATCACTTTCGGTGACACGGTCTTCGCGCAGGCGCTGGGCCAGTTCCTGGGGGTGGCTCATGGGCTCGACCCCGTCGGTATCCACCGCCTGCATCTCCTCGATGAGGCCGAAAATACCGTTCAGTTTGGCCTGGGTCGCCGCCAGATCGCCCTCTGCGAGTTCGAGGCGGGCGAGCTTGGCGATGTGGCGGACTTCGTCAAGGGAGAGGGACATGGTAATTTACAAAGTTGCTTAAACGACAAAGGTTTGTAGGTTATCATAAGCGATTCTGTTGCCCCAATTCCCAACCCCTCCTAACGGTTTTTCCGGGATTTTTCTCCGATGTTTGGTTCCCTGCGCTCCTATTTTTCGAACGATCTCGCCATCGACCTTGGCACCGCCAACACCCTGATCTACGTTCGCGGCAAGGGCATCGTCCTCGACGAACCGTCCGTGGTGGCGATCCGCACCGAAGGCGGGCCGAACGCCAAGAAAACCATCCTGTCCGTGGGCATGTCGGCCAAGCAGATGCTGGGCAAGACGCCGGGCAACATCACCGCCATCCGGCCGATGAAGGACGGTGTGATCGCCGACTTCACGGTGACGGAGCAGATGCTCAAGCAGTTCATCAAGAAGGTTCACGACACCCGCCTGTTCTCCCCCAGCCCGCGCATCATCATCTGCGTGCCCTGCGGCTCCACCCAGGTCGAGCGTCGCGCCATCCGTGAATCTGCCCTGGGGGCCGGTGCCAGCAACGTCTATCTCATCGAAGAGCCCATGGCCGCGGCCATCGGCGCCGGCATGCCGGTGGCCGACGCGACGGGCTCCATGGTGGTGGATATTGGCGGTGGCACCACCGAAGTGGGCGTGATCTCCCTGGGCGGCATGGTCTACGCGGGTTCGATCCGCGTGGGCGGCGACAAGTTCGACGAAGCCATTGTCAATTACATCCGCCGCAATTACGGCATGCTCATCGGTGAGACCACCGCCGAGTCCATCAAGAAGGAAATCGGTTCGGCTTTCCCGGGTTCCGAGGTCAAGGAGATGGAAGTCAAGGGCCGCAATCTGGCCGAGGGCATCCCCCGCGCCTTCACCATCTCCTCCAACGAGATCCTCGAAGCCCTCACCGAGCCCCTCAATCAGATCGTCTCGGCGGTCAAGATCGGCCTGGAGCAGACCCCACCCGAACTTGGAGCCGACATTGCCGAACGTGGCATGGTGCTGACCGGTGGTGGCGCGCTGCTGCGCGATCTCGATCGCCTGCTGATGGAAGAAACCGGTCTCCCCGTGATCGTTGCCGACGACCCGCTGACCTGCGTGGTGCGCGGTTCCGGCATGGCCCTCGAGAAGATGGACCAGCTCGGTTCCATCTTCACCAGCGAATAGGAATCGGCCTGGCGGCCAGGGCCTCGGCAGTGAACGCTTCGTTCGCCTGCCGGCGCCGACAACCCGGGCGAGTCCCGGGTGCTGCCATTTGCCGATCGACCTGAGCGATCCGTCCCATGGTCGGCCATTCTCCTCCCCCCTTCTTCAAACGCGGGCCTGCGCCGCTGGCCAAGCTCGTGTTCTTCCTGGTGCTGTCACTGGCGCTGCTGGTCAGCGACCTCAAGCTGCGCTACCTGGATGCCTTTCGCCAGGGGCTGTCGGTGCTCGCCTATCCCCTGCAGATGGCTGCCGCGACGCCAGCGGATTTCGTGCGCAACGCGTCCGACTACTTTGCTTCCCTGGTGCGCCTGCAGATCGAGAACAAGGAGCTCAAGAGCAAGCAACTGAAGGAGGGCGAGCGTCTGCTGCGCCTGGAACAGCTTGAGCAGGAGAACCGCCACCTGCGCACTCTCCTTGAGGCCCGTGAGCGGCAGCCGGTGAAGTCCACCGTGGCCGAGATCATGTACACCGCCAAGGACCCGTTCTCGCGCAAGGTGATCCTCGACAAGGGCGCCCAGGCCGGCATCGAGGCCGGGCAGGCGGTGGTGGACGATGCCGGCGTGGTCGGCCAGATCACCCGTGTCTTCCCCATGCAGTCCGAGCTCACCCTGCTCACCGACAAGGACCAGGCCATCCCCGTGATGGTGGTGCGCAGCGGGCTCAGGGCCGTGCTGTTCGGCTCTGGTGACGGCCTGATGGAACTGCGCTATCTGGCGGCCAACGCAGACGTCCAGCCCGGCGACAAGATCGTCACCTCGGGCCTGGATGGGGTCTTCCTGGCCGGTCTGCCGGTGGCCACGGTGGCCCGGGTCGAGCGCGATCAGGCCCAGACCTTTGCCCGCATTCCCTGCCTGCCGGCCGCCGGTGTCGAGCGCTTCACCCACGTGCTGGTCCTCGGCCATCGGGAGAGCCTGCCCGCGCGGCCGCCCGAGGTCGAGCCGGTGGTGAGCAAGCTCAAGGGCCGCAGGGCCCGGTCCGCCAAGGAGTAATCAGTGCAGCCCACCAACCGCTCCCGTCGCATTCTGCTGCCGGTGAAGATGTGGTTTGTCTACACCACCCTCTTCGTTGCCTTGTTCCTCAACTACATTCCCACCGGCCATCTGCCTGCAGTGCCCGATTTCGTGGCCCTGGTGCTGGCCTTCTGGTGCGTGCGCGAACCCCTCAAGATCGGTATCGGTGCGGGTTTCGTGTTCGGGCTTCTCACCGACATCGGCGTGGGCGCGGCCCTCGGGCAGCATGCTTTTGCTTACGTGCTGGTGGCCTATGCGGCCAACGAGCTGTCGCGCCGGGTGCTGTGGTTCACCCCGGTGGAGCAGGCCCTGCACGTGCTGCCCTTGCTCTTCCTTTCCCAGGTGGTGATGGTCATCGTGCGCCTGATGGCGGGTGCAGAGTTTCCCGGCTGGTGGATGTTCTTTGGCACTTTCGTTGCCGCTGTGCTGTGGATTCCCCTGCACTATGTGCTGCTGCTGCCCCAGTATCAGCCCATGGAGCGGGACGACAACCGGCCCATCTGACCCTTCATGGCCGCCATCCGCACCCCCGAGCAGGAACTCGCGCGTTTCCGTGGCCGTCTGGCCGTGGCCGGCATCATCGCCCTGATCGGCTTTGGCCTGCTGGCGGCGCGCTTCTTCTACCTGCAGGTAGTGCGTTACGACTACTACTCCACCCGCGCCGAGGACAATCGCATCTCCCTGGTGCCCATCGTTCCCAACCGCGGCCTGATCACCGACCGCAATGGCACCGTGCTGGCGCGGAACTACTCGGCCTACACGCTGGAGATCACTCCTTCCAAGGTGGCCGATCTGGAAGCGACCATCGAGGAACTCTCGAAGCTTGTGGATATCCAGCCCAAGGACCGCAAGCGCCTCAAGAAACTCATGGACGAATCCAAGAGCTTCGAATCCCTGCCCCTGCGCAACCGCCTGTCGGATGAAGAGGTGGCCCGCTTCATCGCCCAGCGCTACCGCTTCCCGGGGGTCGAGCTGAAGGCCCGTCTGTTCCGCGACTACCCCTTGGGCAGCTTCGCGTCACATGTCATCGGCTATATCGGCCGCATCAACGACCGGGATCTGGAGCGCATCGAAGAGAGCGAGGACGCCGCCAATTACCGGGGCACCGACCACATCGGCAAGTCGGGTCTCGAAAAGAGCTACGAGCGGGATCTTCACGGCATCACCGGCTTCGAGGAGGTCGAGGTGGACTCCGGCGGTCGTGCCGTGCGCCTGCTGCGCCGCACCCCGGCCATTCCCGGCAACAACGTGGTTCTGACCCTTGATCTCAAGCTCCAGGAGATCGTCGAGAAGGCTTTCGGCAACCGACGGGGTGCCCTGGTGGCCATCGAGCCGTCCACCGGTGGCGTGCTGGCCATGGCCTCCACCCCGACCTTCGACCCCAACCTGTTCGTGGACGGTATCGCTCCCCAGGACTGGGACCAGCTCAATACCGACCAGGACAAGCCTCTGCTCAACCGGGCGATCTACAGCGCGTATCCGCCGGGCTCCACCTTCAAGCCCTTCATGGCCCTGGGTGCCCTGACGACCGGCAAGCGCACCCCCAACCAGACCCTCGCCGACCCGGGCTATTTCAACTTTGGCGGGCATCGTTTCATGGATGACAAGATCGGCGGGCATGGTGGCGTCGATCTCTACAAGTCCATCGTCGTCTCCTGCAACACCTACTACTACGTGCTGGCCAACGACATGGGGATCGATGCCATTGCCGGGTTCATGCGCCCCTTCGGCTTCGGCCAGCGCTCAGGCATCGACCTGCCCGGGGAGTCCGAGGGCGTGCTGCCCTCGCCGGAGTGGAAGAAAAAGCGCTTCAAGAAGCCCGAGCAGCAGAAGTGGTTCGGCGGCGAGACCATCTCGGTGGGCATCGGGCAGGGCTACAACGCCTATACCCCACTGCAGATGGCCCAGGGTCTGGCCGCGCTGGTGAACAACGGGGTGCTCTTCCGACCGCACATCGCCCGCCACGTGGTGGACGCCAAGACCGGCGAGAAGCGCACCATCGAGCCCGAGCCCCTGCGCACCATCCCCCTCAAGCAGGCCCACATCGACCTCATCAAGCGCGCCATGGTTGGCGTGAACAAAGCAGGAACCGGCGCCCGCGCGTTTGCCGGCGCGCCCTACGAGGTCGGCGGCAAGACCGGTACTGCGCAAGTCTATTCCCTCAAGGGCGGCAAGTACGTGGAAGGGCGGATCGCCGAGCGCTTGCGGGACCATTCCTGGTTCATTGCCTTTGCACCGGCGGACAAGCCGAAGATTGCCCTGGCCGTGCTCGTCGAGAACGGGGGGTTCGGTGCCCAGTCGGCTGCGCCCATCGCCCGCCAGGCCCTCGACTACTATCTGCTCGGCAAGGTGCCTGCGGGCATTGCTCCCGAAGATCCGGCCGCCGAAGAGTCTGCGGAGGTTGCCGAATGAATCCGCGTCTCGATCCGCGCAAGTGGTTGAGCTTCCTGCTGTCGCCCCTCGACGGCCCCCTGATGTTGCTGGTTCTGGCCCTCACCGCCTACTCGGCTGTGATCATGGTCAGCGCGTCGCCGGAGCGTCTGGGCACGCTGGCCGTCAACACGGCAGTGGCCTTCTTCGTGATGTGGGTGGCCGCGCGCATTCCACCCCAGCGCATGATGAGCATCGCCCTGCCGCTGTACGTAATCGGTATTGTTCTGCTCGTTGCGGTGGCCTTGTTTGGCGACGTCTCCAAGGGTGCCCGGCGCTGGCTCAACATCGGGATCACCCGGATCCAGCCCTCCGAGCTCATGAAGATCGCCATGCCACTGACCCTGGCCTGGTATTTCCAGAGCCGCGAGGGCATGATCCGCGGCCGTGACTTCCTGATCGCCATCAGCCTGCTGTTGCTGCCGGTCGGGCTGATCGCCAAGCAACCCGACCTGGGGACGGCGATCCTGGTGACGGCCTCGGGTTTCTTCGTGCTCTTCTTCGCGGGCCTCACCTGGCGCCTGATCCTGCCGGTGGCAGTGGTCGGCATAGCGGGTATCGCCTCCATCGTGATCATGGGCGACACCATCTGCCAGCCCGGCGTGGATTGGCCGGGTTTGAGGGAGTACCAGAAACACCGGGTGTGCACCCTGCTCGATCCGACTTCCGATCCCCTTGGCAAGGGCTTCCACATCATCCAGTCCACCATTGCCATCGGCTCTGGTGGCGTCGTCGGCAAGGGCTGGGGCAACGGGACCCAGACCCATCTGGATTTTCTGCCTGAACGCCATACCGACTTCATATTCGCCGTGCTCACCGAAGAATTCGGGCTGGTCGGCGCACTCATTCTTGTGGTAATTTATATCCTGTTGATTTTTCGCGGCCTTTTTATTGCCGCTGGTGCCCCGACCCTGTTCTCGCGCCTGCTTGCCGGCGCCCTGACGCTGATCTTCTTTACTTACGCGTTGGTGAACATGGGCATGGTGAGCGGAATTCTCCCCGTTGTCGGGGTCCCGTTACCCTTCGTCAGTTACGGTGGCACTGCACTCGTTACCCTGTGTCTGGGTGTCGGCATGCTCATGAGCATACAGCGACACCGGCGCCGGGTAGGCACCTGAACCTGCGCGCGCCTGACGCGCGCGCCCGAACAGGAAAGAGCGTCATGCAACCTGTAGCGAAACACCCGCGAGCCGGTTTCCGGCCCGCCGCCCTTTGTCGTGTCCTGTCTCGCCTCCTGGTGGTGGTGGGGTGTGCGGCCACCGCCTGCGCCGCAGCAGCAGACGCTCAGGACCCTCCGGAACCTGTATTCCAGTCCAGTCTCAAGCCAGGGTCACCCAAGCAGATATTCAGTGGTGCCTTCCGTTACGAGAGCCCTGATGACGGTGCGGATGAAGCCTCCGTCCCGCTGGAGGCCCCCCGCTTCGAAAAGGGCGACTATGCCCTGGGGCATGGCGTGGCCCTTGGCAACAGCGGCAGCTCCTTCCGCCAGAAAGGCGTCGCCAGTTGGTATGGCAAGCCCTTCCACGGGCGCAAGACGTCCAGCGGCGACAGCTTTGACATGTATGCGATGACGGCTGCCCACCCCAGTCTGCCGATCCCCAGCTATGTTCGCGTCACCAACCTGGCCAACGGGCGCTCGGCGGTCGTGCGTATCAACGACCGGGGCCCTTTTCACCCCGGCCGCATCATCGATCTCTCCTACGCAGCCGCTTACAAGCTTGGCTATGTTGACAACGGACATGCCAGTGTAGAAGTGGCCCTGATGCTGCCCGAGGGCGTGGCCATGGTGGATCCGGCTCGCAAGGTGCCGCCGATCCGTCGGGCCCCGCCGGCCCAGGTGGTGGCAGCCGTCGCCCGTCCCGCACCCCCTGCCGTGGTTACGGAGACCTCGCCGGTGTCCGAGGTTCCCCAGGCCGTCACGGCCGCATCGGTCCCGGTGGTGGTGGCCCCGGTGGCGGCGGCTGCCGTTGCCCCTGCAGCGCGTGGCAGCGAACCGGTTTTCCTGCAGCTTGGCGCTTTTGCCAGCTCCGTCAACGCCGAGCATTTCAAGGGCTTTGTCGAGCATGAACTGCAGTGGCTCAGATCTTCCGTCTCTGTGCTCGCCAGTGAGGGAAAGTACCGTCTTCAGCTTGGCCCTTTCACCTCGGCCCTTGAGGCACGGGCCATTGCCGAGCGCATCGCCAGCACCCTGAAACTCCGCCCAGTCGTCAAGAATCGCGACTGAGTGACACGCGTCACAGCCCTGGAGTGTCTTTCGGGGCTTCGTTGGGCGTCGGCTTTGCCTAGACTGTGAGTTTGCGGGTCGAGCTGTGTAAGCCTTCGGTGGGCCTTTCCGGCTTGTGATCCGTCTGACCCGGGAGTCCCTCGCCATGGCCACCGCATCCATGTTCCGCTGTCCCAACCCGTGCCCCCTATGTACTGAGGCGGCCTGTCGGGACGCGGTCCGTTCCGAAGCCGATCTGGACGCCATTCCTGACGAAATCGACCTGCTTCAGGTGATGTGGGCCCGTGTTCGAAGTAGCTGCAGCGAGAGATTGCCGGCATTGCAGTGCCATCCCCTGTAACCCTTCACCATCGCCCGAAATGCAAAAGGAAGCCTGACCGGCTTCCCTCCGCACTCTTACGTGAGTATCCGTTCCGTGACGCTCACGGTGGGGTGCAGCCGACGGGAAACCAAATCTTTACCGGATAACCACCGATCCAGATGAGGTAGTAGCCTTCGCAAGGTACGCCAGCCGCTTTCGGCTTGGGCCCGTTGGCCTCGGACGCCGAGCCGGACTGGCATTCCGGCAGCGAGTTCTTCTTTGAGTCAGGACCTGTGCCGCGGGGCATCGCGCAGGGGGCGAGGGGCTTGCCCTTTGCGTCGAGAGGAACGACCTCGCCGTTCTTGCCAAAAATGATCGCACCGGTGATGTCACCGGGGGCAATGACACCTGGCGCCAAGCGGTCGAGCTTGCCGGCTGCCTGGGCAGGGAGGTGGAGAGTGATGCCAACCAGCAGGCTCAGGGTTAGCAGAGCTGGTTGCAGGATTGGGGGACGCTGCCGCATGGATGACGATCTCCTGTGGAATGAAGTGCGTTAGAAGTGCAACTGGCCCTGGAGCATGAGGGTGCGCTGCGGGTAGAACAGGGAAACGCGGGGGGCGCCGTTGAGATCCGTGTTGTGGAAGCGGAAATCCCGGTCGAACAGGTTATATACGCCCAGGCTGGCATTCACACGCTGGGGGACCAATGGCAAGGACAGGCGCAGGTTGGTTACCGTGAAGGTTGAGCGGGCATCGGATTCGGCCCCGGTGCTGGCGATCTGGCTGGCCCGCTGGCGCACCAACCAGTGTTCGAGCAGCACTTCGGCCTGGCTGGTTTTCAACCACAGGCGCAAGGGCAGCAGATCGGTGTCGACTTTCCAGGGGGTGTCACGCACCAGCTTGTTGCCACCCTCATAGCGGATGTTCTCGCGGCGCCATTCTGCGCTGAGCAAGGCACGCCGGCCGAAGGGAAAGGCCAGGTGAGCCCGGTGAAGACTTTCCTTCCAGTCTTCCAGGTGGTAGCCGTTGCTGGCGCCGGGATCAACCATGGGGGCATCCAGCCAGCGCCAGGAGGCTTCCAGTCCGCCACTAAGCCGATCACTCAGATGCTGCTCCGCGGCGACCGCTACGCGGCGCCAGCGGGTTCCGGAGATATCGTCAAAAACCTGATTGAAACCGGCGAACTGGGTCGGAGCCAGGTTTTCCGCGTCATATCTTGAGCCGGATACGCCCTGGAGGACAGCGGCCCGCAGGGTGGTGCCAGTAGCTGGCCTGAGCACGGCCCCCAGCTTGCCGTTGATGCGCTCGGCCTGGCTGCGGCCAGTATCTTCGAAACGCACGTAGTCGGCACCGCCATGCAGGGTCAGGGCTGGGGTGACCCGCCACTGGGCGTAGCCGAAGGCGGTATCCCGGTCCGTCGTGAGGGTTCGGGTTGGCAGTTTGGTTATGTCAAGCACGATGCGCGGGTCCATGCTCAGCGCCATGGTTGCGCCGATGTCCTGCTTGCCCGACAGTCTGGCCGTAGTGGCGCCGACGCTCAGACCGAGCTTTTCGCGTTGGCGGGTGTACAGGGCCGACAGGCCTCGCGTGCGGTGCCGCTCCTGCCCCTCGCTGTTGATGTCGAGACCAATGGCCTGGCTGCGGTACTGCAGATAATCCTTCTGAAGTTCGCGGAAGCGCTGGGTGTTGGCTTCGACGAGGATCTCGTCGCCCTCGCCCAGTTCATGGTGCAGGGCGATGCGGCCGAGGTCGTTGAGGTTGCGGCGTAGCAGGTTGGTCGCCTGACCGTCGAACAGGTTACGGTACTGGGCGCCGCCGTGGCGTTCGGTGTGACGTGCTTCAGCCAGCAGGGTGGTGCCCGGGGTGAGTAGCACGCGGGCGTCGAGGCGGCTGCCGGCCAAGTGGGTGTCAGAGATGGTATCCGTGAGGCCGGCGTAACGGTAGTCGAAGCTACCGAAGGAGATCTGGCCCTGATCCCAGGCGTGGGACAGCAGGGCACTGGCGGCCATCGCGCTGTGGCTGCCACCGCCCACGGTGGCTGCAAATCGAGTGGGTTTGCGCTCGAAGAAGGCGGTGGCCTCGTCGGGGGATATTGCCCGGGGCCCGTCGAAGAGGGGGAGCGGCGGCATCACGAACTGGGGAGCTTGGGGCCACTGGCCGATGGGCTGGCGCAGGTTGGCCTGGAGCAGTTCGGACAGGCGGGCGCCTTCAAAGCGCGGTACCTCGGCGTAGGCGTCGGCCAGAAGGCGGTGGGCGGCTGGGCTGGCGGGATCGCTCTCGATGGCGTTCATGGCGGCGGCCTGGGCCGGGGCGGCGAGGCCGACCTGCTGGTAGGCGGCGCCCAGGCTGGCGCTGCGGGCGGCCCTGTCCTGGTCGAGCAGGGTGCCGGAGCGTAGCACCGAGCGGTTGGCGTTGCGGGCCAGGGCCTCTTCGCCGTTGTACAGGGCGGCCAGGGGCTCGCCCTCGCGTAGCTGGCGGAAGGCGTCGAAATACCAGGGGGTGGGTGAGCCCGGGTCGAGGCGGCGGGCCAGGTCGAACTGGTCGCCGGCCACCTTGCTGCGGGCTTCCTCCATGTAGGCGCGGCCCAGGTAGCTGCGCAGCTCGGCGTTGGCCGGGTCGAGGAGGGCGGCGATCTCCACCTCGCGGCGGCCCGCTTCGGTCTGCCCCTGACGCATCAGGGCCAGACCCAGGCCGAAGTGGGCCAGGGGGTCGGTGTCGTTGCGGGCCAGGGCGGCAGCGAAGTCGGCGGCAGCAGCGCTGGTGTTGCCGGTCAAGAGGAGGGCAAAGGCGGCCAGGGCTGCAGCACGGGGCGTGTCGGGGGCCAGGGTGAGGGCGCGCCGGGCGGCGTCGCCGCCGGGGCCGGCACGACCCAGGCCCAGCTCCAGCTCCGCCTGGCGCGCGTGGGCGAGGGGCGCGTCGGGGCTCAGGGCGGTGGCTCGGCGGGCCGCTTCGAGGGCGGCGGGGAGCTGCCGGGCGGCCTGCAGGGCATAGCTGTAGGCGAGTTGGGCCGCCGGGGCGTCGGGGTTGCGTTCGACGTTCTGGCGGGCGGTTTCCAGGGCGGCGGGATCGTTGCGGGCCACGCGGATCACCGTCGCGGTGGCGTCGAGGGCGGGGTGGGTACCTGGGGCAAAGCGGGCAACCAGGGCGCCGGCCGCGTCGACTTGGCCCAGACCCAGCAGTACGCCGGCCTTCAAGGCGGCCAGGGCGGGCGTGCTGTCTACCGCGGAGAGGGGGGCGAGGTGGTCGAGCGCATTGCGCGCCCGGCCTGCCGCCAGTTCGCCCTGGGCGGCGGCGAGGGCCTGGCGCGTGGCTTCGGGGTAGGTGGCCAGTTCGACCGGACGGAGGTGCTGGACCTGGGGGTAATGGATGGCCCAGGCGACGGCGTCGAGGGGGCGCACGGTTATTCCTGCAGGGGCACTGCCGACACGGGCCTCAATGGCCTGGCCGGCTTCGATGCGTAGCTCGCCTGCGCTGTTTCCGGTGCGCACGCGACCTTCGGCGACCACTACCCGGGCCCGACTATCGTCACTGGTTACGGTGAACTCGGTGCCGTCCACGAAGGCATTGACAAAGGGCGTGATGATTCCGAAACGCCGGCTGAAGCGGCTGATCACGTGAACTACGCCCTGGGGCAGCTTGAGCTCACCGGTGGCCGCCGAGCCGGGCAGGGTCAGGGTGGTGTTGTGGTCGAGGCGCACCAGTACGTCCTGTGCCAACACCACGGCGGCCCGGCCGGGGCCGCGCACGGCGACCTGGTCGCCGGGGCACAGGGGCTGGCGCGGTGTGGCGATGCGCCACTGGCCTTCCCCGGCAGCACGCACTTCGATGCGGCCCTCGGTGGCGGCGAGGTGTCCGGCGGGTGGTTCACAGGCGAGGGCGCTGAAGGACGCGGCGGACAGGCCGGAAAAGGTGAGGCTCAGACCGAGGTAGAGGGGCCGCAGCGCGAACTTGTGCGGAGGCCGGGCATGGGACTGCATCCACGGAGTACCGATCCTGAAGACCTGAAATGGCAAACGGCTGAATTTGTGGGAGATATTAACTGCAAAAGGATGTGACTTGCAGTATCTCGTGTGCAGTTTGCATTTGTCCCCGATTCGCTCACTTGCTTTCGAGCACGATGCACCCACTGCTGTCGGGGAACTCTCCACCAGTCAGGCGAGCCTCGCAGCGCTCCACGTAGAATCGCCCGGGGCCGTCCTCCGGGCATGTGGCGAGGAGGATGCGCAGGTGCAGGCGGGCCAGGTCGAGGGCTCCCCTGGCGTAGGCGCTACGGGCGATCTCAAAGGCCTCCCGGGCATCTTGAGGCAGCGGCGAGGACCTGATTTCATGCAGATCGATGGCCTGGCGCTTGCCGGCCAATACGAAGGAGCCGAGCAGTCGCGCTTCATCTTCTCCGCGTGGGGGGGGGAGTTGCTCGAGCACCGCTCCGGAGGCCAGGATACGGGTGCGGAGGATCTTATTGACACTCTGGATGCGACTGCTGGTGTTGACGATATCTCCCACCACCCGCAGTTCCCGTCGCGCATCGGCACCCACTTCACCGAGAAACACCGGCCCGTAGTGAAGGCCGAAACGTGTAGGGAGCGCGGTCTTGTCTCCGGGGGGCGCTTCGTTCATCAGGCCATGCAGCGCAAGGGCGGCATCGCAGGCTTTGCGGCAGGCGTCGCCCGCCGAGTCTTCGGCCAGCCAGAGGCACATGATGGAGTCGCCCACGATATCCATGACGTGACCACCGTGGGCTTCGACCACCGGCAGGAGGCGGGAGAAGTAGCGGTTCAGGGTTTCCCGGGCATCTGCTGGACTGAGGTTTTCGGTGAGGCTGGTATAGGCCTCGATGTCGCTGCACAGGCATACCCCGTGGATACTACGTCCGCCGTCATGGTCGCGGAGCAAGGCGACGAGCTTCTCGCTCCCTTTGTGGCTGAGGCCCAGATCAAGGGCCCTCTGCAGGTCGCGTTCCCGCTGCCGGGCGGCGCGACCATGGCTGAACAGGCCAAAGGCGGTGATGGTGAGGGGGGCGAGCACCCCCGGCAGGATCACGGGCAGCCATACGTGGTGGTGGGCGAAGCACCATCCGGCCACACCGACCCACGCCAGGCCCAGGGCCACGCTAATGGCCAGAGCCCGGGCCGTTCCGATGAAGTGCCACAGGGCCGCCAGCATGGCGCTCCAGGCGAGCAGGGCTGCGAGTAGCAGGCTGTCCGCGGGGCGCTGCAGTGCCGAGCCGTCGAGGAGGTTGGCCAGGGCACTGGCGCACAATTCGACACCGCTGACATCAAGCCCGTCAGGGCTGCTGTAGGGAGTCCGGAAGATGTCCCCCTGCCGTGACTGGTTGAATTCGGAGAACCCGATCAAGACCGCCTTGCCGCGGAAGGCGGAGTCCCCGGTGGCCGGGTCCGCCACCCGCTCCAGGGCCTCCGCATAGGAAAGGGTCCGGATGGTGCCGAGGGGACCGTACAGGTTGAGGGCGCGCAGGCGGATATCCGGTGAAGGCGAGATGGCAGCCGCTGTGCCAGCGGTCATCAGCTGGGCCATCAGCATGGGCAGGGAGGGATGGTCGCCGACGCTGGGGACAAATCCCCAGAACTCGAATATTCCCGCGGGTGTCTTCGGCATGATGAAAGGGCCGCTCGCCCACGCCGCATCCCGGAGCAGGGGCAGGGGTCGGGTGAGATGATCCACGTGGGCCACGATTTTGCCGTCGGGGCGGGTGACCGCTTCCCGGGAAACGCCTTCCATGAGGATGACGTTGCCTGCACGCCGAATGGCTGCGGCCAGGGCCTGGTCGCCTTCCGGCTCCCTGGCCCGTTCGAAGAGCACATCAAAGCCGATCACCCGGGCACCGCGGTCGGTGAGTCCGTTGACCAGCCGGGCGTGAAGGCTCCGCGGCCAGCGTTCCGGGCGCTCGGACTGCCCCAAGGCCCGAGCCGAGCGGGAATCGAGGGTTATAATTACGACTTCCGGCGGGGGAGGGCGCGTTCCTCGCAGGGCGTACAGCAACTCCAGTCCGGCTCCATGCTCCAGATCTCCGGCGGGAGACAGCAGGAGGGTGACCATCGCCAGCAGCGAGGCCATCACGAGTCCAAGGAGGGTTCTGTCGGGGCGTTGCACGGGCTGTCTCAGGAGCGCGCTGTCATCGGAGAGGTAAACTGGCTGTGATGTATCTGGATCGGGTGGATCTGTTCGACGGCCTCAGCGATGAGCAGGCCGACGTACTCAAGTCGCGTTCTCGGGTGCGCAATTTTGCGCCCAATACCATTGTCGTCAACGAGGGTGACGATGGAAGCAGCCTGTTCGTGGTGCAAAGTGGGGCGCTCAAGGCCTACCTTACCGACAACATCGGTCGCGAGGTGACCCTGTCGCTGCTTGACCCGGGTGATTACTTCGGTGAACTCGCCCTGCTCGACGACGCGCCGCGTTCCGCCTCGGTCATCGCGCTAACGCGCAGTGAAGTATTGCAGATTCCCCGGGTGGCGTTTCTCGCCCTGATCGAAGCCCATCCGGCCTGCATGCAGATCGTGGTGCGCAATCTGGTCGGACGCATTCGCAAGCTGACGGAAAGTGTGCGCTCCCTGGCCTTGGTGGATGTGTTTGGGCGCATTGCGCGGGTGTTCGAGTCCCTGGCGGTCGAGACCGATGGCGTCGGCATCATTGACCGGCGCCTGACCCAGCAGGATCTCGCCAACATGGTGGGGGCGTCCCGGGAAATGGTGAACCGTATCCTCCGTGACATGGTGTCCGGCGGCTATGTGGAGATCGAGCCCCACCGCATCATCGTTCGCAAGCAGCTGCCCCGGCACTGGTGAGGATGTAAAAACCCTGCTGATTGCAAGGTAATTTTTCATCCCTTGACTACACTTTAAAGTGTACAAGGGAGACACATCATGTCCTACATCGATTCACCCATCAGCCGCTGCGAAGCTGCTCGCGAAATGGTCCTGACCGACCAGACCCAGGCCCAGTGTGCCTACGAACACGGATGTCCGCCGGGGCGCAATTGCCCGCTTGACGGGTGCTTTGCCGAAATCTCGGGTATCACCGAGGAGGTTACGCGTGAAGCACTGGCGCATGTCGCCAGTGCCGGCAGCAAAGTCTGATCCATGGCCAGGCGCACCCTCGGAACCCGTCAGAAGCTGATCTTCCGCGGCCCCGATCAGGGGCCGGGGAAGTCCGCGCCAAAGGGGCCGCGCAATCCGTTGGTAGTACCGGCCCTGCAGCGCAAGGCCGGCCCCCACGGGAAGTCCCGGGGCGCAAGACGTCAGGAGGCGCAGCGCATTCTGCGCAGCACTACGGACGAAGATCTATAGGGTTGCTTCGGTCGTCCGCGGGCCCTTGATGCACGGGATCCCCCCGGCCGAGTGGGCGTGCGGTGTCCGTTCATCCCACACCATCACCGGCGGCGGTTCAGGATTTCAGGTTCAGTCTGTCGAGCAGGCCATCGAGTTGATCGAGGCTGCCGAAGTGGATGGTGACGGCCCCCACCCCCTTGTTGTTGGCCTTGATCTTCACCGTGGCGCCGAGCTGATCGGCAATCTCCTCCTCCAGGCGCAGAATGTCCCGGTCGGGGGTCGGAGCGGGCTGTTTCGATTTCGGGTTGAGGGCCTGATGTACCAGGCGTTCGGCTTCGCGCACCGACAGGCCGCGGGCGGCGATCAGGTTGGCGAGACCAATCTGGGCTGCGCCGTCCAGGGGGAGCAGGGCACGGGCGTGGCCCATGTCGATGTCGCCGGCCATGAGCAGCTCCTGCACCGGGGGCGCGAGCTGGAGCAGGCGCAGCAGGTTGGAGGCGGCCGGGCGGGAGCGCCCGACGGCGTCGGCGGCCTGCTGGTGGGTCATGCTGAACTCATCGATGAGACGCTGGATGCCGGCGGCCTCCTCGAGCGGGTTGAGGTCTTCCCGCTGAATGTTCTCGATCAGGGACATGGCCAGGGCGGCCTCGTCCGGAATCTCCCTCACCAGGCAGGGCACTTCGTTCAGGCCCGCTAGTTGGGCGGCCCGCCAGCGGCGTTCGCCGGCAATGATCTCGTAGCGTTTGGCGTCAAACATGGCGCCGATGGGGCGCACCAGAATGGGCTGCATCACGCCCTGGGACTTGATCGAGGCGGCCAGCTCCTCAAGCGAACCCGGGTCCATGCGGGTGCGTGGCTGGTACTTGCCAGGTTGCAGTTCTGCTGCGGGCAGGGTCTGAAGTTCGCCTTCAGTCCGGTCGCCGTCGTTGTTGGCTGCGAGGAGGGCGTCGAGCCCCCGGCCTAAGCCTTTGAGTTTGGGAGGTGCCATGGTGGGATTCAGAGGGTCTTGACCCGTTCGATCATTTCTTTGGCGAAGGCCAGATAGGCTTGGGCGCCCTTGGCGCTGCGGTCGAAGACCACGCCGGGGATGCCGTGGCTGGGGGCTTCGGCGAGGCGGACGTTGCGCGGCACGATGGCCTTGAAGACCTTGTCACCGAAGTGGGCCTCTAGCTGCGCGGAGACCTGTTGCTGCAGGGTGACGCGGGGGTCGAACATGACCCGCAGCAGGCCGATGATGGACAGCTCGCGGTTGAGGTTGGCGTGTACCTTCTTGATGGAGTTCACCAGATCGGACAGGCCTTCCAGGGCATAGTACTCGCACTGCATGGGGATGATCACCCCGTGGGCAACGCACAGGCCGTTGAGGGTGAGCAGGGACAGGGACGGCGGGCAGTCGATCAGGATGAAGTCGTATTCGGACTGGTGCAGGGCAAGGGCGTCGCGCAGGCGGTTCTCGCGCCGGTCGAGGCCCACCAGCTCGACCTCGGCGCCAGCAAGATCACGATTGGCGGGGATCAGGTCGTAGCCGCCGCTCTCGGAGCGCACCCGGGCGTCCGCCACGGTGCCCAGGCCCACCAGCAGGTGATAGACCGATTTGCTCAGGCCGCGCTTGTCGATGCCGCTGCCCATGGTGGCATTGCCCTGAGGGTCCAGGTCGATCAGCAGCACGCGCTGGCCGGCGGTGGCGAGGCCGGCGGCCAGGTTGACGCAGGTGGTCGTCTTGCCGACGCCGCCCTTCTGGTTGGCGATGCAGAAAATGCGGGCCATGCTCAGATCCGTTTCACGATGAGGAGGTGGCGCTCGGCGTCGAGGCCGGGCACGCTGAGGCGAATGGCCTGTTCGAGGCGGAAGCCGGCGGGCAGCCGGGCGATCTCGTCCTCGGGGTAGACGCCCTTCATGGCCAGCAGCCGGGTATGTGGGCCGACCAGGTGGGCGGTGAGATTGACGAAGTCGGCCAGGTCGGAAAAGGCCCGGGAGATGATGCCGTCGGGGGCCTCCGGGGTGTAGGTCGGCTGCCAGGCTTCGATGCGCGCGTGGTGGGCGCGGAAGTTGGCGAGCTTGAGTTCGATCTTCGCCTGGTTCTGGAAGGTGGACTTCTTCTGCACCGTCTCCACGGAGTCCACCTGTAGATCGGGTCGGCACAAGGCCAGCACGATGCCCGGCAGGCCGCCGCCGGAGCCCACATCCACCAGCCGGGTGAGGCCACCCAGGTGGGGCAGCACCGACAGGGAGTCGAGCAGGTGGTGAGTGATCAGCTGGCCTTCGTCGCGGATGGCGGTGAGGTTATAGACCTTGTTCCACTTCATCAGCAGGCGGCCAAACGCGAGCAGGCGTTCTGCTGAATCGGCGGGCAGAGCGAGGTCGAGGGCGGCGATGCCCTTTTCGAGGGGCGCGGCGCTCATGCGGACTTCTCCCGACCGCGGGCCAGCTCGCTGCGTTTGAGCCATACCAGCAGCAGGCTGATGGCCGCCGGGGTGATGCCCTGGATGCGGCTGGCCTGGCCGATGGTTTCGGGTTTGTGCTGGTTGAGGCGGCCCTGGACTTCCTTGGACAGGCCGCGCACGGTGGTGTAGTCGAGGTCAGCCGGCAGGGGGGTGGTTTCGGCATCGGCCTGACGGGCCACTTCGTCCTGCTGGCGGTCAATGTAGCCCTGGTATTTGGCGGCGATCTCGAGCTGTTCGACCACCTGGGGGTCGGTCTCGGGGCCTTCGGGGGCGCCGGGCAGGGTCATCAGGTCGGTGTAGCGCACGTCCGGGCGGCGCAGCAGCTCGAAGAAGGGGTATTCCCGCTCGATGGCCTTGCCGAGCACGGCTTCGGCGGCCTCGGCCGGCACCCTGGCCGGAGTGGCCCAGGTGGCGCGCAGGCGGGCGGTTTCCCGTTCGACGGCCTCGCGCTTGGCACAGAAGGCGGCCCAGCGGATGTCGTCCACCAGGCCCAGCTTGCGGCCGGTTTCGGTGAGGCGCAGGTCGGCGTTGTCCTCGCGCAGGCTGAGACGGTACTCGGCGCGGGAGGTGAACATGCGATAGGGCTCGGAGACGCCGCGGGTGATCAGGTCATCCACCAGCACACCCAGGTAGGCCTCGTCGCGGCGCGGGCACCAGGGGTCTTGCCCCTTTACCTGCAGGGCGGCGTTGATGCCGGCCAGCAGGCCCTGGGCGGCCGCTTCTTCGTAGCCGGTGGTGCCGTTGATCTGGCCGGCGAAGAACAGCCCGCCGATGGACTTGGTCTCCAGGCTGGACTTGAGCTTGCGCGGGTCGAAGTAGTCGTACTCGATGGCGTAGCCGGGGCGCAGGATGTGGCAGTTCTCGAGGCCCTTGATGGAGCGCACGATGTCCAGCTGCACGTCGAAGGGCAGGCTGGTGGAGATGCCGTTGGGGTAAATCTCGTGGGTGTCCAGCCCTTCGGGCTCAAGGAAGACGTGGTGGCTGTCCTTGTCGGCGAAGCGGTGGATCTTGTCTTCGATGCTCGGGCAGTAGCGCGGCCCCACGCCTTCGATCACACCCGAATACATGGGCGAGCGGTCCAGATTGGCGCGGATGATGTCGTGGGTGCGACTGTTGGTGTGGGTGATCCAGCAGGGTAGCTGGCGCGGGTGCTGGCTGGCCTTGCCGAGGAAGCTGAACACCGGCACGGGGTCGTCGCCGGGCTGCTCCTGCATCACCGAAAAGTCGATGCTGCGTGCGTCCAGGCGCGGCGGGGTACCGGTTTTGAGGCGTCCCTGGGGCAGGGCGAGTTCCTTCAGGCGCTGGCCCAGGCTGATGGCCGGCGGGTCGCCGGCGCGGCCGGCGGAGTAGTTCTGCAGGCCCACGTGGATCAGGCCATTGAGGAAGGTGCCGGCAGTGAGCACCACGGCGGGGGCCTCGAAGCGTAGGCCGATCTGGGTGACGACGCCAGTGACCCGGTCGCCCACCACGGTGAGGTCGTCCACGGCCTGCTGGAACAGCCACAGGTTGGGCTGGTTTTCGAGGCGTTTGCGGATGGCGGCCTTGTACAGCACCCGGTCGGCCTGGGCGCGGGTGGCGCGCACGGCCGGGCCCTTGCTGGCGTTGAGGATGCGGAACTGGATGCCGCCTTCGTCGGTGGCGGCGGCCATGGCTCCCCCCAGGGCGTCCACCTCTTTCACCAGGTGCCCTTTGCCGATGCCACCGATGGACGGGTTGCAGCTCATCTGGCCGAGGGTTTCGATGTTATGGGTGAGCAGCAGCGTGGCACACCCGGCCCGTGCCGCTGCCAGCGCGGCTTCGGTGCCGGCATGGCCGCCGCCGACAACGATCACGTCGAATCGGGTGGGATGGAGCATGGGAAAACCGGGGAAGGTGAATCGGGGGAGCCGAATGATACGACCTTGCGCTGCAAAAATACAGCGCCACGCAGCGTCGAGATCCGGAAAAGCGGCGGATTTACAAAGGCTTATCTAGTGCTTTCCGCTATCTTCGGGGGGCTCCGGCCGGGTCGTCGGGAAGGGGGCGCGGGCCTGTGTTCCGGAATCCTCCGGGGTATCCGGGCGGGGTCAGCAGACATTCCTTTTCGGCGCCTCAAGTTTGCGGCCCGGAGTCCGTTGTGCTCTTCAAGAGAAGAGTGGCGTCGGGGGCTTGTTGTCTCGGCCGCTGCCGCAGGTAAGCAATCATCAGTCCAGTACCCTGCTCGGTGCGCCCGCCTTATCGGACGTGCCCGAATGCATCCTCGTCCGGATGCTGTGGGATCAGAAAAGGCCTTTCCATGACCCTTCCGTCGGACTCTCCCTCCGATGATCCGGAGCAGCACGCTGCGGAGCCCGCCTCTGAAAACCCCGGCGTCGATGGCACCGATCCCGCCCGCGGCGTGGAGCAGGAGCGTAATTTCCTCAAAACGCTGGTCCGGGCGCTTCCCGATCTGGTCTGGTTGAAGGATCCGGACGGCGTCTATCTGGCCTGCAATCCCCGTTTCGAGCGTCTGTATAACACCAGGGAGGCGGATATCGTGGGGCGCACGGACTACGATTTCGTGCCGTGGGAGATGGCTGATAATTTCCGGAGCAATGATCTGGCGGCGATCCATGCCGGGCGGCCCGTGCGCAACGAGGAAGATCTGGTCTTCGCAGACGATGGTCACCGGGAGCGCGTGGAAACCCTCAAGACCCCGATGTACGACGACGATGGGCGACTGGTGGGGGTTCTCGGTGTGGCTCGGGATATCACCGATGCCCGGCGCGCCCAGGAGGCTTTGCGCGAGCGGGAAGAAATCTTCTCGAGCATCGTCGGTCAGGCCGCAGATTCGATCGCCCTGGTGGATGCCCGCAGCGGCTGTTTTGTCGAGTTCAACGAGGCGGCTCACCGTAACCTGGGATACAGCAGGGCGGAATTTGCGAAGTTGGCGATCGCGGACATCGATTGCGCGCAGAGCCCGGCCTTGATGGCCGAGTGCGTGGCCCAGATGCTGACGCCGGACGGCCTTACCATCGAAACGCGCCATCGCCACATCACGGGCATGGTGCGGGATGTGCGGGTGCGCGCACGCGGTATCACCCTGCGGGACGGTCGCCGCTATCTGGCTGCGATCTGGAGCGACATCACCGAAAGCAAGCGGGCCGAAGTGGCCTTTGCCACCCAGCGCCAAGTGTTCGAGATGGTGGCGTCCGGGGCGAGCCTCGAGAACACCCTGGACACGCTGGTGCGAGGCGTCGAGGCCCGGTTGAGCGGCGTTCGGGCGTCGATACTGCTCCTGGATCCGGATGGTGTTCACCTGCGCCATGGTGCTGCACCCAGTCTGCCCGACGCCTACAACCGCGCGATCGACGGCATCGCGATCGGCGAGGGGGTCGGGTCCTGCGGGACGGCTGCGTGGCGGGGAGCGCGGGTCGTCGTCGATGACATTGCCCATGATCCCCTGTGGGCGTCCTTTGCCGAACTGGCCGGGCGCTTTGGGCTGAAGGCTTGCTGGTCCTCTCCCATTCTCAGCCGCAACGGTGGCGTACTGGGAACCTTTGCGCTCTATCCGGCCACGGCATCGCAGCCGACCGAGGATCATCTGGAGCAGGTTGCCCTGGCTACCGACATGGCCGCCATCGCCATCACGCGGCACCGGGAAGAGTCGGCACTGCGCCGCAGCGAGGCCCGGTTCCGTCAGCTCTTCGAGGTTGCGCCGATGCCGCTTGCGCTGGTGGACGACAACGGGGTGGTGCTCGACATCAACCGCAGTTTCACCGATATCCTTGGCTATACCCGCGCTGATGTGCCTGAGCTGGAGACCTGGTGGCGCCTGGCCTATCCCGAGCCCGAGTATCGGAGCTGGGCACGGGCGACCTGGAGCGAGGCCCTGCGCGAGGCCGGCGCGAACCAGCGGGCCGTGGAGCCTCGGGAGTTCCGCATCACCTGCCGCTCCGGCGAGGTACGGACGCTGATGGTGTCCGGCGCGCTGGTGGGCGACAGTCTTCTGGCGACTTTCTTCGATGTCACGGAGACCCGCAAGCTCGATGCGCAGCTCAAGCTCTATCACCAGCACCTGGAGGATCTGGTCGCAGAGCGCACCCTGCAGCTGGCGGAGGCGCGGCAGAAGGCCGAGTCGGCCAATCAGGCCAAGACAGCTTTCCTGGCCAACATGAGCCATGAGATCCGGACCCCGATGAATGCCATCCTGGGCCTGGCCCGGCTGCTTGAGCGCAGCCCCCTCAACACCACTCAACAGGACCGCCTCGGCAAGATCCGCAGTGCGGGAAGCCACCTGTTGTCGATCATCAACGACATCCTCGATATTTCCAAGATCGAGGCCGGCAAGCTGACGCTGGAGTCCATCGATTTTTCCCCCGGCGTGCTGTTCAATCAGGCCCATTCGCTGATCCAGGAGCGTCTGGCAGCGAAACACCTTGAATTTCGCAGCGATACCGATGGTCTGCCGGCGGTGTTGTGCGGGGACGTGACGCGCCTCAGGCAAGCCCTTCTCAACTACCTGAGCAATGCCGTGAAGTTCACCGACCATGGTTCCGTGAGCGTGCAGGCAAGAGTGCTGGAGGCGCGTGAGGATGACCTGCTGATCCGCTTTGAAGTGATTGATACCGGGATCGGAATTGCTCCCGAGAAGTTGCCCCGCCTGTTCCAGCCCTTCGAGCAGGCCGACGCCTCGACCACACGCCGTCATGGCGGGACCGGGCTGGGGCTGGCGCTGACTCGCCACCTGGCCCGTCTGATGGGGGGCGAGGCGGGGGCGGATAGCACGCCAGGTGGGGGAAGCACCTTCTGGTTTACCGCCCGGCTCATCCGGCGCAAGGGCGCGATACTTCCCGCACAGCCATCGGGGGTGAGGGAAACGCAGGCCGATGCTGCACGCCGCCTGAGGGGCGGCCGGGTCTTGCTGGTGGAGGACAACGTGCTCAACCAGGAAGTCGCGGTGGAAATGCTCGGCGAACTCGGGCTCACCGCCGACCGGGCCGCGAATGGGGCGGAGGCAGTCGAACTGGCCCGTCTCAACGCCTACACGGTGATCCTGATGGACATGCAGATGCCGGTGATGGACGGTCTGGAGGCCACCCGGCGCATACGCCGTCTGGCGGGTGGCAGCCGGATCCCGATCGTGGCCATGACGGCCAATGCCTTCGAAGAGAACAGGGATATCTGCCTGGACGCCGGAATGAATGACTTCCTCACCAAGCCGGTGGAGCCCGAAGCCCTCGCCCGGATGTTGTTGAAGTGGCATTCGGGGGCGGCGGTGGAACGTTCTTTCGTGCCGTCTGCCAACCCCGCCGATGATCTCGACGTGACGAGTGGTCTGCGGATCGTCCGGGGCAGGTGGCCCACTTATCTGCGCTTGTTGCAGGTCTTCGTCGATACCCACGGGGAGGTGGGCGAGCGCTTCACGGCCTGCCTGGCCGCCGGCGATGTGCCCGAGATCTTCCGTCTGGCCCACTCCCTTGCGGGTGCTGCGGGCAACATTGGCGCACATCGCGTGAGTGGTCTGGCCCGTTCGGTCTGTGAGTCCGCCCGGGGAGGCACGTCTCCCGAAGAGCTTGCCGATTTGCTGGCGGCGCTGGGCCTGGCGCTGCAGGATCTGTTCAAGGCCATCGGCGGGCAGATTGCCCGCGGTGAGGGGGCGTCCGCGTGAACAACAGAGAACGTATTGCCCCGTTTCGCTGGGCTGACTACTTTGAGACCGGCTTTGGCGAGGTGGACGCCCAACACCGCAAGCTCGTTGACCTTGTCAATGTCCTGGCCCAGCGCGCGGCCACCGGCGGCGAGATCCAGCCGGCCGAGCTGGCCCATGTGCTGGACGGCTTGGGCACTTACGCCGCCCACCACTTCACCACCGAGGAGGCTCTGATGGAGCGCGTGGGCCTCGACCCGCGCCATGTCCGCGCCCATCGCCAGAGCCACGCGGACTTCGTCGCCCAGGTGGAGGCGATGCGCGGCACGGCCGATCCGACCCGGGCGGTGCCGGTGCTGTATCGTTTCGTCACCAGCTGGCTGACATTCCACATCCTTGACACCGACCAGAGCATGGCCCGTCAGCTACGGGAGGTGGCAAGGGGGGCCACCGCGGAGGCGGCTTTCGAGGCGGCCGCCAGCCACGGCAGTGATCCCGGCAACATGGCCCTGATCGCCGCCGTCCGCAATCTGCTTGGTCTCGTGGCCGAGCGCAACGGCGAGCTTGCCCGGATCAATACCAGCCTTGAGCAGCGGGTGGCTGAGCGGACGGCCGAGCTGAGCACCGCCAATCAAACCCTCCGGCAGACCCTGGACTCCCTGCAGGAGACCCGCGTCCGTTTGCTTGAAGCGGACAAACTGGCTGCCGTCGGGCAGCTGGCGGCAGGCGTGGCCCATGAGATCAACACGCCCCTCGGTTACGTGGCGTCCAACCTGGGTACCCTGCGCGAGTACGCGGAGCGCCTGCTTGCGTTGGCGGATACGGCGGAGCGCCTGGTTTCCGGTGGCGCCAGCGCGGATGTCTGGGCCGCCGCTCGCAGTGGCACCGACCTGGATTTCATCCGCGAGGATCTCCCCACCCTGGTCGCGGAATCCAATCGGGGTCTGGGCCAGGTGTCGGACATCATCCATGCCCTGCAGGATTTCGCCAGTCCCGGCCCGACGGAGACCCGCGAGCTGCCATCTGCGAAGATCCTTGAGGAAGCCATCCACGCGACCAGCGGCAGTCGTCGACCGGGGCAGGCCCTCGTCCGCAGCTACGGGGCCCTCCCTGCGCTGCAGGGCAATCCGACCCTGCTGGTGGAGGCCTTCAAGGCCTTGCTCGACAATGCCTTCCGGGCCCTGGAGGGTGCCGTCGGTACCATCGTGGTCCGGGCTATGCCCCGGGGTGAGAGCCTGGTGGTGGAGGTGGAAGACGATGGGTGCGGCATGGACGAGGCGACCCGGGCACGCATCTTCGAGCCCTTCTTCACGACCCGTCCGGTGGGGGAGGGGCGTGGGCTCGGCCTGTCATCCGCCTACCGTATCGTGCTCAGCCACGGCGGACACCTTGAAGTGAGCAGCTCCCCTGGCAAGGGCAGTTGCTTCCGGGTGACGCTGCCGCTGCCTGCGCCGCGCTGAAAGCGATGAACCCGGCCGGAGCCGGGTTCATCGGGCTTGGGACACGAGGCCTGTCAGCGGCCTGCAGCCAGCGCGCGCAGACGGGCAACCCGCTCTTCGGTTGCCGGATGGGTGCTGAACAGGCCGCGCAGGCCACCGCCCGAAAGCGGGTTCATGATCATCATCTGGCCGGTCTCCGGGTGGGCTTCCGCCGTAGGCATGGGGATGCCGCGGGCGAAAGCGTCGATCTTCAGCAGGGCATCGGCCAGGGCATGGGGGTCACCCGCGATTTCAGCGCCGCCCCGATCTGCCTCGAATTCACGGGCGCGGGAAATGGCCATCTGGATCAGGCTGGCCGCCAGCGGTGCGAGCAGGGCCACGGCGATGGAGGCAATCGGATTGCCTGGGCGGCCGTTCTCGTCACGCCCGCCAAAGAACATGGCGAAATTGGCCAGGGCTGAGATGGCACCGGCCATGGTGGCGGAAATGGTCGAGATCAGGATGTCCCGATGCTTCACGTGGGCCAGTTCGTGGGCCATCACGCCGCGCAGCTCGCGCGCGCTGAGCATCTGCAGGATGCCGGTGGTAGCCGCTACGGCGGCATTGTCGGGGTTGCGCCCGGTGGCGAAGGCGTTGGGCTGGTCTTCATGGATGATGTAGACCTTGGGCATCGGTAGCTGGGCGCGCCCAGCCAGCTCGCGCACCATGTTGTAGAGGTAGGGGGAGCTTGTTTCGTCCACTTCCTGCGCGTTGTACATGCGCAGGACCAGCTTGTCGGAGAACCAGTAGGAGAAGATGTTCATCGCGCCGCCGAAGACCAGGGCGAGGAGCATCCCCGACTGCCCACCGATCATGGCGCCGATCGCCCCGAAGAGGGCGATGATTCCGGCCATGAGGATGGAAGTCTTGAGCCAGTTGCCGAGCATTGCGTTTATCCGTCCTTTCGGGTTAATGCGGAAAGCGAAAGTTTAGATGGGGCGCGTTGCAAAAAATTCAATGGGCTGAAGCGCTTTGTCAGGCAAAGCGGCTACCCACGGCAATCGGCATGCCCCGCAGGAAGTCGGCGGCGGAGAGGCGTTTGGCGCCGGGTTTTTGCAGTTCGGTGATGCACAGGGAGCCTTCGCCGCAGGCCACGATCACACCAGCACCTTCGGCCAGCAGTACCTCGCCCGGCGTGCCACTGGCGTCGATGGCCCGTGCCCGCCACAGCTTGACCGGGGTCTCGCCATGGGTGGCGATGGCGCCGGGAAAGGGATTGAAGGCGCGGACCATGCGTTCGAGCTCGACGGCCGGCCGGGTCCAGTCCACGATGGCTTCGGCCTTGCCGATCTTGGCGGCGTAGGTGACCCCGTCGGCGGGCTGTGGCGTGGCGGCGAGGCCCCCTGGCAGGGCTTCGAGGGCCTCGACGATCATCTCGGCACCCAGCCAGGCCAGGCGGTCGTGGAGACCACCGGTGGTGTCGTCGGCGTTGATCGGTTCGGCGCGCTTGAGCAGCATCGGCCCGGTATCGAGGCCGGCATCCATCTGCATGATGGTGATGCCGGTTTCCGTGTCACCGGCCTGGATGGCCCGGTGGATGGGCGCGGCACCCCGCCAGCGGGGCAGCAGCGAGCCGTGGATGTTGAGGCAGCCGTAGCGGGGCAGATCAAGCACGGCCTGGGGCAGGATGATGCCGTAGGCAGCCACCACCAGCACGTCGACCCCGGCTTCGGCCAGGGGTGCCTGTTGCTCGGCAGTGCGCAGCTTCTCGGGCTGGTGCACCGGGATGCCGGCGGCCACGGCCACCTGTTTGACCGGGCTGGGCTGGAGTTGCATGCCACGCCCTGCCGGGCGGTCGGGCTGGGTCAGGACCAGGGGGACTTCGAAACCGGCCGCAAGGATGGCTTCGAGGGCGATGGCGGCGAACTCGGGGGTTCCGGCGAAAGCGACTTTCATCAGGCGGTGATCCGGGCCTTCTTGGCCAGTTTGCCCTTGATGCGGGTCTGTTTGAGCTGGGACAGGTATTCGACGAAGACCTTGCCTTCCAGGTGGTCGAGCTCGTGCTGGATGCACACAGCCAGCAGGCCTTCCGCGTCGAGCTCGAAGGGCTTGCCCTGCTGGTCGAGGGCCCGCACCCGCACGGTCTCGGAACGGCTGACCTTGTCATAGATGCCGGGCACCGACAGACACCCTTCCTCACAGACCTGCTCGCCGGATCGGGCGATGATCTCGGGGTTGATCAGGGCCACCAGGGCCGATTTGTCTTCGGAGACGTCAATGACCACGACCCGCTTGTGGACGTTCACCTGGGTGGCGGCAAGACCGATGCCCGGCGCCTCGTACATGGTTTCCGCCATGTCGGCGACCAGCTGACGGATTTCGTCATTCACCTCGCGCACGGGCGCTGCGCGGGTGTGGAGGCGTGGGTCGGGGTAGCGGAGAATCGGTAGAAGAGCCATAAATATTGCCGGATGAAGACTTTACGTGCAGAATTTTGAGCGAAATATGCGATGCCTGCGTCTTGACGGAGAGGGCATCAGGCTCCGCAACACAGACTGCCCACGATGCGGCGCAACTGTCCGCCGAAAGCGAGCGCAACTCCCATGATCCGCATTATATCCGCCCTCCTCATCGGCGTCGCCGCCCTGGTTCCTGCCGGTGCTGGAGCCGCCGGTCCGATCCGGCTGGCCGACGACGCCCCCGACAGTCACGTGGTGGTGTCCGGTGACACCCTGTGGGGTATCTCCGGAAAATTCCTGCGCGAACCCTGGCGCTGGCCTGATGTGTGGCGCTTGAACCGCGAGGAAATCCGTAACCCGCACCTGATCTATCCGGGGCAGGTCGTCGTCCTCGACCGCAACGGCCCCACGCTGAAGCTGGGCAAGCGTATTGGCGGTCCGCAGGATCGGCCCCTCTATGAAAAGCGTTTCCCGCAGGTTTATTCCGATCCGGCGCGCAATGCCATCCAGAGCATTCCCCTGCGGGCCATCCTGCCCTTCCTGTCCGAGCCTTTGATCGTTGACGACGCGGATGACATCCGGGCCGGCATCGTCGTGGCGACCCAGGAGGGCCGCGTGTTCACCAGCCCGGGTGACACCATTTTCGCGACCCGCATCAATCCGGAAATTAGTAACTGGAATGTCTATCGCAAGGCCCGTCCCCTCAAGGATCCGCTCACCGGTGAGCTCTTGGGGTTCGAGGCCGCCTACCTCGGCCAGGCCCGGGTGAGTGCCCAGGCCGGGGTGCTCGCGCCCGATGCCGGCGGAGAGACCGAGACGGCCCGGGAAGGGGCGCCCATCCCGGCAAGCCTCATCGTCACGTCCTTCAAGCAGGAGATCGGCAAGGGGGATCGCCTCCTGCCGGCCGGCCCCTCGGATCTGCCGAGTTACGTGCCCCATGCCCCCGAGCAGGAACTGACCGGTCGGGTGGTATCGATCTACAACGGGGTTGGCGGTGCGGGGCGCCACAACGTAGTGGCCATCAGTGTTGGCAAGCGCGATCAGGTTGAGGTCGGCCACGTGCTGGCCCTCCACCGCAACCGGGGAGAGACCGTCTACCGGGAAGACAATGTCGGGCCGGCACAGCGATACAAGCTGCCCGAGCATCGTTATGGCCTGGTGTTCGTGTTCCGGGTCTTTGAGCGGGTGGCCTACGCCCTGGTGATGGAAAGTGATGGCCCCGCTGCGGTTTCCGACAGCGTCCGCAAGCCCTGACCAACGGTTCCCCCTTGGAGGCGCGGCACCCCCTTGCATCCTGGCTGCGCCTGAGCCTGACGCCGGGCTTGGGCGCGGCGGCCCAGCGCCAGTTGCTGGCAGCCTTCGGCCTGCCCGATGCCATCTTTGATGCCAATCACAGCGCTCTGGTGGCGGTGGTCGGCAGCCCCGCGGCCCGCCTCCTCCTCGACCACGATGCTGGCGAGGCGGTGGCCAGGGCGCTCCAGTGGGCGGATGAGCCGGGTAACACCCTCCTGACCCTGGGTGATCCCGCCTACCCCGCGTCCCTGCTGGAAATCCCGGATCCGCCCGTGTGTCTGTATGTCAAAGGCGACGTCGCGCTCTTGTCGCGCGAGGCCATCGCCGTGGTGGGTGCCCGCAGCGCCACGCCCCAGGGCGAAGCCAACGCCGAAGCCTTCTCCGCCAGTCTTTCCCGGAGTGGGTTGGGAATCGTCAGCGGCCTGGCCTTGGGCATCGATGCGGCGGCCCACCGCGGTGGTCTGAGCGGCCCCGGCCGCACCGTCGCGGTGATCGGCACCGGGGCCGACCGGATCTACCCGGCACGCAATGGCGATCTGGCGCGGCGCATTGCCGCCGAAGGGGCCATCGTCAGCGAGTTTCCCCTGGGGCTTGGGCCGCTGGCCCACAACTTTCCCCGTCGTAACCGGCTCATCGCCGGTCTGGCAAGGGGTGTGCTGGTCGTGGAGGCTGCGCTCAAGAGCGGTTCGCTGATCACTGCCAGGCTCGCCATTGATTGCGGACGCGAGGTTTTTGCCATCCCGGGGTCCATTCACTCCCCCGTGACGAAGGGCTGCCATCGTCTGATCCGCGATGGGGCCAAGCTTGTCGAATGTGCCGAAGACATACTCGAGGAGCTTCGCTTCCTTGCGCCGGAAGCCGCGCCGATACATGGCATGGGGCCGATCCGGGGTGATGCGGGTGACGACAGGGTGTTGTCTGCGCTCGGCCATGACCCGGTGGATGTGGATACCCTGGTGCACCGCACCAGCTTGACGCCGGAAGCGCTCTCCGCCATTCTGCTATCGCTGGAGCTCGAAGGACGGGTTGCCCGCCTGCCCGGAGGGCGCCTCCAGCGTCTCTAAAATGACCGGCCTCAGGCCTACGCGCCATGTTCGATATCCTCGTGTACCTCTTCGAGAACTACGTCCACGCCGATGCGTGCCCGGAACCCGCGCAACTGGCCCGCAAGCTTACCGCCGCCGGCTTCGAGGAAGAAGAAATCACCGAAGCCCTTGAATGGCTGTCCGGGCTGCGCCAGCTATCCGATGGAGAGCGGCCGGCCCAGTTCTCCCGCGCGGGCTCCCTGCGCATCTACTCCGACGACGAACAGGTCCGCCTGGGGGTCGAATGCCGGGGTTTCCTGCTTTTTCTTGAAAATGCCGGCATCCTGGATTCCGAATGCCGTGAAATGATCGTCGAGCGAGCCCTCGCTCTCGGTGAGACCGAGATTGAGCTTGAGAACCTCAAGGTGATCGTGCTGATGGTGCTGTGGCAGCAGGACCGTCCCATCAACGGCCTGATCCTCGACGAGCTGCTCAACGAGTCCGAAGAAGATGAAGAGGAGCAGGCGCCATTCGCCGTGCATTGAGGCGATGCGTTGAATTTCCGGTGGCTTGCACGCCCGGCGCCGGCTTTCGTATGATGCGCCGCTTTTCCCAACAACCTGCAAGGGTGGCTGTCCCGTCGTCGCAGCTTTCCGCCCGGTGCTTCCGGCACGCTTTGCCTTCCTGTGCGGATGCGTTCCGGGGCGCGTGTCAGGGCCGGCTCGCGACCCTTCCCCAACACCCTCGGAGTCAGGCGCCACAAGGCGCACCAAAGGCATGAGCAAGCAGCTGATCATCGCGGAAAAACCTTCGGTTGCGGCGGATATTGCCCGCTCCCTGGGGGGGTTCACCAAAGAAAAAGACTACTTCGAGTCGGAGCACTACGTTCTCT
>WBZV01000309.1_pt1 | contig 31489 bp, 30 predicted proteins | sample 5204221 | NCBI WGS metagenome assembly WBZV01 (sample SAMN12344360, study PRJNA552823) | activated sludge metagenome | biome: Activated sludge suspended growth; feature: Nitrification reactor; material: Wastewater; isolation source: activated sludge from nitrification reactor of wastewater...
GCCAGGGCCTGCCAGGCCGGGTTGTCGATCACGGACATCCACGCCTCCAAACGCGCATTCGCCACTGTCGGTGGCCTACGTTCGACCCTAGTGAATGCGTCACCGGAAAGCCCGGTGCGACGGATCTGCTGGAGGATGGGATGGCAACGGATTCCCCGATGCAACTGGGAATGGTCGGACTCGGCCGGATGGGCGCCAACATCGTGCGGCGGATCATGCGTGACGGGCACAAGGCGGTCGTCTACGACGTCTCCGCCGACGCCGTCGCGGCACTCGAAGCCGACGGCGCCGATGGTTCCACTGACCTGGCCACGTTCGTGCAGAAGATCGAGCGGCCTCGCAACGTCTGGATCATGGTGCCGGCCGGGAAGATCACCGAATCGGTCATCACGCAACTGGCTGAACTTCTCGAACCCGGGGACGCGATCATCGACGGCGGCAACTCCTACTACCACGACGACATCCGTCACGCGGCCAACCTGAAGGACAAAGGCATCCACTTCGTCGACTGCGGAACCTCCGGCGGCGTGTGGGGCCTGGAACGTGGCTACTGCCTGATGATCGGCGGTCCGGACGAGGCCGTCGACCGACTCAAGCCCATCTGGCGGTCGGTGGCTCCCGGTGTCGGCGACATCGAGCGCACACCCGGACGCAGCGGCGACTACACCCCCGAGGAGGAGGGCTGGCTGCACTGTGGCGCGAACGGCGCCGGGCACTTCGTGAAGATGGTCCACAACGGCATCGAGTACGGCATGATGGCCGCCTACGCCGAAGGGCTCAACATCCTCAAGAACGCCGATGCCGGCACGCAAACACGCACGGCCGATGCCGAGACCGCGCCGATGGAGAACCCGCAGTACTACCAGTACGACATCGATACCGCCGCCGTCTCCGAACTGTGGCGACGTGGCTCCGTGGTCGCCTCCTGGTTGCTGGATCTCACAGCCATCGCCCTGCACGAGAGCCCCGACCTCGAGGAGTACGGCGGGCGGGTCTCGGATTCCGGCGAAGGTCGTTGGACCTCGATCGCGGCCATCGATGAGGGCGTTCCGGCGCCGGTCCTCACGACCGCCCTGTACTCACGCTTCGCGTCCCAGGGCAACGACTCGTTCGCGAACAAGGTCCAGTCGGCGATGCGCAAGCAATTCGGCGGCCACGACGAGAAGAAGGCATAGGGCCCGCACGACGCGGTTCAGACCACCCCGAGGAACGCGTCGATCGCGCGTGACATGAGGCCCGGCCCCCCCGGGTCGTCGCCGCCACGCAGGCGCTGCTCCTCCACCCAGCCGTCCACGACCTCGAGCGCGGTCGGCGTGTCCAGATCGGATCCGAGGGCCTGGGCCAGTGCCTCCACGGCGTCGACCGCGGACGGTCCGGTCGGCTGCGACAAGGCACCGCGCCATGCATCGAGACGCTCCTGGGCAGCCGAGAGCAGGACCGGGGACCACGGCCAGTCCTCGCGGTAAGACTGCGCCAGGATCGCCAACCGGACCGCCATGGGGTCGACTCCGGACTCGCGCAACTGCGACACGAAGACCAGGTTGCCCAGCGACTTGCTCATCTTCTCGCCGTCGTAGGACACCATCGGCGCGTGGACGTAGTGCCGGGCGAACGGCCATCCCTCCAGGACTTCGCCCTGCGCGGCACTCATCTCGTGGTGGGGGAAGATCAGGTCCCGTCCGCCACCCTGCAGATCGAACCCGGGTCCCAGCAGGTCGAGCGCGATCGTCGCGCACTCGATGTGCCATCCCGGACGGCCCGGTCCCAGCGGACTGTCCCAGGACGGGTGTCCCTCCTGAGGCTTCTGCCACAGCAGCGGATCCACCGGATCAGCCTTCCCAACGCGGTCCGGGTCACCCCCGCGTTCGGCCGAGATCGCGATCATGTCCGACTCGGGCAGGTGGCTGACGCTGCCGAACCGTGCCGCCGATGACACTGCGAAGTACAGATCACCGTCGACCTCGTAGGCAGCGCCGGCATCCCGGATCTGTGCCACCCGGGCTGCGGCGTCCCCGACGGTCTCCACTGCCCCCACCAAATGGGTCGGCGGCAGAACGCGCAATGCCACCATGTCGTCGCGGAAGCGCTGGATCTCGAAGGCCGCGAGTTGTTGCCAGTCGACGCCGTCGCGCGCGGCACGTTCCAACAACGGGTCGTCGATGTCGGTCACGTTCTGCACGTAGGTGACGCTTCGGCCGGTCGCGCGCCAGAACCTGTGGATGGTGTCGAAGAGGACATAGGTCGCCGCATGACCGATGTGCGTGGCGTCGTACGGGGTGATTCCGCAGACGTACATGCTCGCCTCGCGACCCGGGCCGATCGGCGTCAGGGACTGCGTCGCGGTGTCGAAGGCGACGAGGTCGACATCCAGGGGCGGCAGGGGCGGCAAGGATTCAGCGGGCCAGGAGCGCACTGTGTCAGCCTAGTGCGACGTCCCCGGGCGCACCCGCCGACGTCAGATCAAGGGCCACGGCAGAGCGGGCCACTCGCCGCTGGGAGAAGGGAACGCCTCAGACGACAGCAACCGGTCGGCCCGCCGCCGTGTCTGCTCGACCTCCCGGGTCGTCAACCATTCCTCGAGCGCGTCGAGGCCGTCCATGGCGTCGGCGACCTGTGTGAGCAGCGACTCGGGGATGCTCGCTCCGGCCAAGCCCCACAGCACCGTTCGCAGCTTGGGTTCGACGTGGAAAGTCACGCCGTGGTCGATGCCGTAGAGCGCGTTCTCGGTGCGCAGTAGATGGCCGCCTTTTCGGTCGGCGTTGTTGGCCAATGCGTCGAACACCACCATGCGCAGGGTCGCCTCGTCGGCTCTGTGTGCCACCACCACCGGCCCGTCCGCAGTCTCCGCATCGACGACACCCACCCATCCTTCGGGCACCTTCCCCGGCGGGAAGACGGCCAGATCGACGTCACCGTCGATCCACTCCTGCACGATCCCGGGACCGGCGGGCCCGTCGGAACGCCAGGCAGTGGCAGGCACCAGACCCCAGCCGAGCACAGTGTCGAGGACGGCGGCTGCCCGCTCACGCCGACAGAGGGTCCCGGAGGGGAAGTCCCACAGCGGCCGCTCCCCCGCCTGCGGCTTGTAGACCACGCGCACAGGCCCACTGTCCGAAGCGATGCTGCACAAGAGGGCGTTGTTGGATGAGTCCGGAAGCCTGCCGAGGACCTGCAACGGCGCCTCGCGCAGCCACGTCTCGTCGGTCATGCCAGGTGTCGTCGGTACCCGTTGGCACGCGGGCAGATGTGCCCGTCCGGGTCGATGGGCAGGTGGCAGAAGGGGCATTGCGGCCGGCCAGCGGCCACCACCCGACTGGTCCGGATCGAGAAGGCCAGAGCGTCGATCGGTGTGAGGCGCACACGGAGGGTATCGGGGCCGTCGCCCTCGTCGTCGCCGATGTCGGGCACGGCGTCATCCTCGGACTCCCCGTGCGCCTCGATGATGATCGACTCGTCGCTGGGGTCCCAGCCGATGCCCATCGAGGACACCCGGAACTCGGGTTCGATCGGTTGGTCGAGCGGGTCGGTGTCGATGAGTTCCTCGTCGGCGTCCTCCGGCACCTCCACTCCCGAGCGCCGCACCTGGTCGAGCAGCTCGATGACCTTCTCGGCCAGGACCGACGCCTGCTCCTTCTCACACACCACGCTCACGGGGGCTGCGGAGTCGCTGACCTGCAGGAAGAAGGTGCGATCGCCGGGCTGGCCCACGGTGCCGACGACGAACCGCTGCGGATGCGAGAAAGAGAGGATCCGACGGGTCACGCGCACGACCCTACTGCGAAGCGCGGCCGCCCACGACCGCGTCCGAGCCTTTGTCGTCCTGTTTACGCGCAAGGCGTATCGGGCCGGTGTCGTTGAGGCGCTCGACGAAGGGTCGCCGCGGCGAGAAGTTGATCACGCTCACCGAGGCCGTGTCGATCACGATGCGCTGGAAGTGGTCCAGATGGACTCCGAGCGCGTCGGCCACGATCGCTTTGATGATGTCGCCGTGGCTCACGATCCACACGAACCCGTCGGGGTGGGAACGGACCAGCTCGCGCACACCATGCGTGGCGCGATGCGCCATCTGCGCCATGGTCTCCCCTTCGGGGAACTGGGCGGCGGACGGCTGCCACTGCACGATCTCCCAAGCAGGTTCAGTGGCCAGTTCGCTCAAGGCCGCTCCGCTCCACTGGCCATAGTCACATTCGGCGAACGCCTCGTCGACCACGGCATCTGCCCGTCCGGCGGCAGCCATCTGGGCGGTCTGCCGCGCTCGCACCTGCGGACTGCTGACGAGCACGTCCAGCGGCACATCGGCGAGCCGGTTGGCCAGATCCAGCGCCTGATCGCGGCCGGTCTCGTCGAGTTCACTGTCGTTGCGCCCGGCCAGCACGCCTTGGGCATTGGCCGTCGAGCGTCCGTGGCGGATCAGGAGAACCGTGGTCACGTGGCTCAGGATAGGGCCAATACGGCACACTCATGCTCGTGATCCGCGGCATGGGTTTGTACCTCGACGGCAACGTCGTCGAATCGAGCGGCGGCCTCGCGCTCGGTGAGGAGATCATGCCGAGCAACGCCGAGGGCCTGCGGGTCCGGATCAGCGACCTCTACCGCCGGGCCAGCGAGCACCCCTCGGAGTTCGTCTGGATCGGGCTGTTCGAACCGTCGAAGGCCGAGTTGGCGCTGGTGCAGGACATCTTCGGACTACCTGCTCTGCAGGTGGAGGACGCGGCCAACCACCGACAACGCCCCAAGGTGGAACTCGAGGACGGCTCGGCGCTGGTGATCCTCAAACTGCTCAGCTACTACGAGTCGACGTCGGACGTGGAGACCGGCCAGATTTCGATCTTCATCGGAGAGCACTACGTCATCACGGTGCGTTTCGGCCCGCTCGGCGACATCACCAGCATCCGCCGGGCTCTTGAGGCCGATCCGAAACGACTGGTGCACGGGCCCACTGCGGCGGCGCACGCCATCATGGATGCCACCGTCGACGGTTACCTGGCCGTGGCCGAAGAGGTGAACAAGGACATCGAGCAGCTCGAGGAGTCCGTGTTCTCGCCGGCACGTACGAACGACGCGGAGAGCATCTATCGGGTCAAGCGGGAGAACCTGGAGATGCGTCGCGCGGTGGCCCCACTGGTGCCTGTGGCGCACGCGCTTGTGCGCGATGCGGTGCCGGGGATCCCCGAGAAGCTTCAGCCGTTCTTCCGCGACCTCGGAGACCACATCCTGCGGGTGGCTGATCAAGCTGAGACCAACGACCAGCTACTGATGACGCTGCTGATGGCGGCGACTTCGCGGCAGGACCTGCAGCAGAACGCCGACATGCGCCGGATCAGTGCCTGGGTGGCGATCGCCGCGGTGCCCACGATGATCGCCGGGATCTACGGCATGAACTTCGACAACATGCCGGAACTGCACTGGAAGTACGGCTACCTGCTGATCCTGGTGCTCATGGCGGCCGCGTGCTTCTCCATGTACCGCGCGTTCCGGAAGTCCGGCTGGCTGTAGGCGGCGCCTAGGCCGCGATCACCCCGGTGCCCAGCAGCACCAGCACCAGCGTGCCGAGCGCTATCCGGTAGATCACGAACGGCAGGAAGGAGCCGTGGGAGACGTACCGGATCAGCCAGGAGATCACGGCGTAGCCCACGAAGAACGCCACCACCGTGGCCAGGATCGTCGGCCCCCAGGAGACGTTCTTCTCATCACCGATCTTCAGCGCCTCGTACAACCCTGAGATCACGACCGCGGGGATGGCCAGCAGGAACGCGTAGCGGGTGGCGGAGGGCCGGTCGAAACCGAGGATCCGGCCGGTGCTGATGGTGGCCCCTGAGCGGGAGACGCCCGGGATGAGCGCCAGGGCCTGTCCGAAGCCGTAGATGAGCCCGGTCTTGATGGTGAGGTCGTCCAGCGTCTTGTCCTGCTTGCCCCAGCGGTCTGCGGCACCGAGGACGAGGCCGAACACGATCAGGACCGTCGCCACGAGGTACAGGTTGCGCGCCGCCGTCTCGATCTGATCGCTGAAGGTGTACCCGAAGAACCCGATCGGGATCGTCCCGACGATCACGTACCAGCCCATCCGGGCGTCGATGTTGCCGCGTAGTTCCGGGGTGTACAGCGACCGCGTCCAGGTGGTGATGATCCGCCAGATGTCCTTGCGGAAGTAGACGAGCACGGCTGTTTCTGTGCCCAGCTGGGTGACAGCCGTGAACGCGGCGCCCGGGTCGCCCCAGCCCGCGAGAGTGCTGACGATGAGGATGTGGGCGCTCGACGAGATCGGAAGGAACTCGGTGAGGCCCTGGATGATCCCCAGGATGAGCGCCTCGAAGTACGAGATGGGGTCGTGCATCAGGCCAGGCCGGCCGCTTCCACCACCTCGGCCATGGTGCGCAGAGTCTGGAGACGCTCCTCCAAGGAACCTGCGTAGGTCGCCACGGTGAGCGTGGTGACACCGGCGTCGGCGTAGGCGTGCAGGCGGTCGCGGACCCGGTCGGCCGGCCCGATGAGCGACGTTTTGTCGATGAAGTCCAGCGGCACCGCAGCCATCGCGCCCATCTGGTCCTTCGCGAGGTACTTGTTCTGGATGTCGATGGCGGCTTCCTCGTAGCCCATCCGCGTGGCCAACTGGTTGTAGAAGTTCTTGTCGCGGCTGCCCATGCCCCCGATGTACAGCGCCGAGTAGGCGCGCACGGGCATCGCGCAGGCCTCGAGATCATCACCGAAGACGACGGGCACAGTGGGCACCACGTCGAAGCCCTCGAGGGTCTTGCCGGCCTTCGCCCGGCCCGCCTCGATGTTGGAGAGCAACTCTGGGGCGAACTCGGGGTTGAAGAAGATGGCCAGCCAGCCGTCGAACAGCTCACCGGTGAGTTCGAGGTTCTTCGGTCCGATCGCCGCGAGGTACATCGGGATGTAGTCGCGCACGGGGTGGACTGTCAAGGTCAGTGCCTTGCCCGGGCCATCAGGCAACGGCAAGGTGAAGAACTCTCCGTCGTAGGAGAGCTTCTCCCGTCGCAGCGCCTTGCGAACGATCTCCGTGTACTCGCGAGTGCGTGCCAGGGGACGGTCGAACTTGACACCGTGCCATCCTTCGGACACCTGCGGCCCGGACACGCCGAGCCCGAGGCGGAAGCGCCCTCCCGACAGGGTGTCGAGGGTGGCGGCGGTCATCGCGCAGTTCGCCGGGGTGCGCCCGGGGATCTGGAAGACCGCGCTGCCGATGTCGATCTGCTCGGTCTGCGCGGCGATCCACGACAGCACTGTCGCGGCATCGGAACCGTAGGCCTCCGCGGCCCACGCCACCGAGTAGCCCAGCTTGTCCGCCTCACGGGCGAGCGCCAGATTGTCGGCGTCGTTCCCGGCGCCCCAGTACCCCAGATTCACTCCCAGTCGCATGCTCCGCAGCCTAGCGCGGCGCGATCATCCCCCCGAACGGGTGCTGCTCGGCTACGGTTTGTGGCGTGGAGATCCGATCGGTCGGGCGCAGCGGCCTGAGGGTGAGTCGTATCGCCCTGGGCACCATGACGTGGGGCAGGGACACCGACGAGCATGAGGCCGCCGAACTGCTCGACCTCTTCTTGAGCGAGGGCGGCACGCTCGTGGACACCGCCGATGTCTACGCCGACGGCGAGTCGGAGAAAATCCTCGGCCGTCTGCTCGTGGACACCGGTCGCCGCGACACCGTGGTGCTCGCGACGAAGAGCGTCTCGCGACCGAACACCGAGCGCCGTTTCGACGCCTCCCGAGGGCACCTGCTCAGCAGCCTCGACGGGTCCTTGCGCCGCCTGGGGGTCGACCACATCGACCTGTGGCAACTGCATGCCTGGGATCCGCTCACGCCGATCGAGGAGACGTTGTCCGCGGTGGATCACGCCGTGACGTCGGGCAAGGTGCGCTACGTCGGGATCAGCAACTACGCCGGATGGCAGACCTCGCAAGTGGCGACCTGGCAGTCCGCGGTCCCCGGTCGCGCGATCCCCGTGTCCAGCCAGGTCGAGTACTCGTTGCTGCAGCGTGGGGTGGAGCGAGAGGTTATCCCGGCACTGAAAGCGCACGGCATGGGCCTCATCGCGTGGTCCGCACTCGGCCGCGGTGTGCTCACCGGCAAGTACCGCTCGGGGATCCCCGCAGACTCCCGGGCGGGTAACCCCGTTTTTGCAAGCTTCGTCCAGCCGTATCTCACCGACACGGCCCGGCGGATCGCGGATGCCACGGCGACGGCCGCCGAAGGCCTCGGGGTGAGTCCCACCGAGGTGGCGCTGGCGTGGGTGCGCAACCGGCCCGGGGTGACGTCCGCCCTCGTCGGGGCACGCACTGCTGCTCAACTGCGCACAGTTCTGGCCAGCGAGGACCTGGAGATCCCCGATCAGATCGAGCAGGCCCTCACCGAGGTGTCAGCGCCGCCGATGTCGTACCCGGAATTCGGGTGGAACCAGCGTCCATGACGCTCATCGACCTCAGCGGCGAGATCCCCGACGATCCCTTCGCATGGCTGCTGGAGGCGTGGTCCGCCCGGCGGTGGACACCGCGACCGGGCGCGGTGACGGTCACCGGCTGGACGGCCGAGGCGGTGGTCGTGGAGGGCCGGCCCGGATGGGTGTTGCAGCGGCAGGCAACGCCCGGTGAAGCGGTTCACGGCAGTGGTGAGGCCTTCCTGGGGCCCGACCTCGCAGGCGGGTCGAGGGTGCTCGTCAACCGGGAGACCAACGGCGCCGCAGGCGTGGACCTCGCCTACGCGAACGTCCCCTTCATCTGGTCGGACGCCGGATGGGGACTGCACATCGACACCGGGGCTCCCGTACTCATGGACCTGTCGGACGACTACACGGTGCTCGTCCTCGATCCGGACGCCGCATTCCACACGATGACCGGCAGTCCCGCGGAGATGATCGCCGAGCACACAGAACGCACCGGGCGCGCGCCGCTGTGGCCGGACTGGGCCTACGGGGTGTGGATGAGCCGCGCCACGTACCTCTCGGCCGATGAGATGGCGGGGGTGGTCGCGCAGCTGCAGGACGCGGACTGTCCGGTGGACGTGATCCACGTGGACGCATGGATGACGGGCAACGTCTTCAGGGACTTCACCACCAATTGGGCGGTGGACCGCGATCGGTTCCCGGTCGGCTGGACCGACCGCCTGCGCGAGGCCGGCGCCCGGGTGAGCTTGTGGCTCAACCCGTTCGTGCACGCCGACACGGATCTGGCCGCCGAGCTGCACGCGCGCGGGCTGCTGCTGCGGATGCCGGACGGTTCGCCGGCCACCACCTGCGATCGCTCGTACCGCAACCTTGTGGATTTCACGAACCCGGCGGCCGTGCAGTGGTGGCAGCAGCAGATCCTCGATCTGGTGATCTCGGAGCGACCTGACGCCCTGAAGCTCGACTTCGCCGAGGAGGTCCCGCCCGATGCCGTCACCCACGACGGACGCTCGGCGCTGGTGGTGCGCAACTCCTACGCGACGCTCTATCAACAGGCGACAGCCGCAGCCCTGGCGACGCTGGACGGTCCGGCCATGCCGCTGTTCTGCCGTTCGGGCGCGGCGGGGGCGCAGGTGACGCCGTGCCACTGGGTGGGTGACACCCCGAGCACGTGGGAGGCGATGTCGGGTGCGCTGTCGGCATGCCTGTCCCTGTCAGCCAGTGGTTTCGCGCTCGTGACCCACGACGGCGGTGGCTTCTACACCGCCGGCACCAGCCACATCCCCGCCACACTGTTGGACGGCGGGGAGGCGCAGTACACCGCCGACGTCGAGCCGGAGCTGTACGCCCGGTGGGCACAGTTCGCCGCCTTCAGTCCGGTGACACGCTTCCACGGTCTGGGGCTGCGCGAACCCACTGCCTACCCGCAGCCGTGGCGTGACGCGGCCATCGCGGCGCTACGCGCCCGCCGCGAGATAGTGGACCACCTGCGGCGAGCCCACGAACAGGCGGCCGCGACGGGAATGCCGGTCATGCGGCCGATGGCGTTGATCACTGACGATCCCGAGGGCCGCCGCGCCCACACGCAGTACATGCTCGGCGACGACCTGCTGGTGGCGCCGATCCTGCAACGCGGCGGCCGTGCCCGGATGTGGTTGCCCGAAGAGCAATGGCGACCTGTGATGGGCCAGCCCGCGGTCTCCGGCGACACCGGGTGGGTCGATGTGCAGTGCGACCCCATGTCGTTCCCGGTGTTCGAACGAGCCGACTAGCCCGTCGCGATCTCCCGAAGTGCGGTCAGGGGGATCTGCACCCAGTCGGGCCGGTTCCGCTGTTCGTACACGGCCTCATAGGCGGCCTTGTCGATCGTGTAGGCCGTGAGCAGCACCTCGTGATCGGCCGGATCGATGTCCCCGGCGCTCGCGTACCCGGCGAGGAACGCCTCGCGACACGCCTCCCCCCAGATGATGGCGGCCTCGCTGTTGCCGCCGCCCTGCCAGGCCGCATAGGTGTACGACCGCAGCATGCCCGCCACATCGCGCATCGGATGGTCCAGGACTCGGCGCGAGTCCAGTTCCCCACCGGGCTCGCCCTCGAAATCCAGGATCTTCCAGCCCAGGGGCGTACGCAGTGCCTGGCCGAGGTGGAAGTCACCGTGCACCCGCTGCACCGTCAGGGTGGGCAGGTCGGCGACCCGGTCGAGGTGGGCGTGCAGGTCCGGCTCCAGAGCGTGCACTCCCTCCACGACTTCGCCCGCCGCTGAGAGCCGTGCGTGCAGGCGACGACTCATCGCCCGCAGTGCCGCCTCCTCGACCGGCACTGTCCCGAAGGCGGCGGCCAAGTCTCGGTGGACCCGGGCCGTGGTCGCACCGAGCTCGAAGGATTCGTGCGCGAAGTCCTCGCCTGCCGCGACGCGTTGCCGCGCGAGGTCCCAGCCATCGATGGAACCGGGGAAGAACTCCTGGATCATCGCCAGATGCCCGAAGACCGTCTGCCCGGAGGCGGGGTCCGTCCAGCCTCCGTTGACCCAGCCGAGGAGCTCCCCCACATCGGCGCAGCCGGCCTCGGCAAGACCTGCGTGGACCTCGATGTCGGGATTGATCCCGGGACTCAAGAGGCGGAAGAACTTGACCAGCACACCGCCGCCGAGCACGACGGAGGTGTTGCTCTGTTCGACGTCGAGGATCCGGCACGGACCGGTCCCCGCGGGTCCGCGTCGCCACTGCGGTGCCGGCTCCGGGCCGGTGCCCGCCGGATTCAGCACAGCACCTCCCGCGGACGACACCAACGCGGTCACGACCTCCTCCCGGGCGAGCCCGTCGTGCACATAGACACCATCTATTCGTGCGATGAGGCCCGGTCCTGACTCCGGGCTCACCAACAGCGGCACCTGGTAGATCTGCCACGCCCGGCCGTCGATCTCCACGGCGAGGACGACGTGGTCACCGCCGTCGCACACCGGTGTCCGGGCGGCGACGCGCATCGTGGTGATCCGGTGGCCCTTCCCTGCGAACCATCGGCGCGCGGGCAGCCATTCGGCCAGCACCGACAGCAGGCCGGACTCGTCGATCCCCACTGTTCCTCCCACGCTGCGAAGTCTGCCTGATTGCGCTTCGGGATCGCAGTCCTGCGGGTGCGGCGGCAGGTCCTCCGGCGGGTTTACGGTGGTGGCGTGAGCACGCATGAGGTCATGAACCAACCCCCGCCACTGGTCCACAACGCATTCACCGACGACCAGGCCCTTCAGGAGGCCCTCGCCGCGTTCGGTGGCGATGCCCAGGACTGCGGACTGATCGACCTCGGGGCTCTGGCCGGTTCCGAGCAGGCACGCGAGTGGGGACGCCTGGCCAACGAGTACCTCCCCGTCTTGCGCACTCACGACCGGTACGGCCACCGCGTGGACGAGGTCGAGTTCCACCCGGCGTGGCACGAACTGATGACTGTGGCGGTGTCCAACGGTCTACATGCCGCCCCGTGGACCGCGGACGACAAGGCGGCCCATGTGCGGCGGGCGGCGGGTTTCATCATGTGGTCGGAGGCCGAAGCCGGACACGGGTGCCCGATCTCGATGACGTACGCGTCGATCCCGGCCCTGCGGGTGGACCCGGTTCGCGCAGCCCAGTGGGAGGCGGGCCTGGCCAGTCACGAGTACGACTTCGGCCTGCGCACGCCGTCGGACAAGCGCGGGTTGATCGCCGGCATGGCGATGACCGAGAAACAGGGTGGTTCGGACGTACGCACCAACACCACGGTGGCGGTGCCGACCGACGACGGCTACCTGCTCACCGGCCACAAGTGGTTCTGCTCGGCACCCATGAGCGATGTGTTCCTGGTCCTCGCGCAGGCGCCCGGCGGTTTGACGTGCTTCATCGTCCCCCGGGTGCTGCCCGACGGCACGCGCAACGTCTTCGAGATCCAACGTCTCAAGGACAAGCTCGGCAACCGCTCCAACGCCTCCAGCGAGATCGAGTTCGACGGCACGTGGGCGCAGCGTCTCGGCGACGAGGGCCGCGGTGTCCGCACGATCGTGGAGATGGTGTCGGCGACACGTCTGGACACTGTGCTGGGCTCGACCGCACTCATGCGCAAGGCGTTGTCCGAGGCGATGTGGCACACCAGCCACCGGGAGGCGTTCGGGGCGACCCTGATCGACCAACCTCTGATGCGCCAGGTCCTCGCCGACATGGCCCTCGAGGTCGAGGCCGCCACCTGGCTGGGGATGCGACTGGCCCACGCCGTCGACGCCTCGGAGGCGGGGTCCAGCGAGCAGGCCGCGTTCCGGAGGATCGCCCTGCCCATGTCCAAGTACTACGTGTGCAAGCGCGCGCCCGGGCTCACGTTCGAGGCGATGGAATGCCTCGGTGGTGTCGGGTACGTCGAAGAGACCGGGCTCCCGCGGCTGTACCGCGAGGCCCCGGTGAACTCGATCTGGGAGGGCTCCGGCAACGTCAACGCACTCGACCTGCTGCGCGCCATCGCCCGCAACCCCGAGAGCCTCGACGCCTACTTGCAGAACCTCGCGCCGGCCTCGGGCTGCGACGAGGCCTTCGACACCGGCCTGCGGGACCTGCTCAACGCCCTGGCCCAGAACCCTGCCGGAGCGCCGGCGCGCGCCCGCTGGCTGGCCGAGAAGATGGTGCTCCTCCTGCAGGCCTCGCTGCTGGTCCAGCACGCCCCCACGGCCGTGTCCGAGGCATTCATCGCCACCCGCCTGCGGCAGTCCGAGGGAACCTACGGCGTGGTCGACCTCGGCGCACAGGATGTGGACACCATCCTCGACCGGGCCCGGGTCGGAGGCTGACGTCCCCACAATTGGGGCCGGACACAGCGCTCAGCCCCAGTTCTGGCGGACCGACCGGTTGCAAACCAGGTCAAAAAGGATCATTCGGGCCAACAGCCGGGGCCGCCGACACGCCTTCGGCACCCAGTTGTGGGGAAGTCCCCGCCTACACCTACGCTCGAGGATCCCTCGGATAGGGCAGGATCGGAGGCATGCCCGCCCACATCGACGTGACCCAGCACTACGACGCCGACCCCGCGACCGTGTTCGCCATGCTCTGCGACAAGGACTTCATCCTCTACAAGTGCGAACAGAGCGCCAGCCTCGAAGCCGAGGCCGAGGTCACAGACCAGGGCGACACCGTGCAGATCCACAACCGCCGTGTGCTGCCCGCCAAGGTCCCCGGTTTCGTCAAGCGTTTCCTCGGCGACACGATTCCCCTGGACGAGACCCAGCACTGGGGCCCCGCCGACGAGCACGGGTCTCGGTCAGCCGAGTTCAGCGTGGACTTCGACGGCCAGCCGCTCGCCTTCTCCGGCACGATCGACCTCGGCCCCCACGGCGACGGGACCGCGGTCCGGACCAAGGGCGCACTCAAGTGCAGCGTCCCCCTGATCGGCGGCAAGGTCGAGAACTTCGCGGCCGAGTGGATCGGCAAGTACCTGAACAAGGAGGAGCGCGTCGGCCAGCAGTGGCTGACCGACCAAGCGTGATCCTCAGTCCTCGGGCAGGAGCGGCTCCCCGCCGTACCCGTCACCTCGCCATTTCCGCCAGCGCAGCAAGGCGCGACAGCGACCGGAAGTACTTCTTCCGGTATCCGCCCTTGAGCATCTCCGGGGTGAAGAGGGAGCCGAGCGACTCCCCCGCGGCGGCCACCGGTACGTCGTTGTCGTAGAGCCGGTCGACGAGAACCACTAGTCGCAGGGCGACGTCCTGCGAGGTCAACTGGTGCACGCCGGTCAGCCCCACCAGGGGGACGCCCTCCACGAGCCGCGCGTACTTCGAGGGGTGCACGCGGGCGAGGTGATCGCACACGGCGTCGAACCGGTCCAGGGTCGCGCCGGGCGTCGAGTCGACCAACGCCGCCACCTCCTGTTCGCTCAACGCCGGCGGCGCCTTGGGGACTCCACGATGGCGGTAGTCCACCCCATCGATGCGCAAGACGTCGAAGTGGGCGGACAGCCCTTGGATCTCCCGCAGGAAATCGTCGGCGGCGAAACGCCCCTCCCCCAAAGCGTCCGGCAACGTGTTCGAGGTTGCCGCCAGCCGCACGCCGCGTTCGGTGAGCGCCATCAGCAGCGAACTCATCAGCACGGTGTCGCCAGGGTCGTCGAGTTCGAACTCGTCGATGCAGACCAACACGCGGTCGGACAGTGCCTCCACCGCCCCCGCGAACCCCAGTGCCCCGACCAAGTGCGTGTACTCGACGAACGTGCCGAACGCCTTGCGGCCCTCCGTCGCGTGCCAGATGGACGCCAACAGGTGCGTCTTCCCCACACCGAAGCCGCCATCGAGATAGATCCCCGGGCGCACCTCCGCTGGGGTGGCTTTGCGCAGCCAGCCGCGCTTCTTCACCTGGGCGGGAGCCGCGACGAAGGCCCGCGCCCCGGCGACCGCCGCCGCCTGGCCGGGGTAGTAAGGATCTGGGCGGTACGACTCGAAGCTCACGTGGGAGAAGTGCGGAGGTGGCGCGAATCCGGCCACGAGGTCCTGCGCAGCCACATCGGGCAACCGATCGCACAGACTCAGGGGCACGCGCCGAATCTATCCAACGCGTCGGCGTGACTTGTGGGTCGCCCGCGTGGTCGGATGGTGCGATGGACGACGCGGAACTCTGGGAGGCCTACGCCTGGCCCCAGCGATGCCTGCGGGCGAACTTCGTGACGACGATCGACGGGCACATCCAGGGACCCGATGGGTTGTCGGGCAGCATCAGCAGCCCGGAGGACCGAAGGGTGTTCAACATGTTGCGCGCAGGGGCCGATGCGATCCTGGTCGGCGCCGGGACGGCCCGGATCGAGAAGTACAAGTCGCCCGCGATCAGACCGCAATGGGCCGAGTTCCGCGGCAACAACAACCCCCCGATCCTGGTTATCGTCTCCGCCAGCGGGCAAGTACCCGATATCGAAGGGTCGGTGGTCGTGGACGGAACGGATCTCGAGTCACTGAAGGACAAGTACCCACGCATCCTGTGCGAGGGCGGTCCGCACCTGTTCACCGCTCTGCTCGAACAGGGCCTCATCGACCAACTCGCTCTGAGTACGCACGGTGTCCTCGGCGGCACCGGCGCCTTGATCACCGATGGAGTCGCCACGGACGCCACCCCGATCCATACCCATCACGACGCGGACGGCCTCTACACGCTGTGGCGGATCAGATGATCGCCCCGATGCTGGCGAAGGCCGTGGGCGATCAGGTCCCCGACACCGAAGGCCTGCTGTACGAACCCAAGTGGGACGGCTTCCGGTGCATCGTCTTCCGCGATGACTCGGTGGTGCTGCAGAGCCGTAAGGAGGAGGACTTCAGCTACCTCTTCCCGGAGGTGGTCTCGGTCGCCGAGTCACTACCCGCAGGCACGACCCTCGACGGGGAGCTCGTCATCGTCGGCGACAAGGGTCTCGAGTTCGACCTATTGAGCAACCGCATCCGACCACGCTCGGAGGCGGGCGGCTGGAAGATCAAGGAACTGTCCGAGGCGACACCGGCCCGGTTCGTGGCATTCGACATACTGCGCCACAACGGCGAGGACATCAGCCAACTGCCCTTCGCGCAGCGCCGCGAAACACTCGAGTCCCTCGACCTGCCCGCCGACATGCACCTGACGCCGATCACCGCCGACCCGGCCGTCGCACGCGAGTGGTTCGACTTGTTCGAGGGTGCCGGTCTCGACGGGGTCGTGTGCAAGCCCGCCGAGGCGCCGTACACCCCGGGCAAGCGGACCATGCTGAAGGTCAAGCACGTACGTACCGCCGATGTCGTCGTGGCGGGCTGGCGGCCCTACAAGAACCCCGCCCCGGACGGCTCCGAGATGCTCGGGGCGCTGCTGCTCGGGCTCTACGACGACGAGGGCCGACTGCACAACGTGGGTGCTGCCGGTTCCTTCACGCGGGACAACCGCATCGCCCTGGCCAAGGAACTCGCCGCGATCGAGGTGGGGCCGGACGACGATCACCCGTGGGCCTGGGGCGCCTCGGCCGAGGGGCAACGGGTACCGGGCATGCAGTCGCGGTGGACGGGCAAGAAGGACATGGGCTTCCACCCCATCCAGCCGATCCTCGTCGCAGAAGTGAAGTACGACCACATGCAGGGCGACCGTTTCCGTCACGTCGCGTCGTTCGTGCGCTGGCGCCCGGACCGCGAGCCGGATTCCTGCACCTACGAGCAACTCGAGCAGCCGGTGAAGTTCGACGTGGCAGCGGTGCTGGCCGGCGAGGTGCGCTGATGGCCACCAAAGAGACGTTCCTCGAGGTGGCCGGTCGGGAGGTGCGCGTCTCCAACCCGGACAAGGTCTACTTCCCCGAGCCGGGGTACACCAAGCTGGACGTGGTCTCGTACTACGCCGCGGTCGCGCCGTTCATGCTCCCGTATCTGCAGGACCGGCCGACTGCGCTCGAGCGCTGGCCCGATGGCGTTCACCCCGGCGTGAAGATGGCTCAACGTGGTCGGCGCGTGGGACCAGGCGAGGCGTTCTACCAGAAGCGCGTCCCGTCGCACGCGCCCGACTGGATAAAGAGCCACGAGATCTCGTTCCCCTCCGGGCGCACCGCGGATGAGATCACACCCACCGAACAGGCCGTCATAGTCTGGTGCGCCAACCTCGGCACGATCGTCTTCCACCCCTGGGCCGTCACCGCGCCGGACGTTGAGCATCCCGACGAACTGCGGTTGGACCTCGACCCTCAGCCCGGCACCGACTTCCACGACGCGATCGCCGCCGCCGAGGTGCTGCGCGGGATTCTCGACGAACTCGGCATGCAGGGCTGGCCCAAGACCTCCGGCGGCCGGGGGCTGCATATCTTTGTCCCCATCGAGCCGCGCTGGGACTTCATCGACGTGCGCCACGCCGCCATCGGGATCGGCCGCGAGATGGCCCGACGCGCGCCGGAATTGGTGACGGTCGAATGGTGGAAGGAGAACCGCGGGCGGCGGATCTTCTTGGACTACAACCAGAACGCCCGCGACCGCACGATCGCCAGTGCGTTCTCGGTACGCCCGCGCCCCCTGGCGCCGGTCTCCACCCCCCTGACCTGGGACGAGGTCCCCGAGACCGAGCCGGGCGACTGGACGATCGCGACCGTCCCGCAGCGCTTGGCGGAGGTCGGCGACGTTCACGCCGGTCGCTGGGGGCAGGCCTTCGACCTCACCCCGGCGCTGGCTCTGTACGACGGGGAGGAAATGGCCTACCCCCCGGACTATCCGAAGATGCCCGGCGAACCGAAACGGGTGCAGCCGAGCAGGGCAAGGAACTGAGTGTTGAACTCCTGTACGTTCTACTTTCCGTGATGTACATTTCTGATATGGCCACTGAGATGCCCGTCACTGAGGCTCGCGAAAGGTTCAGCGAGGTGGTCGAAACGTCGGCTCATGAACCGGTCTTCTTGACCAAACGCGGACACCGAGAGGCCGTGGTCATCTCAACGTCAGAGTACGAGCGACTTCTGCAAGCCCAAGAAGATGCCGAGGACCTGGCCGCCGCCGATGCGGCGATGGCCGAGATCATCGCGGGAGCCCCGACGATTCCCTGGTCGGAGGTCAAGGCGGACCTCGGCATCGGATGACGTACACCGTTGAGCTGTCCACGGCGGCCGCGAAGTCACTCAAGAAGCTCGACGCACCTGATCGGCTGCGCATCGCCGGTGCCATCGAACTTCTCAGCGTCGAGCCGCGCCCCCCGGGCGCCACGATGCTTCGAGGTGGAGAACGGGGGCGCTGGCGTGTGCGAGTAGGGGATTACAGAGTCGTCTACACGATCGAGGACGACCGCCTCATCGTCTTAGTACTCCGGATCGCCCATCGCCGGGAGGTCTACGATCGCTGAGGGCCGGCGCCTCGGAACCCCTTGTGCAACAACGGATTCGCCGGAATAACTTGTCGCACTGCGCACCCCGCTCCCCCTCACGACACACACCGTCACCACGTGAACACTCCGAAGATGCCCGGCGAACCGAAACGGGTGCAGCCGAGCCGGGCGAGGGACTGACAGCCGCCCCGAGCATCGCTCGCCCGTTGTGGATCATCGGTGGCCAGCAGTCAGTTCGGATCAGACCCGCCGGCCCGTTGCTGGATGGTCTGGTTGAGCCGCGACACCGTTGCCCGCAGTTCGGCCACCTCGGCGCGCAGCGCCTCCGCGTCTTCGGCGGTCAAAACAGACTCGTCGGACGGACTCTCCTCGTTGCCGAGAATCCAGGCGACCAGTTTGGCGGTGAACATACTCGCTGCCAGGATGCCGCAGACGCTGACGACCACTCCCAGGAACTTCCCGTCCGATGTGGTGGGCGCGAAGTCGTTCCCAGTATCGATGTGCAGAAGGCCGCCGAAAGCCCAACCGAAAGCGTCCCCCAGCCCATGGATACCGGAGGACTGCTGATTGTTCTCCAACTCCACCATCGTCAGTCCGGACATCACGCCAACAAACAAGATCAGGACGAACGAGAACGTAAAGCCGTCGCCCGCAGACAGTTGCCGCAGCTCGAGGATGAAAGCGACAACGATCACGATGAACCAGACCGGATCCCAGAACAGGATCAGGAACAGCGGAGCGATCAGCAACATCGGCAGCGCAGGATGGCGCAGGACGAACGAGAATCGACCCGTCTGGTCTCGTACCTGCCGGATCCACATGATCAGGAGCAGGACCCACAGGACCGCCACTACGGCGTTCAACACCCGCACCGTCGAGGGACCCCAGTGGCCGAAGCCGGCGATGATGATCGTCAGCGAGTAGACGGAGATGAAGGCAAGTCGCGCGATCGCGGGCCAGGACTCCGACAGCGATGGGCGTTGCGCTGGGTCTGTGTCAACCACCTCGGGAGTCTCTTCAGCGGTGGACATGCGGGCGAGCCTACCGGGCGGAAGCACTCTGATCCCGGTCGTGCGTACGGACAGTGGAAAGACCACCGCCGAGCAGGGCGAAATGCCCGTCGAACCGAAAGGGCCTGACGGTCGGTCTCACCGTCACGGGCAGCGCGACTTCGGGGTCAACGGTAGCGAGTGGACCGAGAAGGTGGCACGAGGGCGCGCAGGTTCAGGAAGCGTGGCGGTGGTGTCGATCGGCTGCACCGCCGGCGGCGTCAGTTGGCCGTCCACTCTGGTCTTCTACGGACGCGACGACAGCGGCAATGCACGACTCCTGGCACACGTGTACCTGGGCAGGATCCGAGCCTCTGAGCACGCGAGCGTACGTTCGATGCGGATCAAGGGCGGCGTCCTCAAGGTCCGCTGGGTGACCTACAACGGCTGTTGCTTCGAGCGCCAGAAGTACTCGGCCAGCATGCGGCTGCGCGGCAAGAAGGTGACGTTCTGGAACCTGACCAGTGGTCGCGTTACCCACCCCCATTGATGGCAGTTACAAGGCGAACGGAGTCGCGATCCTCCCCTCTAGTCACGGACGACTTCCCTGCGAACAGCCCGATCGACGAGCAGCGTGACCACCACCGCCGTGGCGATCTTGGCGACCACCAGTGGGAACCCCGTCCAATCCCACGTGTCTCCGAACACGGCTGGGATCAGCCCGGCGAAATCGGTGATCAACAGCGCCCATGCCAGTGCAGCACCGGACACCCAGATCGCGAGGCGTGCGTCCTTGCCCGCGCCAAGACGGCTCGCCCTCAGGCACCACACGAAGCCCAGGACCGAAGGGACGAACATCAGGATCACCGCGGGCAGCATCTGCGCGAATGTCACCCACCCATAGACCTCAGATGAGCCCGGCTCGGCCGTGACGACGAACAGTGCCCAGAACAGGAATACGACGGTAGCCAGCGGCTCCCCGAGGAAGACCAGGATGAGCGCGCGTGTCACCAACGCCTGTCCGGCACCCGGAGGCCCCCAACTGGATCTCACATCGTCGGCGAGTGACTGGACTCCCCCGTCTGACACGTTTCGCGTCCAGCCCTCCCCGTCCCAGTAGCGCAAGTCATGACACCCGCCAGGATCCCGGTACCAGATTGCGGAAATCGCTTTCACGGGGCACCTCCCCCCTCCTCCATTGTCGCGCTTCGTTTCGCGAGTCGCCAGGACTGCGTGGACTCATGCACCGAGGCGACCAGGGACGCACTCACGACGAGTGATACCTGCGGGGTGATGATGGAGGTGTGTCGCCCCCGCGGCACCCGGCCGACAGGATGAACATGTCTCGCGATGTGGAATACCCCGCCGAAGTTGACCTACCTATCACAGATACCCTGGCCACGCTCCCCGCCAGCAATGCCGCCAGGTTCCCCAACCGCCCGGTCTACGCGGTGAGATCCGACGGCGGCTGGCGTGACGTGTCGGCCGCGCAGTTCAACGATCAGGTCCGTGCTGCCGCCCGCGGCCTAGTGGCACGCGGCATCGAGCCTGGCCGACCAGTCGCGATCCTGTCACCGACCAGGTACGAGTGGACCGTCCTGGACTTTGCGCTGTGGTCGGTGGGTGCATTCGCCGTCCCCATCTACGACTCGTCGTCGGTCGAGCAGATCGAATGGATCCTGCGTGACAGCCGCTGTGTCGCAGTCATCACCGACTCCGAGGCATCCGCCGCTCGGGTTCGCGATGCGATGGCGGAGCACCCGCCACTTTGGGTGATGGACGACGACCTACTCACAACGCTGGCCGTAGACGGAGAAGGCGTCACCGACGACGTCCTCGCACAGCGTGCCGCCAGCGCACGTCCGGGGGACCCGGCCACCATCGTGTACACGTCGGGGACCACCGGACGCCCGAAGGGCTGCGTCATCACCCACAGCAATCTGCTGTTCGTGGTCCGCACGCTGGTGGCGACGACCGGTCCAGTGGTCCAACAACCTGGCGCCAAGACCGTCTTGTTCCTGCCACTGGCCCACGTGCTCGGCCGCGGAGCCCAGGTGTACTGCGCCCTCGGAGGCATGCAGGTGGCGCACTGCCCGAACCCGAAGATGTTGGTGGGGGACATGACCTCGGTGAGACCCACCTTCCTGGTCGGCGTCCCGCGCATCTTCGAGAAGATCTTCAATGCCTCCCAGCAGAAGGCGCACGCAGAGAGCGCCACGAAAGGAAGGATCTTCGAGCAGGCGGCACGCGTGGCCATCGCCTACGGCCGGGCGACGCACGACGGAGGTGCGTCTGTCTGGCTGCGAGCCCAGCACGCACTCTTCGACCGACTCGTGTACTCCAAGATCCGGCGCGCCATGGGCGGCGACCTGCGGTACGCAATCACAGGCGGTGCGAGCCTTGGCGACCGACTGGGCTTCTTCTTCGCAGGCATCGGGCTCACAGTGATGGAGGGCTACGGGCTCACCGAGACCACTGCGTCTGGCACATTCAACCGGGCGGAGAATCCGCGGATAGGGACTGTGGGCCAGCCCATGCCGGGTACTGCGGTGCGCATCGCCGACGACGGTGAGATCTGGTTGCGTGGACCACAGGTGATGGCCGGGTACTACAACAACCCGGGCGCCACGAACGACGCAATCACTGAGGAGGGTTGGTTCCGGACCGGCGACCTGGGCGACCTCGATGCGGACGGATTCCTACACATCACGGGGCGCAAGAAGGAGATCATCGTCACGGCCGGGGGCAAGAACGTGGCCCCTGCCGTGCTCGAGGATCGCATGCAGGCGCACAACCTGATTGGCCCGACGATGGTGGTCGGCGACGGTCAGCCCTTCATCGCGGCCATCATCACGCTCGATGCCGCAGCACTGTCAACGTGGGCCACGGCCCACGGGAAGACCGCTACCACTGTGAGCGGACTGCGTGATGATCCAGATCTGCGCGCGGAGATCCAAGCCGCAGTCGATGACGCCAACGCCGCGGTGTCGAGGGCGGAGTCCATCCGGGAGTGGCAACTGCTGGACGCGGACTTCACTGAGGAGTCCGGTCACTTGACTCCGACTCAGAAGCTCAAGCGCAGCGTCGTCGCGGAGGACTACAGCGAACAGATCGCAGCCTTCTACCTGTGATCGACGGTGTCGCTCGGCAGTCCGGGCGCGTCGGTAGCACGCCCGGACGAACCGGTCCAATGAGGTGATGTCTCCCGGCGGTGGCAGTTCGCCGCCGAACGGGCGGTAGTTGGCGAGGTGCGACTCGTGCTCCTCGGCCTGGGCGAGTTCGCCGTGATCCGGTACTCGTGGCCATGCGATCCGGACGGGCCTGCCGGTGCGGACGTGGGGTCCGCACCGGCAGGTTTCTCGCGTCAGACCCGCTGGGCTTCACGATCCGGATTGGTCACCGCCTGTGCGCCGCGCGGCCACGTCCACGCCGACCGCATGATCAGGGCGAGGAGGGCCAGCTCCAGGACGACGCCGAGACCGTAGAAGTACAGCCAAGACGCCCCTGCCAGGTTGAACACCGTGACCGGGACGTAGAGCGCGGCCACGATGAGGTTCGCCATGCGGCTCACCCGAGCGGGCAGTGTCACCGACAGCACGATCATGAAGATCGGAACGGCCATCAGAGTCAGCGCCGACGTCGAGAAGGTCTGCGAGAGGGCGAACTCGAACACCCTGCCGTCGAGGATGTCACTGATCGCGCCGGGCGTGTAGAAGTTGAGGATGTCCACGTAGGCGTACAGGAACATGAAGCTCGTCCAGGCAGCGGCGAGTTTCACTCGCACTGGCATGGGCTGGTCGTGCAGTGTCGTGGCGGGTTGGCGAGTGCTCATCATGGGCTCCCTTGATTCTTTGAGGATCGGTGATTCCACGATGGCTGGGCAGGGCGTCGGGCGTATCCGTCCGAAGGCCGCAGTTGACCTGGCCCATGGCATGACTTCCGTCTCGTTCTTTAGGCGGGTACGCCGAAGCGGACAGATCCCTAGGCTGGACCCGTGATCACTGTCCGTCGCTCCCTCTGGGATGAGCCGCGGCCTGCCGGTGCCCCACCCGTCGGGCGCCCCGACTGGCTGCTGGTGGGCCTGTTCGGGGCCGCCGCCGTCATCGAGGGAATCGCGCGTCCGGACCTGGCTTGGCGACCCCTGGTGATCGTGCTCGCCCTGGCTCTGCTTCCTGCTTTGCTCTGGCGGCGAAGCCGCCCGCTGCTGGCCGCCCTGATCGGGTGGGGCGTCGCCGCACTGCTCTCGATCCTCCAACTGACGACGAACGCCGGGGACCTCGGCCTGCTGTCAATGATGGCCGTTCTGATCCTGCTCTACTCCCTGGTGCGCTGGGGCTCCGGACCAGAGGTTGTCGTGGGCATCGCGTTCGTGACGGTAGTCGTCGTGCTGGGGATGTACGCCGCTTCCGCCGGATGGGCCGAGGTCCTCGGCGCGACCGCACTCCTGCTGATGATCGTCGCTCTCGCAGTCGTGTTCCGCTACCGCGCGGACCTCTGGGAGCGCCAGCAGCGCGAAATCCGCAATGAGGAGCGGGTGGCGTTGGCGCGCGAACTGCACGACACCGTGGCACACCACGTCTCGGCCATCGCGGTGCAGGCGCAGGCCGGCGGCGTGGTCGCCGGCACCCATCCCGAGAAGGCGGCTGAGGTCCTGGCCGCGATCGAGTCCGAAGCCTCGCAAACTCTGGCGGAGATGAGATCCATGGTGCAGGTGCTGCGCGACGAGGAAGCCGTCGACTACTCCCCCCAACTCGGTGTCGCGGAGTTGCCCGCTCTCGCACGCGACGACGGAACGCCCACAGTCGAGGTCTCCGTGAACGGTTCTTTGAGCCGGCTGGCACCGCCCGTGGATGCGGCGATCTACCGACTCGCGCAGGAGTCGCTCACCAACGCCATACGCCACGCGCGGGGCGCGACTCGCGTCGACATCGCGGTACGTCGGGAGGGCGATGCCGTGAGGCTGCGCGTCAGCGACGACGGGCACCCGGGCCCCGCGCACGAGCCTGGCTTCGGACTGCGGGGCATGGCTGAGCGCGTCCACCTCCTCGGCGGATCGTTCAACGCCGGGCCGCGGCCCGAGGGTGGCTGGCTGGTCGAGGCCGTGCTGCCGATGGAAGCGTCGGCATGAGCATCCGTGTCGTCGTCGCCGACGACCAGGACCTGGTCCGGACCGGGCTGGTGATGATCCTCGACGCGCAACCCGACATCGAAGTGATCGGGGAGGCAGCAGACGGGATCGTAGCGCTCGAGGTGGCGCACCGGCTGCGCCCCGATGTGCTGCTCGTCGACATCCGGATGCCGGGACTCGACGGCGTCGAGGTGACGAGGCGGCTGGCCGGTCCGGATGTGAGTGACCCGATGGCGGTCGTCGTGATCACGACGTTCGACCTCGATGAGTACGTTCTCGGCGCCCTACGCGCCGGCGCTCGCGGCTTCCTGCTCAAGGACGCAGGACCCGAGCTCCTCGTGCAGGCCATCCACGCGGCGGCCAACGGCGACGCACTGATCGCACCCAACGTGACGCGACGACTGCTGGCGACCTTCGCTGACCAGGCACCTTCAGTACCGGTGCAGCCCATCGACCCACTTACCGATCGCGAAGAGGAGGTGCTCGCGCTCGTGGCACGGGGCCGGACCAACGCAGAGATCGCCACCGAACTCTTCGTCGGGGTGAGCACGGTCAAGACCCACGTCGCCTCGTTGATGAACAAGCTCGGCGCCCGCAACCGTGTCGAGATCGCGATGTGGGCGTACGACACGAGGCGCGTATAAGCCGGGTGGCGTACACATCTGGTTGATGCCACACCCCTTTGGACTGTCGCCAACCGCGACATGCCGTAGGCAGCTGACGCCGGACGGCGTGTCGCGACCATTTCTGGTTGGACCAAAGGCCGCACCAACCAGAAATGTCCGGTGGATGCGTCGGTCGCCTACTTCGGCGCCCTCCCGATGTACTGCGTCACCTTGCCCTTGTTGGAAGGCTCGACGGAGATGTTGCCCAGGAACTGCACCGTCACGTTCACCTTGCCGTTCTTGCCGACCTTGGACCACTTCTTGGGCAAGGAGATCTTGCGAGTGCCGTCCTTGGGAAGGTTCACAGACGTGTAGCGCAACACCGCCTTCGTACTCACGGCGCGCACGCCGATCGTGCCCTTCTTCTTGCCCTTGGTCATGACCTTGACCTGCAGCCGGATGTGCTTGCCAGGCTTGATCGCCGCGGGGCTGAGCAGCTTGACGCGGATCTTCGAACTCACCGAGTCACCGAGCGGCTTCAGCGTGGTGAAGGCCCGCGCGACCGGCGGAACCTGGTTCAGCAGCGTCGCCGACAGCATGTTGGCGTACTGCTGCTGACCCACATCGTTCGGGTGGAAGCCGACGCCGGTGCCCTTCGCCGCAGTCGTGTCGACGATGTAGTCGGTCAGGCTCGTGACCCATCGGTTCGGAGAACACATCCCGTACGGGTGACTCGCGTCGTACATCGAGAACGCAGTGTTCCAGCCGTAGGTCGCACCGTTGTTCCGGATCTGCGCGACCAGACCGTTCACCGGCACCTCGATGCGGTTGTCCAGACGCGTGTTGGGTGCAGGCTGCGGCGCCGCAGATGGGTCGAACGGCCCGAAACCGGTCACGACCGGGCTCAGGGCAGGCACGTTGCTCGGGAACGACGTGTTCTGCGGAACCGCGATCACATCGTGGCCAGCCTGCCCCTCGTACAGCACGTTGAACGCCCAGGCGTTGTCGATCTGGTTGAGGGGTGACATCAACGGGTTCGTGAGGATCTGTTCCATCGTCGGGAAGTTGATGTTGTCCGGTTCCGGCAGACCCGCAGGGTTCTTCAGGGTCAACTGCCCGCCCCACGGCTGGGTCGGACCCTGCTGTACGCCGCAGAACTCGGTGTTGCCGGGGGTGCCCTTCTGCGTCAGATCGGGATACATGGCCTGGGTCAGGTTGCCGATCGTGCTGTACCGAACGGGGTCGGACGCGGTGAAGCCGGGCTGCGGCACACCATTGACCAATTTCTGGGTCTGGCACTGTGCGGCACCCCCGGTGGCACCGAGGCACGGAGCGAGCTTCCCGTAATCCACTTGGAGGGCTTCCAGATTGTTGAAGACCGCTTCCTCGAGTTCTGGGTTGTCCTGTACCGGGACGTTGGCCGACGGGTCAGAGGTGAGGCAGCGGTACCCTCCCTCGGAATTGGGAGTGATCAGGTTCATGTCACCGATGAGCGTCAGCAGTCCGCCCAAGTCCTTGAACGAACCGCTCGGCCCGTTGGTCTCGCAGGTGAATTCGATGTCCTGCAGGTTGGCAAGGTCGAGCTTGCCGGAGACCTGCGCGCCGTCCTGGCAATTGGGGAATCCTTGGATCTGCGCCTTCAGCGCCCCCGAGATGCCGCTGTCCGGGAAGCCGTTGATGACCACCGGCAGCACATCGGTCGCGACACAACTGATGATGACCGGGGACAGGCCGGCGTCGTTTCCACCGATGGACATCAGCCCAGCGTCGTAGGTCTGCCCCCCAGCGATGGCGGCCAACTGGTCGATCTGCGGGGGCATGTAGTCGCCCGGTCCGGTGTTGCTCTGCTGCGAGGGCTGCTTGATCTTCTTCTGCGGCGACAACAGACCCCCGTTCGGCGAGACCGCGGGGTTGTTCGGCTGCTCCAGGATCTCGCCACCCGAGCACGCCACATCCACCACCGTCACGTTGGACCGGGGGTCCGACTTCTCCAGGGTCAGCGCGGACCGCACGAAGCCACTCCAGCGCGAGCGGTCACATGCGGGCTCGTCCCAGTCGATCGTGCCGTCGGGGTTGCGGAACGGCGGGAACCCCTCACCAGACGCGTACGAGTCACCCAGGATGCTCAGCAAGGTGTTGCGCACGGTGATGCTGCTGTTCACGGTCTTCGTGACGGAGGTCTTGGTGTCGGTCACGGACAGCTTTAGGGGGAACGTACCCTCCGGCAACATCGCGTCCAACGGGGTCTTGCATGGTGTGTCCGCGTAGGTGGTCACAGGACTGGTCGAGATCTTCCAGGTGCACTGCAGTCTGCTTTTGGATCCCCCGTTGACCGTCGTGGCGCTTGCGTCGAGGACGACCGCGAACAACCCGTTGCCCGGCAGCGGACCGTAGAGAGCATTACCGGCGGCCTGGTAGCCGGGCACCGGCTGCATCGGCTCGTCGGGGATGCCCGGGTATTGATCGTTGTCGGTCATGGACGCGGGCATGGACCAGTCCCACTGAACGTCGATCCGGCCCCAGTTCGCGGCGGCTTTGGTGTTCTGGTTCTGTCCGATGTCCGCCGTCGCCAGGCTCGGCGTGAGCAACGTTGCGGTCACGGTGACTGCGGTCAGGGCCGTGGCGAATCTGCCAAGTCTCACGGGGACTCACTTTCCTGGACGAGGTAGTCGGGCCATGCTATGGGCGTTCCGCCGGGGTTCGCCCGTTCGACGGCAGATTCGTGGACCCAAGTGCTCGGGGAGAGTGATCACGCTCGTGCGTGACACTGCGGGCGTTCGTGACCTCATGGGGAGGGACTCGATGACGAGGGTCCAGAAGCACGTGGTGCTCGAGGCTGCCCTATGTAAATGCCCAATACTGCAACACGATCACGCCGAACGGGACGGTCAACAACACCAACTGCTGAATTCAGCACGCGCGCTGATCGAATGGGCGCGCCCTGCGGGTCCGCGCTGCGCCATCCTCACCGCCGCCCTGATTGCTAGCGTGATCCACAGGGGAGGTCGGGCGGTGCGGCCCTGAACTCCCGGGGGGGATCCTCCGCCGCGGACACGAGCCAGGAGGTGGCCATGGACGTCAGCACCACGGTCATCCTGGTGGCCCTGGTCAACGTCACGTTGGCGCTCGCCTTGTTGATCCAGTCCCGATTCAGTGTCCGGCCGCCGGGCATGCGCCTGTGGGCCGCAGGACAGACCCTCATGGCGGCAGGACTGATCATCAGCGCATTCCGTGGCACAAGCCTGGCGGGCAAGATCGCCATCCCCTTGTGGCAGACCACGACAATCGCGGGATTCGTCCTGCTTTACGTGGGGATCCTTCGATTCTTCGGCCGCAAGGAGCACTGGGCACCGCTGATCGCCCTCCTGGCCGTTCTCACGGTGTGGTCCTCCTTCTTCACGTTCGTCGTGTTCTTGGTGCCGCCCCGTGGCGCCGCTGTGTATGTGTGTGCGGCAAGCCTGGTTGTCGCCTGTGCACGCGCCCTCCGTAGGTACGCCGAACCCGCCGTTCGGGCTTCTGCGAGGTACTTGACCTGGGTGTTCACCGCACTGGGCGTGATCTACCTGGTTCTGGCGGTGGTACAGGCAGCACGGTGGGATAGCCCGCAGGGCATGTTCGCGAATAGTCCGATCTACACGACGGCATATGTCGCCACCGTGGTCGGGACCGTCCTCTGGGTTGTGGGCTTGATCTCCATGGTCAACGAACGACTGCAGGCCAGCGTCGCAGCGCAAGCCAAGAACATGACAAGGATCTTCGAGACGAGCCCGGACTGCGCCATCATCAGCCGACTTTCGGATGGAATGATGGTCAACGTCAACGAGGGGTTCACCCGGGTCACCGGCTACTCGCGCACGGACGCCATCGGACGTTCCTCGCTGGACCTCGGACTGTGGCTCACGCCGTCAGATCGGAACCGACTGATCGAACACCTCCAGCCCACGGGTGAGTGTGAGAATCTGCCGATTGTGCTGCGCCGCAAAGACGGGTCCACGGTCGAGTGTGTGTTGTCGGCCAGCACGCTGGAAGTGGATGGCACGCCACACATGATCAGCCTCACCCGCGATGTCACAGAGCAACGCGCGCTGGAGGCCCAGTGACCCGGGACGCCGCCACCGATGCGCTGACCGGGGTGGCAAACAGGCGCCACTTCCTGGATCGGGCACACGACGAGATGCACCACGCGGCACAATCCCACCGCGGCCTGTGCGTCGCGGTGATCGACCTCGACGGCTTCAAGCAGATCAACGATGTGTGTGGCCATGCCGCCGGTGATGCGGCTCTGGAACACTTCGCCCGGGTCGCGGAGCGCAGAACCCGTGAGGTCGATCTGCTGGGCCGCCTCGGTGGCGACGAGTTCGGCCTGCTCCTGCCGAACGCCGGCATCGACGAGGCTTACGCGATCGTCGATCGCATCCGCGAGGACCTCCTCGCCGAGCCCGTCCCTGATCTCGACCTGGCCGAGCCTCTCGTGATCACTATCAGTGCGGGAGTCGCTGCGCTGCGATCCGACACCGAGACTCTGCAGGAGGCCATCGCATAGGCCGACTCGGCGCTCTACAAGGCCAAGGCACAAGGACGGAATCGGACCATCATGGTCCACTGAGCGCCACTACAGAAGCCGGACGGATGAACCCGCCACCGAGCAAGCCCGGGTGTGAGGTCATCAGGAGTACGATGATCATGTAGCCGGTGGGGGCGCCGGCACCCGGTGGTCGGATGCCCGACACCTCCTCCCGGGAGGTGTGTGTCATGGACATCACGATCACCTCACAGGGGTGGAGACGGATCGCGGTGGGGGTCGTCCTCGCCATGACGATGTTGGGGCTCCCCCTGCACAAGGTCCAGGCAGACCCGGTGGCGTTCGCGACGATCCTCACGCAGGCGCTGCCGATCGAGGCGGCCGTCACGCCCAATGGGTCACGGCTCTACGTGACGAACAACGGCAGTGGAACGGTGTCGGTGTTCGACACGGCGACGAGTTCTGCGGTGGGCGACCCGATTCCCGTCGGCAGCGGGCCCTGGGGAATCGCGATTACCCCCGACGGATCACGCGTCTACGTCGCCAACTACGGCGCCGGGTCGGTGTCGGTGATCGACACCGGCACCAACACCACGGTCGGCACCCCCATCGCTGTGGGCGGTTCGCCTTGGAAGGTGGCGATCACGCCCGACGGCAGTCGCGCGTACGTCACGAACGTGTCGGGAACCGTGTCCGTGATCGACACCCACACGAACCAGGTCGTGTCCGGGATAACCCTCGGCGTGGTGACTCATGGCATCGCGGTCGCGCCCAACGGCAGGCGCGCTTACGTCACCAGGTTCGGCTACGGTTGCGTCTCGGTGATCGACACCGACACCAACACCACGGTGGGAGACCCGATCCTAGTCGGCAGCCTGCCTGAGGGCATCGCAATCACTCCCGACGGCAGGCATGCGTATGTCGCCAACAACGGCAGCGACTCCGTGTCCGTGATCGACACCGCCACCAACACCACCGTCGGCACTCCTATCCCGGCCGGCGATTGGCCCTGGGGAATCGCGGTCAGCCCCGATGGCGATCAGGTCTTGGCCGTCAACAACCAGAGCGCCTCGGTGTCGGTGATCGACACGGAGTCCGACACCACGGTCGGTAGCCCGATCGCCGTGGGCGCCGCGCCAATGGGCGTCGCCTTCACCCCCGACGGATCGCGTGCGTACGTCGTCAGCTCCGGCCACTACAGCGTGACGGTGATCGCGGTTCAGCCATCACCGCCGCTGGGCGTCACGGCAGTTGCCGGGGACGGGGAGATCACCGCAGCCTGGCAGCCTCCAACGTTCACAGGTGACCAGCCGATCACCGAGTACCTGGCGACTGCATCCCCGGGCGGCCAGCAGTGCGTCACCAACGGGTCGACGACCTGCGTGTTCATAGGACTGGCCAACGACATCGCTTACACGGTCTCGGTCACGGCGACCAACAGTATCGGCGTCTCGATGCCGTCGAAGCCCTCCCCCGCTGTGACCCCGATGGCGCCCTTCACACCGCCACCTCCGAACACGGCACCCTCTCCCGGCAAGGTCAAGGGCGTCGAGGCGCGACTGCGTAAGGGCAGGGTCACGATCACCTGGAAGCCGGTCGCGGGCAGCACCACGTATCGCGTGCGCCTCTCCAAGCCCGGCGCGAAGAAGTTCACGGCATGGGTGATCACCACCAAGCGGGTGTTCAGGGCCAAGGTCCACAAAGGCAAGGCGTACCGGTTCCAAGTGCGTGCTGTCGGCGCCGGTGGGCGAGGGCCGGTGACGACTCTGCGGTTCAGGGGGTGAGTGTCGACCACGCTGCGTGATCGCACGAAGGCTAGAACGTTCGGACCTGTCCGCGCCCCAGGCTCCTGACGCATACTCGGTAGCAAGCGGGAAGGACAGCCCGCGGATTGGACACGGACATGAGCATGCGCAAGGTTGTGGCGGCCGGAGCCACGGTGGCAGCTACGGGCGGGGCGATGATGATGAGCGCTGGAGCGGCGAACGCCGCCGGCGACCCCGACTTCAAGACGGTGTCCGCACCCACGAGTGTGGTGTCGGG
>WBZV01000310.1_pt1 | contig 31439 bp, 26 predicted proteins | sample 5204221 | NCBI WGS metagenome assembly WBZV01 (sample SAMN12344360, study PRJNA552823) | activated sludge metagenome | biome: Activated sludge suspended growth; feature: Nitrification reactor; material: Wastewater; isolation source: activated sludge from nitrification reactor of wastewater...
GCGGCCCTCACATAAAACACCTGCCCCACCCGTTCGATATGCTCGCGCAAGGTCGGTGTTTCGATCTGGTCAAACAGCGACAGATCGACCGTGTAGGGAATGTCCGACTCCTCCAGGGCGGTGCTGATGGACATCAGAAAGGGGGCGTGTGCTGGCCAGATCGACCGCCTCCTGGAGTTCCAGAAACACCTTGCCGAAGTTGTCGAAACGCTGTTTCCAGCGGATATCCGCGTGAATGGCAGTCTCTCGGCGATATGAACGGTGAGGGTGTCCGCTGCTCGCTCAGCGCTTCAGAAAACTCGCCGGAATCGGCCGCGGCGCGAGTTTCTCGGCGGTGGTCTCCAGGGCATAGAGGGTGCCGCCGGTGGTCAGCCAGGCCTGGACCCAGTCCGGGGTGGCGCCCTTGCCGTCCCAGGTCAGGGCGCGGTTGGAGGGGTGCATGTAACGGATGTGACCCGGGGCCGGAGGTTCGGCGACCTTTGCGGCAGCAGACTGGGCGGCGGCTTCCTTTTGCGCGGCTTCGGCGGCCTTGGCCTCGGCGCGGGCCGTGGCTTCAGCCGCCTTGCGTGCGGCTTCCGCGTCGGCCGCCCGTCGGGCTGCCTCAGCCTCGGCGATGGCGCGCCGTTCGGCTTCGGCGGCGGCCTCGAGTGCCGCACGCTCCCGGTCGGCTTCTTCCTGCTCCCGTTTGGCGATCTCGGCAGTGATCTGTTCGGCCAGGGCTTCCAGCTCGGGGAGTTCGTAGGACTTCAGGTCTGTCATGGATGCTTCGGTTGTGCTCGGGCGGGAAGGGCAGGCCGCCGGAGCGGCCCGCGTGATTTCCTCAGTCAGCGGCTTCCGGGCGCATCTGCGGGAACAGGATGACGTCGCGGATGGCGGGGCTGTCGGTGAGCAGCATGACCAGGCGGTCGATGCCGATGCCGCAGCCGCCGGTGGGGGGCAGGCCGTATTCAAGCGCCCGGATGTAGTCGGCGTCGTAGTACATGGCTTCTTCGTCGCCGGCATCCTTGGCCTGGGCCTGGGCCTGGAAGCGGGCGGCCTGGTCTTCGGGGTCGTTGAGCTCGGAGAAGCCGTTGGCGATCTCGCGGCCGACGATGAAGAGCTCGAAGCGTTCGGTGATCTCGGGGTTGCTGTCGGAGGCGCGGGCCAGGGGGCTCACTTCCACCGGGTAGTCGATGATGAAGGTGGGCTCCCAGGTCTCGGCTTCGGCGCAGGCTTCGAAGAGCTGCAGCTGCAGGCTGCCGAGGCCGCCCGGCTTCACCTTCTCGCCGAAGTCCTTGATCTTCTGCTTGAGCCAGTCGGCGTCGGCCAGCTGGGCATCGGTGAAGCCGGGGTGGTGCTTGCGGATGGCTTCGACGATGGTCAGGCGGTGGAAGGGCCGGGACAGGTCGAGGGTGCGGCCTTGGTATTCGAAGACTTCGGTGCCCAGGGCTTCACGGGCGGCGTGGCGCAGCAGGCCTTCGGTGAAGTCCATGAGGCTGCGGTAATTCGCGTAGGCCTCGTAGAACTCCATCATGGTGAATTCGGGGTTGTGGCGGGGCGAGAGGCCTTCGTTACGGAAGTTGCGATTGATCTCGAAGACCTTCTCGAAGCCGCCGACCACCAGGCGCTTGAGGTAGAGCTCCGGCGCGATGCGCAGGAACTGCTGCATGTCGAGGGCGTTGTGGTGGGTGACGAAGGGCTTGGCCGAGGCGCCACCGGGGATGGGGTGCATCATCGGCGTCTCGACTTCGAGGAAGTGGTGGCCGGTCATGTAGTTGCGGATCGACTGCACCAGGCGGCTGCGGGCCACGAAGGTATGGCGCGACTCCTCGCTCATGATGAGGTCCACGTAGCGCTGGCGGTACTTGGTCTCGGTGTCGGTGAGGCCGTGGAACTTGTCGGGCAGGGGGCGCAGGCTCTTGGTGAGGAGGCGCAGCTCGGACGACTTGATGGACAGTTCACCGGTCTTGGTGCGGAACAGGGTGCCGATGGTGCCGACAATGTCGCCGATGTCCCAGTGCTTGAAGTCGGCGTAGACGTCTTCGCCCACGCCGTCACGGGTGACGTAGAGCTGGATGCGGCCGGAGAGATCCTGGATGGTGACGAAGCTGGCCTTGCCCATCACGCGCTTGAGCATGATGCGGCCGGCAACCTTGACCTCGACCGGCAGGGCTTCCAGGTCTTCGGCGGATTTCTCGCCGTAGACTTCGTCGAGCTTGCCGGCGGTGTTCTCCCGGGAGAAGTCATTCGGATACGCCTTGCCGCTGGCACGCCATTCGGCGAGCTTTTGCCGGCGTTCGGCGATCAGGTGGTTTTCGTCCTGGGCGGGCGGGGAGGTCTGGTCGGACATGATGGGCTCTTCAATCAACGGAATCAGGGTGCGGCACGCGCAAATCGCCGCAAAGCTCCCAATTTTGACACACTCCGGGGCGCCCGTCGCGGCCCGCCCGCCGCCATGGGCGTGGTCAGAGGAAGATCTCGTCGATATCGGACTGGATCTGGGCCTGTCCGGCCGGGGTGGTGATGCGCAGCTTACCGCTCATGATCAGTTCGTCGAAACCATTGACCTGATTGCGGCCGTGTTGCTTGGAGTAGTAGAGGGCCTCGTCGGCACGCCCCAGCAGCTCGGCCGGGGACATGCGCGGGTCGATGCGGGCGTAACCCACCGAGCAGTGCACCTGACCGACGCGGGGAAAATCGTGGACTTCCACTGCCATCCGGAAGCGGTCGAAGATGGTCTGAACGTTGTCTTCGCTCACGTTGCGCAACATCACCACGAATTCCTCGCCACCGAAACGAAAGAGTTTGTCGTGGCTGCGGAAGCTCTGGCGCATCAGGTCGGCGATGCGCAGCAGCACCTCGTCACCGAAAAGGTGACCGTAGTTGTCGTTGATCTTCTTGAAGTGGTCGATGTCCGCGACGGCAAGCCAGCACGGTTGGGTGATGGTGGCACTGACGGTGCGGCGTTCGTCCGATTGCTGGCGGGCCTGCTCGGCCAGCTCTGCGGCGGCGATCAGGCGTTCGAAGTCGTCGTCGAAGGTCTTGCGGTTGAGCAGCCGGGTCAGGGTGTCCAGGTTGGCGTACTCCCAGGCCTGGTGCTGGTTCTCGAAGCAGCGCAGGAATAGGGAGAGGGCCTGGCAATCCGCGGTGCGGGGCTTGAGGGGGCTATGGATTTCCAGCACCCAGCGGGCTTCGCCCAGGGCGCCAACGGCAAAGGCGAGGCGCCAGGTGTCGCCCTCGTGGGCGATCGCGTGGCCGTAGTCGGTGTGCAGGCAGTCGGCCAGGAGCGGGTCCACCGGGAGCCAGGACTGGCCATCGCAGACGTCGTCCCAGTAGGTGTCGGCGCCGTCGGACACGCAGCAACCCAGCAGGCCGACGGTGAGGTCAGGGGGCGAGAAGCGCACGGCGAACATCAGGCAGAAGCTGCCATTGAGGAAATCCATGGCGGTTTCGGCGGCTATCCGGAAGATCTCGCGCAGGTCGCGGGTGCGTGACAGAACCTCGGCACCCCGGAGAAGAGGCATCTGGCGCGAGTTTGCGGTGTCGGACGCCGGGGCAAGGCGCATGGTGGAGGGGGCGGGCCGTGGCTGGATGGAGCCAATAACGTCAGACATTGTGAAATCAGAAGCGAGTCGGCCGGATTCAGCTGCCACGCCGCAGGCCGATCAGAGATAGCCCTCCTGCTCGCCTTTCAGCTGTTGGATGCGCAGCGTCCGGGCCAGTGCGGCGAGCATCGGCGGGAGAGGGGCCTCGACTTCGAGCCGGTCGAGCAGGGACTGATCGCGTCCGGACAGGGGCCGCTTCGCCGGGAGCGAATCGAAATCGGCCGGGTCCATCCGCCAGGGCTGCCACACCAGCCCCGCTGCGGTCCATAGCTGGCCCGCCTGCAATGCGATGGCGATGCCGTCGGGGTCCGGGTCGCAGGCGATCCATGCGGGGGCCGGTAGAAGGTCGAGCAGTCGGGTAACGCTGCGGCGCCACCAGGATGGAGGATAGCCGGGCAGCCACAGGACCGCCTCGGCAGGCCCGCAGGCGCGGGCGACCCGCTCGAAGCTGGTGCGATTTTCCACCAGCCTCCAGGCGCTTGGCGCCCCGGTGGCGGCGCTCATGGCATTGATCGTTGCCGGCGTCAGGGCGACGAAGTCGGGGACAAGCCCCAGAGGCCATGTTCCGCCAGAGAGGGCGACGGAAGTGGGAAGGCGCACCAGCAGCAAGGGGGTATGGTCGCTGATGCCGAAATCGTCCAGGCTGAGGGCGCTGCTCAGCCAGGTCTTCTCGGCATCACTGATCTGCTTGGTGTCACCCCGGGCGAAGTGGGAGAAATCGCGCCAGGTACCGCTGCGCTGCTGCTCCTGCCAGGCTTCCAGGGCGACCAGCAGCCCATGGCGTGCCAGGGCGCGGGCCGGCGGCAGGGCGTCGAGGGCTTGGGCCGCCAGATCGAGTTCCGGGTGGGTGAAGCACCGCTGGCGCGCCTGATCCCACAGGTTCTTGTCGGCATCGGGTTCGGGGACGCCGAGCACGCGGCGCAAGGCGGCCGGGTCGAGAAAGCGGAGTTGCCGGGGCCACCAGTGCCCGCGCTCATGGCATTCCTCGATCTCGATGGCCCCGGCGCGCAGCAGGAGGTCAAGCAGGCGATCCGCGAGCATGGCCCGATGGGGGCCTGCGGCACGCAGCAGGGTGTCGTGACGCACCGCCTTGTCGGATGCGCGCTTCACCCAGCCCGCCAGGAGCTGCCGTTCGTCCGTGGGCCAGGCGTCCAGGTTCAGTGGCTGCGGTGCTCCCCGCCGGAGGCGACGCTGGCCCTTCAGGCTGGCGCGCAGCGGGTCGTCCAGCCGCAGGGTGCACACACCGTTGCCATCGGGAGGGCTCCAGTCCATGGGCGGTGATGCGCTAGAGGCTGCGCTGGATCAGCCCGATGGGCGGGGCCCAGTCGTCGCCGGGTTTCTTCTTGCGGGTGACCAGGGTGAGCTGGGCCGGGGCGAAGACGTTGGCGTTGTGGGTGACCGGAGTGGTGATGAGGTACTGGGCGCGGGTGGCGCGCAGGAAGGTGCCGACCCGGTCGATGTTGGCGATGTCCAGGTGGGCAAAGGGCTCGTCGATGAAGACGAAACCGCCGGGGCGGGCCTCGTCCATCAGCAGGGCGATGAGCAGGATGAGGGATTTCATGACCTGCTGGCCGCCCGAGGCTTCGCCGTCGTTGAGGCCCACGGCGCCCTTGCGGTCAAAGTCGAAGCGCACTTCCAGGCCGGCGGCGGCGAGCGCCCGGTCGTCGTTGTCGAGCAGGGGAACCGGGCAGTCCACGTCCACGTTGGCCAGATCGCCGAGGGCGCGCAGGTTCTTGCCGTACTGGCGCACGGTGGCGCGGAGTTTGGCGATGTAGGCGGCGCGGGCTTCACCGGTGATGCGTCGGGCGGCATTGCAGTGGCGCTCCCGTTCGGCGTATTGGCTTTCCCGGTCGAGCACATCGGCCTTGAGGCGGCCAGCCAGGGTGAGCACCGTGTCGTCAGTCACCCAGTCGCCGTTGGCCAGGCGCTGGCGCAGGCGTTCCAGCTCGGCGCGGGCACCGCGGGCGCCGTCGTACTTGTCGGCCAGCAGGGCATTGGCGGCGGGGTCGCGCCAGTCGGCAGGCATGCCCCGGCGCACGCGACGCAGGCGCTGGATGCGATTGGCCTGGTCGTGGCGACGGGGGGCGGCTTCGGCGGTCAGTTGATTGACCCGTGCGGCGAGGCCGGCCATGTCCCGGCGGCGGCGATCCAGTTCGATTTCGATGCCGCGCAGGGATTGGTCGATGCGGTCCACGTCGCCCTTGGCGTCGGCCCGGTCGGCAATGGCCTGGGTCAGGCGGGCGCGGGCGGCGGGCAGGGCGTTCTCGGCGGCCTCGAAGTCGGTGGCCCGGGCGGCCAGAAGCTGGGCGGCCTCGATGCCGTGGAGGCGGGCGCGCAGGGCGTCGGCTTCTTCCTTGGCGGCGTCGAGCTGGGGGCGGATCTCCCGCAGGCGGGCGTCGATGCTGTGCATGTCGGCATCGAGCTGCTTCAGGCGCGAGGCGCGGGCCAGTTCGCCGAAGTGGAAGTCGGCGGGTTTGCCCAGGTGGCGGGCGCCGCGGCGTTCCCGGTGGTAGCCGTCGCGGGTGATCCACTCGGTTTCCCGGGGGAGCTGGCGGGCGGCGTCGGCGTCTTCGACCCGCTGGATGCGGTTGAGGAGGTCGGCGAGCCAGCGGGGCACGGCGTCGGCGAAGCGGATGACCTCGGCCAGGGATCCACGGGTGGCAGGGGGCGCCGTTTCGAGTTCAGGCACGATGAAGTGGCGGAAGCGTTCCTGCTCGCCCAGGCCCCAGGCGGCGTGGCGGTCCTGCTCCCGCTCCAGCAGGATCACGTGGCGGTAGGGCCGCAGCACGGCCTCGACGGCGCCCTGCCAGTCGGGGTCGGTGACTTCGACGATCTCGGCGAGGGCGCGGTGGGCGATGCCGGCTTCTCTCAGGTGGTTGCGGAAGCGGCTTACTTCGGCGTCGGCGGGCGGGCCGCGGTGATCGCGGGTGGCGCGTAGCTGGGCGGTCTTGTCTTCAAAGGCGGCGATGGCTTCGCGTTCCTGGCGCTGCAGGTGGACCAGGCGGGCATCGGCCCTGGCGTAGTCGGCTTCCAGGTCCACGGCGGCGTCGCCGGCTTCGCGGGCCAGGCGGGCGCGCAGGGCGGTGCGCTCGGCCAGGAGTTTGTCGCAGTCATGCACCTGGATCAGGGCATTGCGATGTTGCTCTTCGGCCTCCAGGTCGCGGCTGCGGGCGGCCTTGCGTTCGGCTTCGGCGGTGGCCTTTTCGGCTTCCACACCGGCGCTGCGTGCGCGCTGGGCGTTCAGTTCGTCCTCGCTTTTCTGGCGCTCGCTGCGCCCGCGGGCGATGTCGTCCCGGGCCTGGGCGATGTCGCGGAGGAGTTCGGCGACTTCCAGTCGCGGCACGATCTCGGCGGCGAGGGCACGGGCTTCGTCGTCGAGCTGCTTCCATTCCAGGTAGCGGTCGGCCTCCAGGCGCTTGGTTTCCGCCTGGGCGCGCAGGCGGTCCAGGTCGAGGCCAAGGGCGGCCAGCTCCTTCTCGGCGTTGTTCTGTTCTTCCCGCGCGGCGGCGTAGTTGTCCAGCACCTCCTTGTCCCCGAAGACGTCAAAGACCAGCTCCAGCAGGGCCTTGGGGGAGTATTCGCAGAGCTTGTCCGTGTCGCCCTGTTCCAGGGCCAGCACCTTGGCGATGGCGGGGGTGAGGCCGCCCCAGGCCAGGCGGCTCTGGTAGTCCCGGTAGCCGACCCACTCCACGGCCTTGTCCTCGTTGGCCTCCAGGGCCTCGATGGGCAGGTCGCCGTCGGCGATGGCGTAGTCCCGGGTCCAGTCGCCACCGGCGCGGCGGATGCGGCAGGCCAGGGTGACTTCGTCCTTCAGGCACGGAAAGAAGGGGCGTTTGCCGGTGCTGCCGGGGCGGTTGGCCACCACCGCACGGATCCACGCGAAGCTGCGGTTGGCCCGGCGCACGTAGCGGCGGAAGTCGCGCTTGCCCGAGCAGCGCAGGCCAAAGAGGGTGCGCAGGGCATCGAGCAGGGTGGTCTTGCCGGAGCCGTTGGGGCCGACGATGGTGATGATCTGGGCGTCCAGGGGCAGGTTGAAGCGCCGCCAGTAGTCCCAGTGGACCAGTTCGAGTTGCTTGATGTGGAACATGCTCAGTCGTCCTCGGCGGTGTCTTCGGGGGGCGTGAAGGCATCACCGGCGGGGGGCGGATGGCCGGCCCGGGTGAGAACTTCGCCAAGGGTGCCGTAGATGATGCGGTCGGCCAGCAGGCGGTAGTCGAGGAGCACGTCGAGGAGCGGGCCTTCGTGGATCATGCCGCCCTTGCGTTCGATGAAGCCGAGCTGGGCCAGGCGCGACAGGAGCTTGCCCTGCACGTAGGTCTTGTGGCCGAGCACGGGGGCAAAGTCGGCCAGCAGGGAGGCCTCGGACAGGGCGCCGGAGACGCCCTCACCGTGTTCCAGGGGGCCATCCTTGCCGAACATGTCTTCCTGGCCGTCATCGGCGAGGCGTTGGCGATTCACCTGACGTTCGCGCTTGGGCAGGATGATCAGGGCCCAGATCACCACCAGCAGGGCGAGCTGGTCGCGGGTCAGGCCGGCATTGCTGGCGGCGTATTCGCGGCTGGCGCCGAACACCGGTTCGTGGACGTCCTCGGCCAGGGCCACGGCGACGTGCTCGGCGTAGGGGTTGTCGATGAGTTGAAGCCCGACGGCGCCAAGGCGGGCGTCGAGATCAACGCGGAAGGCTTCGTCCACCAGGGCGCGGCGTACCAGGGCGTCGCTGCGGGGCAGGCTGCGGTTGGCCAGCAGGCGGGCGGTGAGAGTCCGGATCTGTTGTTCCATCAGGCGGGGTCGGAGAAGGAGTCGGTGGCGTCGAGGATGGGGACGACTTCGGCGGCCGGCAGGCTGCCCTTGGCGCCCACCAGACCGGCGGACATGGCGGCGATCTCGTCCTCGCCGACCTTGACGGTGCCCGCCTCGAACAGCACGTCGAGGGGCAGGCGCATGAATTCGCCAATGGGGCCGTCGGCGGGGGTGGCGCCGCCTTCGCCGCCACCGTCGGCCAGCAGGGCAAGGAGGGACAGGCGGTAGGACGCCGCCGGGAAGCCGCAGCCGGCCACCAGGCTGGCCAGGGGCGCCGGGGTGCTGCCCGGCTCGGCCAGACGGGCCAGGCGTTGACTGAAGTGTTGCAGCAGGCGCAGATCTTCCCGCTCGGGGGTGCGGTTGCTGGGGGCGTCCTCGGCGGGGGGCAGGGCGGTGTCGGCCTCGATCCGGCGGGCTTCGTCGGAGAGGGCCAGCTCGGCTCGGTCGAGGAGTTCGTGGCCGCCCGCCAGCAGGGTCAGCTCCGGCGCCATGGCAAGGGCGCCGGTGGCCAGTTCGGCCAGGGCCGGGCCATCCAGGCGGCGCAGCCAGCCGGCCACGTCGCTGGAGGAGATACCCGAGCCGCCCAGGGTGACCCGCTGGGCCTCGATCTTGTTGAGGGCGCGCTGGAAGGCGGCGTCCACCCGGGCCAGGCGGGACTGGGCCAGGCCGATGCGCTGGGCGACCCGGGCCAGGTCGAAGGGCACCTCCGGTTCAGCCAGCAGCCCGGCCATGACTTCGGTGCCGCGCTCGATCCAGCGGGTATTGGCGGAGAGGCGCCGGCGGGCGTCGGCGATGCGGAACTCGGAGCCCGAGGCGATGGCATCCTCGAAATGCCAGGCCAGGTCGTTGAGTTTGCCGAGCAGATGGCCCAGGGCCTCCGGGGTGACGCTGCCCACGGCCTGCAGGCCGGCCAGCTGGGCGGTGAGGAAGCCCAGCTCCAGATCGTCCTCGGTGCTGAAGCTGACCAGCATGCCGATGGCGGCGACGGCGTTGCGGCCCAGGTCGGACAGGGCATAGAGGCTGTCGTCGCCGATCTCCAGGAGGCCGTTGCCGCGCAGCCTGCGCAGCACGGTCTCGAGCTTGACCGGGTCGAGGAAGGCGAAGCGCTGGCGCAGTTGCTCCGGACCCCAGCGTGGCGAGTCGGTCTCGCGGCCGATTTCCCGCAGCACCAGGAGGCGCATCAGCACCTCGGCCTCACTGCCGTGGAACAGGGTGCTGAAGGCGGACAGCAATGGCCGGGCCTTGAGCAGGGGGGCGAGCTCGGGCACGTCGTCGGCGACGACGCCCGGGGCCAGCAGCTCTTCCAGACGGACTTCGGTCATGGGAGGCTCAGCGGAACAGGGCGAGGGCGGCGATGCGCCGGTCGATCTCGTCACTCATGCGCTGGTAGGCAGGGGCGCCGACACCGCCGAAGCGACGCTGGAACTCGCTGCTCATCATGGCTTCGGGCAGGCCGGTGATGGGGGGGAGCAAGCCGGCGTCGGTGAGCCCGCCGCTGACGGCTGCGGCCAGCCGCCGGGGGTTGTCGACGGCGAGCTCGCCCAGGCGCGTGCCGGCCCGATCGGCGGCCAGATCGGCAAACGAGAAGCCGCTGCCACCACGGGCATCGTCCACCTCCTTGCCGAGGCCGATGGCGCTGGCCAGGGGTTCGCCCGCCCAGGCGGCGAGGGCCGCCGAGACCACGAAGTGCTGGGCCAGATCGGGCCGCCCGCGCAGGGTCAGGGTCAGCGGGCGGGGCTGCGGCCACTGGCGGGCCTCGGGGATCAGGTGGGTGATGTTGCGTCCGGATAGCTGGAAGGCAAGGACCAGCAAGGTGTCCCGGTAGTGGCGGCCGCTATCCTTGTCGATGCCGCCGGCTTCCTGGAGCAGGGGGCCGAGCACTTCGGCAAGGGGGATCTGGCGGCGCCCTTGCCCTGCGCTGTCCATCCGGGCGACCAGGCGCCCATGGGCGATGGCCAGCCGCTCACGCTCTTCCGGCGAGAGGGCGTAGGTGCGGGCCGAGTCGAGAAGCTCCGGTTGCCAGGTGTAGCGCAGGCGCAGTTCGCCCGGGGTGATGGCCACCTGGTCGATGGTCTTGCGCAGGATTTCCAGGTCGGGTGCCAGGCTGGAATGGCGTGAGGCATAGAGCAGTGCGGCGCTGAAGAGGCTGCCCGGTACCGGGATGGAGCCGACCCGAACCTTCTGGAACTCCGGACCGTCGGCGCCGTTGACCACGCGGGTGCGCAGGTTGAGGTAGCGCCCCAGCGGCGTGGGGGGAAGGGCGGCGGTGTAGCGCAGTTCTGCGGCACCCTCCTCGAGATTGACGGTGGCGCGGCCACGGCGTACGGCGAGATTGACCAGGGTTTCCAGGTCGCGGGCCGCCACCCGGGTTTCCCGGAATTCGTCGCGCTTCAGGCGACGCGGATCGTTGCGCCGGATCAGGTCCTTGGCGCGGCTCAGGTCTTCGGCCGATACGGGGGCGTCGCCGGTGACCAGCGGCTCGTCCTGGATGGCCCGGAAGGCCAGCAGGACAGCCGCAGTCAGCAGGAGCAGGAGGCCGGCCAGCAGGCCGACGAGAAGACGCTTCATAGCTGGTCCCGCGCTGGGCGTGTGGTGCGAACCATATCAGTCCGGTACCGGAGAGTTGATCAGATGTAGAACAGCACGTTCCAGGTGGGCGAAATCTTTGGAACGCTCCCGTAACAAATGGAGGTCGAGGCGGGCAGTGATTTTCTCCTGGTGGACGGATTCCTTGTAGGCCATGCCGGACGGCCGCAGGTGACTCAACCACTCCTTGGCACCACGGATCTCCTCCGGGACTGCGGGAAACTCCGCTTGCTTTGGAATGTCCGTGAAAACCGCGCGGGTCGCCTGTTCATCGTGCAGGAACAGCGCCTCGTACTCCTTGACCAGGAAGGCTACCTTCAGCGGCCAGCCGGGACGCAGCGCATGCGCACGCGCCAGGAGCTCATTGCTTTCAATATAGGGACATTCGTACTCTTTCGAGTCAAAGTCCATGATCCAGAGGATGGCTGCGTTGTCCTTGATCGCAGCCAAAAAGTAGTTGTCAAACAGCCTCTTGACCGAAGGGTGTTCGCCGCGACGCTGGGGCGGGAGCAGTTGAACGTCGTATATGCCATGACTCTCCAGGATGCGACGGACCAGCACAGGGACGGCCCGGACGTCCCCGTGCCCCTCCACGATCATGAGCAATCGGCGCACTAGGCGTCCTCCGGCAACAGTCCGTCGGTCGACATGATCTGTTCCACGCTGAGCAGGTGTTCCTTGATGGCAGCCTGCTGGCTGGCCCGGATCCGGCTGACCCGTGTCTGCCCATCCCGCATGTCCACGACGCGGATGGCTTCAGCCGGAAAGAGATCCACCAGGTGGGGGCTGTGGCTGGTGATGAAAAGCTGCGTCCGCTCCGATGATTCGCGGAAGGCGTCGACGAGCAGCGCGAGGAGCGCGGGATTGACCGTCTGCTCCGGTTCCTCAATGACCATCAGGCTGGGGTGAGGCGTGTTGTACAGCGCCAGAAGGATGCCAAGGATGCGCAGGGTGCCGTCGGAGATCTGGGAGGGGTCGAAGTAATGGACCTTGCCGTTTGCCTCTCTGACCTTGAAGCGGGGATGGATGAAGCCACCAACAGCTTGTGTCGAGATGTCCTCAAGCTGGGGCATCACGACCTGCATCATCTCCTTGATCTGATCAAGAGCCTGGCGCCCCCGTGCCGTCTTGCGCAGGTGGCGCAGGATGGAGGACCAGTTGGCGCCGTTTTCCTTCAGCACCAGATCGGTATCGGGATGTGCAGGCTGGCGTAAGGTGTTGGGGTAGATGGAGGAGAAGCGGATGTTGCTGATGAAGTCAATCAGCGATGAGCCGCCAAGCACGCCACCGACGGGCACACGGTCCGTGATGAAGCGATGGCCGAGCGCCAAACCGTCAGGGGGAAAGGTCCGTGGGCTGTCCGACTTGATTTCACGACCATCCAGCCGCAGTTCAAATTTGCCTGCCGCGTTACGCTCGAAACTCATGAGGCTTGGCATGGCCTCAACGAGCTCACCTTCATCGGTGAACGCGAAGTCGGTATGCGCAACCCAACGACCTGTTTCACGCTCGACGCGGAAATCGCCTTCGCGCAGGCTGGTCAGGACGATCTGATAGCTGACTGGCGCAGCGAACTCCTCGTCATGAAAATGGAATTCGAGCGTAACTCGGTAAGGCTTGCTCGGTGAATATTGCCGAATCAGACCAATACCGCCCCGCTTGCTAACCGCGTGATCAAGTCCCTGGGTGACGGCATCACGGAGGAAGCGCAGCACATCGACGACATTGCTCTTGCCCGCTCCGTTGCAGCCCACCAGCACAGTGATGGGGGAAATGTCCTGCAGGTCGACGCTCTCAACGCTCTTGTAATGGCTGATGTTGAGTTCAGTCAGTCTCATCGGGCTTTCCCCTACGCTGTGCTCGGGCTCAGACGCCCTGCTTCAGGCTGGCCTGGATGAAGCCGTCCAGGTCGCCGTCGAGCACGGCCTGGGTGTTGCCGACTTCATAGCTGGTGCGCAGATCCTTGATGCGCGACTGGTCGAGCACATAGGAGCGGATCTGGTGGCCCCAGCCGATGTCGCTCTTGGCGTCTTCGAGCTTCTGTTGCTCGCTCTGACGCTTGCGCAGCTCGGCTTCATACAGTCGGGCACGCAGCATCGACCAGGCTTCGTCCTTGTTGCGGTGCTGGGAGCGGTCGTTCTGGCACTGCACGACGATGCCGGTGGGGATGTGGGTGAGACGCACTGCGGAGTCGGTCTTGTTGATGTGCTGACCGCCTGCGCCGGAGGCCCGGTAGGTGTCGGTGCGCACGTCGGCCGGGTTGATGTCGATCTCGATGGAGTCGTCCACCTCGGGGAACACGAAGACCGAGCAGAAGCTGGTGTGGCGACGGGCGTTGGAGTCGAAGGGGCTCTTGCGGACCAGGCGGTGGATGCCGGTCTCGGTGCGCAGGAAGCCATAGGCGTATTCGCCGCCGACCTTGATGGTGGCGCTCTTGATGCCGGCCACTTCGCCTTCGGATTCTTCCAGCAACTCGACGTTGAAACCCTTGCGCTCGCAATAGCGCAGATACATGCGCTCAAGCATGCCGGCCCAGTCCTGGGCCTCGGTGCCGCCGGCGCCGGACTGGATTTCGATGAAGCAGGCGTTGCCGTCCATCGGGTTGTTGAACATGCGGCGGAACTCGAGCTCGCCGACACGGGCTTCGAGGCTGGCCACGTCGGCCTCGACGGCCTGCATGGTGTCCTCGTCCTCTTCCATGGAGGCGAGTTCGAAGAGGTCCTTGCCGTCGGCGAGGCCCTGTTCGATTTCCTGCAGGGTTACGACCACGCCTTCAAGGGTTTTCTTTTCCTTGCCAAGCTCCTGGGCCTGGGCGGCGTCGTTCCAGATGTTCGGGTCTTCGAGCTGCTTGCTGACTTCGATCAGCTTTTCTGCCTTGGTATCGTAGTCAAAGATACCTCCGCAGTTCGAGCTCCCGGGCCTTCAGGTCGGCGAGCTTGTTGGAGATGGCATTGAGGCGTTCTGCTTCCATGATCGGGGCCCTGGCTGATGCGGGAAAACCCGACATTATCCCGGAAACCGCCGCTGGGCGCATCCGTTGCTGAAATGGGCGGTGATTGCTGCTCCGGCAGTCTGCAATCTGTTTGTAAAAAAGCGATTCTGCGTATGCATCTGGTTAAAGGTCACAGACTTGGTGTCGAGAATGTCACAGTCTTCCCGGAATGCCATAAGGAAAAAAAGATGCGAAAGAACTTGCCCGTCATTCAGCAGGAATACTCCCTCGAACCGGGGGCGGCCATCATCAGCCGGACCGACCTCAAGGGTCGTATCGTTTCGTGCAATGACGAGTTCGTGCTTGCCAGTGGTTTCGAGCGCGCTGAGCTGATCGGTCAGCCCCACAATATCGTGCGTCATCCCGACATGCCGGAAGAGGCGTTCCGGGATCTGTGGCAGACCATCGTGTCCCGGCGTCCGTGGAGCGGCATCGTCAAGAACCGGCGCAAGAATGGTGGCTACTACTGGGTGAAGGCCACCGTCACCCCCCTTTCCGACGACTCGGGCTATATGTCGGTGCGCGTCCAGGCAAGCCGCGATGAGATCGCCGCCGCCGAGTCCCTGTATGCCCGCATGCAAGGGGAGACCCGCATCAGCCTGGACGAGGGTGAGGTGGTGCACAGGCGTGGCGCATTGCGCAAGGCGGCCTGTGCGATCACCGGGCCGTGGCGCAATTCGGTGACCTTCCGGGTGCTGTCCGGCGGTGTCCTTGCCGTGGCCATTCTTGCCGTCACCGCCTGGGGTGCCGCCAATGCCATCCACGACAGCGGTGTGGACGGCGAACGTTTCAACCGCATCGTGCAGAGCAAGGATCTCCTGGCCGACATCCTGCCGCCGCCCAGCTATATCGTCGAAAGCCACCTGGTCGCCCATGAGATGCGTGACCAGCGGGGTTCCGACCTTGATGCCAGTCGTGCCCGCCTTGTGGCGCTCAAGGGGGAATTCGACAAGCGCTACGCGTTCTGGAGCGCCAGCGCGCTGCCCGAAGATCTGCGGGCCGAACTTCTGGATCACTCGAAGCGGCCGATCGACGAATACTTCAGACTCGCCACCGGCCCTTACTTCGAGGCGCTGCGCAGCGCCGACCTTGCGCAGGCAACCCAGGTGCTGGGCCGCTTGCGTAGCCTGTACCAGACACACCGGGAGAGCATCGACCGGGTCGTGTCGCGAACCAATGCATGGAACGAGGCCCTGGTTGGCGAGTCGCGGGAGCACGTCGCCGATGCCCGCCTGACGCTCCTTGCCACGGTGCTGCTGGCTACCCTGGCGTGCGTGGCGGTCTCGCTCCTGGTCGCCCGTTCGATCCGTCGTCCCCTGGATGCCGCGGGCAAGGCCGCCGAGGCCATCGCCGCAGGCAACCTCCTGTGCACCATGCCCCGGGCCGGTCGGGACGAGATCGGGGGGCTTGTGGTCCGCCTTTCGATGATGCGCAACACGCTGCACGAGATTGCGGCCGCGATCCGCCAGGAGTCTTCCCTCATCACGCGGAATCTCCGCAACATGGAGCGGACCGCCCAAAGCAGCGCGGACGCGGCGGAGCAGCAGTCGGGCTTTGCCACCTCCCTGGCAACGGCGATCGAAGAGCTCTCCCTGTCCATTGACCGCATCAGCCTGCATGCGGGCGAAGCCCATGCCCTGTCAGCCCAGGCGCGGGAGCGTTCGGCGGACGGCGAGCGGGTGATCGAGGCCGTATCCGGGGAGATTGAAGGGGTCGCCCATTCGGTCGAGACCACAACACAGACCGTGGGGCAGCTCGAGAGCTTCTCCACCGAGATCGGCAAGGTGGTGCAGGTGATCAGCGAGATCGCCGATCAGACCAATCTGCTGGCCCTCAATGCGGCCATCGAGGCGGCCCGGGCGGGGGAAACCGGCCGTGGTTTTGCGGTGGTGGCCGACGAGGTGCGCAAACTTGCCGAGCGCACTGCGGCCTCCACCCGGGAAATCACGCAGATGATCGCCAAAGTCCAGCAAAGCACCCGCAGCGTTTCGGGTGAAATGGCCGCAAGCATCCATCGCGTCCAGGACAGTGTGCAGAGCGCCCGCGCGGCCGGAGAGTCCATCGGTCGGATTGCAGCCAGCTCCGGTGCAGCCCTGGAGGCGGTGGATGGCATCACCCTCGGCCTTGGCGAGCAGTCAGCCGCGGCCCAGGGAATCGCCAGGCGTGTGAAGGAGATCGCCTCCCATTCCGGTGAGAACGCCGCCCTTGCCGCCGAAATCCGCAACGTGACGAGCAACACCGCGCAGCTCTCCGACGAACTGCGCAATCTCACGTCACACTTTCAAGTCGCCTGACGCGAAACCGGTGCGATGGCCCCGGTTCGGAGAACGGGGGCGCAGCCTGGTTGCGTCAGCGTTCCTCTGCTTCGGGTTGCGCGTTCCGCACTGGCGCGGGCGGGAGAAGCGACGCCGACGCCTTGCCCTTGCAGGCCAGGTGGCGTTGCCGGCAGCGATTGGCGCACAGGAACTCGGTGTTGTAGTCACCCTTCGGGCAGCCGATCAGGCAACGGGTGTTGGCATTGATGCACTCGGTCAGTGTGGTGAGCGGTGTCGATGGCCGACGACCGCCGCCTTCCTCGCCCGGCTTCACCTTGTTCGCCTTGGGCATGAGCCGGAAGGTGCCCGCCGAATTGGTGTCCTTGCGGGTGGATGTGATGGCGTAGTTGCCTTCAAAAAGGCGCGGATGGCAGGTGCCCGTGAGGCGCAGCACGTTGCCTGCGTTGATCGGGGCACGCAGCGTGCAGTGGCCGGACTCATTTTCCCCGGATGCGATGGGCGCCGAGCCGGCCTGGGGTGGCCCGGTCTTGATATGGCCGACGAGTACGCCGTGCAGCTCGCGCACCTCGACCGTGATGGGGATGGGCGCGTCGAAGGACTCCGGTACCAGGTAGCCCTCATAGACGGCTTCCAGCGGGGCAGCCCCGGCCGCCGACCCAAGGAGAATTCCGGCAAGACCGAGGAGGAGTATGCGCAGGGCTGACAGGAGGGTCATGGCGTGGGCAGGCGTGGTCGGGGCAAGCACAGCAGGGGTGAGGGTCGGGTCGGGCCGCAGGTTCATTCACACACTATCAGAATGCCTCGTTGGGCCCCAGGTAGCGCCACTGGCCCGGCGGCAGGTGGCCGAGCATGACGCGGCCGATGCGCACCCGCTTGAGGCCCACCACCTTCAGCCCCACCAGCTCGCACATGCGCCGGATCTGGCGTTTCTTGCCTTCCCGCAGCACGAAGCGTAGCTGGTCTTCGTTGAGCCAGCTGACCTTGGCCGGGCGCAGGGCCACGCCGTCGAGGGACAGGCCGTGGTTGAGCAGCTTCAGTCCCGCCGCGTCAAGCGTGCCTTCGACGCGCACGTGGTACTCCTTCTCGATGGTGGAGTCGTCACCGATCAGCGCCCGGGCGATACGCCCGTCCTGGGTGAACACGAGCAGGCCGACGGAGTCGATGTCGAGTCGTCCGGCGGGTGCCAGGCCGTTCTGGTGGGTGCGCAGGTAGCGGGTTTCAGAGGGGTCTTCGGCCCAGCGGTTGTCGGCGGTGATCAGCACGCTGGCGGGCTGGTACCCGTCCTCGGCCTGACCCGATACGTAGCCCACCGGCTTGTTGAGCAGGATGGTGACGCGGCGGTCCTGCACTGTCTGGCCCCGTCGGTCGAGCTCCACCTGCTGGCCCGGCTTGACCCGGGAGCCCAGTTCGCTGACCACCCGGCCATCCACGCGCACCCAGCCCTTCTCGATGTACTCGTCCGCTTCCCGGCGGGAGCACAGGCCCAGCTCGGTCATGCGCTTGGAGAGGCGGATGGAGCCGTCGTCCCGCAGGGGGGACGGCGCCGGTGCCGGACGCGGCTCGCCACTCCAGGCCTTGCGCTCATGGCGGGGCGGGCGCTCGCCGTCGGGACGGGCGGGGCGATCTCCCTGGGGGCGGGCGGGACGCTCGCCCTCCTGGCGCGGTGGGCGGTCGCCACGGGGGCGCTCATCGCGGGGGCGGTCGCCGCCAGCGCGGGGTGGGCGATCACCGTAAGGGCGCGCCGGGCGCTCGCCGTCCTGACGGGGCGGGCGATCTCCGAAGGGGCGGGCAGGGCGGTCGCCCTCCTGGCGCGGCGAACGGTCGCCGCCGGCGTCGGTGGTGCGACGGACGGGTTCGGTGTTGGCTTGCTCGGGGAAGGATGCCTTGCCCCGGTTGCGGCCGGCACCGGTGGCGGGCTTGCGCCAGTCGCGGGCCTTTTCGGAAGGAGTGGCCGGTGCGGCGTCGGCGGGCGCCACGTTGGCGGGGGCCGCGGCGCGGGGCTTGAGGCTCAGGGTGCCGGCCCGGGTGGGGGCGGGCGGGCGGCGGCGGGGCGTGTCGTTCATGGTCGGCCCTTTCAGGCGGCGGGATGCAGTTGTTGGAGGTCGGCCGCTTCGAGGTAGACCCATTCGCCTTCGGCCAGCCCGGCAAGGCAGCCCTCGCCGAGATTGAGTCCACCGAAGCCGCTGCGGTGCAACTGCTCCACGTGGTTGCCGGCGGCGGCGATCATGCGCTTGACCACGTGGTACTTGCCCAGATCGACACTCATCTCCAGGGTGCGCGGGCCCAGCAGACGGGCGGTGAGCGCCGGCACCGGCAGGGGCTCGTCGATCAGGTCGACGCCGGCGAGCAGGCGCTTGATGAGGATGTCGCTGCCGTCCTCGGCCAGTTCGGCGCGGTAGATCTTGGGGACGTGCTTCTTGGGCGAGGACAGGTTGTGGATGAAAGCGCCGTCGTCGGAGAAAAGCAGCAGGCCGGTGGTGTCCACATCAAGCCGCCCGACGCTCTGCACATTGCGGGCGACGAGCTGGTGGGGCAGCAGGCTGTAGACGCCCCGGTGGTGCTTGGGCTCGTGGGAGCATTCGTAGCCGGACGGCTTGTACAGGGCGAGGTAGGTCTTGTCCCGGTAGGTCCAGGCTTCGCCCTCGACTTCGAAGACGAGGCCGGCGGTGGCGATTTCGGCGCCCGGGTTGTCGATGATTTCGCCGCCGATGCGGACTTCACCGAGTTCGACAAGCTGCCGGCACTGGCGACGGCTGCCGAAACCCTGATTCTGGAGGATGCGTTCGAGTTTCACGGATGACGTATTGCGCGGATCAACCCGCTATTGTCTCCGCGGAAGCGCCTTGACGGCAACTACGCCCGACCGGCGGCGGGCTCGGCTGTGCCGTGTGGGTGGGGCACCGGCCGTGTCGAAAGTCTCACCGACCGCGCAGGAACAGGCGGTCCAGGTCGGCCATGCTGAGGGCGGTCCAGGTGGGGCGGCCGTGGTTGCACTGGTCGGCCCGGTCGGTGGCTTCCATCTCCCGCAGCAGGGCGTTCATCTCGGGCAGGGTCAGGCTGCGGTTGGCGCGCACGGCGCCGTGGCAGGCCATGGTGGCGAGCAGTTCGTTGCGGCGGGCTGTGATCACTTCCGTGCTGGGGAAGTCGCGCAGCTCGGCCAGCAGGGCGCGCACCAGTTCGCTCACCGGGGCACTGGCGAGGAGGGCCGGCACACTGCGCACGGCCAGCTCCTGGGGGCCGGCCGGGCCGATCTCGAAGCCCATGCGTTCAAGCAGCTCGCCGTGCTCCTCGGCGGTGAGCATGTCCTTCTGGCCCACACCGAAGACGGCGGGGATGAGCAGGCGCTGCACGCCGGGTGTGCCGTCCAGCAGGGTCTTGAGGCGTTCGTAGAGGATGCGCTCGTGGGCGGCGTGCATGTCCACCAGGATCAGCCCGCCCTCGTTCTGGGCCAGGATGTAAACGCCATGTAGCTGGGCCAGGGCATAGCCCAGGGGCGGCGCCAGATCGCCGGCGGGCATGGCCGGGGCGGTGCCGGGCGGCGGGCTGGACGGGGCAGGGCGGGGTGCGAAGGCGGTTGGCACAAAACCATCGCTGCGGCCCGGCATGGACTCGCCGGCGACGGGCTCGGGGCGGGCCGAGGCGGCGAAGTCGTAGTAGGCCCGGGTCACCGGCTCCATGGCCAGCCGCGACTGATAGGGCTGGGGCGCGTGGGGGTAGGGCGAGGCACTGGTGGCGGGCGCCGGGGCCGGGTCGTCGGCACTCCCGGCCGACGGCCCCCCGGCGGCAACACCGGCCCCTGCGCCGGAGGCGGCGAGGGTGCGCTGCAGGGCGTGATAGACGAACTGATGCACCGCGCGGGAGTCCCGGAAGCGCACCTCGATCTTGGCCGGGTGCACATTCACATCCACGCCGAAGGGGTCGAGCTCCAGGAACAGCACATAGGCCGGGTGACGGCTGCCGTGGAGGATGTCGGCGTAGGCCTCGCGGATGGCGTGGGTGACCAGCTTGTCGCGCACGAAGCGGCCGTTCACGTAAAAGAACTGGGCATCCCGGTTGCTGCGCGAGTAGGCCGGCAGGGAGGCGAAGCCATGCACCCGGAGCAGGCCGGACTCGGCCTCCACCGCACGGGCCGAGGCCAGGAAGTCGTCACCGAGCAGGGCGCGCACCCGGGCTTCGCGGGTCCCCGAGGGCAGGCGGTGGCTGACCCGCCCGTTGTGGCTCAACTGCAGGGCCACGTCCGGGCGGGCCAGGGCCACCCGCCGGAAGACATCGTCGCAGTGGGCAAACTCGGTGCCCTCGCTCTTCAGAAACTTGCGCCGGGCCGGGGTGTTGAAATACAGGTCGGCCACGTCCACCACGCTGCCGTGGTTGAGGGCAGCGGGGGCCAGCTCGCGGGGGTCGGCATCGATGCGCCAGGCGTGGGGGGCACCGTCGGCGCGGCTGGTGATGCTCATGCGCGACACGGCGGCGATGGCAGCCAGGGCCTCACCCCGAAAACCCATGGTGCCGACCCGCTCCAGGTCGTCGAGGCTGGCGATCTTGCTGGTGGCGTGGCGCTCCAGGGCCAGGGGCAGCTCGTCCTTGGGGATGCCACAGCCATCATCGGCCACCCGGATGCGCCTTACGCCGCCTTGTTCCAGCTGCACCTCGACCGCGGTGGAGCCCGCATCCATGGCGTTTTCCAGCACTTCCTTGAGCACCGAGGCCGGGCGCTCCACCACCTCGCCGGCGGCGATCTGGTTGATCAGGTGGTCAGGCAGCAGGTGGATGGGCATGGCGGCGTTCCCGGTCGGCAGGGGCCGCATTGTAATGCGGGAGGGGTGAAGCATAGGCACTGCTTGATCGGGGCCTACCCGTTTTCCTGCCGGTGGGGGTAACGCGGGCCTACCGGGGGTTTCCACTGGCCTGCGCGCTGGCCGCCTGTCCCGGATCGCCGCACACCTCGCGCTGGGTCGTCGAGCGCACGTCAAGCTCGCAGACGACCTTCCCGTCATAGTGGCAGCGCCAGCCGGCCGATGACTGCTCGCAGCGCCAGCCCGCCTCGTCCACGCGCGTGCCGCGCAGGCGATGGGTGTCGGTCTTGTCGAAGAACCCGCAGGCCTTGCTGGCCGCGGTGCGCAGCTCGGGGAGCGTCCGCTCCCGCGCCGCGCTTTCGGTGGGCGTGGGTGCCAGATCGGGTTTGACAAAAATGGGCAAGGCATCCTCACGGGCTTGCCAGTGGGTCTCGGCAATCGGGCGGCAGGCGGCAAGCCGGGCCATGGCCGCCTGGGCGTAGGCACCCTGGGGGTAGATGCGCAGGTAATCGCGGTAGCCGTTGCCATCCTCTCTCTGCTGGGCCGCCGTCCATGCCTTTTCCTCTTCGGGCGAAGGCACGCCGCCAAGCCCGAGGCTGCGGCACAGCCCGCGCACGCTGTCCGCCCGGCACAGGCTGCCCTGCAGCCCCTGCACATCGTTGATGAAACCGACCATGAGTGCGAAGGCGCCCGCGCCGGCGCTGATGGCGCTCCAGCGCCAGATGGCGGGCTTGGGCGGTTTGGGCGGCGGCTGGCCCGAAACGAAGGCGCGCACCGTGGCGACGAAGTGCTCCCACTGTGCCTCCTTGCCGCCCCCCAGCCAGCCTTGCAGATTCAGGGCCTGCACCTCGCCGAAGCCGAAGGGCGGCGACACCGGGTCAAGCAATACCGGCAGCAATGCACCGCGTGCCTTGGCCCGCTCCGCCTCTTCCCGCACATAGGCGCCGTCCGGGCCGGTGGAGGCCTGGGTCCAGCACACCACCACGCAGCGGGCCGCATCCAGATGTTCGACGATGGTCTCGCGCCAGCGCCCGCCCCCGGGAATATCCCGGTCCCACCACACGTTCAGGCCCGCCTCCCGCAGGCCCTCGACCACACGCCGCACGCGGGCCTCGTCCTCCCGCTTGTAGCTCACAAAGCACTCAGTCATTTTTCCTCCGCGGCGCGGCGCCGGGCTTCCGCGGCGGAACCTGCGTCGGTGGGCGCAAGGAGGCCGCGCGCTTCCATCGTATTCAGCACATCGGCCACCTCTCGCCAACGCACGCCACCACCCGGTAGGTGTGCCAGGCGCCAGAGGCTGGCTGCCACATCGCGCTGGGCCTCGGCCGAAGTGGGGTTGGCGGCGGCCAGGCGGGTGCGGATCTGGTGGCTTTCCTCGAAGCTCTTACGTGCGGCGGCGAGATCGCCGACGGCCATCTGCACGTCGCCGAGCTTGTTCAGACTAACGGAGACATCGCGCTGGGCCTGGGCCGAGCCGGGGTTGGCGGCGGCCAGGCGGGTGCGGATCTGGTGGCTTTCCTCGAAGCTCTTGCGTGCGGCGGCGAGATCGCCGGCGGCCACCTGCACATCGCCGAGCCTGTCCAGGCTGACTGAGACATCGCGCTGGGCTTCGGCCGAGCCGGGGTTGGCGGCGGCCAGGCGGCTGCGGATCTGGTGGCTGTCTTCGAAGCTCTCGCGTGCGGCGGTGAGATCGCCGGCGCCCACTTGCACGTTCCCGAGCCTGTCCAGACTGACCGAGACATCGCGTTGGGCCTCGGCCGAGCCGGGGTTGGCGGCGGCCAAGCGGCGGGAAATCTGCAGGTCTTCCTCGAAGCTCTTGCGTGCGGCGGCGAGATCGCCGGCGGCCACCTGCACGTCGCCGAGCCTGTTCAGACTGACCGAGACATCGCGCTGGGCCTGGGCCGAGCCGGGGTTGGCGGCGGCCAGGCGGCTGCGGATCTGGTGGCTGTCCTCGAAGCTCTTGCGTGCGGCGGCGAGATCGCCGGCGGCCACCTGCACGTCGCCGAGCTTGTTCAGGCTGACCGAGACATCGCGCTGGGCCTCGGCCGATCCGGGGTTGGCGGCGGCCAGGCGGCGGGCTATCTGCAGGCTGTCTTCGAAGCTCTTGCGTGCGGCGGCGAGATCGCCAGCGGCCACCTGAACGTCGCCCAGAGTGTTGAGCGCGGCACTGCGGTCCCGGGGCTGTGTGGCGGCGTGCAACGCCCGGGATGCGGCATCGCCTGCCTTGTCCGTCTGGCCGGCCTCCTGGTGCAGCCGGGCAAGGAAGATCCATGTCCACAGATCACCGGGGTCGCGCTCTGCGGCGGCCTGCCACAGGCGTAAGACTTCGTCGGTCGTCTTCTCGCCCCTGTCCATCATGTCCGCAGCGAGGGCGGCGAGCTGGCGGTAATCCTCGGCGGCCTTCAGTTTGTTTGCCTTCTCCCGCGCGGCTTCCTCGGCGCGGGTCAGTGCTTCGAGCACGAGGAAGGCGCCGAAGCGGTCGCCGTCGGCATAGCGTTCCAGAGCCTGACGGCGATCTTCGCTGGGGGAGCTGGCAAGGGAGGCGATGATGCGGCGGTACTCGGCCAGCTCGGCCCGGTAGGTGGCGTCGCGGGCGGCGATGTCGGCCACCAGCCGCTCACGCTCGGCGGTGACGTGCAGCAGTTCCGCCCGGGTCGATGCCGCGTCGGTTTCGGACTGTTTTCGCTGGGCCAGGCTGCGGCGCAACTGCTTGTCCCGTTCGTCGAGCTGGGCCAGCAGGGTGCGTTCCCGATCAAAGGCGCGTTTTTCGGCGGTGGCCAGGGTGGTGGCGCGGTCCAGCACCAGGCGATCGACCAGGGTCTTCTGCTCCGCGTCCCGATCGATGACGCCCACCGGGGCGGCGTAGGCGGGGGTAGCCGGCAACAGGGCGCAGCCCAGGAGCACCACGGTCACGACACGCTGCCTATTCATGGATCCTCCCGGGGGCTGGGGTGTTTGCGCTCCATATGATGAACGGCTGCGACGTTTGCATGGGGCCATTCTGTCGATACTGTGTTCCAGGTCAAGGCCTGCGCCGTGGATGCGGCTTCGGCAACCCGGTCTGCATGCCCTGCCTGCGCGATGTGCTTCGGCAAGATCCGGCGTCGATCAAGAAATATTCCCCAAGGCGCGTAAGAAACGCCGATCACCGCCGACCAATGCTCAGGAGTCGAATTTCCGACTGCGAGCGGGTGAATGGATCCACTGCGCGGCTCGATTTCACCCCTGTGATGCGCACCTTGCCCCTGGTATGGCGGTGCGTCCCGGGGGCTACTCGAAGCGCTCACTACGATTTCTTCACCCGCGCCAACCACCCGGATCTTCCGGTGTTCTTACCCCTTCAGGAGAAACCATCATGCATGCCATCACCAGCAAGTCGATCACCGCCGCTTCCCTCGCCCTGGCCCTGGGCGCTGCCCTCACGGTTGCCGCCGCCCCGGCTGCGGCCCAGGACAAGATGGCCGACAAGGAGAAATGCTACGGCGTTGCCATGAAAGGCAAGAACGACTGCAGGGCGGGCGCCGGCACCACCTGTGCAGGCACCTCCAAGACGGACTACCAGGGCAATGCCTGGAACCTGGTGCCGAAGGGCACCTGCGTGAAGACCGCATCGCCGACCTCGCCGACCGGCTTCGGACAGCTGGCCGAGTTCAAGGAAAAGAAGGCCTGATTGCCCTGATCCGACGTGGAGCGCCTGCCATGACGACAGCCCGCCATTTTCTGCCGCCAGGGGTGGGCGGCTCCGCGCCACGGGCATGCACGCTGCCGGCCCGCAGCGGCCTGGGCCTCAAACCCGAGCACTTTCACAGCATCCTGGAGACTTTGCCCGACCTGGGTTTTTTTGAGATCCACGCCGAGAACTACATGGTGGAGGGCGGGCCCTACCACCACTACCTGGCGAAGATCCGCAGCCACTACCCCCTGTCGATCCACGGCGTGGGCCTGTCCATCGGTGCCGAGGCCGGGCTCGACGAAGCGCACCTGGATCGTCTGGCGGCCCTGATCAAGCGCTACGAACCCCAGTCCTTCTCGGAGCATCTCGCCTGGTCCAGCCACGGCGGGGTGTTTCTCAACGATCTTCTGCCGCTGCCCTACCATGCCGAAACCCTCCATCGGGTCTGTGCCCACATCGACCGGGTCCAGGAGCGCCTGCAGCGGCGCATGCTTCTGGAAAACCCGGCCACCTACGTGGAGTTCGCCGACTCCACGTTCGGCGAGGCCGACTTCATCGGCGAGCTCGTGCGGCGTACCGGCTGTGGCCTGCTGCTCGATGTCAGCAACGTCCATGTCTCCTGCGTCAATCACGGGCGCGATCCGCAGGCCTTCATCACCGCCTTGCCCCTTGCCGCAACCGGGCAGATCCATCTGGCCGGATTTGCCCGGGACGTGGATGCGGCGGGCGATCCGCTGCTTATCGACAGTCATGGTGCAGCGGTGGCGGACGAGGTGTGGCGTCTCTATCGCTTTGCCCTGGAAATGCTCGGACCCGTTCCGACCCTGATCGAGCGCGACAACGACGTGCCGGCCTTCCCCGTCCTGCTTGCGGAGGCCCGGAAGGCGGAGGCGATGCTGACCACCCTCGCCGCAGCCGGGGCGCTCGCATGAACATGCAGACGCCCTTCGCCGCGGCGCTGCTGGACCCGGCGCGCCCCTGCCCGGATGGGCTGGTCACATGGAACGGTTCGGACCCGGCGAAGCGATTCCAGGTGTATCGCAACAATGTGATCGTCTCCCTCGTCGATGCCCTGGCCGACACCTTCGCGGTGACACAGCAACTGGTGGGGGAGGCGTTCTTCAGGGCCATGGCCCGGCTGTACGCCTGTGCGCATCCTCCCCGGTCGCCGGTGCTGGCCCTCTACGGCGCGGATTTTCCGGCATTCATCGAAGGCTTCCCGCCCGCGGTGGGGCTTCCCTACCTGGCGGATGTCGCGCGGCTCGAGTATCTGCGTGTGCGGGCCTACCACGCCGCAGACGCGAGCCCGGTGGACCCTGCCGCGCTGGCCGCGCTGCTGATGGATGAAAGCACCCTGCCGGCGTTGCGCCTGCGCTTGCACCCGTCGCTGGCGGTGCTTCCGTCGGATGTCGCCGTGGTGTCCCTGTGGGCCGCCCATCAGGGGGTTCTGGCGCTGGAGGCGGTGAGCCCGGATGTGCCGGAAACAGCCCTGATCCTTCGTCCGGGGCTGGAGGTGGACGTCATGCAGATCCCGCCAGCGGCGGGGGCCTTCATCGCCACCCTGGGGGCGGGCCTGCCCCTGGGCCAGGCTGCAGCCAAGGCCACCGCACTCGATGGGGGTTTCGACCTGGCCGGAGCCCTCGGCCTGTTGCTCCAGAACTCGGCCATCACCGCATTGAATCCCGTACTGCCCCAATAAGGAGAGCGTCATGAACACCCCCGCCCAGGCCGCACCCCTCGCGCCCCCGTCATCGCTGCATGGCTTGGTCATGCGCATCGTCACGCTGCTCTCGGGCATTCCCGAGTCATTCATCGCATTGCTGGGGCGCTTCTCCATCGCAGCCGTCTTCTGGAAGTCCGGCCAGACCAAGATCGAGGGTTTTGCCGTGGATCTGATCGCGGGCGACGTCCAGCTCGGCTGGCCGCGCCTGGCCGAGTCGGCCCTGGCCCTCTTCGAAAGCGAATACCGCCTGCCCTTCCTGCCGCCGGAACTGGCGGCCCCGATGGCGGCCCTCGGCGAGCATGTGTTCCCGCTGCTGATCCTGCTGGGGCTGGCAACGCGCTTCTCGTCCCTGGCCCTGCTCGGCATGACCCTGACCATCCAGATCTTTGTCTATCCGGATGCCTACCCGACCCATGGGGTGTGGGCGACGGTCCTGCTGCTACTGATTGCGCGGGGGCCGGGGATCGTCTCTGTCGATCACTGGCTGGCGCGCCGCTACGCGGCGAAGTGACGGCCTGCCGGCGGCCTTACACCGCCTCCTTGCGGCGGAACACCAGGGGTCGGCCGTTGTGGGTGCGCTTGACGAGCCACGCCGCGAGGGCCGAGTCCATGTAGTCGGCATGGCCGGGGAACCAGTCGACCAGGGCACGGGCGTAGGCGCGGGCAACATCAGGGGCGTTGTTCAGGGCGATGTGTTCCCGCACCTCGTAGGCGGAGCGGATGACCTTGTCGTGCTCCTCGATGTGGCACTCGCCACCGCCCGGGAAGTCCGGGGCAGCGAGCCAGTCGTTTTCCTGCTTGAAGTGAGCCTCCGCGTGGCGGATGAAAGCCTCCAGTGCCTCCGGGATTCCGGCGTCGCTGGCCGTCAGCAGGGCGTCGACGCACGCGACGAACTCGCGATGGGTGTCGTCCATGGCGCTGTGTCCGAGCAGGTAGCGGTCACTCCAGGTGAATTCCTGAACCGTATTCATTCAATCGACTCCATGTTGCGGCCGGACCGGCCCCGGGGGGGATGATGCCATGGGTGCTTCAGCCTGTGGCCTGGGCCAGGCTGGGTGAGCCAACCGGATGATAGTTGCGCTGGAAGTAGGTCAGCCCCGCGGCGCCACCGCCCGCCGTGACTGCCTGCACCTCGCCGATGAAAAGATCGTGGGAGCCGAGGGGGTGTTGTTGCACGATGCGGCAGTCGAAGCTCACGAGGGCGCCGTCCAGGGCCGGGCTGCCGGTTGCCAGCAGGTGGGTGGCGATGCGTGCCAGCCGGTCCGGCATGGAAATGTTGCGGTTGGCAAAGAGCTGTGCCACGTCCTGCTGGTCTGCGGCCAGCACATTCACGCACATGACGCCATTGGCACTGAAGATGCCGTGGGCGTAGGACGAGCGGTTGATGCAGGTGAGCAGGGTGGGGGGCTGATCGGTCACGCTGCACACGGCAGTGGCGGTGATGCCGGCAAAGCCCATCCGGCCGTCGGTGGTGATCAGATTGACGGCGCCCGCCAGGCGGGCCATTCCGTCGCGAAACAGGTCGATGCTGACCATGAAAACTCCTTCTCCATTGCGGGGAGGGCGGACGACAGGGCGCGTCCGCCCTCGGGCGGGTCAAGACCCGGTCATCACCATTTGAGGGCCACGGAAGCGCCGACCCAGTGCTGCGACATGTCCACCGCGACCCCCGTGCTGGGGCCGCTGCCGCGCACTTCCGAGCCAAAGGCCCGGGCGTACATCAGCGACAGCTCGGTCTGCCGGTTGAGGGCGTAGGTGGCCCCGAGGGTGAAGTGATCCTGGGGTGTCACCGGCGCCAGGTAGTCGAGGGTGGCGTTCTCGCGGCTGACGATCTGCTGGCCGTGGCTGACGCCCGTGCGCAGCGTGAGCACGGGGCTCGCCTCCCAGGCGACGCCGATGCGGGACACCGTCTGGCTGCGCCAGCCGAAGCCGGGTTCGGGCGCCGTGAGGGCGTTGGCGAAGGAGTCCAGATCGCCCCAGTTCACCCGCATCACGTCAGCAGCAACAACCAGGGACGAAGTGGGGCGCCAGGCCAGGCCCACCCCGTAGCGCTCGGGAATGTCGAACTCGCCCCCGTTGGCCAGCAGGTTGCGATAGGCCCGGAGCTTGCCCATCCGCACCCGGGCCGAGTACATGGCGCCCAGCGTGAGCTGCTCGGAAACCTGACCGGTCCAGCCCAGCTTGAAACCCACGCCCGTTGAAGAGGCGGTGCCCGGGCTTTCGACACCGACCGCGTCGGGCACGCCGTCCACCTTGAAGCGCTGGTAGGCGAAGTCGGCCGACACCCCGATGGCACTGCCCGGGCCGAGCTTGAGGGCGTAGGTGGGCGAAGCGATGATCTGGGTCAGCTTGGCGCTGTCCTTGTCGCGCCCGCCCAGCATGGGCACGTCATAGACCGTGCTCACGCCGTTGCCGTAAACCGAGATGCCGATGGACTGACGATCATCAATGACGCGGTTGTAGCCGAAGTCGGGAACGGGAATCGCCTTGACGCCATCGCCCTTGAACTCGGTACCGCCAAAGCTGGATTTGGGGTCGACGATGACGACGGACAGTCCCAGGTCGAGTCGGTCACCAACGAAGGCCATGCCGGCGGGGTTGTTGGCGGCAGCAATGGCGTCCTGGGGCAGGGCGATGGACGCGCCGCCCATGCCCATGGCCTTGATTCCATAGCCGTGGGGCATGGGGCCGTTGGTGGCGTGGGCCGGCGAAAATGCGTACAGCGCGGCCAGGGCCACGGATGCACGCAGGCAGGAAGGGCAGGGATGAAATCGTGTTGGGGTAGCGGACATGATGGGCTCCGGTTTCTGTTTATCGATGGGCCAGTCGTTGGGTCGCCGGAAGGTGCCGGCGACAGTTGGCGCTCAGAGGGTGTGAATAAATCTGCTGCGCGACCCGATTCCGCCCCTGCGATGCTCACCGTACCCTTGTACGGCTGCGCTTCTCGGGCCAAACTCGAATCGCTCGCTACGATTTCTTCACACCCTCTCAAGCGACGGCGGCCGACTCCGCAAGAAGGCGACCCATGGCGTCCGGGTCGTAGAACCAGGTGGACAGGCTCTTGGGGTCGTTGAACGCGTCGGCGAACTGGTGCGCCAGTCCGCTGTTCTGGCAACAGGTGCCCAGGAACTGCATCACGTGGGGCGGCGGCGGTACCAGCATGCTGTTGGTGAAGCGTGCCGACCATTGGGCGTAGTCCCAGTAGTCTTCAGCCAGGGCTTCCATCCATTCGTGATCGAACTCCCCGTTGCCGCGGGCGACAATGGCATCCAGGTAGAGGCTGGCGCCCTTGGCGGCATTGTTCGAGCCCTGTCCGGTCATCGGGTCGTTGAGCACCAGGATGTCGCCCATGCCCAGCACGGTCCTGCCCGAGGGCAGCACGCCGATGGCCTTGCGTATGGTGGGTGTCACCCGGCCGAAGAGGATGCCGTTGTCGTCGGTCAGGCGGATGTTCTCGAAGCGCGGTGCTTCCCAGGGGAAGAACTCCGCAATCAGGGACTTGGTCATGGCCAGGTGGTCCGCGGGGGTCTTCACCGCATCCCAGCGATCCATGGGGCCACCGGGCACGCTCTCGATGTTGATGATGTCGCAGGGGCCGCTATGGGTCAGCGCGGGGAAGTGCACCAGTTCGCCGATGCCCGGATTGATGTTGATGTTGAGGGCCGTGAAGTCGTCCCGCGGCACCATGCCGTGAACGTAGGTCAGGGCAATGGCCCGTTGCGGACGGTCGAAGGTGCAGCGGGTGGCGTCCCGTTCGAACAGTTTCCCCAGTTCGCCCTTGCCGGTGGCCACCAGCACCAGGTCGGACGTTGCGGCCAGGCGCTCCAGTTCGGCCATGTCCACTTCGCCGATCACCAGATTGCCGCCCCGGCGTTGAAACTCGTTCATCCAGCGGGGCATCTTCACCCGTTGATCCACCGATTGTCCGTTCGCCGACATGCGCGAGCGGAAGTCCAGCAGGGTGCCGGCCTGTGCGTTGCCGGCCTGGACATGAATGCCCTCGATGGGCGGACATTCCTCGTCCCAGAAGGCGATGCCCAATTCCCGCTCATGGCTCAGGGCCATGTCGTACATGGACTGACTGGAAAGAACCTTGCCGCTCGAGATTTCTTCCCCGGTACGATTGGATATGGCCGTTACCGAATAGCCTTTATCCAGAAGTCCAATACCGAGCTGGAGGCCGGCCTGACCTGCGCCGACGATTGTGATATTGCGCATGATTGTGTGCTCCGCGTCCGAAATGTGTTGGGAGCCCGCCGCTGCGGGCAATGCCAATTTCGGCCAAGCGCAATATGTCGGCTATGCGATTCTTGCAGCCCCTGTGCAGTGAGTGCACATACAAATTGATCGGGTGTAATTTGCCTGCAATTCGCCCGATTCAATTCAGGGAAGACGCCGCAGCGTATCGCTGGGCGATTCGCCATAGCGCTTCCGGTACTCTGCAGCAAAGCGTCCTAATTCAAAGAAACCCCAGCGGGTTGCCACGGTGGTGACATTGCGGAGCTTTCCCGTGTCCAGTAATTCCTCGCGTGCCTTGTCCATGCGCAGCTCCCTGAGATAACGCATGGGGCTCACGCCACGAAACTTCCTGAAGCTGTTGTAAAGGGTGCGCAGGCTGATTCCGGTCAGCTCGGCAAGCTGCTCATTGGTGATGGCGGAATCCAGATGGGCACGCATGTAGTCCTCGGCCACCTTGAGGTGGCGGGGCAGCACTTCCGTCTCCGGGCGGGCCAGGCTGTCACTGAGGGAATTGCCCTGCCAGACCAGCAGGCCGGACATGATGAGTTGCTCGAACTGCGCCCGCATCAGGGGATGGGCCACCAGATCCGGGTTCTGCTGGACACTGCGCAGCAGTTGGCGGACGGTCTTCTCCCAGGCCAGGCCGCCGCCACCGCGGGTGTCCAGTGCCGTGGCAAAGGAAAGGGGTTGCCGCAGCGGCCGTCCGAGCAGGCTTGCCGCATGGCGTTCGATGGCGTCCCGCTCGATGCGTACCGCCAGCTTGGCGCAGTCGG
>WBZV01000195.1_pt2 | contig 31286 bp, 21 predicted proteins | sample 5204221 | NCBI WGS metagenome assembly WBZV01 (sample SAMN12344360, study PRJNA552823) | activated sludge metagenome | biome: Activated sludge suspended growth; feature: Nitrification reactor; material: Wastewater; isolation source: activated sludge from nitrification reactor of wastewater...
GTGCTGCTCGACCGCGGCGGGCGGCGCGTCGGGGGCGGCGAGGGTTTCGGCGAAAGGCCGCTCCTGGCCCGGCGGCGGGGCCTCCAGGCTGAGCTGCCGGCTGGCCGCCACCCGCTTGCCCGGCTGCAGGCGGGCCCGGCCCTCCTGGCGGCGCTGCGCCTCGCGCAGCTTGTTGGCCGCGATGACCACCGCCCAGCCCGCGAAGTGGTCAGGGTCCGCCGGACCCTGACCCTCCCGGAGCTGCCGCCAGATCGCCTCGAGCGCCTCCTGCACCGCCTCCGCCGCCAGCGGGTAGAGCTCGGGCCGGCCGGCAACCCTGCGCGCCAGGGAGTGCTGCAGGACCACGGCGAGCGCGCGGAAGGCTCCCTCCTGCTCCGCCGGATCGGCCGAGCGGCAGTGGGCCAGGAGGGTCGCGCCGTCCACCGCGCGGGCGGGCGGCTCAGGCACGGCCGCGCCACCCCGAGGTCCGGCGCGGGACGGCAGACTGGCCTGCGGCCAGGCGGCGGGCTACCATGCAGGGGCGCGGGCGCGGGACGATCTCGCCCCGCGCTGGGTGGACCGCCCATCGCGAAGCGTTCCCTCCGTCCCGCCCTCCCTTGCCCCAGGTCAGCATCCTCTTGCCCATGCTCCATCCCGCCCCGGACGGGACGCCCGATGACCGCGCCATCGTGCCGCCCGCCGCCGATCCAAGCCGCCTCGACCCCTGGCCCGCCGCCCCGCCCCAGCTCGATTCGCCGGTGGAGGCCTGGGCGCGTCGCGGGTCGCCGCGCGCCCCGGGGCATCTTAGCACGGGCCTGCGCTCGCCTCTGTCGTGGATGATCTACCTGGCCACGGCCCTGGCCCTTGGCCTGCTCTTGCGCCCGTACTGGCGCGAGGCCCTCCTGGCCTTCGCCGCCACCGCCCTGGCCGCCGCGGCCTGGCTTCTCCTGGCCCCGCCCCGCCGCCGGCGACCGGACGACCCCGCCCTGCTGGAACGCATCGATGCCATGAGCGGCCTGGAGTTCGAGGCCTGGATCGTGGAGCGCCTGCGGGGGGCCGGCCATCCGGTGCGCAACGTGCGCGACAGCGGCGACTTCGGCGTCGACATCGTCACCTGGATGCAGGGGCTGGCCATCGGCCTGCAGCCCAAGCGTTACCAAGGCCGGGTGGGCAACGATGCCATCCAACAGGTCCTGGCCGGCTGCGACTACCACGGCTGCCAGGTGGCCGTGGTCCTGACCCAGTCCAGCTTCACCGCCCCCGCCCGTGAACAGGCCGCGCGGGCAAGGCATCCGGTGCTCCTCATCGAGCGGCCGCAGCTCCTGTCCTTCGTCGACATCCTCGCCTTCGCCGCCGCCGACGCCGGCCTGCGGCAGCGACTGCTGCAGCGCCGCAGCCTCGCCCTGCGCGGCCAGGATCGGCCGGCCGACGAGGCCTCGACCCAGAACCTAGGGCAGGAAGCGGCAGAAGACCTGGTTGCCCACGGGCAGGCCCCGGGCGCTGAGCCTCAGGCGCCGGCCGTCGCCCTCGATCAGGCCCCAGCCCTGTAGCTCGGCCAGGGTGTCGGCGTAGACCCGGCGGGCATCGATGCCGTGCAGGGCCTCGACCTCCGCCCAGGCCAGACCCTCGCGCAGGAGGCGCAGGCCCAGCATCATCGTCTCGCCGAGGGCCGCCGGCCCGTCCGGCTCTTCGGCATCCTCTTCCGGGGTCCGGCCCTCGGACAGGCGGCGCAGGTAGTCGGGGACCGGCCGGAGGTTCCACCAGCGGCGCAGGCGATGCCCGCGCCCGGGCCCTGCCGGCTGGTGCAGGGCACCGTGGGCCCCGGGGCCCAGGCCCAGGTAGTCCTGGTTGCGCCAGTAGCGGAGGTTGTGGCGGCTGGCCGCGGGCGGGGTCTCCCAGTCGCCGAGGGCCGCCCCGTCGGCTGGGGCCAGGGCCCAGTTGGAGACCTCGTAGTGGACGTAGCCGGCAGCCCCCAAGCGCTCCCGCGCCAGGGTGTAGTGGTCGGCGGCCAGGTCCGGGTCCGGCGCCGCCACCCGGCCATCGGCCACCCAGGCCGCCAGGGGCGTTCCTTCCTCGACGATGAGGCTGTAGAGGCTGAGGTGCTCCGGTGCCAGGGCGAGGGCGGCCTCCAGGCTGCGCTCCCAGGAGGCCAGGGCCTGCCCGGGCAGGCCGAAGATCAGGTCCAGGTTCAGACGCGCGATGCCCGCCGCGCGCGCCGCCTCCACCGCCAGGGCCAGCTCGGCCGGGCCGTGGATCCGGCCCAGGAAGCGCAGCTCATCGTCCTGGAAGCTCTGACCGCCGATGCTGACCCGCTGCACCCCCTGGTCCGCCAGGACGCGGAAGCGCTCCCGGTCCCCGCTGCCGGGGTTGGCCTCGACGGTGATCTCGGCGTCCGGCCGCAGGTGGAACACGGATCGCAGGCGCTCGAGGATCCTGGCCAGCTGCCCCGGCGCCAACACCGTCGGCGTGCCCCCGCCGATGAAGACGGTGTCCACCTCGCGGTCTCCGTGGACCTCGGCGGCCAGCTCCAGCTCGCGGCAGAGGGCCTGCACGAAGGGCTCGAAGAGCGCCTCCATCCCGGCGTAGGTGTTGAAGTCGCAGTACGCGCACTTGCGGACGCAGAAGGGAATGTGCAGGTAGAGGCCCAGCGGGCGATCCGTGGCGGCGGTCATGCGCCAAGGATATCGCAAGGGCGTGCGGGGACGTGCATCCTCCCGCGCCACAGCTGTCCAATCACGGGGAAGGTCGTGCGGAGGGCCGAAAGGCCGTCGCGATCGTCTCCGGGCAGGTTATAATCGCCGGCATTCCCCATCGGAAACAGACGCTTTCGCTGGGACCGGAGGATCGCGCGGCATTTGCGCGCAGGTTCCGGCCCAACGTATTTCGAGCTACGGAGACACCATGAGCGATATCCCCGCGCTGACCGAGAGCGGCGGCCAGGAAGTCGACCGCATCCGCGACATCATCTTCGGCAGCCAGATGAAGGCCATCGACGGCCACCTGGCCGCCCTCCGCGCCGACCTGGAGCAGCTTCGCCAGCAGCAGGGGCGATTGCAGGCCCAACTGCTGGACCTGGACGCGGAGCAGACGCGCCGGCTCCAGACCTTCCGGGCCGAGGCCTCGGCAGACCTGGACGGACTCCGCACCGAACTGCGGGCCACGGCCCAAGGCCTGGACCACGCCAAGGCGGACCGAGAGGTGTTGGGACGCATGCTGGTCGACCTGGGCCAGCAGCTGCTGGAGGGCGGTCGCCCCCTTGGCGAACGCCTGCAGGCCTTGAGCCAAGCAGCCACGCACTGAGGCCGCCCCTCGATGCTCACCTGTTCGGCGGCCCCGCCCCCTCCCGGTCCTCGGGCTTCCGCATTGCCGCGGAGCGACGGCGATCCCGCCCTCCAGGAGCTGCGCCGGCTCCTCCTGGCCGGCGATCGGGAGCGGCAGACCGAACTCGACTCGCGCCTGGCGGCCATGGAGCGGCGCTGGGAGCCCGGCGTCCTGGCCGACCACCTGGGTCCGGCACTGGCGCCCGCCCTGCGGCACCAGATGGCCGAAGAGCGGGACCTCGTCGTGGAGTCCCTCCTGCCGATGGTGGGCGACCTCGTCCAACGGGCGGTCTCCGACGCCATCCAGGACCTGGCCGCCAAGGTGGACAGCCAGATCCGGCGCAGCCTGGACAGCGCCCTGCTCCGCCACCGGCTGCGGGCCTGGCTGGGGGCCGGCGGCCGCGACGCCGCCCTGCGCCTGGGGTTGCCCTTCCGCGTAAGGGAGATCCTGCTCGTCCACCAGGCGACCGGCCTGCTGCTCTGCCGCTGGGCACCGGAGAACCCTGCGTCGGCCGACCCGGCGCAGGGCGCCCGCGACGGGGCCGACGCCGAGTCGGTCAGCGGCATGCTGTCGGCCATCCAGACCTTCGCCCAGGACGCCATGCGGACGGGACCGGGCGCCGAGCTGGGCGAGATCCGCCTGGGCGAGGCGCGCATCCAGCGCTGCAACGGACAGCGGACCTTCCTGGCGGTCATCGCCGAGGGCGAGCCGCCCGTGGGCTACCGCCACCTCCTACGCGAGACCCTGCGCCAGATCGAGCGCCGGCACCAGGCGGCGCTGCGCGCCTTCTCCGGTGAGACCGACAGCTTCCGCGACCTGGCGCCGGATCTGGCGACCCTGGCCGTCGCCGAGCCGGTCCTGCCCCTCAGCAGAGGTGAGCGTTGGGCTCTGCGCCTGCTGCTCCTGTCCCTGCTTGCCGCCGCCCTGGCCGTCTCGGCCCACCTGGGATGGCTGGACCCGCTCCTGCGGTGGGGTCAGGGCCTGCTCAACCCCGCCGCCAAGGTGATACCCTTCGAATGAACTCCCCGTCGACCCCGGCCTCCGTCCAACGCATCAGCCACAAGGTCTGCTTGCTCGGCGATCCCTCCGTCGGCAAGACCAGCCTGGTTCGCCGCTTCGTCCATGACCGATTCGACGATACCTACCTGAGCACCATCGGGGTCAAGGTCAGCCGCAAGCAGCTATACCTGGCAGGCCCCGTCGGACCGACCGAAGTCAGCCTGGTGGTCTGGGACCTGGCCGGCGGCGAACCTCTGAGCGACCTGCGGCGCAGCTACCTCCGGGGCAGCTCCGGAGCCCTGCTGGTGGCCGACCTTACGCGGCCGGACAGCCTGAGCCACCTTCGCGGCTACGCCGACGACCTGCGCGAGGTCTGTCCCGGGGCGCGGATGGTCCTCCTGGTCAACAAGGCCGACCTGCAGGACAGCGCCCGAATCACGCAGGCCGAGGTCGAGCCGCTGGCCCGCGACCTGCAGATGACCTGCTTCACCACCAGCGCCAAGACCGGCCAGGCGGTCGAGACCGCCTTCCGGCATCTGGGCCAGCTGCTCGTGGAAGCACCCGCATCGGCGGAGCGAACATGACCATCGCGGTGCTGGATGGAGGGCGGACGGCCAGCGTAGGCACCATGGGCGCCGCGGCCCATGGGCAGGTGAACGATGACCTCTTCCTGGTGGAGTGGGGGGGGGACTCGAGCCTGTTCGCCGCGCAGCCGGAGCTCGGCTGTCCCATCGTCGAGCTGCTGCCGGAGCTCCTGGGCCATGAAGAGACCCTGCGGGACCTGGCCACCCGGGGGGGCTGCCTGAGCCTGCCCTTCATCCAACGCGACGGCCCCTTGGGCGACAGCCGCTACCTGGACCTTGTGGTCCTGCCCTCGGATCTCTACCCCAGGGGCTGCAGCCTCCTTCTCCAGGATTCCACCCTGGCCGGACTCGCCGAGCAGCACCGCACCCAGGTCTACAACGAGAGCCGCCTGGCCTTGGAACAGCTCAGGCACCAGAGCCGTGACCTGCAGTTGGCCAACGCCGAGCTGCGGCGCCTGGCGGCTTTGCGCGCCGACTTCATCGCCACCGCGGCCCACGAACTGCGCCACCCGTTGACGGCGATGATGGCGCACCTGGACCTGATGATCGAAGAAGAACCCGCCCGGCTGGACGCCGACCAGGTAGCGTCCTTGCAGGTGGTCCAGGATTCCGTCGAGCGGCTGAATGGCATCATCCAGAGGCTGCTCGACGTCAGCCGCCTGGACGAAGGGCAGATGGAGGTGGTCCTGCGTCCGTACGACCTGGCCGGGCTGGCCTCGCAGGTCCTGCGGGAGCTGCAGCCGCGCCTGGCGCAGCAGGACCTCGCGGTCAGGGTGGCAGGGCTTGCCGAAGGAGCTCTGGCCCTGCTGGATCCCGACCGCGCGGCCCAGATCCTGCACAACCTGCTGGACAACGCCATCAAGTACACCCCGGCCGGAGGCAGCGTTGCGGTGACCCTGCAGGCCCTGCCCCCGGACGAAAACGAAGCGGCCCGGCTGCGCCTGACGGTGAGCGACAACGGCGTGGGCATCCCTCCGGACGAGCGGGACCGGCTCTTCCAGCGCTACTTCCGGGCCTCCACCGCCGTGCTCACCGAGGCGCCGGGCAGCGGTCTGGGCCTCTACATCACCCGCGCCCTCGCCGATCTGCACGGAGCCGACCTTGGCTACCAGAGCCGGCCTGGCGGGGGGAGTCGCTTCTGGGTGGACTTCCTGGCCGCGGACGCTGCCTTGCCCGGTTGAGGCGATGCCAGGGGGGGGTGCCGCCGACCCTTCGCTGCCCTCGACAAGAACGCCCGCCACCGGCTGAGCCGGTGGCGGGCGCCTCGGGTGGCGGAGAGGGCGGGATTCGAACCCGCGACCCCTTTCGGGGTACACGATTTCCAATCGTGCGCACTAGGCCAGGCTATGCGACCTCTCCATGTGCCATATGGAAGGGTCGATTTTAATGCGCCCGGCACGCGGCGGCAAACCGTGGCCGAAGCTCGGCCTCCTACTCGCAGCGCAGGCGCTCTGAGATCTGGGCATAGATGCTCGCCAGATCGGCGGCCGAGGGCGAGCTGTAGAAGCGGTCGGCCGAGCTGGCGGCCTGCTGGAGGAGGGCACGGTCCACCGCGTCGCCCAGGCCGATGGTGTAGACCAGGGCGCCGGTGGCCTTGAGGGCGTCCGCGGCCCGGCTCACCGGCGCGGGGTCGCCGTTCTGCAGGCCGTCGGTCAGGAGGATGACCACCGGCAGCGCGCCGGGGCGCCGCCCGACAGCCAGCTCGGCCGTCGCTGCCTCCAGGCCGCGGTCGATGCGGGTGCCCGTGGCGGTGCTCAGGCCGGCCAGGGCCGCGTCCAGGCGGTCCAGCTCCCCGCTGAGGCCGATGGCCAAGGCGGCCGTCTCGTTGAAGCCCAGCACCGCCGCCCGATCGATGGGCAACTGCAGGAAGCGCAGGAAGGCCCCGGCCGCCGCCTTGGCCGCATCCAACTTCGTCGGGCCGGCCGGCTCTTCCCCGCGCGCCGGCTCGGCCATGCTGCTGGAGCTGTCCAGGACCAGCACCAGGTCTACTGGGCGGCCCCGGTTCAGGCAGCGCTCGCGCAGCAGCAGGGGCAGGTAGATGGCCCGCCGCGCCGGCGCCGTCACCAGCACGCGGGGCACGGGGAAGACCAGGCGCCCGGCGTTGCCCAGGGCATCGACATGGGCTGTGTCCGCCTGGACGTTCGTGGGCCAGTCGCCCACCTCCTGCGGGATCAGGCGGTAGGTCAGGCGCACGGTGTCCGCGGCCGCCACCGCCCCCAGGCGCCAGGTGAGGCGGTGCTGCGCCGCGTCGTAGACCGCCGGCGGGCGGGCCGAGTCCGGCACGTAGCGCATGTTGGCGGGGATGTCGTCGCGGACCTCCAACTCCTGGAAGAGGCCAGGGTTCTCTTGGCGGCGGGACAGGTCGGCGGCGTAGGCCGCCAAGCGGCCGGCGCTGGGGTCGAGCAGCAGGTCGCCCCCCGTCAGGCTGAGCAGCTCGAGGAAGAAGGGGTCGGCCTCCTGGCCCTGCTCGAAGACCATGGCGCTGACGGCGATGCCCAGGGTCCGGGCCAGCTCGAGGGCCGTGCCGGCGTCGTCGCTGGGGTTGGCATCGGTCACGATGAGGATGGCCTGCTGCAGGTCCGGGGTCTTGGGGGCCAGCCGGAGCTGGGCGATGGCCACGTCCAGGGCCCCCGCGAGCCGGGTGTCGCCGGTGGCGCTCAAGGCCACCACCTTGCGCCCCACCAGGGCCAGGTCACGGCTGAGGGGGGAGACGAGGGCCGCCTGGTCGTTGAAGCTGACGGCCCCCACCTCCGCGTAGCGGGGGTCCAGCCGGGCCAGCAGGTCGAGGAGGCTCTGGCGGGCATCGTCCAGGGCATAGCCCCAGTTCATGGACCGGGAGGTGTCGAAGACCACCATCAGCTGCGCCGGCAGCGGCTGGCCGGGGCAGTCGCCCGCGACCGTCAGCTCCACGCCCACCGAATCCCCCAGCATGACCTGGCGCGGCGCGGCGCGCTTGTCCGGCTCCGCCCGGCAGCGGTCGGGCGCGGGCGGCGCCTCGGCGGCAGGCCCCTCGGTCGGACCGAAGACCCAGACACCCTGGGCTTCCAGGCTGTCGCCCGCGGGGCCGTAGCGGACGAAGGGCACGTAGACCCGGCCATCGTCGCCCACGGCCAGGTCCTGGGGCTGCGAGCCGTCCTCGGGCAGCGGCCAGAAGGCCTTGAGCGCGCCATCGGGGCCATAGCGCAGACCCCAGCCGCCCACGCCCAGGGCATAGACGTCGCCCTCGGGCCCCCAGGCCACGGCCTGCGGGCTGTCGTGGCTGGTCCAGCCGCCGAGGAGCCCGCCCTTCAGGTCGCGCAGCTCCAGCCGGGCCCGACCACGGTCGGCCAGGAGCAGCCGCTCGCCGGCCAGGTCCAGGTCCACCACCATCCCCCCGCTGCCGCCCACCTGGTCCAGGAGCCAACGGTCCTGGATCCGGCCGGCGGCATCCAGCAGGGTGATGCCGCCGGCGCCCAGGTCCAGCGCCGCCACCCGCCCGCCGTCGGCCGCCAGGCCGCCCAGCACGGTGCGCACGCCTTCGCCCCATTGGCCGTCCAGGCAGCGGTTCCAGGTGGCAAAGCCGCGGTCGGCGCGCTGCTCCAGGCAGCTGGCGCCCACCGTGTGGTAGAGCGTGTCGCCGTCCAGGGCCACATCGCGCGCCCAGCCGGCGGGGAAGGTCTGGGCGCAGACACCCCACTGGCCGTCGAGGCTGCCTCCCAAGGCCCAGTCCTGGACGGTCTGCGGTTCGCCGCCCTGGGGCGCGATGTCGTGCAGGCTGCCCACGTCCTCGGCCGGGCTGGGGCCGTAGCGGCCCTGGAGGAGGGCCAGGCGCGCGCCGGCCGCGGCCCGCAACGGATGGGCGGGGCCTTCGAGCGCGGTGTGGTCCACGCGCCCGTCCAGGCGGACGGTGACCGGGGTCTGCTCAGGCCGCCCGAAGGCGATGCTGCCCTCGAAGGCGCAGTGGCTCAGGCTGCCGAAGAGCTGCCCGTCCGGCGCTGCCTCCAGGGCCAGTTGGCCGGTCCAGGTCTGACCGACGATGGGCGTCAGCGGCTCGGTGGCGCGCAGCGCGAAGGCCTGGCCGTAGCGGGCGACGAAGGTGCCCGCCGGCCCGGTGGCCACGTCGATGCCGAAGTCGAAGGGCACGGTCTCCAGCCAGCGGTGATCAGGGCCGAAGATGGCCACGCCGGTCACGGGATCGGCCAGGGCAGCCTGGGGCCGGATGGCCGGCGCCGGGATCGCCGACGGGCGGGCGGCCTGGTCCTGACCGCCGGCGGACGAAGGACCCGGGTCCGGCCGCGGACCGCGGCCCCCGCCGCCGCCGCCCTCGGTGGGGGGCGGGGGCACCTCGTGCAGGACGTAGACCCGCCCGTCGGCGGCCACGTCCACGCCGTAGGGCAGGGCCAGCTCAGGGGCGGTGATGCTGTGGTCCAGGACCTGGTCCCGGTAGACGTCGACCGCGGCGATCCCGAGGTTGGCCGACTCCGAGCGACGGGCGAGGAAGACGGCCCCGTCCGGGCCCACCGCCACGTCGCGGTAGTCCTCGGCAAAGCTCTGCTGGCTGACCAGCGAGGGCCCGACCGGCGTGTCCAGGTCGATGGACTGCAGCTGGGTCTGGGCCCGACTGCGCCCGGCGCTGCGGCCCCAGAGCAGCCAGAGCCGCCCGTCAGGCCCGAAGTCCATGCGCAGGGGCTTCAGGTTGTAGGATTCACCGGGCAGGCGGAGGAAGTCCTGGGCGCGGCCGGAGGCATCCAGGCGATGCAGGGCGGCGTAGCTGAGCTGGGCGGCCAGCCGCGCATCGAGCACGTAGACCCGGCCATCGGGATGCGAGGCGACGTCGAAGGCGTCGCGGTAATGACCGGCGAGCGGCCGCCAGGGCTGGTCGGCCCAGGTCTCGGCCAGGCGGTAGGCGAGCAGGGGCTCGGCGGCCTCCAGCCCGGGGAGGGGCCGCGCGCCGACCAGCAGCAGGAGCAGGAGCGCCGCCAGGAGGCCCGGCCGGCAGCGGAAGGGCAAGAGGCCCCGACGGCGAAGCTGGTCCATGTCGCGCGCTCCTCTGGATGGGCGGCCGCGGCGGGGGAGGCCGGCGGCTGGGCGGTCGTCTGGCGGGCGGGCCCTTGGCGCCGGCGGGCCTGCCCGCTCCTGGCTGAGCCGTCCTCCACTATACCCCAAGGAGCGGATGCGGGTTAGAGTCGGGGGCGACGGGCCAGGCGACGGTCGGGGACCGGAACCCTCCCTACTCCCACACCTTCACCGTGAAGCCTCGCAGCCCCAGGTAGGCCACCAGGAAGGACGACTGCAGCCGAGCGCCGTGGTAGCCGGGGTTGCTGGAGACGTAGGGGGCGATGTTGCAGCGGGCCCAGGCCGGGTTGGGCGGGCGCGCGCGGTACTCGGCCAGGGTGGCGGCCAGGCGGCTTCGCCAGACCAGGTAGGCGTCGGCGTCGCCCTGCCAGGCGGCCAGGCGCAGGACGGGCGGGACCAGGTTGACCAGGTCCATGCCCGCCGGATGGCCGATCTCCGAGAGGTAGGCCGGGCCCGGGCCGGCGCGGCCGTCGTAGCGCACGTAATGGCGGCCCTCCTGCCAGGCGGCGCAGGGCATGGTCCAGAGCGGGTAGGCGTCCATGGCGTAGCCGATGCCCCCGCCCGGCCTGAGGTCGACGAGCAAGCCCCCGTCCGGCGCCCGCACCGTGTCGATCAAGGAGCGGCGCAGGGCCTGCCAGTCGGCGTCCGTCGCCAGCAGGCTCTCCCAGGGCCCTTCTGCCGGGGCGCGGGTCATCAGGGCCAGGCCCAGGGTCTGCCAGGTGAAGCCGAGGTAGGGCAGGGAGGGCACGTCGGCGGTGTGGTTCTCCAGCCAGTAGGGCCGCTGGCCGTAGGGCCCGCCTGTCGCCTCGGCGTTGAGGGAGCGGATCAGTCGGCCCGTGGCCGGGTCCGGCCGGTCGTAGACGAGGCTGAAGTCCAGGAAGCGCCGCGCGCCGGCCGCCAGGGCCGGCGCATCCGCCAGCCGGCCGGCCAGGGCCCGGCTGGCCAGGAGCACCCCGGCCCCCTGCCAGCTGTTCTCCTCGGCCTGGGTGTTGCCCTTGTCGGCCTGCCAACGGAAGGTCCAGCTGAAGGCCGGGGCCACCTGGAAGCCGGCGGGGCTGAGGGCCTGCACCGCCGGGAAGGCGGCCGAGGCGAAGGGCTCGTCGGTGTTGGGCAGGGCCCCCTCGGCCACGCGGTAGCTGACGAACCAGGCCCGGGCGATGGCCGCACTCAGCTCGGCGACGGCGTCGGCCTGCGCGGGCTCCAGGGCATCGAGCTGGCGCAGCAGCTCGGCGAGGACGACGAGGTCGATGGCCCGGGCGGGGTTCTGCCAGAGGGCGGCGAGGCTGTCGCGGTAGCTGGGCCCGGCCCTGTCCTCCGGCCCGTAGACGAAGGGGGCCACCCGCTCGGTCAGGGCATCCAGGTAGAGTCCGGCCCAGGCGAGGTCGGCGGGACTGGCGGCGGCGGGGCCGGCGGGGCGGCCGTCGGCGGGGAAGGCGGCCCGCCAGGCCCGCGCGCCGTGCCAGAGCCCGCGCCAGGCGGCCAGCCAGCTGCCGCAGGCCGCCCGGTGCGCCCCCAGGCCGAAGAGGCCGCCGGGCTGGTCCGGAAAGTCGTGGCAGGCGCTCTCCAGGTTGAGGGCGACGTCGGCCGCGGTGGGCAGCCGCCCTCCGGTCAGCTCGCCGGGGAAGACCTCCGGCCCCAGGTAGCGCGCGTCCAGGGCCTGGGCCGCGGCCCAGACCTCCTCGGCCAAGGCGGGGTCGGGGTAGCGGAGTTCGGGCGGCTGGGCGCGGTCGAGGAAGGGGAGGTACAGGTGGTGCCGCAGGGGCATCGGCCCGCCCCCGCCCTGGGCCAGAACCCGCGCCGGGGCCGGCAGCGCCGGCCGGCCGGCCGGCGCCGGCCTAAGCGCTGCCGCCGCTCGGCCGGCCTCGCTGCCGCACAGCGCCAGCAGGAGCGCGGCGGCAGCGCCGAACTGCCGCAGCGTCCGGCTTGGGGTCGACCGCTCCTGTCCTGACATGGCGAGCTCCTGGGGATCTCGATGGGTCAGTCTAGGACGGAGCGGCCGACCTCGGTCTTGCAGGGGCCGGGCGTGGGCGGCCGGCGCCCTAGCGTCGGCCCCAATAGGCGTCCGGCTGGCAGGGGATGGCCCGGGAGATCGAACGGTAGATGCTGTTCAGGTCCTGAGCATCGGCGGAGCGGAAGAAGAAGTCCGGCTGGCTGGCGATGGCCGCCAGGGCCTCGATGTCCAGCTCGCTGCCGATGCCGATGGTGAAGATCAGCACGCCGCCGGCCTTGGCGGACTGGGCCCGGACGATGGCCTCCTCCACCGGCCGCGGGTTGGAGCGCCCGTCGGTGAGCAGGATCAGGACGGGGGCGTTACCCGCCTGGCGACGGGGTCCGTGCAGCTCCTCGTCGGCGCGCTCGATGCCGCAGACCAGGCAGGTGGTGGGCGCCAGGGTCATCGCCGCGATGGCCCTGTCCAGGGCGGCGCGGTCGCCGGTCAGCGGCTGGGCCAACGTGGCGTCGTGGTTGAAGGTGATCAGAGCGGCATGGTCCCCGGCGGCGAACTGCAGCTCGTCGAGCAGGGTTCGGGCGGCTTCCTGGGCCGCCGCCAGCTTGCTGCGCCCGTCGCCGGCCGTCTCGGCCATGCTGGTGGAGGTGTCCATGACCATCGCCACGTCGACTCGCTGCTGCTGCGGCTTGCAGGACTCCACCAGCACGAGGGGCAGGTAGACCGGACGCGGCTTGAGCGTGGGCGTCGGCGACGGCCGCGGGGTGGACGTCGGCTCCGGGGTGTGCGTGGCCGTCGGCGTGGGCGAGGGCAGGCGGGTAGCCGTGGGCTGCGGGGTGTCGGTCGGCGTGGGTGTGTCGGTGGGGGTGGGCGTGGGGGTGAGGCAGAGCCCGGTCACGCTGATGGGCTGCGCGGCCATGGGCACCGTGTGGTACAGGCCATCGATGTCCCGCAGGGTAAAGTCGCCCGCGATGGCCGGCAGCCCCTCCTGGCTGGGCTTGACCCGATAGGTGACCGTGTAGCCCTTGACGACCTGGACGGGCTTGAACAACCAGCGCAATTCGGTGTCGCCGCCGGTGCCGGTGATGACCGCCGACGGCGGCGGCGACGCGGACCCCGGCTCGTAGGTGAGTCCGGCCGGCAAGCGCTGGCTCAGGCTGATCTCGCGCACCAGTTCGGCCGGCTTCTGGTCCTCGGTGTCGTGCAGGAAGGACTCCATCGCGCTCCGGAACTTCGTCTGGGACTGCCCGACGGTCCAGAGGTAGCGGTTGTCGTTCTGCATGTAGTAGAAGAAGCCGCAGAGCATGGTGTCGCGCGCCGTGCAGCCGACGAAATAGGAGCGGGTTCGGCCGCGCATGATGCCGGCGGCACTGAGGACCTTCTCGGTGTAGTCACGAATGGGCTCCGTGCTGCCCTCGCGGGAGCCGTAAAAGGCGATGAACTCGAGGCAGGCCTCGTGGCCGCCCTGATCCTTGGCTTCCGCGGTGCGCGCGGCCGAGCGCAGCAGCTTCACCGCTTCCTGGGCGGCATCGTCGTAAGGGCCGCCGTCCTGGTCCAAGCCGTAGGTCACCCGACCCAAGGCCGCGCGCACGGAGCTGAGGCGCGTGGTCATGGGCTGAATCACCCGCACCGTGGTGGCGGTGTACTCCACCACGCCGGCCTGGATCAGGAAGGGGTGGTTGAAGGTCCGCTCGTAGTCCCGCTGGAAGGCCTCCAGGCCCCGGAGCATCTGGTCGTTCACGTTCTGCACGACGCCGGTGATGCCGGCCACCGCCGGCTGCACGAACACGATGCTGATGCCGCCCAGGCAGAAGGGGCACTGGGGCATCAGCTGCACCGTGGTGGTCAGGGTGTCGCAGACCCGCAGGCTGCTGGTCGACACGGTGGACGTGATGTAGCCGGCGCACTCGCTCTGGTTGGCCTCGGCCGTCGGCCGGCCGACGGTCGGCCGGGGGCCGGGGGTGGGCCTTGGGCTCTGCGCCAGGCCTGGCGCGGGGACGGCAACCGCTCCCAGGGCCATGGCCAGGATGGCTGAAGCGGCGAAGATGGCACGGGTGGAGCGACGCATGGGGGTATTCCAGTCTGGCTCGGTCCCGAGGGGGTGCGAATTCGGCGCGCTAGTGTTGGCGCCGCGACGGCTTCCGTCAACCTTATAACGCTCTGGGCGTCAGCTAACGGACTCGGCGCCCGTCACCAGCCTCGCCGACACGCTCAGAGGGTTGGTGGAGCCGCCCCGCAGCCCTCGCGGAAGAGCCGCTCCAAGGTGGCGACGGGGTCGCCGCAGCGTCCGCCCTGCACCGGTCCCGGCCGCAGCACGGCGCTGCGCGGGGCGGTCAGCCAGTGGAAGCGCTCGCCCGGCGGCAGGAGGCCGATGGGCCCGCCCTCAGGCCCGCCGCGGCAGATGCGGGCGTAGCTCTCCAGGGCGCGGCCGGCCAGCTCCACGTCCAGGCCGGGCAGGCAGCGGCGCCAGCGCTCCGGCGCCAGGTCCAGGCGCAGGTCCAGGAACTCGGCGGCCCGGGCGTGCAGGACCACGCCCACGGTCAGGGCGCAGCCGCGCAGCGGGCTGGGCACCAGCTGCAGGGGGGCGTACTGGTAGGCCAGGTCCTGGTGGCTCATCGGCGGTGGGAGAGGGGGCGCGGGGCGGGGCGGTCCGCCTGGGCGCGGCGCAGCCGCTCGGCCTCGGCGGCGAAGGGCCGGGGGCCGGCGAGGCGGGTCAGCAGGTATTCGACGTAGGCGGCGCGGTTGGCGGCGGCGTCGGCGAAGGCTGGCGCGGCGGCGTCGGTGTGGGGCGAGAGCAGCTCGTCGGGGACGGTGGCGACGACGGCGGACACCAGCTCCGGCGTCAGGAGGGGCGCCAGGCGGGCGTCGGCCTCCAGGATGTCCCCGGAGAGGGGCAGGAGGACGTGGTCGGCCACGGGGGGGAAGGGGCGCTGGGCACCGTCCAGGGCCGAGGCGGGCCAGCGATGGTGGAAGAAGAGGGCGGCGCCATGGTCGATGAGCCAGGGCCGGCGGGCCTGGATCAGGATGTTGGGGTTGCGCGGCGTGCGGTCGATGTTGAGGCTGAGGGCGTCCAGCCAGACGACGGCCGCGGCCAGCTCGGGCCCCACCAGGTCTGCGGCGTCCAGCAGCTCGAAGTTGAAGCTGCCGTCCAGGAAGGCCAGCCCCACGTTGACGCCCTCGCTGGCCCTGAGGAGGTCACGGACCTCGTCGTGGTTGCTGAAGGACTCGGCCTGCGCGTCCAGCCGCACCAGGGCCAGCTCCGGCACCGGCAGCCCCAGCCGCCGCCCCAGCCCCCCCACGATCAGCTCGGCCACCAGGGCCCGCGGCCCCTGCCCGGCCCCGCGGAACTTCACCACCCACAGGCTGCCGTCCTCGGCCTCCATCAACCCCGGCAAGGAGCCACCCTCGCGCAGGGCGGCCACCAGGCGCCGGGCGTCGAGGCGCGGGAGGGCGGGGGGGTGGGGCGGATTCGGCTGGGATGGGGAGGAGAGGGTCATGGCGGGTTGGGCCTTTCGTCGCTGCCATCTTGTAGCAGATGGGGCGGCGAAACGGCCTCTGTGCGACGCGGGCTTCAGGGCTGAGTACTGGGTACCTCTCGACCGCCAGGAGCGCAGGGCAGGGCTAATGCAAGATCCTGGTAGATGGTGGTCAGGGCGTCCAGGTCCGTGGTCTGGCGGAAGTGGGCGGGAGACGTGGCGATCGACCGGAGCAGGCTCTCGTGAATACGGTCCAAGGGGTCTGGGGCATCGGCTCGCCCATAGCCAATGGTGTAGAGCGTCATACCGCCGGCTTTGGCACGCTGAGCGGCCTCCAGGACCGTCGCCTCCATCGAGCCCCCCCAGGTGGGGTGGGGACTTGGTTGGGAAGGCCATCGGTCAGCAGGATGAGAGCCTGCGCGCGTTCGGCGCCGGCAGGGCCTGGCAGGCTTGAAGCTCCCAGTTCTAGGGCGAGGTCCAGGCGGGTACCTTCCTCCAGTCGCAGCTGCAAGGAGCCGAGCGCCTTCTTGAGTTGGCCCGCATCGCTGCTGGCTTCATGCAGGAGGAAGACCCGATGGTGAAAGCCCACTAACGCGATCCGGTGGCCCGGGCCGTCAGCTAGCAGGCGGTCGATGAAGGCAAGCAAGGCATCGGCCAACCCGTCGATCTTGCTCCGGCCCTCCGCACCCAGGCGGCCCATGCTGGTGGAGAGATCGATGATGAGGGCAACATCCACCCAACGGGCGCCGCTGGCGCAGCCAGACCGGAGCCGTAGCGGCAGGTAGAGGGGGGCCGGTGGGGGCTGCCGGGTAGAGGTCTGGGAAGGTGGCGGCGATGACGTGGAGGACTCGGTGCGACTGGGAACCGCGGTGCTGCTGGGCGTGACAGTTGGCGAGGCGGATGCCGATGGCCACTCGGACGGGGTGGCCGATGCTGTTGCCGGGGGCGTGACCAGACCGTTGGCGGTGAGGATGTCGTTGGGGCTATCTGCCCCGGCGTCCCACGGGGCGGGGCAAGCCGTGAACCGCCGTTCCAGGAACGTGGACTGCCCATCGTCCTCCACCCGGAATGATGCGAACTCGGAATCGTCCTCGGTATAGCCCATCACACCAGCGATGATGTTGCGCCCATCCCCGCTCCAGGCAATAGTATTGTAAGGGCCATGGACGTAGGGCAGCTGACTCACGGCGTAACCACCTGGCTTGGGCGTCCGCCCCAGCAATTCCAGCTGTCCGAGATCATCCATTCTGTAGAGCAGGATCGTTTCGCCACCGTGGACTGCGATGAGGCCACGGTTGTTCCAAGCCCAGTTGAAGGCCAGCCCCGATACAGCGGACACATCCGGCGGCACGGGATTGGACCAGGCTTGGCGGGTTTTGAGGTCGGCAACGATGATCTCCGCCGGCTGCAGTCGGTTGGAGATCAAGAAGCGTTCATCAGGGCTCAGGGCCCCATGTTGCATGGACACCCAACGGTCCGGGTTGAACACCCGCTGGGAGATGCGCGGCAGGCGGATGCGCGGGAGCACCTCGCGCATGTCCGCCGGATCGATGGTCAGAACCCACCCGTCGTCGAGCAGCAGGTGGGCCAGCGATGAAGTCCGGCTGGGCAACACCTCGGACACCACACCCGAGACGAACAGGTCTCCGCGCAAGGGTCCGACGCGCCACTGACCTGCTTGGCTCTGATGGAATTCCGACACCCTGTACTTGCGCAGGTGGTAGGGGGCGGGCCAGAGAGGTCCAGGGTTGGGCGGTGTGCGTTCAGGTGGGATGTCATTCACGGTCGCGATCAATAGAGTATCGTCATCGGCCAGCAGCCCCAGGCCGCCTACCGCGGCGAATGCGTCTCCCATGACCAGCCCGACGGTCTCCCAGATCTCGCGGTCTGGCTTGTACCTCTCCCACAAGATGAACGGATCTTCTTCCGCTCGCCTGGGATTGGGCATCCTCATAGAGATTCCAGCAAGTACCGTGGTAAAGTCGGATGTCGCCGTCAATCGCCCGGGAGAGGTGAAATGTCGTCCGTGATGGACAGCCTCATCTTGGTCAAGGTCAAACACCGACACCGCGTCACAGCCCTTCGCATCCATGTTGACGTCTTCAGTCACAAAGACCAAGCGCCTCAGGTCATGTCCAATCCCCGGCCCTTCGGCGCGAGCGGCGCTGGCGGCCAGGAGGACAAGAAGGGTCGTGGGTGGTAGGAGTCGAAGCGTCAGGTGCCAACGCGCCGGCCAGTAGTCTCGAAGGTGATCGGACATGGCGTTAGTTGAGAGGCAAGCGTTCACGTGGGGAGGTCGGCCACGGGCAGGAGCGACGGAACTGAGGTGCCGGCAGCATGAGTGATGAGGGCATCCACCAAGAAGGCGAAGGAGTCGCGCTACTGGGCGGCCGCGACGAGTTCCGCGAGTTCTGCTTCAGGCGCTCCTCGAGGTTGCGGATCCGTTCCAGGGCTTGCGCCAGCGACGCTCGCAACTCGCTGACCAGCGTGTCCTGCTCGGCCAGCGCCGACTCCAGCGCCGCTATCCTCCGCAGGGCCTCAGGATGGGTCATGTGGCCCAGGGTAGCCCTGTCCGGCCTGCTACGCAAGCCCGATACCCACGTGAACGCTTACACGTAGGGGACGAGGTGTGCGATCGGCGTCCTCGGTCGGTCCGAGGCTGCCTGCTACGCGTGTGAACAGCCGGCTCGCTGACTGTGACACCATGACACCTGTGCAGATCATCGAAAGGAGTGAGGAGTATGATTCATGCGGATTCGTATGCAATCCCCTTCAAGGTGGCGGTCTGTATGATGGCCCTGTCCGTGATTGGATGCCGCTCGTCGAAGACGGCAGGGGTGGGAGAGGCTGGGTCCGCCGCGCACGTGACAGGCGAGTCAACTCCAGTTGAATATGACAGAGATGGCATCCTTCGCATGATTCAGTCTCGGATTGATGTAGAACAACCGGGCATGTCCATTCAAGACGTCGCTGCAAAGAAGATGAAGCTGTCGGACTACTACGAGAAGATTGATCACGAAGACAATGGCATGACGGTAGAGGACTTGATGCCCTCTGACCAGGCTCTAGATGCACGGGCAACAGATGTATGGGTCGTTGGATTCAGAACACAAGACGAGCTTGACAAGATTGGAGGTTGGTTCATAGTGCCACCTATAAGCCCAACACTAGAGTCTGTGCCAGGCACGATCTTCGGTGCTGATGGCAAGGCGGTTGGCCTCTTGGTCTTTGATTCTCGGACAGGTGAGTGCATTGCTGCAAGTCTGATTCCTAGCGATTGGGCACATGCCGAAATCTATGACCGATTGGTCCAATATGGCCCCTGATACCACAGGTTGACAAGTCTGCGTGTGGGCAGAGAGACAGAGAGAGGGAGAGGCAGAGAGGGAACCGGATCCAGATTGCTATAGCAGCGCGGCCACGAGATAGGCCAGCGAGAGGCCCAGGAAGACCCCTGCCAGTGTCCGAGCACCCTTCCTCTGCTCCGCCCATGTTGGAGGCGTGGCTCGGTAGACGTATATGGCCGAAGACAAGCATGCGAGACAAGCGCTTGCCGTGACAGCATGTGGACCTAGATGGAGGATGTTGCCGGTCAGGTACACGAGTGCTGCGACTTCAATGAGGGTTAGTACGACGACGAGCTGGATCCGTCTGGGATTGACCACGACTGGCTTGCCTTTCAGGTGAGAGAGGCTGCTGGGGTTGTGGTCGTGCGTCCAGCCTGGACGGTCGCAACGACCTGCCCACCCATCATACCCAGAACGAGTCCCCAATCCAGCCCCCACCCCCTACCCCCCATACGCCAAGGCCTCCCTCACCTCCAGCCGCGTGGCGCGGCGGGCCGGGAGCCAGCTCGCGAGGAGGACCAGCACCGTCACCAGGGCCAGCCAGAGGCCGATGCCCCCCAGGCTGACCGCGAAGTTCAGCGGGTTGCCCAGGAGGGAGCGGCCGATGCCCTGGCCCAGGAGCCAGCCCAGGGGGAGGCTGAGGAGGAGGCCCAGCACCCAGCTCAGGAGGGCCACGCAGAGGTTCTCCACCAGGATGACCCGGTAGATGTCCCCGTTGCCCGCCCCGATGGCCCTGAGCACCCCGATCTCCCGCGTGCGCTCGATCACGTTGAGCGAGGTGCTGCCCGTCAGGCCCAGGCCGCCCACCACCGCCATCAGGCCCACCATCGCCAGCAGGAGGACGATGATCCCGTCGAAGGCCGCCAGGGCCTCCCGGCGCTCCTCGTCGATCTTGATCACCAGGGAGATGCTGAGCCCCGCCCGCTCGAAGGCCGCTTCCAGGGCCTCCGCCGCCCGCCGGCGGGCCTCCTCGCTGGCCTCGTTCAAGGTGAGGGAGAGCCATTGCGCCTGGCCCGCCGCCTCCACCAGGCGGCTGAAGGGCCCGTAGTTGACGTAGACCAGCGGAGAGGGGCCCAGGCCCTGGCTGACCCCCACCACCGTCCAGGCCGTCTCCTTGCCCTCCAGCTTCAGGCGCAGGGTGCCCCCCAGGTCCAGGCCCGGCTGGTCGTCCAGCACCGCCGTGCTGACCACCACCGCCCGCTCGTCCTCGGGCAGGAGCCAGCGGCCGCGCAGGATGGGTACCGAGAGCATGCGCGACTGCGCCGGCGGGGCGAAGACGATGAGGGGCACCGAGAGCGAGAGCATGCTGTTCCCCGCCCCGGTCTGGGCCCCCAGGTGGCGGCCGCTGGTGAAGCCCCAGCCCTCCGCCTCCTTGATGCCCGGCACCTGCGCGGCCACCGCCTTCAAGCGGTCCACCCGGTAGGGGCGGGCCAGCTGGATGGCCACGTCGTACTGGTAGAGCTGCAGCAGGCGGTCCATCGTGCTGCCCAGGGAGGCGCGCACGTGCAGGACGGCGATGAACATCGCCCCCGCCACCGTCAGGGTGATCACCGTCAGGCTGAGGCGCCCCGGCCGGCGGAAGGTGTTGCGCAGGCCCAGGAGGAGGGGGCGGGAGAGCCCGCGCAGCCGCTCCAGCAGGCGGTCCAGGGGGCGGCGCCCGAAGCGCCCCCGCCCCAGGCCGTAGCTTCCCAGGGCCTCGCGCACCGTCGTCCGCACCCCCAGGCCGATGGGCAGGATCGCCGCCAGCAGGGGGACCAGCAGGGACACGCCCGCCTGCAGGCCCAGGACGGACGGGGTCAACAGGCCGCCTTCCAGGTCCAGGTTCAGGTAGCCCGCCATCAGCCGCGAGAGGCCCCAGGTGCCCAGGAGGCCCAGGGGCAGGGCCAGGCCCAGCGAGAGCAGGCCGTAGGCCAGGACCAGGGCCGCGTAGATGCCCGCGATCTGCCCCCTCCCCGCCCCGATCGCCTTCATGATGCCGATGTTGCGCGTCTCCTGGGCCAGGATGGCGGCCATCGTGTTGGCCACCAGGAAGCCGCTCAGGCCCAGGGCCAGGGCGCCCATCGCCCCCAGGAGGAGGAGCATCGCCTGGATGGTGCTGTCCAGCGGGTGCTTGCCCGGCTCCGGGATGGTCATGAAGTAGATCGCCCGCCCGTCGCGCTCCAGCTTGTCGCGCACCGCCGCCACCACCTCGGCCACGTGGGAGGCGTCGTCCGCCCGCTCGGCGGCCGTCAGGTGCAGCTCGTTGACCCCGCGGCCCTCGCCCAGCCAGGCCAGGGTGTCCTCGTCGATGTAGCCCCAGGGCGTGCCGTCGATGGTGAAGATCAGGGCGTAGACGTCGAAGGCCGTGCCCGCCAGGCGGAGCTGCCGCTCCTTGCCCAGAGGGGTGCGCACCGTCAGGAGGTCCCCGATGGCCGCCCCCACCAGGCCCAGGGCCGAGCGTTCGACGATCACTCCCTTGCGCGGCGGCGGCCAGGCGCCCGCATGCGGCAGGACCCGGTCCAGCCTTGTCTCGCCGCCCTCCGGCAGGACGTTGAGCTGCATGTTGCGCCAGTCCCCGCCCGCCGTGCGCACGCGGACGAAGAGGTTGCGCCGCCCTTCGGCCAGGCCCACCTCCGGCATGCGGTCCACCGTCTGGACCAGGTCCTCGTCGAAGCTGCTGAAGGTGGTGATGGTGGCCGAGGCCGGGTGGATGGCCTTGAAGGAGCGGTCCAGGGCCGTGGCCAGCCGCCCCCGCGTCCCCGCCACCGTCCCGATGGCAAAGACCCCCACGGCGATGGACAGGACCACCATCAGCGTTCGGGCCTTGGATCGCGTGAGGTCCCGCAGCACCTTGCGCCAGCGCGGGGCGAAGGCCGCCAGGAGCGGGTGCGCCGCCATCAGCCGCTGCCCCCCGGCGCGTGGTCGCCGACGATGCGGCCGTCGGCCAGCTCCAGGATCCGGCCGGCGCGGGCCGCCAGGTCACGGTCGTGGGTGACGAAGACGATGGTCTTGCCGGCCGCCACCAGCTGTTCGAAGAGGCGGAAGACCTGGTCGGCGGTCTGCGAGTCCAGGTTGCCGGTGGGCTCGTCGGCCACCACCAGGGGCGGGTCGTTGGCCAGGGCGCGGGCGATGGCCACGCGCTGCTGCTCGCCGCCGGAGAGGGCGAAGGGCAGCTTGGGCGCCTGGGCCTCCAGACCCACGCGGGCCAGCAGGTCCTGGGCCCGGGCCTGGGCGGCGGGTCCCAGGCGCCCGGCGAAGTCCATCGGGAGCTGGACGTTCTCCAGGGCGGTCAGGGTGGGCATGAGCTGGAAGAACTGGAAGACGATGCCCAGGCTCTGCCCCCGCCAGCGGGCCAGCCGCGCCTCCGAGAGCCCCCCGAGGTCCGTGCCCGCCACCCGCACCAGGCCCGCCGAGGGCCGGTCGATGCCGGCGATCATGTTGAGCAGGGTGCTCTTGCCGCTGCCGCTCTTGCCCACCACGGCCACGAACTCGCCCGGCGCCACCCTCAGGTCGATGCCCCTGAGGGCCTCGAAGTCACCGGCCTCGGTCTGGAAGCGCTTGACCAGGCCGGAGAGCTGGATCAGGGCCGAGGGATCGGGGGTGGGAGCGCTGCGCTGCATGGGAAGGCCAAATCGGTCGAATCGGGGAGGGACCGTGCGTCCCTTGGCCCAACTCTACCACCACCTGCCGCGGCGGGCTGCTGCAAGACCATCGTGTCGACGGCGCGGCGGTGCATGGCCGCGGTGGTCCCGATCCGACGGCCCGACAGGCCCCTCCCCTCAGTCGTCCTCGTAGACCGTGCTGGCGGAGGTCAGGTGGACGCGGTTGTTGCCGTTGCGCTCGCGCAGGGCCAGGACCAGTTCGCGCGGCGAGGTGTCGACCTTCAGGCGGACGGCGTAATGCAGCTCGGTCATGAGGCCGGCCTGCACCGTCTGCACGGACTGCAGCTTGGCGCTCTCGACGAACTGGGCGAAGGGCTCGGCCAGCACCTGGTCGAAGTCCAGATCCGGTGTGACCCGCAGGATGAGGCTGTGGCTGGGCCGGCTGGGCGCGAAGAGGTTCAGGCGGTGGATGAGCCAGACCACCAGCGAGACCAGGGCCGTGGTGAAGACGGCGATGCCGTACTCCTGCGCCCCGATCGACAGGCCGATGGCCATGGCCAGGAAGATGAAGCCCACGTCGATGCTCTGGCTGACGTTGCGCCGAAAGCGGATGATCGAGAAGGCGGCAAAGACCGCCAGAGCCGTGTGCACCTGGCTGGAGACCACCATGATCACCACCGTGACCACCATGCCCAGCATGATCAGGGTGGAGACGTAGTCCTGCTGGTAGCCGGGACCGGGATGGACGTGCTGGTAGACCCAGCCGATGAAGACCAGGAGGGCGAAGGCCAGGGCCAGGGCGCCCAGGATCTCGGCAGGTCCGGCGGACACGGCCGCGGCCTGGCCCGTGGCAGCGGTCGCGGGTACTGTCTGTCCCCCGCCGAAGAGGCTCAGAAAGTCGGTCGCGCCGTCCACAGGAGGTCCTTTCCGGCAGCCCGGGAGGGGGCCGCCCCACGATGCGCCGTCCAGGCTGGTTGGCCCAGGACCCAGTCCACTGGCATCTCGATGCTCATGCCCCGCGGCCGCAGGTCCAAGGACTCGACGGCCAGGCGGTACTTGCTGCAGGACTCGGTGTGCAGGCCCATGCGGGCCAGGAGGCGGGCCAGCCACAAGGGCACGGCCTGGTCCACCTTGATCTCCAGGACCTCCTCGTCGGCCGGCAGGAGGTCACGATCGAAGTCCGGATCGTCGGCCTGGATGCGCAGCAGGTCCCGCGCGCGGGCGCGCAGGCCGCTGTCGAAGGTCACCCTGAGGTCCGCCTCGTGCCCCTGGCCCGTCCAGGCCTCGCGGTCGTAGCGCATGACGCAGACCGGCGCCAGGCCCTTCTCCCGGATCATGCGCAGGACCTCGTCCAAGACCAGGCGGTCCGCCTGGGCCAGCGGGCGATCGAGTCCCTGGCCGGCCAGGAGGGCGCCGGCCTCGGCCGCGCTCAAGGCCAGGCGCCGCTTGCTGGTGCGGCCCCCGTACTTGTGCTTGACCTCCAGGAAGCAGATACCCTCCGGATGGTCTCCGGCCTGCCCGTAGACCCTGACGCGGACCTTGCGCCGCGAGGGCAGCCCCATGAGCTGGTTGGCGTAGATGGTCCGGTCCTGGTTGTCCAGGTAGGTGCCGACAATGGGATAGCGCCCCGTGGGCCCCGCGTGGGGATCCGGGGCCAGGCGCTCCGCCAGGGCGGCGCGCAGGGCCTGGGCCTGGTCGCGGTGGAGCCGGAACTTGAGTTCCAGCCGGTCGAAGCGGGTGATGGTGTCCATGGATAGGCGATCGCTTGGGGTGGGCCGTGAATCTTTAAGGGAACTTAAAGGATCCCGGCTGATTGTAGCAAGTCCGACGCCCGGCGGCGGCGATGCGGGGGCCTTCGCCGGAGTCGGCATCCTTCGTGCTGTAATCCAGCGCCGGACTTTGGCATCGTGTTAGCTGTGCTTCCAGATGTCAGCCTCGCGCCTCCGCTTACAGCCCCGGTGAACCCAGCGCCCCCGGCGGGCGATCGGGGCCGCCGGACGGCCCTTCCTGCCCGCCGCGCCCGGGCCCCCCATCGCCGGTGGGTGGCGGCCATCCTCCTGGCCCTGGGCCTGGGCCGGACGCCCTGGCCGGCCCCGGGCGAACCCGGCGCCGGGAGGGTCGCCACCCTGCAGGCGGCCGGCCAGCCGCGCTTTCACGTCTTCCTCCCCCTCCTGTCGCCGCCCATGGGCCAGGTGGCGCCGCCCCGGCTGAGCGCTGAGCCGGGTTACGTGGCGGCACCCCTCGCCCTCGAGCTGAACTCCGACAGCAGCGGCGCGGGCATCCGCTACACGCTCGACGGCTCCTCGCCCGACCCCGAGCGCAGCCCGCTCTACCTGACCCCCCTGGTCATCACCCGGACCACCACCCTCAAGGCCCGGGCCTTCAAGCCGGGCCAGATCCCCAGCCCGGTGGTCAGCGCCAGCTACCTCGTCCTGGAGCAGGTGATCCGCCAGCCCGCCCAGCCGGACCTGGAGCGCTTCCCGCCTGCCTGGGGGCGTTACGTCGAGGGAAAGCGCATCGGCCTGCCGGTGCCGGCGGACTATGCGATGGACCCCAAGGTGGTCGACGATCCGGCCACGGCGGGTCGGATCCTGGAGGACCTGCGCAGCCTGCCGGCCATCTCGCTCGTCGCGGACCCGCAGGATCTGTGGGCCGAGCCCGGCCTCTTCGGGAGCGGACAAGGGATCTACGCCAACCCCACGCTGGAAGGCCCCGACTGGGAGCGGCCGGTCTCGGTGGAGTGGATCGACCCGGACGGGCGCCGCCGGATGCAGATCGATGCCGGCCTGCGCATCGCCGGGCAGTGGAGCCGCAAGCCGGACAGCACGCCCAAGCACAGCTTCAGCCTGCGCTTCCGAGACCGCTACGGCGCCGGTCGCCTGGACTTCCCGGCCATTCCCGGCAGCCCGGTGCAGCGCTTCGAGACCCTGCGCCTGCGCGGCGGCCAGGCCGACACCTTCACCTACCTGCCGCTCAAGGCCCTCTATGTCCACGACCAGGTGGGGCGGGACCTGCAGCTGGACCTGGGCCAGCCGGCGGCCCGCGGCCGCTACGTCCACGTCTACCTCAACGGCCTCTACTGGGGCCTCTACAACCTCGCCGAGGAGGTGACCGCCCGCTTTGCCGCCGAGCACCTGGGGGGCTCGGAAGGTGATTACGACGTGGTCAAGGCCTTGGAGCGCCACGAGGTCGAGCACGGCAAGCCGGTGATCACCTTCGACTACGAGATGGAGGACGGTGACGACCAGGCCTTCCGCGCCCTCCTGGCCCTGCGCGAGACGCCGCCGCCGAACGATGCCGCCGGCCTGGCGACCGTCGAGCAGCAGCTGGACCTGGACGCCTTCGCCGCCTACCACATCCTGGAGATCTACAGCGGCAACGACGACTGGCTGGGCAAGAACTGGCGGGCCCTCCGCCGGCGCGGCCCGGTGGACGACCCTGCGGCCCGCCAGCCCGGCGGGCGCTGGACCTTCCTGGTCTGGGACATCGAGCGCGGCGCCTTCCTGCGCCTGGGCGACGCCCGCTGCGGCGCCGCCGACCATCCCTGCGGCCCTGCGCGCCAGCCGGACCCGGCGGACATCGCGGGCACGGCGGGGGTCATGGGCCTGCACGGCTGGCTGAAGGGCAGCGTGGACTACCGCCTGCGCTTCGCCGACCAGGCGAGGCGCCTGCTCCAGGACGACGGGCCCCTGACGCCCCAGCGGGTGGCGGCGCGCTACCGGGCGCGCCTCAAGGAGATCGACCGGGCCATCGTCGGCGAGTCGGCCCGCTGGGGCGACGTCTACCCGCGCGAGGCCTACGAGCCCACCTTCCTGGTCAACGCCGCCTGGTGGTTCGCGCTCTGGAGCCGCTTCGCCTCGCCCCTGGAGGCCGTCCAGCGCCGCGATCCGGAATGGCTGGACGAGGGCCGGCGCATCCTGGACGAGGCCATCCCGCTGAGGACGGGCATCGTGCTGGAGCAGCTCTGCCGCGAAGCGCTGGCCTCGCCGGTGGCAGGGCTGCGCATCCAGGCCGAGGTCCTGACACCCTCCGACCTGGGCGGCCGGGTGGTGATCACGCCCTTGGAGGGCGGCTGCCCTGGGCGCCTGGATGGCGGGACGGTCTATTACAGCCTGGACGGCTCGGACCCGCGCGAGCCGGGCTCGGGCCAGGCGGGCCGCTGGTGGAGCGGGCAGCCGTCGGCCGGCGCCCTGCGCTACACCCGGCCCCTGCGCGCCGAGGGCTACCGCCGCCTGAAGGCCCGCCTGGCGGTGGCGGCGGAGGACGGCACCCTGCTCTGGGGCCCCCTGAGCGAAGCGGTCCTGGGCCGGCCGCGCTTGGAGATCACCGAGCTCTTCTACCGCCCCCCGGAAGGCGAGGCCGAGTTCCTGGAGCTGCGCAACCTGGAAGCGGTGCCGGTGGACCTCTCCGGCGCCCGCTTCGAAGGGGTGAGCCTCGTCCTGCCGCCGGGCACGGTCCTGGGCCCCCTGGCCTACGGCCTGGTGACGGACGATCCGGACGCCCTGCGCGCCCGCTTCGGTGCTTCCCTGCCCATCCTGGGCGAGTACAACGGCGGCCTCTCCGGCGATGGCGAACGGATCCGCCTCTTGGACCCCGACGGCGCCCCCCTGGCCGAGGCCGCCTACAGCGACGGCGACTTCTGGCCTCTGGCGCCGGACGGCCACGGCTTCAGCCTGGTCTGGGAGCCCCGCGAGGGCGCCGCGGAGCCGGAGCGCTGGCGGGCCAGCAGCCTGCCCGGCGGCTCGCCGGGGGCGCCGGACCCGCCGCCGGCCACGCCGCGCATCCTGATCTCCGAGATCCTGGCCGCCAGCAGCCCGCCCTATGAGGACGCGGTGGAGCTCTACAACCCCAACCTGGGCCCGGTGGACCTCGGCGGCTGGCTGCTCAGCGACGAGCGCGACCAGCTGGACAAGTTTCGCATCCCGGCAGGCACCATGATCGGGCCCGGTACCTACCGGGTCTTCTACGAGGCCGATCTCAGAGCCGGGGGCGCGGGCGGTTCGGGCTTCAGCCTGTCCGGCCGCGGCGAGGCCGTCTACCTGGCGGCCGCCGATGCCCGGGGCAACCTGACGGGCCATGCCTCCGGCGCCCGCTTCGGAGCCACCGAAACCAATCGCTCCCTGGGGCGCTACCAGAGCCGCGACGGCCTGCTGAGCTGGCAGCGCCTCGGCCGGCCCGGCTTCGGGGTGGACCTGCCGGAGGACCTGACCTCCTTCCGCCAAGGCCAGGGCGCGCCGGACGGCCCGCCGCAGGTGGGGCCGGTCTTCATCGCCGAACTGCAACTGGGCACGCCCGAGGACGGCGACGCCTTCGCGGAGCTGGGCAACCTGAGCGGCCAGGCCCTGGCCCTGGCCGGCCCGGACGGCCGGCCTTGGGAGCTGGCCGGCACCTTGAACTTCCGCTTCCCGCCCGGGGCCGAGCTGCCGGCCGGGGGTCGGCTCCTGGTGGTGGCCGGCGACCCGGCGGCCTTCCGCCTGCGTCATGCGGTGCCGGAATCGGTGCCCGTCCACGGGCCGGCCGTCCTGCTGGCGGAGCCCCGCCTGCGCCTGGACCTGCTGGAAGCCTATCCCGACGGGGGCGATGGCGCGCCGCCGGCCAACATCCTGCTGGAGCGCCTGCAGCTGCAGGACCGCCCGCCCTGGCCGCGGGAGCCGCGGGGCCTGGAACGCCTCGAACCCCCCCTCCCGGCGGTGGAGCCGGGCGCCTGGTCGGACCTGCGGCCGGGCGGCAGCCCCGGCCGACCGAACACGGTGCTGCGCCACCTCTTCCTGCCCTGGCTGGGCGGCGATTGAGCCTGCGGATGCGCCTGAGGCCCCCTGGCACCGGGGCCCTTTGCGCGCTGTGCGCCCTGCTGCTCCTGGCGGCGGCCTGCCGGACGCCGGACGCGCCCGGGCTGCCGACGGCCACCGGCGAGGGCGGTGCGGGCGAGGGAGCGCGGGTTGGGACCGACAGGGCCAATAGGACCCATGCGACCGACCCGTCCTCTGCGTCCTATCCGTCCTATCCGTCCTACCCCCCCATCCCAGACACCCCCGATGATGCCCCTGAGACCACCGGGGCCGCCATGTCCGCCGCCTGGCCCCGCGCCGCTCGCCGGCTGGGCCTGCCCTGGCTTGCGCAGGGGCCGCCCCTGCTGGCAGGCGCGGCAACATCGGCCCCTCCGGAGCTGCCGCAGTCGGTGACCCCGGCGGCCGTGGCGGCAACCGCAGGCCCCGGCGGCCTTCCCGCCGGACCCTGCGCCGGCATGGTGGGCCGCCAGGGCGGGACCCTGTTCCTGGAGGGCCGGCCCTGGCGCTTCTTCGGCGTCAACGCCACCTACCTGACCGAGCCGGACTTCCCGGAGGCCGAGGTGGGCCCCCTCTTGGAAGGGTTGGCGAAGCGGCGGGTGAACGCCCTGCGGGTCTGGTTCCGGCCCGGCCAGGACCCGGAGCGCTTCCAGCGACTCTTGGACCAGGGCGGCCGGCAGGGCCTGCGCTTCCTGGTCAGCCTGGGCGACAACGTCCACGACGGCGTGGACTGGTTCTTCGGCGAGGAGGACGAGGGGGTCTACCGGCCCCACCTGGAGGCCACGGTGCGCCGCTTCGCCGGCCGGCCGGAGATCCTGGCCTGGGAGCCGCTCAACGAGCCCAACTGCGGCGACGGACGCTTCGACGAGACCTGCGTCAAGACCATCCGCGACTGGGTGGTGGGGACGGCGCGGAGCATCCGCGGCCTGGACGCCTGCCACCTGGTCTCCAGCGGGATGATCGGCGCCGGCAACTTCGACCTGGACCAGGACAGCTACCGCCGCCTGCACAAGAAGGACGAGATCGACCTGATCTCGGTGCACCGCGACATTCGCCGGGATGCCGACCTGGAGCTGGAGCTGGCGGCCGATGCCGACAAGCCCATCGTCTACGGCGAGATCTACGACATCGCCAACGACGAGGGCTGCTCGCCCCTCGGCGGCGCGGCGGGGCCGGCGGGTCGGGCGGGCCGGGTGGCCGACGACCTGGCCCAGGCCTGGCAGGACGGCGTCGACGGCTACCTGCTCTGGGACCTCAACCTGGGCCAGGTGCGCAAGACCAACGGCGACAGGGGCTATTACTGCAGCAAGTTCGGCTATGCATTGGATGACCCGGTGTGGGGGAGGGTGGCGGACCTCGTCGAGTGACTCGGGGCGGCCCCGCCCCTGGAATGAGCCGGAGCGGGTCGATGGTTCCCCCAGCCAGCCCTACCCAAGCGCCCCAAACCCGTCTACAATCGCCCTCGGATCCGGCCCCGCGCGCCGGAGGGGGGGGCGCTGCCAGCCGGCGCCGGCCAGGCGCGGTCGAGGTCCGGACGGAGGATCCGCCATGCGTCGCTCTTTGTCTTGTGTGTCGATCGGTTCGCTGCGTCCATCCTTGCGCCGCGCCCTGCCCGTCGGCCTCGCGGTCGCCGTGGGGACGGCGCTGTCGCTGCTGCGCCCCGCCCCCGCCCTGCGCGCCGGGCCGGCGGCCGACGCGCCGCCTCTCTCGCTCTTCGACGATGCCTGCCTCTCCGACAACCCCTACGTGGCCACGGCCCGCTTCGCCAGGGGGCGCAGTCTGGACGAGCCGGCGGTGGTAGCGTTCCACGACACGGCCAACCAGGAAGCGCAGCCGGTCCTGGCCACCGTGCGCCAGATCGGCGCCGTCTACGGCCTGGCCTACCGCAGCCAGGAGCGGGCCCTCTACGCCGCAGCCTACCACAAGCGCGGGACCATGCTGGGCCCCTCGGGGCCCGGGGGGATCTACCGCATCGACCTCAACAGCGGGAACGTGGCGCCCTGGCTGACAGTGGCCGGCGCCGGCAGCAACATGCACGAAGACGACGACAACTACTTCCCGGACACCAAGGCCCGGGACGTGGTGGGCGTCACCGGCCTGGCCGACATCGACCTGGACCAGAGCGGCGACGTGCTCTACGTCATGCACCTGGTCGAGCGCAAGATCCACCGCTACCAGGTGGCGGACAAGAAGCTCCTGGGCAAGGTGGACATCGGTCCCGTCGCCCTCAAACTGCCCTGGGCTGCCGATGCCCGGCCCTTCGGCCTGATGATCCAGGGCCAGACCCTCTACCACGGCGTCATCGCCACGGCCTTCAAGAGCCAGGACGAGAAGGACCTGAAGGCCTTCGTGTTTGCGTCGGCCCTCGACGGCACGGGCATGCGCGAGGTGCTGGCCCTGCCCCTGGCCTACGACCGCGGCTTCGCGGTGGGCGGCTTTGGCGGCCGGGGCGGCGGTGGCGGCACGCCGGCCCGCTGGCAGCCCTGGAAGAGCGGCTACAACACGGTGGGCAGCGGGTTCGCGCCCGTCGGGATCTACCCTCAGCCGATGCTGTCGGACATGGAGCTGACGGCGCGGGGCGACATGGTCCTGGGCTTCAGGGACCGCAACGGCGACATGACCTTCTTCTTCCCCGGCGGCCGCAACCCGCCCGGCGAGGGCACCAGCATCCCCGCCGGCGACATCCTCCTGGCGCGGCGGCAGGGCGAGGGCTGGGCGGCCAACCCGGTGCCAGAGTTCTACGACGAGGACGCCGGCCCGGGCCTGCGCGCCCGCACCGGCGCCCACGAGGAGACCAGCTTCGGCGGCCTGGCCCAGATCATGAAGGTGGACCGGGTGATCATGAGCGGCATGACGCCGCTGCAGATCAGCTCCGGCGGCGGCTTCTGGTTCGACAATGTGCGCGGCGACAACACGGCCCGCGAAGAGGTCTACGACTTCGACTCGGCGGTCAACTTCGGCAAGGCCAACGGCCTGGGCGACGTGGAGATCCTCTGCTCCGAGTTCGTCCCTTCGCCCACGCCCTCGGCCACGGCCACCCGCGAGCGCACCGCCACCCCCACGCGGACGGCGACGGCCACCGAGACGGTGGTGCCCACCGTCACCGACACGCTCACCCCTTCGGCCACCCCCACCCCCTACCGCATCTACCTGCCCTTCACCGAGAAGACCAAGCCCTGCGACCCCGACGCCTACCGCACCTCGGTGGTCCTG
>WBZV01000311.1_pt1 | contig 31284 bp, 22 predicted proteins | sample 5204221 | NCBI WGS metagenome assembly WBZV01 (sample SAMN12344360, study PRJNA552823) | activated sludge metagenome | biome: Activated sludge suspended growth; feature: Nitrification reactor; material: Wastewater; isolation source: activated sludge from nitrification reactor of wastewater...
CCCCGCACGCCGGCGCGGAGGTCTTCCTCCAGCTCCGCGGCTATCCCCACACGCCCTCCTGAGAGGGTCGCAAGCTCAAGAGTCGACATGACGCCTCTCCCCGGTGCTTTGGCATTTTCTTGAAAAGCGATCTTATCACGAACGCGCGGGCGTTTTGACTCGGGAGTTCTCGGAAGGGCGAGCCTAGTCGCAGGTGGGGCCCGTCTGTGAACCTGTTAACGTTCGCATTTATGGTGTTGACCATGGTCAGATGCCTCCTGATTCCAGGCATCGATGCCAGCAACGAACTCCTTCACGGCGCCGGCTCCTCGCTGATTCTCCCCACGTCACGGTCGGCTTTCCAAGCCGTGGTTCCGTCGCGGTCAGGCAAACGATCAACCATCCCGGAAGTCCTGGTCGCGTCGGTTCCCGCCGACCACCTGCTCCGCCACCGCGCGCCCAGTACCGGGGTGCGGGGAGAATTGGGCAGGAGGCGGTGCAGCACGTGGGAAGAGGATGGATTACCGGAGGTGCCTTGATAGCTTTCCCCCGGCCGCTCGCGTCCGGTATGCGCCGCGTCGCGGCCTGTAGCCTGCATGCAGCGCAGCGCACTGCGGGAACCACCACGGAAACAACCCGGATTTCGCTTTTCCGCTCCATACGGACTACGCTTGCTGTGCGATGTCTTTCGGCGGGTGGTGCGGATCAAGAGGGCCGTACGCCATCGCTCATGACGAGAAGGGAGCATTGAAGCGGTGCGATCAAGTGGTAGCAGGCGCCCACACTGCAAATGCCAGCTAACCGTAGTAAAATCTGCTAACCAAAAGGGCGTTAAATAGCCCGCTTGAAGTATTCCGCCGAGCCAGGAGCGAAAAGATCTTGCGCCAGTTCCACAGCATGTCATTATGTTTGATGTGGGACTAGGGGGGGTAATTAACGGTGAAAACTATTAGCGTTGGTCAAACTCCATTAAGTCGGGAAAGGGGAATACATGAGAATTCGCTTGGCTGCGGCCGTTTTAGCCATCGGCGTCCTTCCTGCTCCAATTCTGGCGGCCCCTCCTACTTCCTGCACACCCGCCCAGGCTAATGGGAAATACGACTTCCACAGCCTCAATTCCATCTACAAAGCCTGTTCCGGAACCATCGGCCCAACAGGTGCCGCGCCCATCTCCACCTCCAGCATCTCTTTCAGGTGCCTTGACAACCAGGGCCGTATTTCAATCTGGACAGGCTCTATCGCCCTCAAGACCGACTGCCGCATCACCGGTTCCTACACCGGCAGGTGGGCTTCCGGCGCTCCAGGAACGACTTCAGTGACCGTCAGCGGAGGTACCCTCGACCAGAGCCGAAACAGCCTCCACCTCAGATCTTACGAGTTCGCCACGGCTCCCATCCTCTATAGCCAAATATCGGCGACGAGGACGACCACCGTCCAAACCCTCGTGGCAACTGCTCAAAGTTCCAAAACAACAGAGGCAGCCGGCGCCCCTCCGCGTCCGTAACGTTTTCTATGCCCGGGGTTGGTCCGAGAGCGGACCAACCCATCAAGAATCACGATCGTCACCCCGACCCTTTCGTTCGATTTTCCCTAGCATTACTTTCTCACGCTCGATCTTGCATCCCATGACGAGAGCGGCGCCATAGCCGAACGGCCGAGGTGCCGATGGTGCAGCATCGGCAAAGACGCCGGCTTGCCAAGCGCTCCGCGTCTGTTAAGAAGGGCCGCGCTCGCCTGACCACCGGCTGCTTGCCCCGAATGACCGAGATCACGCCCGAGATCGTTGCCCAGCACGGGATTAGTCCCGATGAATACGCGCGCATCCTCGACGTACTGGGGCGAGCACCGAGCTTTACCGAACTTGGCGTGTTCTCGGTGATGTGGAGCGAGCACTGCTCGTACAAGTCTTCCAAGCGGTGGCTGAAGCGCCTGCCGACAACCGCACCCTGGGTGATCTGCGGGCCGGGGGAGAACGCCGGCGTCGTCGATATCGGCGATGGGCAGGCGGTGATCTTCAAGATGGAGAGCCACAACCACCCGTCCTACATCGAGCCTTATCAGGGTGCTGCGACAGGGGTGGGGGGAATCCTGCGCGACGTGTTCACTATGGGCGCGCGGCCGATCGCCAACCTGAATTCGCTGCGCTTCGGTGATCCGTCGTATCTCAAGACCCGGCATCTGGTGGCCGGCGTCGTTGGCGGGATCGGCGGCTACGGCAATTGCGTCGGCGTGCCGACGGTGGCGGGCGAGTGCACCTTCCATCCCGGCTACGACGGCAATATCCTGGTCAATGCGATGACGGTCGGCGTGGCGCCGGCCAACCGCATCTTCTATTCGGCGGCCGCAGGGCCGGGCAATCCGATCGTCTACGTCGGCTCCAAGACTGGACGCGATGGGATTCACGGCGCCACCATGGCGTCCGCCGAGTTCAGCGAGGAAACAGAAGCGAAGCGGCCGACGGTGCAGATCGGCGATCCGTTCACCGAGAAGCTGCTGATCGAGGCCTGCCTGGAGCTGATGGCGACCGACGCGATCGTCGCCATCCAGGACATGGGGGCGGCCGGGCTGACCTCGTCGTCGTTCGAGATGGCCTCGAAGGGAAGCGTCGGCGTCGAACTTGACCTCGACTGCGTGCCGATGCGCGAAGATGGGATGACCGCCTACGAGATCCTGCTCTCGGAAAGCCAGGAGCGGATGCTGATGGTGCTGCGGCCGGGGCACGAAGCCGAGGCGCGCGCCGTGTTCGAGAAGTGGGAGCTGGACTTCGCCGTCGTCGGCCGGATCACCGACAGCCGGCACATGGTGGTGCGGCGCCACGGAGAAGTGGTGGTCGACGTACCGGTGGCGCCGCTCGTCGCGGCCGCTCCGGACTACGATCGGCCGCATCGGCCGACACCCCCGAAACCCGTCCTGGATCCGGCCACCCTGAGCGTTCCGAATGATCCGATCGCCGTGCTTGTCCGCCTGCTGGGCTGTCCCGATCTCGCCGACAAGCGCTGGATCTGGGAGCAGTACGACCACATGGTGATGGCCCAGACGGTGCAAAGGCCGGGAGGCGACGCCGCCGTCCTGCGGCTGCTCGGCACGCCAAAGGGCCTTGCCGTGACCTCCGACTGCACGCCGCGTTATTGCGCCGCCGATCCTCGTGAAGGCGGCCGGCAGGCGGTGGCCGAGGCGTGGCGGAACCTGGTCGCGGTCGGTGCGCGGCCGCTCGCGATCACCAACTGCCTGAACTTCGGAAATCCGGAAAAGCCGGAGATCATGGGCCAGTTCGCAGGCTGCATCGAAGGGATGGCCGACGCCTGCCGGGCGCTCGACTTCCCCGTCGTCTCCGGCAACGTCTCGCTCTACAACGAGACCAACGGCGTTGCTATTCCGCCGACACCGACCATCGGCGGTGTCGGCCTGCTGGCGGACGTGGACCGCATGGCGACCCTTGCCCTGAAGCCCGACGACGAGGTGTTGCTGGTGGTGGGCGGCAGCGAGGAAACCCTCGGTTGGCTCGGTCAGTCGCTCTATCTCCGCGAGATCGAAGGCCGGGAGGAGGGGGCGCCGCCGCCGGTGGACCTGGTGGCACATGGCGCGGCGGGAGAGCTGCTGCGCCGGCTGATCGAAGCAGGGCATGTGACCACCTGTCACGACGTGGCGGACGGCGGGCTGCTGGTGGCCGTGGCGGAGATGGCGATGGCGGGGGATATCGGCGCGGGGATCGACATTCCCGGCGAAAAGCTGGCGCACGCCTGGCTGTTTGGCGAGGGCCAGGGCCGCTGGCTCGTTGCCGCATCCGCAGAGCAGGCAGCGGAGGTGGAAGCGCGGGCACGCGGCGCCGGCGTCCCGGTTGGGCGTATCGGCCGTGTCGGCGGCAGTCGGTTGACCATCGGCGCCGAACACGCCATATCCCTCACCGAGTTACGCAGCGCGCACCGGCGATGGCTGCCAGACTTCATGGCAGGATGAGCAGAAGGCAGGAACCGGCGATGGCGATGGACGCGGCGGAGATCGAACGGCTGATCAAGGAACGACTGCCGGATGCGGAGGTCACGATCGCCGATCTCCGCGGCGACGGCGATCACTACGCCGCCCAGGTCTCGTCGTCGGCCTTCATCGGCAAGAGCCGGGTGCAGCAGCACCAGCTCGTCTACGCCGCACTTCAGGGGCGCATGGGGACGGCGCTGCACGCACTCGCGCTGACCACCACCGTGCCCGGCGCTGATCTCTAGCTTCCCGAGAGGAACGGTCATGACCGATACCCCCGTCTTCACCCGCATCCGTCAGGAAATCACCGACAATCCGGTGGTGTTGTTCATGAAGGGCACGCCGATGTTCCCGCAATGCGGCTTCTCGGCGGCAGTCGTCCAGGCGCTCTCCAACCTCGGCGTCAAGTTCAAGGGAATCGATGTGCTGTCCGACCCCGGGCTGCGCGAGGGCATCAAGGAGTTCACCAACTGGCCGACAATCCCGCAGCTCTACGTGAGCGGCGAGTTCGTCGGCGGCTGCGATATCGTCCGCGAGATGTACACATCTGGCGAGCTGCAGCAGCTTCTGGAGGAGAAGGGTGTCGAGTACGCCCGCTGACGCGTGCATTCCCGGCCTTGAGGGCGGGCGCCAAATCGCTTAGCGTCCGGCGGTGTGGCGCTCGGGCTCAATCGAACAGGGCAAACGGGGAATGATGACAAACGCGCACAAGGTGGCAACGACACCGGCGTTGCTTCTCGTCGGGCTGTTGGCGGCGACCGGTTGCCAACAGGGCGGAACGTCCGATTTCGGGCCGAAGACCGGCGTGGGCGCGGCACTCGGCGCGGCCGGCGGCGGTTTGCTGGGTGCAGCGGCCGGCGGCGGCGCTACCGGCATCGCCGCAGGCGTGCTGCTGGGCGGCCTCCTCGGTGGTGCCACCGGCAGCTATCTCGACGACCAGGACCGGCGCACGGCGGCGGCGACGACCCAGCAAGCGCTGAACGACAAGCCGTCCGGCACGACCACCGCGTGGCACAATCCCGACTCGGGCAACTCCGGCTCCGTCACTCCGGTCCGCACCTACCAGACCCCCACGGGCCAGTATTGCCGCGAGTTCGAGCAGACCGTGACCATCGGCGGCAAGCCGCAAAAGAGTTACGGCACCGCCTGCCGGCAGCCTGACGGCTCCTGGCGAATCGTGAGCTGATCTCCCTCTGGCCCGGATAAGGACGACCACCATGCGCGTGGGCGCTTCGCTCTTTCTTTCCTCTCTGGCCGTCGGCTGTCTGCTGACGCTGGCGACGGTTCACCAAGCTGGCGCGCAAGCCGCCGGGCAATCCTTTTCCACCAGCGATCTCGACAAGGATGGCAAGATCGATCGCGCCGAATACCAGCGGCGGATGGTCGAGGTCTTCTATTTCGCCGACCGGAACAAGGATGGGGTGGTGACGATAGAGGAAATCGCCGCGATCGAAACGGTGGACGAGAAGGCCTTCAAGGCGGCCGACCGGGACGGCAACGGCAAGCTGAGCGTCAACGAGTTCGTCGCCTACCGGGTGATCCAGTTCGACGAGGCCGATGCCAACAAGGATGGCGTGCTGACCGTCGAGGAAGTGGAAGCCTGGGAGAAGCGCTGACCGCAGGGCAGAAGCGGGCACGCCAGCTGCTTCGCCCATAAACCTCCGTGAGGGGTGGACCGCCAGCCGAGAACGCGCGTCGTCGGATGGAGATCGGAAAACCTGCGAGCGCCGCGATGCCCTGTCCGGAGTGGCGACCCGGGCTTGCTTCACCGCCTCGCAGGTTCGCGATGGTGGCGGGAGTTCGCGAGGCCTTAGCGCGAGTAGAACTCGATCACCAGGTTGGGTTCCATCTGCACCGGGTAGGGCACGTCCTGTAGCTTCGGTGTGCGCAGGAACGTGCCGCGCATCCGATTAGACTCGACCGCCAGGTATTCCGGCACGTCGCGCTCCGGCAACTGCACCGCTTCCATGACGCAGATCAGCTCGCGCGACTTTTCCTTGACCTCGATGATGTCGCCTTCCTTGACAAGGTAGGAAGGGATGGTCACCCGTCGGCCGTTGACCTTGATGTGGCCATGGCTGACGAACTGCCGGGCGGCGAACACCGTGGGGACAAACTTCAACCGGTAGACCACGGCATCGAGCCGGCGCTCCAGCAGGCCGATCAGGTTCTCCGAGGTATCGCCCCGCCGGCGGATCGCCTCTTCGTAGTAGCGATGGAACTGCTTCTCGCTGATGTTGCCGTAGTAGCCCTTCAGCTTCTGCTTCGCCATCAGCTGCAGGCCGTAATCGGTCGGCTTCTTGCGCCGCTGGCCGTGCGCACCGGGGCCGTAGTCTTTGGTGTTGATGGGGCTCTTGGCGCGGCCCCACAGGTTGACGCCGAGGCGTCGGTTGATCTTGTACTTCGCTTCAATGCGCTTGGTCATCGCATCCGGTCCGTCATTGATGTTGTTGTCCCGGTAGACCCTGGAGGGTGGGGCAAACACAACCGCGCACGCCCGCGTTTCCGGGAATGAGAGCGCGCACTATACCGCCGGGGCACCGCAAGTCAACCGGTGCCGGGCTGAGAAACAGGGCGATCGCTCCCGGCGATGAAACCCGCAAGCACGAGCGGATTGCTACGTCTCTACCGTGTGCATGCCAATGAAAAATTGTACTAGTCAGAACTAATTCAACGAAATCCTGAATTGCACAGAAAAGAAACGAAGAGAAAGAGCGTCGATTCCCTGAAAACGCCTAGTCCATGACATGGTATAGCCGCAAAACATTGTTACTCACCATGACAAGCGCTGCTGGCGCGAAGCTGAATTATTGAGAATATAGCTAAATAATTTGCATAACTCGAATGTAGTATCGGTCATTGTATATCATAGTACACAGGATGCAACGGCAGGGATCCTTTGAGGACTTTTTAGAAAGAGTTCAAAAAATAATCTAAGAAGCAAGGGAAAGACAATGGGGATCGCCAGGCTTGCTGCTGTTACGATCATTTCAGGATTTGGTGTCGTATTTCCGTGGGTTGTCGCCGCTCAGGTGAACGACGAGACTGGTATCAAAGCGACCGGCCCCGCACAAACGGCGCCGACCGGTTTCGACAAACTGACCAACGGCTTCATTGAACAGGGGCCGCCGTACGAAACCCTGGACGAAACGACGGTTTCGGTGCGGCGTCGAACCTTCAACGACAACCGCTTCATCTTTGAAGAGACGGAAGTGGAGGCGGATGGGCTGGGGCCCGTCTTCAACGCGCAGAGCTGCCGTGAATGCCATCAGAACGTCGTGACCGGCGGTTCGAGCCAGATCGCCGAACACCGCGCCGGGCGGCGCCAGGGCAATCGGTTCGTCGAAGCCGCCGGCGGGTCCCTCATTCACTCCAGAGCGATTCATGCGGACATCATCGAAAGGGCATCGAACGCCGATAACATCAATGCTTTGCGAATGTCGCTCAGCACGCTCGGCGACGGCTATGTGGAAAGTCTCAGCAACGCAACCTTGCTGGCAATTCAGAAGGCCCAGCCGCCTGCGCTGCGGGGTACCGCGGTTCCCGTCCCGGTGCTGGAAGCAAAGGGAGCCCTGCGTATCGGTCGGTTCGGCTGGAAGAACCAGCACGCGAGCCTGGAATCGTTCTCCGCGGACGCGTACCTGAACGAAATGGGAATTACCTCTCCGCTGCTACCGAAGGAAAATACGTCCAACGGTCGCAGCGTCGCAGCCTACGATCACGTTGCCGATCCCGAAGACGATGGTCTCGACATCGTTGCCTTTGCCGACTTCATGCGGGCGACCAAGGCCCCACCCAGGGGCCAGGTTACACCGGCAGCGCGTGCCGGCGAGACCGTGTTCAATGCGATCGGCTGTAACGTCTGTCACACGCCAACGCTGGTTACCGCACCGCCGGGCACACCGATCAACGGCGGCGCGTTTATCGTCCCGCCGGCCCTCGGCAACAAGATCATCCACCCTTACAGCGACTTTCTGCTGCATGACATCGGCACGGGCGACGGTATCCCGCTCGGCTCCTCGCCGGAGCTGGTGTCGACCGCCAACCAGGTTCGCACGGCCCCCCTGTGGGGTCTGCGCACCCGCAATCGCCTGATGCATGACGGCGACTCGTTCACTCCCGAAGACGCAATCAGGCGACACGGCGGACAGGCAGCGAGCGTCAAGGCCCAGTATGAAGCCCTGGACCGTTCGAAAAAGATCTGGCTCCGGGCCTTTCTCGATACCCTGTGATCGAGACGGCGAAGGCAACGACGGACCGCCTCCGGTCCAGCGCTGTCGTTGTCGTTCCGCCACCATTTGGCCCGCCGCCGCCGAGGCCGGGGTACCCCGCCGCTGCAACCTCTTTCCGCCGCCCCCAGTCGTTATAATGGGGAATCGGGCCCAGATATGGAGCCGGAGAGCGGGAAGTCTGCGCGGAAAGGACGTTGAATGGTGGTGCTGGGCGCGGAGCGGCAGGCTAAGACTGCGGGGCGTCTTATCGTCCTCGTTTTCGCCCTGCTTCTGGCCGCGGTCGCGGGCTCGCTGTGGGTCCTGTTTGGGAACCTCCAGCAAGCGCGGTTCGATTTGGTCCGAACCTATGAACAGATCATCGTTGCTCGCGACCTGTTCACCCTGGTCGAGGACGCGGAGACCGGCAAGCGCGGCTATCTGCTGACCCGCGATCCCGCCTACCTCGGGACGTATGAACGCGCTATCCAGCGCGTCCAGCCGCTGCTCGACAAGCTGAGTGAAGCCCGGTCGCCGCCGTCGATTGTCGCCAATATCGACAGCCTGCGCCCGTTGGTGGGAAAGAAGGTCGAAGAACTCGCGGCGGTCATTCGGCTGGCGAACGAGGAGCGCTTTCAGGACGCGCTCGAAATCATCCGATCGGGCGAGGGACGGGAACTTAAGGAAAACATTCGCCACGTGGTCGATGCGATCGAACAGGGCAGCCGCGAACTCCTGGCCGAGCGGTTCGCTATCCTTCAGCGCGCGGCGCGGGATCAGCTTATCGGCAGCGCCGTAATCGTCGTCGCGCTGTTCGGGGTGCTCCTCATGGCCGGATTCCTGTTGCGGCGGGCGTTCGCATCGGTGCGGGAGGCCGAGAGGCGCGCCGAGGCCAACGCCGAGCAACTGCGCATCAGCCTCAATAGCCTGAGCCAGGGTATCAGCGTGTTCGATGCCGACCATCGGCTGGTCAACTGGAATCACTGCTTCGCCGAGCTCTTTTCGGTGCCCGGGCATCTGCTGCAGGCCGGAACGCCCTACACCGCCTTGGTTCGGCACGAGTGGACGGACGACGAAGGCGACTTCCTCGAAACGCCCGCGCAGCTCGCGGAAACGCCCCCCGAGGCGACCGGTCGATCCACGCCGGTCGTGTACGAGCGCACCCGCAAGGACGGCCGCACCTTCGAGCTGCGGCGGACACCGCTCCCCCTCGGCGGCTTCGTCATCACTTACACGGACATCTCTGAAAGACTGGCTTCGGAAAGCAGGCTCAGGCAGGCGTTGCGGCTCGACGCTGTCGGCCGCCTGACCGGCGGCGTCGCCCATGACTTCAACAACCTGCTGACCGTGATCCTGGGAAATCTGGAGGCGCTCAGGTGCGGCATCGGCGATCCCGAGATCCGCCGCATCGAGATGGCGTCCGCTGCGGCGGAGCGTGGTGCCAATCTGACCCGTCAACTGCTGGCGTTCGCCCGTCGTCAGCCACTCAAACCCTGTCCGATCGACGTCAATCGGCTGATCGCCGACATGGATTCGTTCCTGCAGCGCTCTCTTGGCGAACAGATCCGGGTGGAAACCGCTATTTCAGCGGATATCTGGACGGTCCTCGCCGACGCGTCGCAACTCCAGGACGCCATCCTCAACCTCGCCATCAACGGCCGCGATGCCATGGCGGACGGTGGCGTGCTGACCATCGAGGCGTCGAACGCGACGCTGGACGCCGACTACGCGAGGACCCATGCCGAGGTGCAGCCCGGCTCCTACGTGATGATCGCGGTGACCGATACAGGTTGTGGCATGTCCCCCGATGTCATTGCCCGGGCGTACGAGCCCTTTTTCTCCACCAAGGGACCGGACAAGGGGTCGGGGCTCGGCCTGTCTCAGGTTTTCGGTTTCGTCAAGCAGTCGGGCGGCCACGTCAAGATTTACAGCGAGCTCGGAAACGGGACGACGATCAAGCTCTACCTGCCGCGAACCACCGAGCCGGCGGTGGAGGTGGCGCGTGCGCCGGAGGAGATCGTCCAGGGCCATGAAACGGTGCTGGTCGTCGAGGACGACAGCGCCGTCCGCCACACCGCCGTCACGATGCTGAGTGAATTGGGCTACGACTGCGTCGAGGCGCCCGATGCCCACCAGGCCCTCGCGTTCCTCGCCCGATCCGAGGACACGGTGGATGTGTTGTTCACCGACGTCATTCTGCCGGGCGGCATGCTCGGACGCGAGCTTGCGGAACGTGCTCAGGCGCTGAAGCCGGACCTGTGCATCCTCTTCACGTCGGGTTACACGCAGAACGCGATCGTGCACAACGGCCGCCTTGACGACGGCGTCCACTTCGTCAGCAAGCCTTACAGGAAGGCGGAACTGGGGGCCAGGTTGCGGCAGGTGCTCGCCGGCCGTTCCAAAAAGCCGGTGGCGGCGGTCGATCCCGAACCGGGGAGGGGGCGGACGATCGTCGTCGTTGAGGACGAGCCGCTGGTGTTGTGGCTGGCGGCGGACCTGTGCAAGGACCTCGGGCATACGCCGATCGAGGCGCGGAGCGCGGCGGAAGCGCTGGCCGTGTTCGACGCCGGCAAGACCATCGATGCGATGATCACCGACCTGGGGCTGCCCGACCTGCGCGGCGACGCACTTGCCCTGGAAGTGCGTCGGCGGCACCCCGACCTGCCGATCGTCGTCGCGACCGGCCATGGCGCGGAGAGCCTGGGCGCGCTGGCCAACCTCGACCGCATCGCTTTCGTCGCCAAGCCTTACGACGCGGCGGCGCTGCAGACCGCGCTCGACAGCCTGGGCATCCGGACTCCCCCGCCCCAACCGTCCCCGAGCGAGAGCGCCTGAAGGCCGCGTGCCGGAGCGGACCGGGCCTCCGGCATTGCCGTTCACGGGCTTCCCGCGCTAGCCTTCCGCCAAAGGCCGGCGAACCGGCCGGGAAGAGCGGGCCGGGAGACGACGACCATGCCGGATCGGATTCAGATCCTGACAGCGGACATCACCACGCTGCAGATGGATGCCATCGTGAATGCCGCCAACGAAAGCCTGCTGGGCGGCGGCGGCGTTGATGGCGCCATTCATCGCGCCGCCGGGCCGGAACTGCTGGCGGAGTGCCGGCTGCTCGGCGGCTGCCCGACGGGCGAGGCGAAGATCACCCGCGGATATCGCCTGCCCGCCCGCTTCGTCATCCACACCGTCGGGCCGGTGTGGCGCGGCGGCGGCTCGGGAGAGGACGGCTTGCTGGCCTCCTGCTACCGCCGCAGCCTCGAGCTTGCCCAACACCATGGCTGCGCCAGCATCGCCTTTCCCGCGATCAGCACCGGCATCTTCGGCTTTCCCCCGGACCGGGCCGCCGCAATCGCGGTCCGCACGGTGAGCACGGTGCTGCAGCAGCAGGAGCTTCCCGAAGTCGCGGTGTTCTGCTGCTTCAGCGAGGCGTCGGCAGACGCCCACCGCGCCGCGATGGCGGACCTGCAACGCTAGTCGGCGCGCGGTCTGTGAGCGGAGCGTGCCGGCGCCGGGACGTGCGATTGTCCACTATGCTGACCGGAAGGCCTTAAATATCGTTCATGTTCTTTAATGTTTTACATGCCATCGCAATGGAGCGGGTGCTCCAAGGAGCGTTCCGCACAAAATGAGGTGAATCATGTCAAGGCTGCATGTCATCTGCAAGAACGGCCGACATCTCAAACGAATAAAGGATATTGGTCCCGACATGTATGAGAGTGGGTATTGGCCCATAGCGGAAGATAATGCGAGACACCTGATTGGAGGCACCCTGTACCTGCACGAGACCAAGGCAGAGCCTTCTTACTTTGGTGGAAAAGTTGAGGATTTCAGGCGGGCCGACGGGGAGTGGCCACAGCATCCAGAACGACTTATCTTCACCGTACGTTCGACCCGCGATGCAAAGGGCCAGCAATGGCGAGGTGATACCAACTCAATGGCTTGGATCGGCGGTGTCGTTGATGACTAACTTGGGGATATTGGACAATTCTCTATACCGTCAACATTCCGTAGGTAACGGGGAGGCCGGCGAGGGTGCCGTGCCGTACCAGGAGACGAGTTCGGCATAGGGGAACGGCTCGCTGGAAAGGGCAGTTCAGTCAAGCTCGGGGCCAGCAGGTGCTCACGCGCCAGCAGACCATACTCTCATCCTCGCCTTCAGCTTCCGCGGCGGCGGCCGGCGCGACGCCGCGGAAGCTGTTCGTAATGTGAAAGACCGGGCATTCCCAGGCGGGAGCCTTCAGAGCATGACGGCGGCCGTGGCCCAGACGGCGAGGCCGGCGACGGTGCCCTGCACCAGGGTGCCGAGAGTCTGCAGCTTGTAGCCGGTTTCCGGGCTCATGTTGGAGAACTGGGTGACGACCCAGAAGAAGCTGTCGTTGGCGTGGCTGACCACCATCGCGCCGGCGCCGATGGCGACGACCACCAGCGCCTTGGCGGTTTCGCCGTCGAGGCCGAGCGGTGTCAGCAGCGGCGCCATCAGGCCGGCGGTGGTGATGATCGAGACGGTCGAGGAGCCCTGCGCCGTCTTGATGCCGGCGGCGATGACAAACGGCAGCAGGATGCCCAGCGGCGTGTGCGACAGCGAACTGCCGACGACGGCTGCGATGCCGGAGTTCTGCAGCACCTTGCCGAACGCGCCGCCGGCGCCGGTGATGATGATGATGATCGCGGCATCGAGGATCGCCTTGCCGACCAGCCCCTGGTCCGAGAGCATCGAGCGTTCCAGCTTCTTCGGCAGCAGCAGCGCCAGGGCGACGCCGATCAGCAGCGCCACCACCGGCTGGCCCGCGAAGCCGAGCAGCTTGAAGAGGATCCCCTCGCCCAGCGGCTTGGTCGGGAACTCGGCGATCGAGCGCAGCACGATCAGCATGATGGGAATGAGGATCGGCATCAGCGACAGCAGCGCCGACGGGCTGTCCTGCATCGATGGCAGCGGCGGCGGTTCTTCGCCCGGCTTGTCCGGCGAGATCTGCACTTTCGAGGCGACGAGGACGGCGAACAGCCAGCCGGCGACGCAGGAGAGGGCGGAGATCAACAGCCCCCACATGATGACGAGGCCGATGTCGGCCTTGATGATGCCGGCGGCGGCGATCGGCCCCGGCGTCGGCGGCACCATGGTGTGGGTGGCGTAAAGGCCGAGCGACAGGGCGATGGCGCTGCCGGCGATGGTGATGCCGGCTCTGCGGCACAGGGCCTTGTTCAGCGGCGAGAGCAGGATGAAGCCGGAATCGCAGAACACCGGGATGGAAACGATGTAGCCCATGATCGACATCGCCCCCGGCACGTTGTTGCGGCCGGTGAGCCGCAGCACGCTTTCGGCGAGGCGGTAGGCCCCGCCCGACTTCTCCAGGAAAGCGCCGATGATGGCGCCGGCGAGAATGACGATGCCGATGTAACCGATGGTCCCGCCGAAGCCGTCGTTGACCGACTTCACCACGTCGGCGAGCGGCATGCCGGCGAGGATGCCGAAGCCGAAGGCCGTGATCAGCAGCGCCAGGAACGGGTGCAGCTTGAACTGTGCGGTGGCGATGATGATGAAGGCGATGGCGATGACCAGGAGGATGAGCAGATACATCAGACGGCCGCCCTATCGTTTCGTTGCTTGCGGCGTCGCGCGGCCAGGAGCGCCGGCGCAGCCGGTTCCCATGGTCATGCATGATGTTGTCCGGATCAACAACTGCTGCGAATGACCTGCGGGAGCGCGCGTGCCGACGCGCTCCGTCCCGATGCGGTGGGGTCAGCCGTCCCTTGCCGACAACGGATCAGGCGCGTTCGACGGGGTCGTTCCCGATCGCCGGCCGGGCGACGTGCACATTGCTCGCGCCGTTCTCGGTCAGGACCTCCCGCGCGCGGCGCTCCTGCGAACCGTCGGCCGCCCGCACCCACAAAATCACGCTGCCGGCGGCCAGCGACCGGGCGAAGTCGTCCGTATGCGGTTTGGCGGTCATCTCCTCCAGCACGTCCTTCAGGGCGATTCCGCCCACCGCGGCGCCGATCACGGCGGCAATGCTCGCCGCCAGCGGTCCGCCGGCGAGGAAAATCGCGCCGGAGGCGACGAGAGGCCCTTCGTACTTGATCTCGCCGACCAGGGCCAACAGGGCTTCGCGCCATTGCTTTCCGGGTCGTCCCGCCGCGTCGAGAGACTCATGCGAAGCCAGGACGCTGAGATCGGGGCGGTCGAACCCCGCCTGCAGCAACGCCGCCACCGCGCGCTCGAAGCTCTCCCGATCTGCGAACAGGCCGACCACCTCGGTCGGCGTTTTCTTGGCATTGTCCGGCATCAGCAGCCCTCGATGTTTTTTCCATTCTGCCGTAGATCGAACGGCGACGCCCGGCCTTTCTGCCGACGCGGCGCGGCTGTAGTCTGCCGCGTCCACCTCATGAGCGCGTCTCAGCCCCGTGCCCGATAACCAGACCGGCCCCCAGCCCGCTTCCCCGCCGAATGCCGATTGCGGCACGGCGGCCGCGACCCCGCTGATGGCCCAGTATCTGGAGATCAAGCAGCAGCATCCCGATTGTCTGCTGTTCTATCGCATGGGGGACTTCTACGAGCTGTTTTTCGACGACGCGGTCAAGGCGGCGGCCGCACTCGACATCGCGCTGACCCGCCGCGGCCGGCATGAGGGCAAGGACATCCCGATGGCCGGCGTGCCGGTGCACAGCCACGAGGGCTATGTGGCGCGCTTGATTCGCGGCGGCTTCAAGGTCGCCGTCTGCGAGCAGACCGAGGATCCCGCCCAGGCCAAGCGCCGCGGCAGCAAGATCGTCGCGCGCGCGGTGGTCCGAGTGATCACGCCCGGCACGCTGGTGGAGGACGGACTGCTCGACGCCCGGCAGCCCAACTTTCTGGCGGCGCTGGCGCAGTGCCAGGGCGGGCTCGGTCTTGCCTGGATCGATATCTCCATTGGCGACCTGATGGCCCAGCCGGTGCTCCCGGGCGAACTGCCCGCTGTCCTGGCGCGACTGGAGCCGGGCGAGCTTTTGGTCTCCGAGCCGCTGGCAGCCAGCGCCGGCCTCGCCGATTGGCGCACGCGGCTCACACCGCTGCCCTCCAGCCGGTTTAGCGAGGATGCCGGCCGGCGGCGGCTTCAGGCGCTGTTCGGGGTCGCGGCCCTCGACGGGTTCGGGGCGTTCTCGGCCGCCGAAGCGGCTGCGCTCGGGGCGTTGGTCGAGTACGTCGAGCTGACGCAGAAGGGCCGGCTGCCCCGCATCGCGGCACCCCGCCGGCAGGCGGAGGGCGTGGCGATGCACATCGATGCAGCGACCCGCCGCAACCTGGAGCTGACCCGAACCATCGCCGGCGAGCGCAGGGGCAGCCTGCTGTCCGTCGTCGATCGCACCCTGACCTGTGGCGGCGCACGCCTGTTGCTGGCGCGGCTGACCGCCCCCCTGACCGACGCTGGCCGGGTCGAGCGCCGGCTCGACCGGGTGCGGGTGTTTGCCGAGGACGAGCCGTTGCGCAGCCAGACCCGCGCCCTGCTCCGCCGCTGCCCGGATCTGGAGCGGGCGCTGGGCCGGCTCTCGCTCGGCCGCGGCGGCCCGCGCGACCTGGCGGCGGTGCGCGACGCCCTTGCCGTCGCCGCCGAGCTGCGGGAGTTGATCGAACGCGCCGGCCTCGGCGCCCCGCCTCCCGGTCTCTCCGGCCTCGCCGCGCGGCTGGAGGAGGACGGGGAGATCGTCCGGCTGTTGACCACGGCACTGGCGCCGGAGCTACCGGTCAGCAGCCGCGACGGCGGCTTCATCGCACCGGGCTTCCGCCGGGAACTCGACGAGCTCAGGCGGCTGCGCGACGACGGCCGCGGGCTGATCGCCGAGCTGGAGGCGCGCTACGTTCGGGAAACCGCTATCCCGTCGTTGAAGATCCGCCACAACACCATGCTCGGCTACTACGTGGAGGTGCCGGCGAAGCATGCCGAGAAGCTGCCGGCCGGCCCCGCCTCGGTGTTCATCCTGCGGCAATCGATGGTGGGGGCGCGGCGCTACGCCACGGTCGAGCTTGCTGAGATGGAAAGCCGGATCGCGCGGGCCGCCGACCAGATGCTGGCGCTGGAACTCGCGATCTTCGACGAACTCGCGTCCGCGGTGCTGTCCCGCGCCGGCCGGCTGGCGACGATCGCAGCGGCGCTCGCCGCGCTCGACGTGGGCGCGGCGCTGGCCGACGTCGCCGTGGCCTGCCGCTGGACTCGCCCCGTCCTCGACGACGGCATGGGCTTCGAGGTCCGCGGCGGCCGCCACCCGGTGGTCGAAGCCGCGATCGTGGCCTCCGGCGACGCCGCCTTCGTCGCCAATGATCTCAATCTCGATGCCGATCGCCGCATCTGGCTGGTCACCGGCCCCAACATGGCGGGCAAAAGCACGTTCTTGCGGCAGAACGCCCTGATTGCCGTGCTTGCCCAAAGCGGTTCGTTCGTGCCGGCCGAGGTGGCACGGATCGGCATCGTCGACCGCCTGTTCTCCCGGGTCGGCGCCGCCGACGATCTCGCCCGCGGCCGGTCCACGTTCATGGTGGAGATGGTCGAAACCGCGGCGATCCTCAACCAGGCCGGTCCGCGCGCCTTCGTCATCCTGGACGAGATCGGTCGCGGCACTGCCACTTTCGATGGCCTGTCGCTGGCCTGGGCGGTGGTGGAGCACCTGCACGCCGTCAACCGCTGCCGGGCGCTGTTCGCCACCCACTATCATGAGCTGACGGCACTGGCGGCGAAGTTGCCGGCGCTTTCCTGCCAGACCATGCGGGTAAAGGAATGGCGCGGCGACGTGATCTTCCTGCACGAGGTGGTTCCCGGCGCTGCCGACCGCTCCTACGGCATCCACGTGGCAAAGCTCGCCGGCCTCCCGGACGCCGCCATCGAGCGCGCCGAACAGGTGCTGCAAATGCTGGAGACGGGCGAGCAGTCTTCCGCGGTCACCCGCCTGGCGGACGACCTGCCGCTGTTCGCGGCTGTCGCGCGCCGGCCTCAGCCGAAACCGTCAGCGGTGGAGGAGCGGCTGCGCCAGATCGATCCCGATGCACTGACCCCGCGCCAGGCGCTGGAACTAATCTACGCCCTGCGCGCCCTGCTGCCGCGGAAGGACTGACCGCAGCAGCTGTTGCAGGACTTGATCACGGGCGAATACGACCAGCGCCGATCGCCGCTCAAGCTTGGTCTTATAATGCCAAGATTTGCCCTATTCGGGGCATTTTGCTGCGCTAATATCCAAAGAAATATAACAATTGAGTGATGCTAATATATTCATCGCTTTGGTCAGTTATAATCAAGTCGCGTGTTTGCCAGCGTCTCTACGAGAGGCTGCTTTTCCTTTGGACAGGACCGTTCTCAGAGACCAATCAAATCTGCCAAAATGCGAAGACTCGACTCTGTAACAAGCACGCTGTATGCTATTGTCGTGGCGGGTAAAATGGGGGTTATTATGGACGGTAACGCGGGTATCGCTGTATCCGACCAATTTTCTGGTGGGTTCTCGCCGCCACCTAACTATGAAATTATTCTGAAAGAGCTGAAAGCAGGCAAGGTCATCCCGTTTCTCGGTGCAGGAGCATCGATATTCCACGGGGGCGGACTGGTCAATCGTTCGGATTGCCCGCCGTCGACCGCTCAACTGGCATCTCGGCTAGCTGATAAAGTGCCGGTTCCGACCCATCCGGAAGAGTTCCTTCGCATCCGCGAAGACCTATCTCGCGTAGCCTCCGTGTTCCAGTTTTTCAACTTCGATCGGTTATTGCTGAATGGCGAACTGACGGATGTCTTCAACAGAGATTTTAAGCCGAATATATTACATACCACGCTCGCGCAGATCGCACTACATAGACCGTTTTTGATTATCACGACAAACTACGACGACATGATTGAACGAGCTTTCGACGCGGCTGGTGCGCGCTACCACTTGCTGGTCACGTGTGTTGAAAATCTGCAAGTCAAGTATAAACGGGCGGGAGAGGAGGATTTCGATCTGGTAGATGCCGCGCAACTCAAAAGCATCCCACAAGGGGCTTCGATTATATACAAAATGCATGGTAGCGTAGAGCGGGGCCATGCAGCAGAGGATAGCAGTTTCGTTATAACGGAAGAAGACTATCTTGCGTTCCTAACCAATGCGGTCGCCGTACCAGCAGTAATTTCGGGGATGTTCCATAATAGGCGATTTCTATTTCTTGGCTACAGCATGCGAGATTGGAATTTTCGGGCGATGTTAAATCATAGACTGCAAGAGAAGCAGCGCGTTCGTTCCTGGGGTGTGCAGGATAGCCCAAATCCGATCGATCGGAAATTGTGGGACCTCAAGCAAGTTACGATTTACGACATGGACCTTATGGAGTTTTCCAAACGTCTCGCAGACGTGTTCGCGGCCGGCGAATCCGTCTAAGCGGGAGCGACAAATGGACGCTTGCGATGAGCGCGTGGCCGCTATCGATTGTCCATACATCGGGCTGTCTCCATTTGACCGGGAACATGAACGCTATTTCTTCGGACGCGAGGACGATGCGCGACTTATTGCCTCCCATGTCGTTTCCGGTGGCATAACCGTCCTGCAGGGCGCCAGCGGCGTTGGCAAGAGCTCTGTGTTGGGTGCAGCTCTGCCGAAGGCGCTGAAGGAGATTGCCCCGGGCGCCTTGATCGTGCCCTTCAGCCGTTGGGATTTGGGCTTCTATGACTGCTTGCAGGCTCTTGCCTCGGGCCTGATAGCGGCGGAACTCGCACAGCGGGGGCCCCCATCTGAGAGGGGCAGGGGTGAAACCAGCGAGGCAGGCGAAAAGGCCCCCAACCTCGAGGCATTGGCGCGCGAATGGGGCCGGGACCCGACCGGGCCTCCCCTCATTTTCGTGTTCGACCAGTTCGAGCAATACTTTACCGGCCAAGACTACGGGACGGGCAGCGGCGACAAGCGCTTCGAGGCGGATCTGGCGCGCATCATCCAGCGGCGCGACCTCGGTGCACACGTGCTCATTAGCATCCGGGCCGATGCGTTGTCCGAGCTGAACCGGCTGCGCTCCTGCATCCCGAACATTCTCGCCCGCTGCGTCGCCCTTGAGTCTCTCGATTCAGATGCAGCGTGTGAGGCGATCATCGGGCCCCTCGATCAGTGGCGCGACGAGCGTCGTGACGGGCCGGTGGAGGCGGACCCCGATCTGGTACAGGAGCTCATTTCCCAGGTGCTCCGGGAGGGGACGCGGCAGATCGATACGCCCTATCTGCAACTAGCGCTGACCAAGCTCTGGTGGCGGGAGCGGGAACAGAACTCGCGGGTTCTGCATAGCCGGTCATTACGCGGCCTCGGTGGTGCTACAGGGATTGCCGACCGCCATTTCATGGAAACCATGGGTAGCCTGGACGACGAGGAACGCCGGCTGTGCGCAGTCATCTTCGCCAGAATCGTCACGCCCAGTGGGATGAAGATCGCACTCTCTGCTGATGACTTGGCAAAGATGCTGGAGGAGAACCGAGACCAAGTGGAAGCCGTCCTCGAGAAGCTGGATAGCGGCGCTTCCCGCATCATCCACCGGGTGCAACCACCCCAGGGTCCTGCCCGGTTCGAGATCTTTCACGATGTGCTCTCGGGGCCAATTCTTAAGTGGGTCGCAACCGAGCGGGATCGCATTGCGCACGAGGAGAAGCTCGATCAGGAGCGGCGGAAGGCGGAAGCGGATCGGCGGAAGGCCGAACTCGAGCACCAGCGACAGCAGGAGGAGTTGGCCAAACAGCAGATTCAACTCGCTCGGGAGACGCGCTTGAAAAAGCGCTCTTACCGCATCGCGATGGTGGCGGGCTTCGCGTGCCTGCTGGCCCTGGGCACTGCCGGTTGGGCGATCACAAAGCACCACGAGGCTCGGGCGCAACGGGGGCGGGCGTTGGCGACAGAAGCGGAACACCTTTTGGAGGAGGGAGATCGGCGGACGGCGCTGCTGCTGGCGCTTGAGGCGCTCCCGCGCGGTGAATCTGTCCTGGAGTCTGCACGGAACTGGCTGAGTTGGCCGGACAAAGACTATGCATTGCGCGTGCTGGATCGGGCGCTAACCGCGCCGATTGGGCGCGACCTGCAGGTCGGACCGGACAAGATCACATTCGTCGGTTTCGACAAGAGGGGCAGAATGGTCACCGCCTCCAGGTCGGGCGGAATTGACATCTGGCCGCCGGAAGCTGTGGATCAGCTGACGGCGTGGGCGGACATGGGGGAACTGCCACACATTCACTTGCAACACGAACGTCCGCCGGACCTCCCACCGGACACTTCGATCGCCATCACTTCGGTCGCCTTCGATCGCGCGGACCGGATGATCACTGCCGATCGCAGTGGCTTCGTCTACTTGTGGGCGATTGGCGAGAAGCGGCTACTGGCGAAATGGTCAGCGGCAGCCCGAGGTCCAGTCTTCGCCAGCATTAGTCCCGACGGGGCATTCATCGCAACGGCGTCGTTCGACGATCGGAAGCCGCGCCTGTGGGCGGCGGACGGCACGGAGGTGCCCGTCCCGTGGAAGGCGTCGCATGATAAGCCGATCACCGCGATCTCCTTCGATGCCGACGGGAAGCGTTTGGTTACGGCCTCGTTCGACGGAACTGCCGCGATCTGGAATATGGCCGACGGTCGCCTGCTGCAACGCGTCCAGCATGGCGAAGGCATTATGGCGGCCCGATTAAGTCCTGACGGCATGCGGCTGGTTACGGGAGGAGGTTGGGGCACACCAACCGCCCGGGTATGGGAGCTGAGCATACAGGCTGAAGCGGTACCGCTGATCTTGCAGCATGACAAGCCGATCAGCGCGCTCGATTTCGACGCGACCGGCCGTCAGATCGTCACCGTCTCTCAGGACGGCGGCGTGCGCATATGGAACGCGGAGACCGGGGCGTTGCTTGTGCGGGTCCAGGGACCGGCTCAAGCCGGGGGCAGACCCGCTGCTGCACTGAGCCCGGACGGCCGCAAGCTGATCGCCAACTTCGGCGAGGACCGCACGTATATTTGGCAGTTGTACGGGCAAGTCCAAATGCCGCGCGTCGCGAAGCTACCCCAGGGCGTCGTCGCCATATCGACGGACAGAGACGCCACCCGCGTCGCAGTAGCGTCCCAGACCAATGTGGAAATATTCGGATCCCAAGGCCAGCTTCTCCGCAGCCTCGACTCCGACGTGCCGCCGTTAGCTGCAGCGATGAGCCCGGACGCCAGGTATGTCGCGGTGGCGGCCGGTAGAACCGTCCGTCTCTGGAGCTCCGATCAGAGCGAGCGCGATATCGTCTTGCCCGAGACACGCAGCCTCGTTCTTTCTCTTGCCTTCGATCCAGCAGGAAAGAGACTGGCGATCGCAACCCAGGACGGCTCGCTGCATCTCTCAACGACAAGCAACGCGCGGCTTGGCGATGCCCTGATGCTAACGCCGCACGATCCAATTTCCGCGCTTGTTTTCACTCGCGACGGCCGCCAAGTGTACGCAGGCTCGACGCAGGGCCGCATCCATGTGGTGGACACAGGCACCTGGCGAGAGTTGCCCGATCCCGGTCTTTCGCTCCGTGATCGCGCGATCCTGACGCTTGATTTCGCGCCGGGGGGGCGTCATCTGGTCGCCAATGCAGTGGACGCGGTCGCTACCCCCCAGGAACTGGAACTGGTCGGCGGCACGGCGGGGCAAAGAAGCCCATTCCTTAAGGCACCCGTCATCCTTGACGTCACACCGTCTCAAACGCCCGAGAGCGAGATCAGCCTGCGCCGATACCTCAATGCGCTGCAAGCCACGAACGTGCTTGCGCTGGGCTCCCCGAAAGCAGGCGACAAGGGCACGGATTTGCGCCAACAGCAGGATGAGTGGGGTGACCGCGTCATCGTCATCCCGGTCGACAAGATGTTTCGTCCGGCACAGGGACTGCCGTTGCCCGAGGACACCTATGGCCGAATCTCTTATGCCAGCAACCAGGTGAGGCAGCTTCCAGAGAAATACCGGAAGCTGAACGAGCAGGAGCGCTGTGCCTATGGCCTAAAGCTCGACAACTGCGAAAAGCAAACCGCTGGGTTAAGGTGAACGGCCGGGCTGGTTACTTTGCCGACGGAATGCAATGACAGGCGGCCGCCGGGATGGCTGCCGGGTCCTACTCGCCGGCCGCCGGAAGCTGTGCCTCGTGCCGCCCCCCGACCATGCCACGCGCGGCGCCGCGGCCGCTCAGCCGTTCGCTCAGGCTATCGAGATAGAGGTAGATCACCGGGGTGATGTAGAGGGTCAGCAGCTGCGACACCAGCAGTCCGCCGACTACGCACAGACCGAGCGGCTGGCGCAGCTCCGAGCCCGCGCCCAAGCCGATCGCGATCGGCAGCGTGCCGGCGATCGCCGCCACCGTGGTCATGGTGATCGGCCGGAAGCGGAGCAGGCAGGCCTCCCGGATGGCGGTCAGTGCCGGAACGTCGCCGCCCTCGCGCCGGGCGATGGCGAAGTCGATCATCATGATCGCGTTCTTCTTGACGATGCCGATCAGCATGACGATGCCGATGATGCCGATCACGTTCAGGTCGTGGCGGAACAGCATCAGCGTCAGCAGCGCTCCCAACCCGGCCGACGGTAGCCCGGAGAGGATGGTGAGCGGGTGGATAAAGCTCTCGTAGAGAACGCCCAGCAGGATGTAGATGGTGATCAGGGCGGCGAGGATCAGCACGAGCTGGTTGCCGAGCGAGGCCTTGTAAACCTGGGCCGTGCCGGAGAAGCCGGTTAGGATTGTCGCCGGCATGCCCAGCTCGCGCTCGGCCTGCTGAGCCTGGGCCACCGCCTCGCCCAGCGCCACCTCGGGCGGCAGATTGAAGGCGATCGTCACCGAAGGGAGCTGCCCCTCGTGCGAGATGCTGAGCGGAGCCGCTTGCAGCCGGATGCTGGCGATCGCATCCAGCGGCACCAGAGCATCGCCCGCGCCCCGCACGTAAAGCCGGGAGAGGGCAGACGGATCCTGCTTGAATTCGCGGGCTGCCTCGAGGATCACCTGGTAGTCGTTCGAGGGCGTGTAGATGGTCGAGACCTGACGGGACCCGAACGCGCTGTAGAGCGTCGAGCGGACGTCCTCGACGCTGACGCCCAACCGGGCGGCCGCGTCCCGGTCGATGTCGACCGCCGCCTCCCGGCTGCCGAGCTGCAGGTCGGTGCTCACGTCCTGGAACGCTGGCAGCGCGCGCAGCTTGGCTTCAAGCTTCGGCGCCCACTCGAACAGCTCCTGCTGGTCCACGCCCTGGAGCGAGTACTGGTACTGGCCTTTCGCCGGCCGGCCGCCGATCTGGATGTTCTGGATCACCTGGATATAGGCGTTGATGCCGGGCACCACGGCCAGCTTGCGGCGGAGCTCCTGCTGGATCGCCTTGGCCGATGGCCGCTGGTCGCGCGGCGCAAGCTGGACGAAGATCCGCCCGTTGTTCATCGCCGAGGCTGATCCGGCGATGCCGATGATCGAATTGGCGAGCACCACATACGGATTGGCCTGAACGACTTCGGCAACGAGCTTCTGGCGTTCCGCCATCGCCGCGAACGAGATGTCCTGCGGCGCCTCGGTGGCAATGTAGAGCAGGCCGGTATCCTCATCGGGGAAAAATCCCTTCGGGATGGCCATGAACGCCCCCACCGTGCCGGCGACGGTGGCCAGCGTGACCGCCAGCATCAGCGGCCGTCGCGCCAGCACCCAGTCGAGTGTCCGGCGATAGAGGGCCAGCAGCCGGTCGAACGCGGCCTCGGTGACGCGATGGAATCGTCCCTGCGGTTCAGGACTGTGGGCGCGCAACAGCCGCGCCGACAGCATCGGCGTCAGCGTTAGCGAGACAAAGCCCGAAATCAGGATGGCGAGGCTGATGGTGACGGCAAACTCGTTGAACAGCCGGCCGACCACCCCGCCCATGAAGAGCACCGGGATGAATACCGCGACGAGCGACAGCGTGATCGACAGGATGGTGAAGCCGATCTCGCGCGAGCCCTTCAGCGCCGCCTCGAACGGCCGCATGCCGTTCTCGATGTGACGGACGATGTTCTCCAGCATGACGATGGCGTCATCGACGACGAAGCCCACCGACAGCGTCAGCGCCAGCAGCGTCAGGTTATTGATCGAGAAGCCGCACAGGTACATGCCGGCAAAGGTGCCGACCACCGAGATCGGCAGCGCCGCCGCCGGGATCATCGTCGCCCGCAGGTTGCGCAGGAACAGGAAGATCACCAGGACCACCAACGCCATCGTCAGCATCAGGGTGAACTGCACCTCCGCTACCGAAGCGCGGATCGACAGCGAGCGGTCGATCAGCACGTCAATGCCGATGGAGGGCGGCAACTGGGCGCGAAACGTGGGCAGGAGTGCCTTCACCTCGTCCGTCACCTGCACGGTGTTGGCATCCGGCTGGCGCTGGACGGCGAGGATGATCGAGCGGTGGCCGTTCAGCCAGCTCGCCACCTTGTCGTTCTCCACCGAGTCCTCGACGGTGGCGACGTCCGACAGGCGGACCGGCGCGCCGTTGCGCCAGGCGACGATCAGCGGCTTGTACAGCTCGGCGCGCGCCAGCGGCCCCGACGCGTCGAGGACGAAGCTCTGCGTCGGTCCGTCGAGGGTCCCCAGCGGGCTGTTGGAATTGGCGCGAGCCAGCGCCTCGCGCACCTCGTTGACGGCGATCCCCTTCGCCGCCAGCGCGTCGGGGTTGAAGCGGACGCGGACCGCGAACTTCTGCGATCCCCAGATCGACACCTGCGCCACCCCGGAGAGGATCGACAGGCGCGGCGCGAGGTAGGTGTCAGCATAATCATTCACCTGCCACAGCGGCAGCGTCGCCGATGACAGCGCCAGCAGGATCACCGGCTGATCGGCGGGGTTGACCTTGCGGAAGCTGGGCGGATCGGTGATCTCGTTGGGCAGCCGGCGCGCGGCCACCGACAGGGCCGACTGCACATCCAGCGCGGCACCGTCGATGTTGCGATCCAGGTCGAACTGCAGCGTGATCGAGGTGGTGCCCTGGCCGCTGGTCGAGGTGATGGAGGTGATGCCGGAGATGGTCGAGAACTGCCGCTCCAGCACGGTCGCGACCGAGGCCGCCATCGTCTCCGGGCTGGCGCCCGGCAGGGTCGCCGTCACCTGGATGGTGGGAAAGTCGACCGACGGCAGTGCCGCAACCGGCAGCGTCCGGTAACCGAAAACCCCGAGGATCAGCGTCGCCAGCATCAGCAGCGTCGTCATCACCGGCCGGCGGATGCACAGCTCGGGGAGGCCCACCGCCTTAAGCGCCTCCGTCGCGCGCCGACGTTCTCGCCGGTGCGTCCTCGACGCTGACCGGAGAGCCCGGCGCCAGACGCAACTGGTTGTCGGTGACCACCCGTTCGCCCTTGGCGAGGCCCTGGGTCACGAAGCTCGTTCCATCGACGCTGCGGGCGACGGTGACCGGCCGCGCCTCGACGGTCCGGTCCGGGCGGACGACGAACACGAACGTTCCGGCCTGGCCGATCTGGACCGCCGCCTGCGGCACCGCCAGCACATCGGGAACCGTCTCGACCAGCAGCGACACATCGACGAACTGCCCCGGCCACAGCGCCTCGTCGCGATTCGCCAGCGTCGCCTTGAGGGTGATGGTGCCGGTCGCCTGATCGACCGCATTGTCAATGAAGCTCAGCCCACCTTCGGTGGTCACCGGTTTCGTACCGCGCACGGTGACGCTCACCGGCAGTGGCTGCCTCGCCTGGGCGGCGCGGATCGCGGCAAGCTCGGTCTGCGGCACGGCGAAGCTGACCGAGATCGGCCGGGTCTGGTTGATTCTCACCAGCGCCGAGTCGTTCGCCTTCACGTTCGAGCCCAGCTTGAACTGCTGCGCGCCGGTGCGTCCCTCGATCGGCGCGCGCACCACCGTGTAGTCGAGCAGCGTGCGCAGGTTGCGGATCTGCGCCTCATTCGCCGCCGCCGCCGCCTTCAGCGCCTCGTGGGCGGCCCGCGCCGTATCCAAAGTGGCTTTCGCCGCGAAGCCGCGCTCGGCCAGTGCCTCGTTGCGCGAAAGGATGCGTTCGGCATCGGCGAGCTGCGCCTGATCGTGCAAGAGATTGGCCTCGGCCTGCGCCAGCTGGGCGCGTGCAACGCGATCGTCGAGGCGGAACAGCTCTTGGCCGGCTTTGACGAAATCGCCCTCGGTGAAGCCGACGTCGACGATCAAGCCATCGATGCGCGATTTCACCGTCACCGTCGCCAGCGGTTCGACCGTGCCGATCACCTCGACGCGCACCGGCATCGCCCGGGCTTCGGCAACGGCGGTGCGCACCGGAACCGGCCGCGCCGCGTTTTCCGAGGCAGCGGCGCCGGCACTTGCGTCCGTGGCCCGATCGTGGAACACGGCATACCAGCCGCCAACGCCCAGCAGCGCGACGCAGCAGGCGGCGACGATCAGCCGCCACGGGCCACGATGCCGGGCGGGAATGGTTGCCGCATCCGCCGGCAGCACCTCAGGGGTCACAGGTTTCAGGCCATCCACTCAGCGGATTCCGACGCCAAGTCCGTTGCCGATGGGCCGCTCGCGCGGCGATCGGCGTGCATCGCCGCGAACGTTCAGCGACGAGCATACTCCCGAAACGTGGTCGGCGGCGAGACTTCCCACAAGGGGCGAAGGACAAGCCCGCGTGAGCGGGCTGGCAGGGCACCGTCCGTGATCCGCCGGGGCCCGCTCTGCGTGAGCTGCCACCCGAGCCTGATTCGGGTGGCACCTCGATGTTGCAGATCAACTCTTGACCCGCTCGATAACGACGGGGACGGGCCGGCAGACCGTGTTGCAGACCGGCGAGTGCCGCTGGGCGTACGCAAGCAGGTCATCCAGCTCAGCCTCCGAGCAGTCCGCGTTGACGCGCATGCGAATGTCGATCTGCTCGTAGCCCGGCGACACACTGTCGTCGAGGCCGAGCAGCCCCTGCAGGTCGATAGTGCCCTTCAGCTCCGTCGACAGTTCGCGAATGGTTATGCCGCGCGCCATGGCATGCAGGACGAAGGTTGTCGTGACGCAACCGGCGAGTGCGTGCAGCAGGAACTCGACCGGGTTGGCGCCTTCGTTGTTGCCGAGGAGCACCGGCGGCTCGCCGTTCGTGAAAACGAAGTCGGACGAGCGCGACGTGTCCTCCCGACCCGCGCCAAAGAAATCACGGATCGTCGAGCGGTTCTCGCCTCCGTTGATCCAGGTGTTGCGGGCGCGGAACTCGAACTTGGCGAGGCTCTGGTCGGCCTTGAGCGCGGCGATCGTTTCGGTTGCGGCCTGAACATCGAGGCCATTGAGGTGTGTCGTCTTCTCGGCGACGGCGTGGTGGGCAGTCATGATCACTCTCCATCCTTCGGTTTGACGCCTTGCCGCGAAACGGCGTCGGCGATGACCGAAAAGTTACGTCTGGACCGACCCGAGCATCAGCGTTAGTTTTGCCAAAAACGGTCCTTTCGTGCCAACTTCGTCCTGTCATGAACACGCTGCCGAGCCCCATCGCCGCTTACATCCTCGCCATCCCGGAGACCGCCGGTTCGGCGCTCTACGGCATGGTCGACGTGCTCGCCGCCACCGGTACCCTCTGGAGGGAGCTGGTGGGCGAGGAACCCGGCAACCGGCTGATCGCGCCCCGCATTGTCTCGATGTCGCGCGAGCCGTTCAGGTGCGGCAATGGCATCCCGGTCAGCCCCGAACTGGCCCTTGCGGAGACGACGGCGCCCGAAATTCTGATCCTTCCGGAGTTGTGGCTGGCGTCCACGGACGACATGAACGACCGTTACGACGACCTGAAGGAGTGGATTCGCCAATGCCATCGGCGTGGCACCACGATCTACGCCGCCTGTTCCGGCTCGATCCTGCTCGCGGCGACGGGATTGCTTGACGGGCGGGAAGCGACCTCCCACTGGGGCTACCAGGATCTCTTCCGAACGCGGTTTCCTGCGGTGCGCTTCGATCCGGCGCCCAACCTCGTCATCGCCGATCCGGCGGGCCGGATCACCACGGCGGGTGGTACGACATCGTGGCATGACCTTGCGCTGCACATTATTTCGCGGCATTGCAGTCCCGGCGAGGCGCTGCAGATCGCCAAGGTCTATCTCCTCAAGTGGCACGCTGAAGGCCAGTTGCCGTTTGCGAGCTTGGTGCGACGTCAACCGCACGCCGACTCCGTCGTCCGCCGCGTGGAAGACTGGTTGGCGCAGCATTTCCGTGAGCCGCACGCGGTCGCCGCCGCGGTTTCAACATGCGGGATTCCCGAGCGCAGCCTGAAGCGTCGCTTCAGTACGGCGACGGGCGCGACCCTGATGAAATATGTGCAAAACCTGCGCATCGAGGAAGCCAAGCGGCTGCTTGAGAACGCAAGCACGCCCGCCGAGGAGATCGCCGCCCTCGTCGGCTACGACAACCCCGCGTTCTTCCGCCGCCTGTTCAAACGCTGCACCGGGCTCACACCCGGTGCCTACCGGCGAATGTTCCGGCCGATGCTGGTCCATGGCGAAACCAGCACGGTCGCTCAACCCCTCGACGGCTGATGATGCTGCCGGTCGCTCGGAGCGACGGGAGCGACGGCGCGGCAACGATCTCCTCGTTCGCCACGTTGACCGACTGCGCGCGGCGGTACGGGTCACCCGCCCCTTTTCCTGGAATATCATTGGGCTCAGCGCGGTCGTCGCCGTGGCGACCATGGGCCACCGCCCAACGGACACCGCCTTAACCGCGTGCCGGGGCGGTCCCTCAACGGAAATACGTCGTTGCGGCCGCATTCGCGACCTACGGCGACGAAGAGGGCAACACCCGTAATGCGCCGATCGTTTATGCGATCGTAACGATCTGCGCGAGACCACCCTCTTCAGCTATTCTGATGCAGAGTCCGCTAAACGGAATGCCACACTGCGCCGGCTTACTTACTTGAATTTGTCATCAGGAGTGCCTCATTGAGCTTCCCGCTTCACATCAGTGTACCCATGGGTATCGTTAACCCGATGCACACGTGCACGGTCATCCTTAATTCCGGATTTTCCGTCTTACTTGGGGCTAATGCTTCGGGAAAAACACATCTTCTACGCGCCTTGAAGAGGCCTCTGAAGCAACACTGCGAAGGGAAGCAAGTTCGGTTCCTTTCCGCTGGTCGCATAGGTATGTCAGAACAGTACAGATCAGACTATGATGGACATCGAGGAGGGAATCCGTCCTTCGATGCAGCGCGATATGGAACTAGGCGTGACACTGACCGCCGACACCAGATTGAAACTATCGTAGGCGATTTTCATACGATTGCCGTTCGTCCAGACATCCAACTAAAGATTCGGGAGCGTCTCCGCAAGTTATTCAACAAAGACATTTTCCTAAATTGGGATAGCATGGGACTGGAGATATCATTCGGCGAGCTAAACAGTACACTCACTTATTCATCCGCTAGAGAAGCGTCAGGCCTAATTCACTTGGTCGCGATCATGGCCGGACTTTACGACGATGAGGTTGGGGCGCTGCTTATCGACGAACCTGAAGTTTCGCTGCACCCACAGCTACAAGCGTTCTTACTCCGGGAGATGCTGTCCGCCTCAGGAGATCCGAAAGAAGCGCAAGAAAAAAAGATCATTGTTGTAGCCACTCATTCCACAGAGATGATCCGCATCACAAAACCAAATGATCTCTGCTCGCTAATATTTTGCTACGGCCTCAGTTCAGAACTTGTACAAATACCCGCAACAGCAGGTGAGCTGCAAAATAAGGAGCTTCGCGGGCTTGTTAGTCGCCTTGGGCAAGAGCACAAGCTTTCGCTATTCGCCAAACGTCCGCTACTAGTCGAAGGGCCGTCAGATGTCATTGTCTGTGACGCGCTTGCTGCACGCGCCAATATGCATCTTGATGCTGCGGGGTCTCAGTTGCTTCCGGTGATCGGCAAGGGGAATATGCCGGTTGTCGTAAAATTATTGAGACTCATGGGCAAACAACCGGTAGTGCTCGCCGATGCAGATGCAATCGCCGATGGATCTGATCTTGTAACTCGCTTGGTTGATGGTGACTCGACGGCTGATGAACTGGCAACCCGTCATGGACATCTCTCCGCGAGCAAGATGTTCAAAGAAATTATTAGAGATTTTTGCAGGCTCGTGAGCGATCGTTGGGAGGAGATATCATCATTAGCTGAGCAACACTATTACTGGGTTGCGCGAATCGGCGATGACGAAGCCCAAGCTCAGCGACGCTCGGCGCTTTGCATTCTTCTAACCGATGATTTTGAAAAGCTTCGCAAACTCTCTCCGGATCTTGCATGGTATAATATTTCTAAACGCCTACGTACGATTACGGAACTGCTCGAATCTGTTGGGCTTTTTATTCTCCGGCGGGGAACAATCGAGTCTTATTTTCTTAATCAGATTGACGATAAATTGCGAGGAAAGCCCGGCAAAGCAATAGAAGAAGCTGAATCTATAGCATCTAGCGAGCAAGCGGTATTAAAAAGAGCTTATGCGGATGTTTATCGCTGCCTTAAATTTGCATCGTCTTCGCAGGAAATACGTGAATCCGAATTAATTCGAGATCTACTTCTATCGGTTCTAGCACCTATTCAAGCTAGATGTAAGGATGACGGCACAGAACAGCATGATCCAAACTCAGTAGCCCGTTTGATACTTGGCGACCGGGCGATATTGTTCGATATATCCATCAATAATAGTATTATAACTGTTACGCTTAACAGTAGTATTTTGGTGATACCGGGATTTCCACTGACTGTTTATCCGCACGATGACGTTGTTGCCAAAATTAGCGGATTGCTAAAAGGTGACGCATAACCTTTCCTCTGTATTACGCGCTGATCGCCTGCAACCCGCGTGGTTCGGAAACCGGCTATTGCAACCTGCCGGCACGCCGCCCTCAATACAGATGCTGGCCGCCGGTGACCCAGAGTTCGCTGCCGGTGACGTAGCCGGAGCGAGCGTAGCCTGGATGAAGCGTGAGCGAAATCCGGGTCTACTTGCCGCAAGAGGTTCCCGCATTCCGCTTCGCTTCATGCAGGCTACAATTCACGATGTGCATCGAATCGGCCAGATGCAAGACCCGGGAGCGTAGGTCTGCTCGTGATGCTGTGGACGGCTCTCCACCCGGCATCGGAGTGCCATAAAAGTGGTTGCTGCTGAGGGAACCACGTTGAACAGGAGAGCCGCCCGTGGGAGAGGTTACGACGATTGGT
>WBZV01000313.1_pt1 | contig 31144 bp, 26 predicted proteins | sample 5204221 | NCBI WGS metagenome assembly WBZV01 (sample SAMN12344360, study PRJNA552823) | activated sludge metagenome | biome: Activated sludge suspended growth; feature: Nitrification reactor; material: Wastewater; isolation source: activated sludge from nitrification reactor of wastewater...
ATTTTTCCATTCCGTGTACAGCCATGTCCAAGGTAAAATGTATAATGGCTTCAAGTACATTGACCGCTGGCACCGTCAACTCTGCTCCTTTAAGGGATTCACCTTCAAAAAAATCATCCATCCAATTGGGTAAATTTCCAAACCATGGAAACTCACGTGAAAATCTCGTTAGATAGCTCATAAAAATTGTTTTTAAGATTATTTTACAATCAAAACCGGACACTTCGCATCGCGCAATATCGCTTCTGCTACGCTACCCAGAAAAACGCGTTTTAGACCTTTGCGGCCATGTGATCCTATGACCACTACATCTGCTCCAATGCGCTGCTGGACATGAAGTACGGCCTCTCCGATATCATTTTCTTCAGCAACCAGCATATCAATGTTCAGTTGAGGATGATCCGAACTAATTTTCTGCTTCAATTCATCAAGTTTGGCACGCTCCTCACTTCTAATTTTTTCCAATAAATCCTGAGCCAGAATATTACTGGTCAATAAGGGATTGCCTCCTTCAAAAAGAAAAGGATTTACCAAAACATGCATGACCGTCAGTTTACTGTCTGAACATCCGGCTAGTTGAATAGAATACTCCAATGCCTTTTCTGAAAAATCAGAAAAATCATATGGACATAATATATGATTAAATGCTTTCATGATACAAACAAATTATTTCATCCAATTGGGTAATCCGGTTACCTACCAAAATACAGGGTAATTTCGTAATTCCTCTTTTCATCAGTTCAGATAATGCGGTTAACTCCTGAAAATTAAACTTAATACCATTCACTTTAAGCAAACCTAATGTTTCTGCTCTCCAAACAAAGTAATTTTCATCAGGAATCCCACAAAAAATCAAATTCATCATGCCAACCGCCTTAAAATATCATAAGGAGTTACTAATCCTACCAACTCACTACCTTTTACAACAGGTAAACAATGGAAATAGTTCGTTAAAAAAACGTCTATTGCCACCTCTATCCGGTCATCTGGTTCAAGTTTGCCCAAGCGATTTACCATAATTTGTTTTACTTTGGTAAAGGCTAGTTTTTGATCTTCCTGAACATCCACTTTATGCTCTGAAACCATTGAGTTGCAGTACAATAGAAAATCAGATTTTGATACCAATCCCACCAAGTCCCTAAAATGAACTACCGGAATGTGGTGAATGGCATGGTCTTCAAATAACTTCTTTACCGTTACCAGATTGTCTTCCGGAGTAACCGTAACCAAGTTTGTCGTCATAATTTCACTAACAGGTGCTTTTACATCCATATTTCTTTTTTTGCAAAAATGAGGCTTAATGTAACCGTTTCTATTGATATTTGTCAATGTAAATTGTGATCCTTGTCAATACCTGATCTCCCCTTACAATTCGATGCTCATTTGGTAGATGGCGGTTTTTTCAAATCTGTCTTCGAAACCGCAATCGATGGCATCATCATCATAGACCATAAAGGGATTATCAATATGCTTAACGGCAGTGCTTCAAAACTTTTTGGTTATGAAGCCCAGGAATTGATTGGCAAAAACATCAGTCAGCTGATGCCCGATCCTCATAAAACCCAACACAACCAATACCTTCGTAATCACCTGGAACATGGAACGCAAAATATCATTGGGATTGGCAGGGAGGTTTTGGGTGTTAAGAAAACTGGAGACCTGTTTCCCATTCGATTAGCGGTTAGCCGCTTTTCCATCAATAATCAAACTTATTTTACCGGTGTCATCCATGATTTGACCGCTCAAAAAGAAGCAGAAAAAAATCTGTGGTTTTTGAATAAAAATCTGGAAAATATGGTTGAATCCAGAACCGGCCAACTTCAGGACAGCTTAAATCAACTAAGTGTCATCAACCAAAATCTAGAAACAGAAATTACCCAAAGGAGTCTTGCAGAACGCAAACTCAAAGAAAACGAAGCAGAGTTAGTCAATGCGCTCGAAAAAGAACGAAATCTTCATTTATTAAAATCACGATTCATCTCTGTTGCCTCCCATGAGTTTCGGACACCTTTGGCCAACATTTTAAGTTCCTTGAGCCTAATCGACCGATACCACAGTCCAGAGCATCTTGAACAACGCAATAAACACATTCACAAAATAAAAATTAATATTCATTATCTCAATGGAATTCTGAATGAATTTCTCAGTCTTACCCGGATTGAGGAAGGACAGTTTGTCTTAAAACTAGAAAAATTTTCACTTCGGGAATTTATTCAAGAAATCATTGAAGATTTCAATTACCTTAAAAAGAATAACCAAAGTCTCCTCTTTTATGCTAAGGTAGATGACGAGGACTTTATGATACTTTCCGACAGGACCTGCATTCGCCATATTTTATACAATTTGTTGTCAAATGCAATTAAATATAGTGGTGAACAATCAGAAATAAAAGTTAACTTATCCAGAGAAGACCAGGAATTTATCATTGATATTGAAGACAATGGAATTGGGATACCTCAAAAAGAACAAGATTTTATTTTTGATATTTTTTATAGAGCTTCTAATGTTTTGAATATTCAAGGAACAGGCCTTGGCCTGAACATAGTCCAAAAGTATCTCTCTTCCGTTGGGGGACGCATGGAATTCAGTTCGAAGGAAAACAAGGGCTCAAAATTCAAAATCAGATTAATCAATCATGAGCACAAAGTATAAAATATTAGTCATTGAAGACAATGCCGGCATGCGCGAAAACATTCAGGAAATTCTTGAACTTTCTCAATATGAAGTTCAATCAGCAGCCGATGGTCTTGAAGGGATTCAAATGGCCAGGCAATTTAAACCAGACCTTGTTTTATGTGATATCATGATGCCCAACCTGGATGGTTTTGGCGTTCTGAAAATTATGCAGCAAGATTCAACTCTACAAACCATCCCTTTGATTTTCTTAACAGCAAAAGCCGAAAAAGAAGATTTTAGAAAAGGAATGAATTTAGGTGCAGAAGACTATTTGGTCAAACCATTTGAAGATGTAGATTTACTTGAAGTCATAGAGAAAAAGCTGCAAAAATATAGAGAGTTGGCAAGAACCAGAACCAGCAAAACCTTAGCGGGTCTGATAGAATTTAATCAGCTGGATCAATATTCTAGTGTGGTCAACCTGATAAACCAAAGCCCATCGCGTGAGTTTGGAAAGAAAAGTAAATTGTGGACCCAGAATGAAAAAGTAAATTCAATTCATTATGTCGAAAGTGGTTTGTTAAAAGAAGGAATAGATACGGTTGGAGCCAAAGAATTTATTTTTGAGTTCTATACAGGCCCCGGCTTTGCTGGAGTTAATCATTTATTTCAAAGTGTTTTCCACAGCCATTGCGAAGTGATTGAACCTGCACATGTTAAATCGATTTCCAGAAAGCAATTGGAAGAAATTATTATACAAGAAAATTTGTGGACATCCTTTCAACACTATTTCTCCCAGTTGTGCCAAGACCATCTTTCCAGATTAGCCATTAATTCCTTTGGAAACGTAAGGGAAAAAGTTGCTTTTCACCTCCAATTATTACGCGATAAATTAAATTCAAACTGTATACAGCTGGGAAGGGAGGACCTCGCCTCCTATTGCGGCATTGCTAAAGAAACTTTGATCCGCAACCTGACTGAACTAAAGGAAGACAAAGTGATTGAAATTGATACCCATGGCATACATATCTTAAATGCACAAAAGCTAAATGCTCTATATAGCTTTTGATGCAATGGTTCCTACCCCTTTGTAGAGTAAATAAAGTACTGAATCCATCGGTTTTCAAAGTTTTTTGAACCCTTCTAAAAATAATATTCAATCCAGACTGAATTCAGTATAAACAATTGGAAAACTTGTGTTAAGTCATATCGCTTAATCTGGCTGCCTTATTCAAACACAAGGTAGCAACCATATAAAACCACCAAAATGGCAAAACTGGTAAGTCCGTAAAGAAAAAATGAATTCAGTGAAGGTGCAACATCCATCATGGTAAAAACACATGCAAGAAACCCTAGAAAAGACCCCAAACCCATATACAAAAAACCTGGACGTTGTCGCTGTTGGGAAAGGTATTTCTTCCAGGATTCAATTAAAAAAGCTTTATCCTCTTCTTGTAAAGCTTCGTTTTGCAAGGATTGCAAGGCATCTTCCAGATTTAGTTGTTTGATTTTCCAGGTTTCCAGAAGTTGTTGCGCTTGTCCTGAAAGCGTTTTCATCTTTGGTGTGTTTTGTTTGAACGAAAATACTAATTTCTTAACATAATTCCTTCAAACCCTAATCAGAAGGCCAAAATTTGACTTCCCATGTAAAACATGTATACCTGAACAGTACAGATGGTAGCTGCCCTTTATTAAAAGTACTGCCTAAAACAAACTCAATGAAAATTCCTGGTTAACTCATTATGAGCTTGAACCAATAGAATTTATAAATGTCTTCCTTACAGGTTATATTTAACTCTTCTTTTTTCTGAGGCTGGTAATTATCCGAATGGCTTCTTCCTCAGCTACAGCATCATTATCATTGAAACTAATCGTCGCAAAAAAATTAGTATCCGTGTCAGGGTCGATAAAACCCAATACAATTAACCTGGACCCAGACTTGTAACCTTCAACATAGGCCCCATTTAAGCCGTTTAAGTTCACCACATCGACATCATCCAATTCTTCCAATTGAATGTGTTTTGCAATGGCAATGGTATATGCGGTAATATTGGAATGATCCACGGTGGCATCACTGAATGGGAAAATGCCAAATTCCATCCCATCTCCACGGGCTGTGAATTCATCGGCAGTATTGGTAACCGCCTTAAAATCTTCCGCTAAGGTAAAAGCAATATTATGGTGCGCCCATTCGTAATCATAATCGCTTTGAGAATAACCCTGAATAGAATAAAATGCAACAATGGAAAGCGTTAATAGTAAAAACCGTTTCATAAACATAATGATTTAAAGTTTATTTTAAGAAGGTAAATTTATGATATTTATAATGCCCTGGCAACTAAATATTATATCTTATTAATGCCACCCTTCAAATGGAATTTGTTCAATTTACACCTAACGAATGAGAGTAACATCGCCCGATAATAGATGAAGCTCTCCTGCAGCATCTTCCCATTCAACAGTACAAAAAAAGACAGCTGGATTGGCCTTCTGGCCATTAAATAAGCCGTTCCATCCATAAGCAAGCTCATTGGGAGAAAAGCGCTTTTGCTCAAAGACTAATTGGCCCCATCGATCATAAATACGAAGTCTAAGAATTTCGTGAATCTCCGGTGTCGCAAAAACAATAAAGCGATCATTGACTCCATCGCCGTTAGGTGTAAAAACATTTGGAATAAAAACATCTCCTCGTTTCAAAATATTCAAGACCAATACATAGAGTGAGTCACAACCTCTTTCAGTTTGTAGGCGCAATTCGTAAACTCCCTCTTTATCGTAAAGTGTTTTTGTAACGGGCCAAAAATAATCCCCGAAAACATAAAGGGTATCTGCCGAGAAAAATTCTGTATCAATGGTAAGGTTCAATTGCAAAATAGAATCACAACCGTTCCGGGACTTCAAATCAAGCTGATAATCCCCACTTGTTGAAATAAATTTTTGAGCAGCCTCCCAATAATATTCCCTACAATGTCTTTGTGTATCTAAATGCTTGTAATCTTTATAAACAGCTAGGCTAAGCACCACAATAGAATCGCAGCCTAAGTGATTTACCAGCGTATCTGTGTAGACTCCACTATGGGTGAAGCGTTTGCCATTGAGAGGCCAGTAATAGGCGTTACAGATCTCTGCTCTCTGTGTATCCCTGCTCGATTCAAGAATTTCCAAATTCAAAACCCGTATAGAATCACAGCCGAATGAATTGCTAAAAAATGCTGTATAAATTCCGCTTTGATAGTAGACACTATCGTTAGTAGACCACTTGTAACTTCGGCAGACTTTCACTGTTTCTTCATTTTTGCTACCGTAGAGGATCTTTAAATCGAGCATCCATATTGAATCGCATCCTTCCTTGTTAAAAAAAGTATCGAGATATACTCCACTCTGATGATATGTTTCTCCATTTACAGGCCAAGTATATTCACTACATGATTCTATCGAAATATTTTGAAATGAGGCATCCAATATTTTCAATGACAATTCCCGAATAGAATCACACCCGAGATGATTGACCAGCGTATCCCTGTATATTCCGCTTTTATCATATTGCATTCCTGTTATCGGCCAGGTGTAATTTTTACAAGCTTCTACTGCCCAGGAAAATTTACTGGATTGTAAAATATTTAAATGCAAAACCAGGACACTGTCACATCCATTCTGATTAATCAGGGTATCCCTATATATTCCACTAAGCTTATAGGTCTTTCCATTTACCGGCCAGGTAAATTCTTCACAAGTGGCCACTTGCATAGAACTTTGGGTAACTTTATGAATGATTAATTTCAGGGTTGCCAAACTATCACACCCTTTCTCATTTTGTAACAACTTAGTGTAAGTGCCACTTTCTCTATAGGTTGAATCATGCCAATGGTACAAATTACAGGTTTCAAACTCCATAAATCCATGAGGCAGACTATCAAAAACCACGGGGACAGGCGCAGATACCTGATATTCCCCACACGCTAGTAAACTGCCAATCTGATATACTCCTGCTTCGGTGGTGATGAGGAAACTATCATTAGCACCTGCTATTGCATTCCCATTTAAATACCATTGGTAATTGCGGCTACCATTTCCTGCCGTCAACAGAACATTTGAAGCCGGGCATTGTCCATGTTTGATGTACAATACATTGGGTACAGGTGGTTGATCTACGAGATTTGAAAAGGTAGCCGACATGGAAAATCCTCCTCCTATTTGAATAATTGCCACATATAATTTTACGGCACTTGATATTGAAATGGTTTGTGGATTCCCAACTTGGCTGCTGTTTAGATTGATCATATACCAGTTGGTTGTACCGATCTGTCGCCTCTTGGAAACTATGGATTCAATATCGGTTCCATTAAAATCAATCTCAGCGTTTGCATCTTCAAGCAGGACATAACAAAAATAAGGCAGGTTATTTCCTCTGTAAGCTTTGAAAAATGAAGTTTCAATAAAATTCGATCCATTGCAAGGAGAAGATATCGGGAAACTGGTTGACACATCAACCTCACAAGATTGTGCAGAACCTGTAAATACGGCAATATTTTGATTGGAGTTAATTTCTGCAACGGAAAAAGGCGTTGTACCGTCCCCATTTGCTATGGTTAAAAAACCGCCTGCCTTTGGTATCAAATGGCTTGAAGTCGTTAAAAAATTACCACTTGCATTATACTGATTGACGACCAGATGTGTACTATCCACCGTAGCTACCAAAGTCGTTTGTTCGCTGATTACATTTCCCTGAGTTCGCACGATAAAATAACGGTTTCCCAAGCTATTCACGGGGGGTATTTGGTCAAATGTACCATCTCCACACCCACCAGGCGCATCCAAAAAAGCACTCGTATTCATGACACAAGGCTTTGTGGCTTCGACAAGAGTTCCTATGGGTTGCCTGAATAAATAACTCTCACCGGCTTGCAGTTCAAAACTTACAATACCATTTATGGAAACTTGAGTTTGATTGTAAAGCGACATGATCGAATAGACGGGTAGTTCTGAAGGCAAGGGGCCATCGCGGTAGTATCCCACTCTGAACGCCAAGCCAATACCTGGATTGCCTAAACTGGTCAGGGAAGCATTCCCTTTTATAAACACATCGGTACCCAATTGATCAGAGGCAATATTTCGGATGTTTACGGAAAAAATTCCATTACTCTTCAGCATAATTCCTGCTCCCTTGATTTTGGAATCCATAGGATGCCTCGTAAAATCCCTAAAATTGCCAGTTGGTCTGAACACAGCCGGTGATCCTAATATTGAAGTAAGGGTGGCCAGATGAGTACCATCACTTTTACTAATTTCAATGTAAATAGTTGTATCCGAAGGCGTAGCCAATACAAATTCATTGGCATCATGCCAGTATTGCCAGGGTGCGGGAGCGATATGATGTTCCTTGTAATACTGTGCTAAGGTCTGGTGATTCCAAAACCCATTGACACAAAAAATCAAAATTGTCCAACTGAGTTGACGTATGGTATTTTGCAAAAGTCGTTCATTGATGTCCGATGGTAAATTTACATGAATAATGCCAAAATTTTTTAAACATTAGGACATTCGCCTTATATCCAGGTCGTTATTGCACCATAGGTTTAAAATAAAGATAAAGCAAAGCCCATACTATGGCCAATCCAAAACTCACCAAAGTGCCTATCAGAAAATATTCAGTTAGTTTTCTATCCCTTGCTCGAGAAAGGTCATTAAATCGGAAAACGGATTTGGCTGCCATTAACCAACCAATTGCCTGCCACTGGTTCAAGACAATAAAACCAAATACAAACAACCGTTCCATTACGCCAATATACTTCCCAGCATGCTTCAAAGAATCCTTCGCATCTTCATCTTCAAATTTCCAGGAAGCTAACGACAACATCATAATGATCGAAGATACCCTGGTAACACCAATTAAAGCAACTACCAACAAAACTGCTGTTTCAGTTAAAATATATTTAAAAGGTATCGAAAATGAGAAGCAAACATGTGATACGACTACCAGCACCGCAACATGCAATCCTTGATCAACAAAGAACAATACCTTACTTTCCGTCTTGTGACTCAAAAGAGATTTCCCTAAGTCAATAAAATAATGGGAACCGGAAATAATGGCTATGATCGGCCAAAGGCTCCATTCGAAATGAAGCACCACAAACAACAACAACGCATGAACCCCCGTATGCAAATAGAGGTAGACAGATTTGTGGCAGTGTTCCGCTTTGTCTCTGACCCATTTTTCTGGTTGAAGTACGAAATCACCCAGCAGATGTGCGAAAATCAGGATCAACAGGATGTTCATGACAATTGTTTTATTTGTTGTTGATAATACCCTTCCATTTGCCTGACCTCATCATATCCTCCCCTTTTCAAGGCCTCGCTAATGGTGCTTTGTGATTTTTTCAATTTCCTGGAGATTTCCATTTGATTGAGTTCCGGATGTTCAATACAAGTGGAAATCACCTTACTCACCACTTCGCTCCAGTTATTCATCGTTAGCAACGCCAGTGAAATCATAACATCCATGCACTCGTCTAAACTTGACTCCCCGGATAGAATCCTCAAATTTTGTTTCTTAAGTCCTTCGAAGCACTGCCCCGATCGAATAAAAGCGATGCCATTAGCTTCGGTAATTTTTCCCATTTTCAAGGCCTGCTTTCCAATACCTATACCCATACGGACATCTAATCCAGGTTTTTGTCTAACACCGGCCTTCAGGTGAATTGCGGCTTTTAATGCTAAAGAAGCATCTAAAGCGAGTTGAAAACTATCACCCCTATACACCATCCAATGGGTAGATTCGGTGCCATAGTGCCTGAGTATTGCTTTGAGCCGAGGCAACCAAACGCTCCGGGGTCGTGTTCTGGAAGAAACTATATCTCCTGTAATGACTGCCAACATAAGAGACTGCTTGAAAGGCAAATATCGCTTAATTAACCGATATTTTATCATATCGTTCCATTATACGATAAATTTATAAATCGGCCAATAAACCGAAATCTTCCGGATGTATCTGGGCAGAAAAAATGAGGTAAATGAATCTGGTCGCCCAGGTGCAATGCAGATAGAACAAATCTAAAATTGAATTGTGTCCTGGTTTCATCCTCTACTGCAGGTGTAATCCACCCTACAAATGCAATAGATTCCAGTTATGTTTTGGATAATTTTTACTGGATAGAGTTACTTTCCGATACAGAATCTACCAAAAATATTTCCCAATAATTCCTCAGAACTGATTTCACCCGTGATACCCCCCAATTCATAACTCATTCTGCGAATTGCCTGAGCCAATAAATCGGTTTCTGATCGATCATCAAACAATTTCCGGGCTTCTGTCAATTGGGTCATTGCTCGTTGCAAAATATCTACATGGCGGGCATTAATGGCAATGGGTAAGGATTGTAAATCCTTACCTTCTGAAGCCAAACTATACAATAAATTTTTTAAGTGTTTAACTTGCCCGGAATCTTTGGCCGACAATGCAATCCATGAGATGTCCGAAGGCAAGGATTCTTTGTACGCCCTTTCATTTAAATCTGGATTCAAATCCAGCTTATTGGCAACGACGACTCTGTAAGGTATTCCATCCTTCCATTCGCTTAAGGCCAATCCAACCTCCAAAGCATCCTCTTCTCCTGGATCAAATACATATATCAATATATCCGCTTCTCTGATTTTTTGATGAGCTCGCTGAATACCCATTCGCTCTACTAAATCCTCCGAAATCCTCAGCCCAGCAGTATCAATAAAATGAAACAATATCCCTCCAATGATCATCCTTTCTTCAACCGTATCCCGGGTAGTGCCCGGTATATCAGAAACTAACGAACGTTCGTCCCCCAGAAGGCTGTTCAGTAAGGTTGATTTTCCTGCATTGGGTTTTCCTGCAATGACCGTGTGGATTCCACTACGCACCGCTTGTCCAATTCGAAAACTATCCAACATTACCTTCATTCGGCTCTCTATCTCCTCCAACAATAATGCAAACTCAAGTCTGTCGGCAAACTCAACATCTTCTTCACCAAAATCCAGCTCCAATTCAATCATGCTTAAAAAATATACCAAACGCTCCCTCAACTCCCTCATTTCTTTTCGAATACCCCCTTTGAGTTGATTGATGGCAAAACGGTGTGAGGCTTTCGTTTCAGAAGCAATTAAATCGGCAACCGCCTCTGCCTGTGAAAGGTCCATCTTGCCGTTCAGATAAGCCCTTTGAGTGAACTCTCCTGGCTTCGCAAGATGCGCTCCCCGTGAGGTTAGCGATTCAAGAATTTGACGGATAATAAACACTGAACCATGACAACTGATCTCGACTATGTCTTCCCCCGTATATGAATGGGGAGCTTTAAAAACCGTAACCAAAACCTCATCGATCAATTGATTCTCAGCGTCTCTCCACTGACCAAAGTGGACGGTATTCCCCTTGCACTCAGCAAGAGATTGCTTAGAAAACAATCCTGAAACTATCGAAAAACTTTCTGGCCCTGACAATCGAATGACGGCCAGTGCACTCATTCCAGGGGGTGTACTCAGGGCGACTATGGTGGGTTCAGGCATTTCGGTTTTTTGCAAAACTATGCACACTTTCTGATTGAATCGATTACAATTCGCATTTCAATGTCCCAGTCTTCTGCGTTTTACTCACCCTTCTGCCATTTGCTCACTGGCTTAACCATTCAACTACTTACTTCATGGTTTTCATCTGTCGATTTCCCTAAATTCGAACTAATTTTGCAGTAAAATTTAACATCATGAATACCAAAGAGGCTATAATCGCGAAAGGAAAAAGTTGGTGGAGGTACACCAAAATTGCATTTATGGCCATACTGGGCTTGACGATCGTTGTATTTCTATACCTCATTTTTGCCAATTACAGCGATGGCACTCGAACAGGTTATGTTACTAAAATAAGTCGCAAAGGTTATATTTTCAAAACCTATGAAGGAGAAATGAATTTCGGATTCTTTGGAGGTTCTGTTACAGCAGGAAAGCCTTCAGAAACCGTTTGGTATTTTTCCGTGACCAATTCCAAAATTGCCAAGGAAGTGGAGGAAGCTTCTAAATCAGGACATAAAGTAACCTTACACTATAAACAGAAATACATAAAGATTTCATTGCGTGGAGAAACCGAATACCTGGTTTACAAAGTTGAAGATACCATCGATTCTGCTCCACCTCCTGCCACACCTCCAGCAAACTGAACTTAAAAGAGGTTGTAAACCAGCATCGAACTAAAATATGCCAGCAAACTCATATAAATAAATTGCACCACTGGCCATTTTTTGGTTCTGGTTTCCTTCATCATGATGGCAAAAGTGCTCATGCATTGCATGGCAAAAGCATAAAATACCAATAAAGACAAACTCGTTGGCCGATCGTAAAATAACCTTCCATCCGGTCTGGCCTCCTGTGCCATTTTTTCGCGCAATAAGGATTCTTCTTCTGAAGAACCAAGACTGTATATGGTTGACATGGTCCCTACAAACACTTCCCTTGCTGCAAATGAGGTGATTAACGCAATGGAAATTTTCCAATCAAATCCTAAAGGTTCAAAAACAGGTTCGATGAATTTTCCGGCCTTTCCTGCAAACGAATGCTCGAGTTTTGCAGCGTCTATCCTGGCCTCTAGGATTTCGTCCTGGATTCCGGTTCCCTTTGCTTCCAATCTCAACTGTTTTTCTACCTGATCCAATTCCCCATTCCAGGAAAAATTAGCTAAAAACCATAACAGCATGCTGATCAATAAAATGATGGTTCCCGCTTGGCCTACAAATGACTTAACTTTATCATACACCACCATGGCCACATTCCTAAAAGTAGGCCAGCGGTAATCCGGAAGCTGAAGAACCAGGTAACTCAAATCTTCTGAAGGTACAAAATACCGAATGATGGAAGCCGTCAATAAAGCCATCAGAATACCCAAACTGTACAAGCCCATAAATGCAATTCCCTGGGTATTGAAAATCCAAAAAACTTCTTTGTAGGGAATGATGAATCCTATCAATGCTGTATAAACGGGTATTCTTGCAGAACAAGGAATCAAGGGTATGACAAACATGGTCACCAATCGGTCCCTTTGATTATTGATGTTACGCGTCGACATAATGGCTGGAATGGCACAAGCCCCTCCACTCACCAAGCCTACCAACGACCGTCCGTTGAGTCCAAACTTTCTCAATAGGTGGTCAAACAAATAAACAACCCTGGCCATATACCCCAATTCGTCCATCCATCCGATGAGTAAAAACAGTAAAGCTATCTGAGGTATAAATACCATCACTCCACTCAATCCAGGCAACAAACCTTTAATCAATAAATCCGTTAGCCAGTTTGTAGGCAGGTGGTTTGCCAGGGATTCTTGCATCCAGCCAAATCCCGACTCAATGAAATCCATGGGTATTTGTGCCCAGGAAAATATGGCTTGGAAAATAAAAAACATGAAAAGTACAAACAGTGCGGTTCCGAACCAGGGATGTGTAACCCACCGATCAATGCGTCTCACCAGTGGATCTACAGAATGCTCCACCAAATCCCCCTTCATTTTTGACCAATGCTCTATCCAGCGATAACGGTCCATGGTTTCCTCAATTTGGTACCGGAGAGAATGTTCTTTACCAAAATAAGACTCCATACGCCTGGAATCTATTTTTTGACCGTAATGCTTCCACAAATAAAACTGATAGGCCGTTTGAAATTGCGAACTGTTAGAAAATTCGCCCTCCAGATTTTGTGGTAGTTTAAAGAATTTTGCGGAATGTGGTTTTTTATCGGATTCCAATACCCATTTGGTTAAATGGTCGCGGAGTTGGTCAAGGTTTTGGCCCGTTTTCGCACTAATGGCCATTACATTTTGACCAATTTGTTCCTTTAGAATGGTTACGACATGTTGAACCCGACCATCCTCCACCTGGTCACAATTGCTGAGACAAACATAAACTGGGATTTCTAAATCCAAGATCTGTGTCAGTAAAAGCAATTGCTTGTCAATACTTTGAATATCCGCAACATACAATACTCCTTGGGGATGAAAAGAAGAAGAACAATCCAGCAAAGCTCTGGTCAATAAAAATTCATCAGAAGTATTTGAATGAAGACTGTAAGCCCCTGGAAAATCGATTAACTCAACGTGATCACCCCCGGGAATTTTCCATTTTGCAGAGTGGACTTCTACCGTTACACCAGGGTAATTGCCCACCTTTTGTTGCATACCGGTCAAAGCATTGAATATGCTTGATTTACCACTGTTGGGATTTCCAACCAAGCCCAACTTAAACATATTGCTCTCCTTTTTCCGATTCCCTCAAATCCAGCGCATTCACTTCATCCTCCCGAAAAGCATAGTGGCAACCATCTACCTCAAGGTAATAGGCGCCACCCATGGGTGCTTTACGATGGATTTTGATCCACTTCCCTTCATAGATTCCCATGCTAACCAGTCGGGCCTCCAACTGAGGATCCCGCACGCCAATAATCTGAAACATATGTCCAATCCGCTCAATCACTGGACAAAAGTAATGGCCAAATGCTTGAATTTGTTTAAATTCCACACAGCTTACATAAGCTCTTCTGGAAATTTAATTTGTTGGAAAATGGAATTGAAGCAGCGAAAAACTGCAATTTTGCGTTATATTCACAATTGAGCCCATTTATGGATCTTAACATTGCCATACCACTAAATCCCTCAGAGCAAGAGTTGGTCAATGCTTGTGCAGAAAAACAATCCTGGGCACAACAAAAAATTTACGAAGACCATTACAAATCCATGATGGCAGTTTGCCTTCGGTATTCTAACAATTCAGAAGATGCCTTTGACATTTTACACGAAGGCTTTCTAAAAGTTTTTATAAACATAAAATCCTACGAACCAGGTTCTCTATTTCAAGCCTGGATAAGAAGAATTATGGTAAATACGGCGATTGATTTTTATCGAAGAGAATCCAGACGTGTTACCAGTGATTTAGATGAGGCCCGCGCGATCAGTTATAGCCGAACAGGTCCTGTGGAATCCATGACCCTCGAAGAAGTCATGAAAGCCATTCAGAAATTACCCACCATATATCGCGCTGTATTTAACATGTTTGTTGTTGAAGGTTATTCGCATAAAGAAATAGCAGACCATTTGGGAATTACCGAAAGTACTTCCCGATCCAACCTGGTCAAAGCTCGTACCAAACTGAAAGAAATGTTGAATGGAAAATTTTGAGCATCAGTTTGACCAGAATATTAAAAACCTGTTGGAGTCTTATACACCTGACGCTAAGCCGCATTGGGATCACATGCAATCCAAATTGCAGGAAGAGCAATTTGACGAGGTCTTTGATCATAAAATCAAATCAATTTTTGAAAACGCTCAAGCGAACCATGAGCAACTTCGATGGGAATCATTTCAATCAAAACTCAAATATCAAGCGGATAGACGCAAGAAAATTATTACCGCTAGAATTATAGAAACCAGCTTATTCCTATTATTTTTATGGACTCTGGATAACATTGGACTTACCCAGTGGATTCCTAACGAACCCTCCACAACCCTAGGTTCTTCAATGGCGTGGAAACAAACTGGAGACAAGCCATTGGTTCAATATCAAAATACATCAAAGGCCAAAGATATTCATTCAACCAGTAAAGCGTTAATGGACTACAGGTCGCCCAATTCCAAAGGAATTCATAAACAGACCTGGACAACCCGTTCATTAAGTTCACCAAATGAAATTGCTGAACCTACCGAACTGATTTATCCTGAAAATGAAACGCATTCAAGCGAAACATTCAGTTTTCAAGCGTCAAACCTTGAAGAAAGTTTATCTCCTGGTAAAATTGAAACTTCCACTCCACAACTAAGCATTCCATCCATCCAGCCATCTTTTCAGGTCACCCTGAATGCTTCCTGTTTGGTTGCACTAAAATCTTTGGAAGAAATAGAAATGCCTATACAGCTTCATGAGATCGCACATTCGGATGAATCCTTACCCACTTTACCACACCACATTCAACCTTATAAAATCAAAGAATCAAAATTTATTGGATTTTATACCGGTTTGATGGTAAATGCGATACAATCACCATCTTTTATCGATCCCGATTTAAAATATACCCAGGCAAGAATGGGCTATCAAGCTGGACTGCGAATGGATATCAAAAACGAAGAGTGGACTGTGTTGACAGGAGTGTCATATCAAAATATCCGTTACCAACCCAACATGTCGGAGACCTTGGGTAGTTTTGAAGGAGGCTATTTTAAAATTCATTTCCGTGAAATACAGGCTCACCTGATCAATTTACCAGTAGCTTTAAATAAAACACTTTTCCAATTTAAGCAGGGCGAGTTGAGTGCCCACATGGGACTTTCATTGACTGCTTCACTTAAAAATAATTACAATGTGGATACTCTAACCGGGCTATCGGCACAAACCAACCAATCCATTGCGTTCATTGATACCACTGGATCCAGCGAAATTCTTTCAAGAGTCAGAGCCAATTCCAACAAAGGGCTTTTAGAAGGAGGGAATATTGGTACCAATTCATTTGCCAGTGCGTTCGTAGGAATCCGCTACACCCACTCGCTTAAGAACAATATTGTTCTATTTACGGAATTGGAATGCAGCAAAATGTTAGGCCAAATTGGCTTTGGACCTAACCAAGATAAATTTTTAACCACCAGCCTAAATACCGGTATCAGTTATCGCTTTCAGTGATGGCTATTTTGCTGAACATAAATGACCCCATTGGGTTGAATTAAAACATTACACTAAGTTTCCTCAATGGTAATTTGCGTATACCATTTTTTTCGATGAAATAAAATGTGTTTTCAATAAAATCCTCAGGTGTTACAGTAATTTTATACCGTGCGGCAATTGACGAGCTATTTTATCAACACCCGGGTATACAGTGTTTTGGTGCTGGCATTTTTGGTGACCGGTCTTGCATATCATTTATTTTACCCATATGACTTGATTTGTCTTAAAGTCAATGCAATACACCATCCAACGGCCGATCTAATTTTTAGGAACATTACCCAGTTAGGCGATGGTGTTTTCGTTGTTCTACTAGGTTTGGCCTTGTGGATTTTTCACCGGGAGGAAGGAAAAGTTATCTTATTGGGTTACTTGTTGTCTTCTATAGTGACTTCCATTATGAAAGGAATGATTTTTAAAAAAACACCCAGGCCCATCGAACATTTTTGGCAGGAAGTACCCAATTTACACTTAGTGGATGGCATCAAAATCCATCACTGGGATAGTTTTCCATCAGGACACACCACTTCCATTTTTTTAGTGTGTAGTATTTTGTCGTGGTATTACCGTTCCACTTATTTTCAATGGTTTTGGTTTCTTCTTGCATGGGTAACGGGCTTTTCACGTATTTATTTGTTTCAACATTTTTTAAGGGATGTGCTTGCAGGAGCATTTATAGGTTGGGTTACAGCAGCTTTTCTTTTGTCTGGTAAATTTCTCAAAAACTCTTCTGAAGAAGCTACATAGTATCCACTTCAGTCAAAAAGACAGCAGGGTTGCCATTTTGAGGGATGCACGTGTCAAGAACCTTATTATTGGATAAATATCCATGCCATTCAATCCATGAAGGGCTGAATTCTTATACATTCGAGTGATATCATATTCAAAAAACCTCACTTCATAAACATGAAAACATACCCATTGAGGGTTTGTGTTGGCGGTTCAGAGATTCAATTTCATTTACCCTTTTCCTATATGGGTTTTATTTGATGTTTTAAGGCTCTATTAAATTCCAGCCTGGTTGCTTTACTTTGTGGTCGATTTCAGCCGCCAATCCAATAGAACAGGAATTATTGACTCGAATTAAATTATACATAGATGAAGTCCGCCAGGAATGGAGACTGGCACTACAAGACAAGCTCTTTTGGGGATTGGGGATAATATCAATAGTATTGACCATTGCCTTTTTTGGAAACATTGGAGACTTTTTGGAATACATTGAATCCAGACCCGGCTGTGTACTCAATGATGCGATATTGAATGCCCTTGAGGCGCATGACATGTCCGGACCCATCTTTTTTATTATTTATGCGGGTGCAGCACTCGTATTTATATTTTGCCTTCCATGTCCTTGGACATTTCTTTTTGCCGCTCACATTTTTTTACTGCAAAATCTGATTCGTGCACTCTGTATGTACTTTACCCCTCTTGAACCATCACCGGATATCATTCCATTGCACGATCCATTATTGCTACCTTATGTTTACCGGGAGAGCGTTAAGCTTAAAGATTTATTTTTCAGCGGACATACAGCCACATTAACGGTTTATTGCATTGTCTTCCGGAGATATATTGTGTGGCGGAGGATTTTCAAGATATTGACGGTGTTGATGGGGGTGCTTTTGCTGATTCAGCATTGTCACTATACGATTGATATTTTGGGTGCCGTTCCCATGTCATATTTTGCATACCTTTTAGCGAAGTATATTTGGAAAAGAGCTGGTCTGCCCTTCAAGAAAACCTTACTCGAAAAGAAAATCAAAGCTATATAAATCAAGATATACCCAAAGTAATGCATAAGACTGCCTCTAAATACCACATCTTAATGTCCGAATGATTTCAATTCAGCATTTTTTAGGGATGGATTGAATTAAAAGCAAGTCAAGATTAAAATAAAACACTCATTATATATAATCTGCTAATTATTAATAATATACAATGTAAATAATATTATAATATATATTTCGCAATCCATTTAATATTTTCGCTTTTTCAATATCTTTTTATCTTTACCGATTCAAATAAAATGATTAAATGAGTTCACTGGAGCGTAAGGTCAGTTCAATTGCCAACCAGGTTAATTTCCTTAAGGATCATCATATTTATCTGTTTTACAGAGAATTGCATTCCGCCCAGGATACCGAGATGTATGAAAATGGCCGTAAAATTTTAATGTTTGGGTCCAACTCCTATTTAGGCTTAACCACCCATCCAAGAGTCAAGGCAGCCGCCATTCAGGCCATTGAAAAATATGGAACCGGAGTTTCGGGTTCGCGTTTACTGAATGGAAATTTGGGAATTCACAGGGAATTGGAAGAAAGACTATCAGCTTATCTTGGCAAGGAAGATACTGCTGTATTCAGTACGGGGTTTCAAGCCAATCTAGGAGCATTGCCTCCACTTTTAGACCGGTCGAGCTACCTCATCATGGACAAGTTGAGCCATGCTTCCATCATCGAAAGTGCCACTCTTTCACATGCTAAAAAATTAAAATTCGAGCACAATGATGTAAATTCATTGGATAAGCTATTTCAAAAAATTGACCCGGAAGCATTTAAAATTGTGGTGACTGAAGGAATCTTCAGCATGGACGGAGATATAGCACCTTTGCCTGATATCGTAAACGTTTCTAGAAAGAACGGTGCTTTGATTATGGTTGACGATGCGCATGCCATCGGGGTATTGGGTAAAAATGGAAGTGGAACATCTTCTCATTTTGGAATTACCGATCGGGTGGATATTATCACAGGTACTTTTAGTAAATCTCTTGCTGCGTTGGGTGGATTCGTTTCTGGAGACAAAGAACTCATCAACTTAATTAAACATACCTCCCGTGCACTATTATTCAGTGCAGGTCTTCAACCCGCTTCAGTCGCTGCGGTATTGACAGCCCTTGACATTATGGAAGAGCAACCTGAATTGATTGGCAACTTATGGGAAAACACCCATTATTCCATTAAAATGCTAAAAGATATGGGTATGGATGTTGGAAAAGCTGAAACCCCCATTATTCCAATATACATTCGTGATGATCAAAAAACTTACCTCATCGCAAAAAACTTATACGATGATGGCGTTTTTATTAACCCTGTAGTATCTCCAGCCACCAGCGCTGATTCTGCCTTGATCCGTTTTTCTGTGATGGCAACCCATACACACGAACAAATAGATTTTGCACTCAATAAAATTTACGACCATGCCCGGCTTCTGGGCGTGATTTAATTCATTAATCACATGATTTCAATACAACCGGTTCGAACATCATCCGATCGGGATGCCTTTATTCGGTTTGTTTACACTTTATATGCGAACGATTCTTGCTTTGTTCCCGAACTCTATATCGCTCAGAGTGACCACATCAATCCCAAAAGAAATCCATTTTTCGAACATGCTGTAGCAGAATATTTCTTGGCCAAACGTGATGGCGAGGTAGTAGGCCGCATTGCTGCAGTAAAAGACGATCAACTCATATCATATACAGAGGAATCCGTAGGAGTTTTTGGATTTTTTGATTGTATCAATGACCTACAGGTCGCAAATGCCCTTATGGAGGCGGCCATAAATTGGCTAAAGACTCACCAGATAGAATGGATAGAAGGGCCTTACAATTTCTCAACCAACCATGCTTGTGGTCTGTTGATCGAAGGCTTTGAATTTCCTCCTTCGGTGATGATGAGCTATAATAAACCTTATTATCAAAATCTCCTGGAGCAACTTGGTTTTATCAAAAAAACAGATGTTTTGGCTTATCGCATTCACCAAAGTAAATTTCCAGAGCGATTGAAAAACAGCCTTCCTTTGCTGGAAGAGAAATTTAAGAAGAATGGCATTACCATCAGGACCATTGATATGAAGCATTTCGAGGAGGACGTCAAGAAGACGCTGGACGTTTACAATCAGGCCTGGAGTAAAAATCTTGGATTCGCTCCAATGACGGAGAAAGAATTTCTACATTCAGGCAAAGACATGAAAATGATCATGGATCCTCAATTGGTTTTGCTAGCTGAAAAAGACGGAAAATGCATTGGATTTTCACTTACCCTTCCAGACATTAATCAGGTCCTGATTAAAATCAAAAATGGAAAATTATTGCCTTGGGGTATTTTCAAGTTGCTGTTTGGAAGAAAAAAAATCAACTCTGTCAGGATCATTGCACTGGGACTACTGGAGCCTTACAGAAGACTTGGTATTGATGCCTACTTCTATGCCAGAACATTTGCCTATACCCAACAAAGCAAATACCTCGAATCCGGTGAGGCCTCCTGGATTTTGGAAAACAATCCAGAAATGAATCATGCCATAATTAAAATGGGAGGACAGGTAGAAAAAAGGTATCGGTTCTACAGAAAAAAGATTTGAAAAATTAAATTGACAGGTTTCTAAATCAAAATAAGGATGAAAACCTTTTATATCGAATTTTTGTTGTTTATCCATTAACGAAGCACTCATGGCAAAGAATTTTGTATCGAACTCACCTGAATCGATTCGAATGTTCAAAAATAACCTGCTGGAATCCGTTTCAAAGGTTCATTTTTCAATACCCTTGCTGGTCTATATCCCCATCATTGGATTTCTCTCTTATAAATCGATAGCTACTGGAAACACAATTCTAAATTACATCCTCTATTTTATTTTTGGTTTGTTCATATGGACCCTGACAGAATATGTATTACATAAATATGTCTTTCATTTTGTTCCAAAATCTGGATGGGGGCAGCGATTGCATTTTATTTTTCATGGTGTACACCATGATTATCCCATGGACCGATTGCGATTGGTTATGCCGCCTTCCTTGAGCTTGTTAATCGCAACTGGATTTTATTTGTTTTTCTCTCTGTTTTTTACCAAAGTAAATTTTTTCGCTTTCTTTAGTGGTTTCTTGCTAGGTTACCTCATGTATGATATGACCCATTATGCAATTCATCATTTTAATTGGAAAAATCCATGGTTTGCCCGGGTAAAAAAACACCACATGCTTCATCATTACCACGATCCATCCAAGGGATTTGGTGTGAGTTCTTCTCTTTGGGATGTAATATTAAGATCAAACTTTAAGGAAGATCTTAAGTAGCCATCTTCATACTTCCATTACGATGATATTGTTGATGGTTAGGTTCATTTCATAAACCTGAACTTCGCGTATTGTTCGCTCTCCTTGGTGTAGTAGAATGCGATTGTGTAGCTTCCGAAAGCGAAGATTCGTTTCTTGACTTCTCATCATCAAGCAGCGTAATCAATGAAACTTGTATCTAATATTCAAACATCAAAAAACTAATGGTGATCAACTACTTTAAATCCGTTGCCCGAGTCATTGCTTTATGCTCCATGATTTCTTTGATTCACGGTGCGCAAGCTCAAAACTTTAGTGTAATTGTGGACACAGCCATCAAACATCAAGTGATTGATGGATTTGGAGCCCATCAAAGTGATGAGGACATCAATAATCCTTGGCTAAGCAATTTGTATTTTGATGACATAGAATGCAGTATATATCGCGTTGATCTTACTCCCCGATTACGCAGTCCTTATGCTGACTTGAATTACTTCTCTCCCTGGTTCATGGGGTCAACTATCAAACATTTATTCAATCTTGAAGATCCTTCAAACCCCAATGGTCCTGAAGGTAATCGTGTAAGAACCTACACTGGACCTCAGGATTACTCGAGAACTTTTGGAGGCAGAAATGCACCTATTGCTGTTATGGGCCCCAATATTGAGGAAAATATACCCTACTTTGTTTATGCACCCAACTTAATCATCCAACAAGGTTTGGCAAAATCAAAAAAACTGGGTGGTTTCAAATTAATCGGAAGTATTTGGTCCCCGTTACCATGGGTTAAAGTTGCATCAGGCAATGTTTATCGGGAAAACTGGTGGCCCGGACCAGTGGCAAATACTGCATGGCCCTTTATATGGGGAGGAAATTTTGCTGGAGGTCGATTAGATGTTTCGAACACTCCATTACAGGTTTTTAATGACCTGTCAATGGGTGGTCTGGGACCCACCAGTGCGTTGACCCAATTTGCCCGAAGTACCGCGGCTTACTTATTAGGCTATCAACGGTTTCATAAAGTTGAATTTTATGCCATAAGCATTCAAAACGAATTGAATTTTGAACAATTTTATAACAGTACGACCTATCCACTTTCCTCTCAGTACATCGCCGCATTAAAAGCTGTTCGCGCAGAATTTGATAAATACCCGGAACTCATCCATATTAAACTCATGGGGCCTGAGGATTTGCTAGGTGGCGATGCATATGGTATGTGGGAATATGGGAGCTCAAACGGTCCCATTCATAAGAATCTGCAATACCTGCAATCCATTAGCAGGGATACAGTTGCTTTTCGTGCGCTCGATTTTCATTGTGTGCATGGTTATGCTTCTGATGGAGTCACCAGTTCAGGGGCTCAACCCAACTTATGGAACTGGTGGGCCAATGGTTGGAATACCGGTCCTGCTGCTGGCATCCCTTCAAACATCAGGGGTTTTACCCATTATCAGAAAAAATCATGGATGACCGAAACTTCAGGCGAACACCCCGATTGGTTATATCCCAAACAAGGGTTCCCGGGTGATGGTGCGCTTGGACTCGCCATACGCATTCATCAGGCATTAACTACAGGCCTGGAAAGTGCATGGATCTATTGGACCTTTTCGGATTCTGATAATTCAGGTAAAGTGAGTGCATACGGACTAACAAATGTTAGTGATCAGGCCAACAGTCCAAAATACAATGCAGCTAAACATTACTTCAAACTGATAAGACCAGGAAGTATTCGCATAGGTACTTCAGTAAATGGAACATCTTCCATACTGGTCAGTGCCTATTTGACAGCAGATCGCCAAACTCTTGCGCTGGAACTGATCAATTCATCTTCGAGTCCGCAGCAAGGTACCCTTCAGATTCCTGACGGAATCAATCAGTTTGCACGATTTACCAGCCAAGAAAATGCCTATTGGCAATCTAGCAATGCAATGGCGGCACAACAGCGTTTAACCATCGATCTTCCTGCTTATTCCGTGACAAGTTTGGTGGGTAAAAGGATTACAAATATTCAACTTGAAAATCTCCATACTAACGATTGTAAAATCATTCCCAATCCAATTTCAAATTCCTCAAACATCGATTTAAACATTACCGAAGGAGATTACCTAACCATTAAATTGATAGATGCTGAGGGACGTCTACAATCATTGGTGATGTCAAAGCAATATTTTCCAGCGGGTAAACATCGGATCGCCTTTCCAAGTCATATTGTTCAAGCCGGTTTGTATTTTCTTGAAATTAGTGGACAACAAAACTATTGGGTCCGAAAACTCATTAAACTTTAATTTTACCTGGGACGATTTGGTTTTACTTGAAGCTTTGCTATTTCCCTTCAAACGGTAAAGATTCCACAAATTCAAATATCTTTACAGCTGATTAACTTGTATTTATACATAGCATAAATGTCTAAAATTCTTGTAACAGGAAGCTCCGGTTTAATTGGTTCGGAAGTCGTGCGTTATTTTGATCAGATGGGATGGGAGGTTACCGGAGTGGATAATAACATGCGAGCTGATTTCTTTGGACCAAAAGGTGATACCCGATGGAACCAACATCAACTGGAGTTAAACTGCAAACGTTTTAAACACGTTGAACTTGATATCCGGGAGCGAAGCCAAGTGATGGAACTTATAAAACAGATTAAACCGGATGCGATAGTCCATACTGCGGCACAACCATCTCATGACCTTGCAGCAACCAGAGTATTTGATGATTTTGATGTGAATGCCGGGGGTACTTTGAATTTGCTGGAAGCTTGCAGAAATTATTGTAAAGAGTCACCCTTTGTGCATTTGTCTACCAACAAAGTATATGGTGATGCTCCAAATTTATTGCCGCTGGTTGAATTGGAAACCCGTTGGGAATATGCTGATCCCCATTATGCAAATGGAATTGATGAGCAGTTTACCATAGACCAATCTAAACATTCTTTGTTTGGTGCATCTAAATTAGCTGGAGACATCATGGTACAGGAATTTGGACGTTATTTCGGAATGCCCTGTTGCATATTGCGTGGAGGATGTTTAACGGGACCCAACCATTCAGGTGTTGAGTTGCATGGATTCCTGAGTTATTTAATCAAGGTCAACTTGTCAGAAAATGTTTATCAAGTATTTGGTTACAAAGGAAAGCAAGTCCGCGATAACATTCACTCATGGGATGTTGCACATTTTATTGATTATTTCATCCAAGATCCGCGTGTTGCGGAAGTTTATAATTTGGGAGGTGGCAGAGATAACTCTTGCTCCATTCTTGAAGCATTCAATGCAGTATCCTCCATCTCGGGCAAACCTATGCGTTATGAATATCAGGAGCGTAACCGGGAAGGAGATCATATCTGTTATATTTCAAATTTACAAAAGTTATACAGTCACTACCCTCAATGGAAAATCACTCGGAGTCTTGAGCATATTTATGCTGAAATCATTGAATCCTGGCATTGCCGCTTATAATTTGAAATGAGCCATTCTGCCTCAAAAAAACTTTTGTTACTATCCTGGACCATTCCTCCAACCATCAGTGGTAGTTCTTACATTACCCATCAACTGCTAAAAGCTTTACCAAATGACTTGATTTTGCCTGTCGGAGGAGGCAAACCATTTCTTCAATATCCGGATCATTATCAGAATATTCGATACCGATACCTTCCTACAGAATGGTCTATTAATGGCATGGGAGCGCGTTTTTTCAGTCCTATACGTTGGTTATCGTTTCCCTTTGTGCTGTTCCGTTTGTGGATGATTTGTCGCAAGCAAGCGGTCGATAAAGTATTAGCTGTATTTCCAGATGGATATTTTTTATTGTTGGGATTGATCATTAGCAGTCGTTTGAGAGTTCCTTTCTACACCTATTTTCATAACACGTATGTCGATAACCGGAAGGGTATTAATAAGTGGTTTGCAAAAAAAATTCAGGCACTGACATTTCAAAAATCTGTCAGGATTTTTACCATGAGTGAAGGCATGGATGCTTATTATAAACAGCAATATCCTGATCTCGAAAACAAGTTTGTGGTCTTACCCCACAGCCATTCTACAAAAACGCAAAGCAAAAAGAGACCACCTCTGTCAGCAATCCATTTTCCATTACGATGTGTCTTGATCGGCACCATTAATCAATCCAATCTAGATGCTACGAGAAGAGTTTTATCGTTAGTGGCCAACCATCCCGAAGAATTTAATTTGGACATTTATTCGCCCAGCAATCAACAATTGCTCCAATTGAAGTACAAATTGCCCTTGGATCAACCCGGAATAAATCATTGTGGGAGTATTGCGCAGGAAGAAATTGATCATGTCTTGCCTCAGTACGACGTTTGTGTATTAACACACGGTTTTACGGGTGACTACACCCCTGTTGAATACCAAACTATTTTTCCAACGCGTAGTGTTCCATTGTTTGCCTCCGGGGTACCTATTCTGGTTCATAGTCCGCCAAATTCATTTTTGACCGACTTCATTAGAAAATATGATTGTGGTGAATTGGTATCCATTCCATTAGAGGACCAATTGTTAAGGGCTTTAAGACACCTCCGTGACGATCATAGCCGGAGACTACAGCTTCAGATCAATCAAATGACAGCTTCAAATTATTTCCATTCTGATCGAATTGCTTCCATTCTGAAAATGCATATCCAATTGGAGCATTGAACCGTTACGATCTGGCGTAATCTGAGTACTTTTGAGATCCTTTTATGAACACAATTAATGACGCTCAGCCGGTGAATACCAGAGCACTTACATTTATTTTCATTACTGTTTTAATTGATGTCATTGGTCTTGGTATCATTTTACCCGTATTGCCGGATTTAATCATCGAACTGTCGGGTAAACCTTTGAATGAAGCTGGAGCCATTGCTGGATGGATGACTTTTGCCTTCTCATCTGCTTTGTTTATTTGTGCCCCTGTTATGGGGGGCTTAAGTGATCGTTTTGGCAGGCGCCCTGTCTTATTGTTGTCACTCTTTGGTTTTGGCTTAGACTATCTATTTCAAGCAATGGCACCCAATATCCTTTGGCTGTTCATTGGTCGAACGATCGCTGGAATCACGGGTTCAAGTTACACTACCGCGAGTTCATACATTGCAGATGTTAGTCCACCGGACAAGAAAGCCCAAAATTTTGGTTTAATCGGAGCTGCATTTGGCTTAGGATTTATCATAGGTCCGTCGCTGGGAGCATTATTGGGCAATTATGGTTTACGGATTCCTTTTATAGCTTCAGGGATATTAGCCTTAATGAATATGGGCTTTGGTTTTTTTGTCTTACCTGAATCCTTAAAACCTGAAAATCGACGACCTTTTGATTGGAAACGGGCCAACCCTTTTGGCACGTTAAAGGTATTGTTCCGATATCCGATCTTAAAAAGCTTTTTGTTTACCCTATTTGCTGTGAATATTGCTCATCATGCTCTTCAGAGCACTTGGTCATTCATCACCATTGCTAAATTTGGCTGGGACGCTAAAATGATTGGCCTGTCACTCACCATGGTTGGATTGATGGTGGCCATAGTTCAAGGTGGATTATCCCGCGTTATACTTCCCAGATTGGGATCAAAAAAAGCCATTTTTACTGGTCTTACCATATCCATGCTGGGATATTATGCATATTCCTTGGCCACCGAAGGATGGATGATGTTTGCCATTACCATTCCATTTGCATTTGGTGGTCTGGCCGGACCCAGTATTCAAGGCCTGGTCAGCAATCAGGTTCCCAAGGATGCTCAAGGAGAATTACAAGGAGGCTTGACTGGAATTATTAGCCTTTCAGCCATTATTGGACCCTTGATCATGACGCGTATTTTTAGTCACTTCAGCATGAAGGATGCGGAAAATTATTACCCTGGAGCACCATTTTTTGCTGCAGGAATCTTGATAAGTCTTGGAATACTTTTAATTTTAAAACCTCTTTCAAAAATTTAGACCCAATGTTAATTCGCTTTTTGAAATACTCAATGGTGGTGCTCACTGTCTTTACCAGTTGTATTAAATATGCATATGCCCAGCCTGATCAAGATGCTTTCATTCCATGTCACCATGCTCCGTTAAAATTTCATCAAAGGAATTCGCCTACCGAACAAGAAATCGCTATGATGGAAAATTCAAATAAGCGCAGTGATAGTATTGATGTTCGACATTATAGCATAGATATAGACGTAACAAATTATGCAGGAAAGGCCATAAAAGCCAATACCACGGTGCTTTTTGTTCCACAGATGGAAGGCATTCAATGGATTCAATTGGATTTAAAAGGGTTAAATGTTGATTCTATAATTTTTGAAAATAAGTTGGCCACCTTTAATTATGATGGTAACCTCATCACGACATTTTTCGGAAAGGATCTGAAAAAGGGACAAGAATATTCGCTGATCATTTACTACAATGGGGTCCCGACCAGAGATCCGGTTTGGGGTGGTTTTTATTTTGTTGAAGACTACATTTACAACCTTGGCATTGGTTTATCCACCACTCCACCCAATTTTGGGAAAGTTTGGTTTCCTTGTTTCGATAACTTTGTGGAGCGTACCACCTTTGATTATTATGTCACCACGACTTCTGACAAACGAGCCTATTGTGTAGGAACTTTTGTAAAAGAGGATACCATTTCTGCCAATCGAATTCGGAGACATTACCATATGGGTACACCCATTACCACCTACCTTTCTTCAATAGCCGCTGCAAACTATACAGTATCAAAATCAATGCATCCTGGAGTCTTTCGCGACATTCCAGTAGAGCTTATTTCGAAACCTGCCGATCTCAATCAAATGGTTTCCCAATTTGAAAAAATTGGAACTGCTTTAGATGCCTATGAATACTGGTTTGGTCCATACCGGTTTGAACGGGTTGGATATGTAGCCACGACCGTTGGCGCTATGGAACATCCGACCAATGTGGCTTATCCCGTTTCGACCATCCAAGGAGGCACATTAATTCAAAACGAAAGATTGTATGGACATGAGTTAGGACACCACTGGTGGGGAGATATAACAACCCTCGATGATGCAAGAGATATGTGGATTAAAGAAGGTACTGCTGAATATGCAAGTCATTTGTTTATTGAACGTGCATACGGGGAAAACGAATTCAGGGAAGCTGTAAAATCCAATTTATCCTATATTCTTTTTAATGCCCACAAAAATGATGGAGGATTATTTCTACCGTTATCCCCAATGCCATACGAGCATACTTATGGTACTCACACCTATCGAAAAGGAGCTGCAATGATTCACAACATGAGAGGTTACATGGGCGATGAAGAATTTAGAAGAATGTCAACCATGGTTTTTGATTCAATGAATGGTAAGTCCATGAATGCGTTTCAATTTCGAGATTTCCTGAATCGCAACAGCACAGTAGATATGTCTTCCTATTTTGATGATTATATTTTCAATCCAGGCTATAACACTTTTTACATGGATTCTTTCATAATTGAGAATATCAACAATGAAAATTATCTGAATATTGGAATTGCCCAAAAGAGCTATCATGCAGCACATTTGTATCGTGATGTCCCCATGGTCGTTAGCACCTACGATAAGAACCTCAAACGCATGGAATTTAACACCACTCTTGGTGGACCTAACTCAAAAGTTAAATTCAAGCTACCAGCAGATTATATTCCAACGGTCGTTTTACTTAACGAGAATCAGAAACTCAACTTAGCAACTTTACAAAGTCAAACCATTGTAAAAAAGACAGGCCCTGCCAATGTACCTTATACTGCCATGACGGTAAACGTTTCCAATTTTAGTGATAGTTCATTTGTAAACATTGCTCATCATTTGGTCGGTCCAGATACGGATCGGAAAGCAACTAACATCGATCGAATTTCCTCCAATCATTTTTGGCAAGTTTCTATCATCCAACATGGAAATCTCGAAATAGACGGACGAATTGAATACAATGGAAATGACAGTGCCAGCATTGACAGTGACATATTGTTTACCTCTGAGGATAGTCTACGCTTGGTTTACCGGCAAAAGCCTTCAGACCCATGGGAAGATTATCCCTACTACAATAAACTGATTGTGAATCCAACCGACCGCAAAGGATTTGTTCGCATCACAAAACTTCTTCCGGGAGATTATGCACTGGCGCACGGGTATAAAGTTAACGTAGCCAATCATCAGACAAATCATCTGAATTGGAATGTTTTCCCAAATCCTGCATCCAATCTGATCAAACTTTCTGCGGATGTCAATTTTGAAAATCATTATTATGAAGTTATTGATGTCCATGGAAAAAAGGTGATGAGTGGTCAATGTACCAAAGAAATCGTGATTGAATCAATACCTTCTGGAAACTATGAATTGGCCATATACGATCATAACCAAAAATCAATATTTCAATACGTGTTCATTAAGCTTTAGGAATTTTAGGTAAAATCCCAATATGTAAGAATGCAGGTTAATCCATGAACTTCAATAATATTCTGGTATAATCTGATTTGAAATTACACCTATAGAATTCAGATATTTTGCTGATAAATTTTAGGTATGGGTAATTTTGAGTATCCAAAGGTCAACCTGTCCTCCCTTTTGACAATAACTACAAAATGCGAAAGAGCTTAATGTATAATGCATATTTTTTTAAGTGCTAAAAATTCCCCTCCACTTAAATACAAATAATAAATTCCAGATTGTTGTGGCGCACGTATCTCAATGGGTTGAATTTCTGAAGTATTTTGAACCCTGGATTGTTCAATCATTCTACCGTCAAGGGTGTACCAGGTACAATTCAATGTAGCCGGAACTGGCCCCTTCAATGATACATAAATATGTCCGCTGGTAGAGATAAAGTTAGGGGAGTTGATTTCAACAGAACGATCTTCAAACTGATCATTCCTTCGTATATTTCTTTTAAAATCATTATGAGGATAATCTGGGCTTGCTCTTTGAGCAAAATAAAAATCAACACATAAGGTATCGCGTACGGTACATAAAGCATTATGGATAGTCCATTCAAAACAATATAGGCCATATTGAAAGGCAGAAATTTGAGTCCGTGGATTTGTTGGTTCGAACAAATGTACCATTGAAGGGCCGCTGATCAATCTCCAGACTCCATTCGAATCGGGTAAGGCATCTAAATAAGCTGTAAGGCCTCTTTGTGCAAAACTCTGTCCTGCAATTTTCGTATCCAATACCAACTCTAAACATTTTTCGCAACTCATTCCACAATCAACTTCATAGGAAGCACAAATTTTTCCGGTATCTCCTGTATTAAGATTCCAGCGAACAGAAACCGTTTGGCTATCCGCATTAGACATTAGTTGACCGCCCTCAACCCTCCAATGGTAGGCTTTAACGGTTGAATCAAGGGTTCCAACGATTTCGTATCTGCCTTCAGGCGAAAAACAATAAACCTTGCTGCCCGATACTGGTAGACATGCTGGTATTACATTGGACTCATCGAAGTTTTCACTATAAATCAGTGTACACTCTTTGACATAATCATCTATGCTTGTTGCAACGTCTAATTCAACAAAGTAATCTTCAGATTGTGCAGGAACCAAAATCCGCTCATCATGACTGATCAACTTGGAAGGATTCTTCTTTGAAAACCAACGATAATTGAAAGAATAAGTCTCTCCAAGGTTGCATGGTTTTTTTACGACTACATTGGGAGCCAGTTCAACGAAATTGCCCAAGCATTTCACCGACCAAGAAGGTTGTAAATCAAGGTTCATGGTGGTCAGCAGGATTGAGCTATCGCATCTATAGGGTGATGTGGATTTTGAAAAAATGATTTCTTTTCTATAGAGGCATG